>Ga0209515_10002434_pt1 | contig 28617 bp, 34 predicted proteins | sample Subgroupgradi54m_FD_187454 | JGI IMG/M metagenome (GOLD analysis project Ga0209515, IMG submission 187454) | Subsurface groundwater microbial communities from S. Glens Falls, New York, USA - GMW60B uncontaminated upgradient, 5.4 m (SPAdes)... ... | reverse complement strand
GAGAGCAAGGCGCGATTCTGCCAGCATCTGACGCAGATTTTTACCCTCTCTTTTGATGATTCTCGGTGGACCCTTCTTGGGAATCAGCGACAGCACCTGTTCGAAGACTCCGCCTTTTTTCTCCTCCTTAATAAACAATTTTACTTTTGCCAGCTCCGGAATTTTTTTACTCAGCGAAGAGATGTTGCTAAAAAAACCGCCGAGCATACGACGGCTTTCTACCGAGAGATTTTTGGCAACAATTTCAAACTTCTTTTCCTGAACTTCCTTGACCAAAAGTCCGAGAAAATCCCTTGTGGTGATTATGCCAATCGGGTGTCTCTCTTCATCGACCACTATGACGCTCCCGATCTCTTTATCGAGGATAAGTTTCAAAGCGTCCTTCAGAGTATGATTTGCAGTCAACGTCAGGACTAAAGTCTTGGAAAAGTTCTTGACTATGTTGTATTGGTAGCTCAATCTGTCTCCTTTGCGATCGCCCCATTGGCCTTTTTTTCTGGGCGCAACCAGAAATTGAATCAGATCGTAATGAGCCAGGATTCCCCGCAATTTCATATCTTTGTTGACCACTATCAACTTGGACAATTTATACGTCTTAAAGAGCTGAATCGCCTGCGAAACCACATCGTCTTCAAAGATTGTAACAATCGGTCTATTTTTGGTCTTCAAAAAATCTCCTATCTTGACATTAAAGGCGGGAGAGCTTTGAGTCAAAGACAGGATATGCCGAGCTGAAACTATTCCCTGGAATTGCTCATTTTTTATATCAAAAACCGGAAGATAGTGTACTTTGGACTCGACCATCAGCTGAGCCACCTTAGCCAAGGAATAATTCATTTTTATTCTGGGAACATGAAATAAACAGTGCTCTATTTTTGCATTGCCCGGGTGAGATGTCTTGATCAAGCAATAATACGGATTGATGATCCCCATGAATTTTTTATCATCTGAAAAAACAAAGGCCGCATCATGAGAAGAAGAAAGGCGTGAAAGCGCAGAAGAAAGAGTGTCTTCGGGTGAAACCTTAATAATATTTTTGACTTTGATGATGTCTTGAGATTTCATAGCGATGAAAAATAATTGAAAACCGCCTGTGGAAAAAGCGCAGATACATATTCTTTAGAAAAAAAATATGTATCAAGCCTTTTAACTTCTTTTGATGCGAATGAGCCCTGAGCACGGAACTACAGAGACTCCCTTTTTTTCAAGTTGATCCAGAAATAGATTGGCACCTATTGAATCGGCCGCCATATGTCCGGCATCGATTATGTTGATATGCAGCTTGCCAAGTTCTTCAACCACATCTTCAGGTACATGCATCTCGACAAGCGTACCAACCCCTGCTTTAGCCATCTCTATATATAGTTCTTTGGAAGGATTTGTTCCTCCGGTAAACCCGACTACTACTTTTCCTGTTCTGCTTTTGGGTGAACCGGCAACTATGCTGGGGGCTGCCTTGCCTCTTGCCGCCTCCATAAATTCCGGAACTTCTAAAATATGATCGAGAAGTTCTCCGACATTGTGATAGGTTTTTTTGGCGACGTATTTTCTCATAAAATCATTGCCGATATTATCCCAGACAGTGTGAATAGCCAGAAGAGGAACATCAAGCAATCGGGCCGTATCTACGGCTTGAGCATGATTGAGAGGACTAAGACGGCGTTTAGCTGTAGCTTTTCTCTTATCAAACAGGGCATGAGCAACATTTTCAGGAACACCGGCCTCTGCAAACATGTCGATTTGGATATCCATAACTTCATAAAGGCTGGCTAAGGCGTGACCGCTGGGATGGTGGGAGACTACCAGATCGATATTGCCTCCTTTTTGATTCAATCTATCGGCAAGCAGGATTTCCGAGGCATCGGCGTCAATCCCCGCCATCAGTTTTTTTACCTGTATTTTCGGCTCGCCGAAAAGTATCCTGGTGTCAGAATAGGGATTGGTCAGTGTCTCTTTATCGAAAAGTTTTTTCTTCTTATCCGGAAGGTCCTCGTATTCTTGTTTTAGATGAGAAAGATAGCTCTTGACACCCTCTGCTCCCCTTGGATCTGCCTTTTTTCCCATTTCGACAGCCAGGTCGTAGATTTGCTGCAGTGTCATAAAGGTATGATAACCTTCAGGCTCTTATTCGTCAACCCCGAATTGCCTCACGTGCTATAATTTACGATAATTGGGCGGGTGGCGGAACCGGCAGACGCGTAGGTCTCAAAAACCTATGGTGGCAACACCGTGAGGGTTCGACTCCCTCCCCGCCCACCGATGATTATCTTCATTATTATCTTAATCTGCGCTTTACTGATAATCCTTCTTTTCACTTCCCGAAGGCTCTCTCCGATCCCCTATTTTCCCAGCAATAGACAAGATCTCCCGCTGATTCTCAAGGTTCTAAACTTGGTAAACGGCCAGACTGTCGTCGACCTTGGTGCGGGAGACGGCCTGGTGATCTTTGAGGCGGCCGCCGAAGCCCGCAAACGCAAGTTAAGCACTCAATTTATGGCAGTCGAAATCAACCCTATTCTGATCCTGATTCTCCACCTTAGAAGACTCCTCCACCCCAACAGAAAGAACATAAAAGTTGTTTATGGGAATATATTGTCGGAAAATTTTAAATTTAAAATTTTAAACTCTAAAATTATTACCATTTATCTCTACATTTCGCCCTGGTTCATGGAAAAAGTCTATAAAAAGCTCATGAGAGATCTTAAAACCTTCCATTTAGTCTCCTACTTCTATCCGCTAAAAAGCAAAGGGGCAACAAAAACAATCAAAGGAAAGAATAAGGTCTTTATTTACGAAGAGGAGCCCTGAAGATAAGCCGCAGTAAGTGGTAATCCTTCTCTTCCTGGTACTAATGGCTGGCCGTTAAATATTGCGGAATATTTATTAGCGAGTTTCTGTCCAAATTTTCTTCCTGTAGTTCTTTCCAGTTCTTCAAACATTCCTTTTACCGCTTTTCGTATGACCGTTCTTTCCTTCTTATCTTCAGGTAATCCGCAAAGCGCACCCAAACCTATGATTTCCTGTGGTCGCAATCTAAATGTTGGGTGTGTTGAGTCCTCAAGTTTCTGAGGGACTACCGTGTCAATAGTGTTTAAAAATGCCAAAATTTGCTCTTCAGACGCTTCTCCTTTTCGGAGCGTTTCTACTTGTCCATTCATTGAAAGTTTGGAGTCGCCCAGAATTATACGTTCATAGAGATTAATCGCAAAAAGGGCTGAAGTATAGAGTGTATCTATTCTTCTTCCTTGATTTCGTGGCAAAACTCTCTGTCCGATCTTATGAATTGCCCATTCATAATCAAGATATGATTTTTTAGATTCTTTGCGAAGATGTTCTGTCATCCCCACCTCATTGAATTCAGGTTCTCCCGGTTTTTGTTCCATATGATAACTATAAGATAATGGACTGATAGCGCCTTGTCAAGACCCAATTCTTATTATTTTCTTACAAACTTATTACTTGACAATCAGATTAACAGTACTATAATTGTTATCCCTATGGTTGAAGGAGATTCACAAACACCCCAAATCGAACAATTAAAATCCTCATTAGCGGACAGAGGTTTTGCCGTACTTCCTCTCGGAACTGAAAACGTCGAAGGATTAGTCCAAGAGATTATGACCGATCCTACCTATCACTCAATTTCCGGAACTAAAAGACTTTTTGAGTTAGTCAACGATGATTTTCCCACTCAGGAAGTAACTGTATTTTTCGATAAGGAAAAAATTGAGCCAGTAGAGATTCCCCTCTTTGGTGCGGATGAAGAAGAAGAAAAAGAAGATGATTATGCTGCAAGAGCAACTATTTTTTCATCACTCGGCTATCCTATTGTTTATATCGATGTTCCAAAAGACAAAGGTGAACCAGAAAAGAGAACAGTATATTTTAGACCAAAGAGAAAGGGTAATAATAACGATTTAGCCCGTCAAACCGCCTGAAATTATTCTATTGAGCGTGCCTGTCTCACTATTTCAATTGACTTACGGATTTCAGCGATAAGATATTCCGTTTCCTGCGGATAATCTGAATTCACACGCTCACAAATAGGAATAAGTTCTTCTTCAGTTTCTCTGATTTTTCGCTTTATACGATCAGGGTCAAGAGTATATATTGTTCGGAAGTTGTGGAATCTATCAGCTAACTTAATAAGTAGAGTTCTCGATCTCAAGTTGGTGACCCATCTTGGCTTCCTAAATTTACTAATGATATTCATAGAAAGGCCAAACGGGATACCTTCAGTTAATTGCCGGTTATATATCTCGGCTGCCTGCTTTTTATCTATAATTTCAATCCCATCAACTTTTGGTTTGGTCAAAGTCAAAACCATGATGGCAACCTCTCTTCCAAAATAGTGCTTTATCTCGTCATAAGCTGCATTTACCCAATCTGCGTGAGTCATACCTTCTTCCAAACCGCCAAAAGCCGAAGTGTCTTCTGGAGTATCGTGTAATAAGGCCGCGCTAATCATATTTGAATTCTTGATTCCAGGTAAGTTAAGTAAAGTTAATGCAGTTTCTCTGGGATGCTCGAAAAAGGGCTCACCAGTATCACGTTTTTGGTATGCGTGAGCGCCTACTGTAAAAAAATATGTATGAACGACTCTTCTTTCTTCTTTAGGAGGAAACTCTTTTCCCTGGAGTGAAGCAAAAAACTCCATCCGTTTTATCTCCCCCCCTTGAGAAGGATCGTTTTCCACAGATGGTTTTGGTATTTCGGCTGAACTCATGGCTCTATTATGGCATACTAAATACCTCTTGACAAGTGAACGCCTTATAGTATAAAGTTGTTTTTATGGAAAGATGGTCAGGCTATAGAATGAGTGACGAAGACATTGTAGCTTTAGCAGATGACCCAAAAATGACCTCGACCCGAGCTGCAACTGACCCTGAACACCAGATCGCAATTGTTTCGGGTCCAGCACCCAAGCACTTTACACCTCCAACTCCAGTTGTCGGAAAACCTGGTAACTCTAGATAAACTGCCCTTGACAAATAATATCTTATAGTATAAATTGAAATTATGGGAAAAGAACAGCGTGGACAAATAACTCCTGAAGCTCTAAAGGCTTTAAAAAGAATTCACTTTGATATAGTTAAAACTCAGACTAATCATTCTCAGCCAGCTATAAGTACATCTTCTGAACAACAAATAAAAGAAAAAACTGACGTTCATATCCCAGTTTATCCGGCTGATAATCCTAATGCCACTATGGCTGAAATTCCTATCCCTGATTTTATGAAAAAGGAAAATAAATAATCTTAATATGACAGAAAGTAAAGATTCAGGTTTAACACGCAAGGAAAAAGTGCTTCGTCGAGCCGTTCCAGTTGCAGTCGCAGCCTCGCTTGTTGCTGGTGGAGTGATAGAGGCGAGCCTCCACCCTATTGAAAAAGGGGTCGGAGCTGCTGAAAAATTTTTAGGCCAAAGCAACGAAATAAAAATTCATCCTTTTCACAAAATTGATGGTACCGGCGATCTGCAAACAAAGCTTTATAACCAATTCCTCTCGGATAAAATTACAGTACAAGATTTGGCAATAACCGTTCCCCCAGAAAGTCCTAGCCTCAAAATCCGCTATTACCCTAGAACTTTCCCTTCAGCGGCAGAAGGAGAATATAATGGAATTGCAGTGGAAATCCCCAGTGGCGTCATGCTTGATATTAAGAATGCCGCGGTAGTTGAAGGTGATCAAGTCAATCCAAACGATCCTTTAAGCAATCTTTGGTATGCGGTTAATCTTAACCAGTTTCAAGGTTTGGAAGGTTATGGCTATATTTCGGCCAGTCAATTTACCCGCCCTGCAATCACAGCAACACATTCTAGATCTGAAGTAATTAAGAATGTATCTCTTATCGATGAAGGCCAGCGAATTGGGGAAGCATACTTTACCAACAATCAAAAACAAGACGTTTTAGTTGGAAAAGTTACAGTTACCTAAACTCTAGCTTTTTAGCCTTGAAACTGCCCAATACCCTACTATTGCGGCCGAGACTATCACGTTCAGCGACTTGTTGATCCCCCACATCGGGATCTCCACTATCTGGTCACACAAGGCTAGGGTTTCGGGGGTGACGCCGGCCGACTCGTTGCCAACCACTAAGGCAAACGGAGTAGTATACTCCGCTCTAGTATAGGCTTGGGCTCGCTTATCCTGCTCAATAGCTATTATCTTCGTATCCTTCTTTTTGAGCTCGTTTATAGCCTCCTGGGGGCTCTTTTTGTACTCCCACGGTACTACCTTATATGTGCCTATGGAGGCCTTATGAATGCGTGAATTTGGGGGTATTTCCATCTCTCCGCACAGATACATCTTTTCCACTGCCAAGGCATCGGCTAAACGAAAAAGGCCGCCTATATTGTAGGTATCATAGACATTCTCCAGAATCAGGTAGATAGGCTTACGTCTAAGCTTTTTGAGCCTGGATTGTGCCTGACTATCTTCCACTTCACGTAGCTCTTTTGCGCCCATTTTCATATCGCTATTTTACCGCAAAATTAGTCCTCGCGGTTCGATATTTTTACTACTAACCTATAGTTGACAAGGCTTTTGTCCTGTAGTATAATTACACCCATGATAAGGGGACGTACGAGTAGACTTTTAATTCTTGTTTTCGGATTCCTGTTTTTTGCATCTTCTTCCGTATTGGCTCAATATGGGCAGTACGGACAGTATGGTGGTTCTCTGCCGTCTAAAACTATTCTGATTGAAAAGATGGTTGGTAAACCTGTGCAGACAAAAGGTGGAACTGATCAATTGGATTATGTAGACAATCTGTCTCCTTCTGATCCCCGCTTCGCTCCGGAACAGCAAATAGTCTTTCGACTGAAAGTCAAAAACACTTCGGATGTCTCACTGAACAATGTTGAAGTCAAGGACTTTGTTCCTGAATTCCTGACTCCTGTATCAGGATCGGGAAGCTTTGATGCAGCCTCCAGAATTGTCTCTTTTAATGCCGGAGATTTCGCTGCTGGACAAGAAAAAGTTTACTTCCTGACTATGAAAATATCCTCACAAAACCAGATGCCTGCTGATAAGGGTCTTATCTGTGAAATTAACAAGTCCGAAGCCTCAAACAGTGAAGTCTTTGATGAAGATAGCGCGCAGTTTTGTATTGAAAAACAAGTATTGGGTGTCCAACATGTTCCTTCTGCCGGCCCGGAGATGGGGTTTGCTTTGATGGGGCTTGAGTTTGGATTACTGGGTGTTGGTATTACTTTGAAAAAAAGAGCTAAATAAAATCATACTCGACAAAGGGGGTAAGAGGTACTCCCTGTCTGCTAGCAGGAGCTACCTCTTATCCCTTGGGTTGAGTCCCAAGGTTTTTTGGTATTAGGACCGGAAATTTGCTTTCCGAAACCTATATCCGAAAAATCGGTGATCAGAGGTCATGTGCCCGTTTTGCATGGGCGCGGAAACTTCTTTTCGCACTTTAACATCTAGGGTAATTTAGGGAAAATAGGCTGAAATCAGGATCCTGGAGAGAACTTCGGTTGTCTTCGGAACCCTGATTTTAGCTAGAAATATTGGAGAATGTTGACTCGACAAGAGAAAGGACAAAACATGTCAAACCAAGACGACGAATTGTGGCTTTTCAAGAGAATTATCTTTCCTTTTTTTGGATTGATCGTTCTCTACATTATCGTCTATAGCATTGTGCACTGAAGGGAGGTGAGGTAGAATCTGTAAAAGATGCTCGTGCCTAGTGTTTTTGCTCCCCCCGAAGTCTTGAAGGGAGAAAAGGAATGGTGCAGCAGACGAAGGAGACGAAATTGAGTTTTGTTTTACTCGTTACTACGTTGGTCCTGGTGATTGTACTATTGAATCCCATACCAGCGAAGGCGCAGGCAAGAAGTTCGCACAATCCCTGTCCGGAAGGAGTTTCTGACAAACGCTGTTATGGTCTTATAGGAGGCTACTGGGAACAGGTAATCAGTCCTGCCTACATTGTCCCCTCGCCATACGGCAGAAATGTATCCTGTCAAGCAAGACAGGTTGCATATCGCTACAAGAACATTCTTGGATGGACCATCTGGACGTTCTATCAGAAAACGAGGTGGTGCTTTGACGGAAACGTGGTCACTAGTGTTGATACAACCAGTTGGGGATTACTCCCTGATTGGGATCTTCTTTGGCGCTATGACTACGTAATAAGAACTGAGAATGAGGGTTGTGTTGGCTGTTCGTACGTGCGGGGATATCGAGAAGGACAGTTTCATCTGTGCTTCCCTATCCTTCCCCTCTTGTGTACGAATAAGTACCCTTGGACGGTCATCACTGTCCGAGGAGACGGAACTTCAAGCACAGATAGCGGGGTGGAACAATGAAAATGGACAGATGGTACTATAAGGCAATCTTGTTTACCGTCTTCGCCATGTTCTTGATCCTTGAGTTCATGGCCTTCCCTCTGATCCCAACAGTCATGGTTCTCGCGGTTCTTGCAGCTATTCTGTTCGGCTTATTTAAGCTGATCAGCCAGTCGCGGAACAAGTCCAGACTGTAGAAAGGAGATTTATCGAACGGAAAAGTCAGTCAATCCGATTCCAAGAGTTAGGAAGGAGAGACCGATGCGACGGGTATTCACTACCGTAGTTGCACTGTTCCTGATTGTGGGAACATTCACCCTCGCTCATGCGGACAATCCCAATCCACACTGTGGAGATCGGTCAATTCCGGCTCGACCTCTCCACCCTATCAAGATCGTGGTAGAGGCAAATTGTCGAGTGTTCGGAGACATTCAAGTCGGACCTGTAGGGACAAGTCGATATACGATCTTTCCCGACAATGATCCCAATTCTGGGATGATTGTCGACTGTATAAAGAAGTGCAAAGTGCTCTTCAAGTACGGTGGTGGTATAACAGGTCAACTGATCGAGTCAATTGGACTCGATATGATGAACATCAAGCAATGCGCGAGCGGTTGCGAACGGGTCGATCTCAGGTTCTTCCCCAGATAGGAGGTGATAAGAATTAAGTCCGTAAACTGAATAGTGGCGTGCATATTGGAGCATCACCCGACAAAGGGAGGAGGTCTTTTTGCTAAATCGCAATAAAAAGGCTTCGCTCGCCTTGGAAGATAATAGGAGGGAAACAAAGCTTCTAAAAAGATGGTTGTTTGGAATCCGCCATGGAAACAGGAAGAGTCGCAAATTACGGCGCTTTCAAGGAAGAAAGGGAGGTATGCGATGAAACGCTTCATCATATGGCTGGCGATCTTCGCGATCGTTGCAGCAGCTTGCAGTAAGGGCGTGTCAAAAGACACGTTCAATCAAGCTCAGGACAAGACCTCAAAGGCTTTGTCCAGCATCAACCAAAAGCTTGATCAGCTCGCCACCACCCCTGCACCTTCAGATTCAGCAAGTCCAACGGGTACTACAGGAGCTAATGGAACAAGCAGCACCCAGAACAACGGCAACGGCCAGTTCACTCCAAGTGGCAGCGTCGGAGCGCCGGTTAACACGAACAACGTCGGTTCATGGCAGGTTCAGGAAATGAAGAATCTCGTCAAGAACCCGATTGTGGGTGCCTGGATCAAGCGTCTCAAGGATCCGGCGCCTCAGCTCTGGAAGACCTACCCGAATGTCCCCAATCCGGATGTTCCTGGCTTCCGAGTCGTTCAGTGTCAAGACAACCCGAAGAATAAGTGTGTTCCTGACGGCGCCGAGTTTGGTACCTATTCCTGGCCTTTCTGCCAGTTGGACATGTGCAACATTCCTGTTCCAGCAAGGGAATACGTTATCATCAGCGGCGACTATCGCTTCCTTGATCTCTCCTGCGGACCGCAGAAGGGTATGGGCTGTCTCCTTCTCATCTTTAACGTGGGGGATCAGTCTTTCGAATGGAAGCATCAGTCGGTCGACGCGGGGTTCGCGGTGCATGGTCGTTATTGGAACGGTGATGTGCTTGAATGGGCGGCATGGGGACTCGTCTCCAATGCTTCAGCCAGTATGTTGAACAAGCGCACCTTTGCACATCCCAACGAGCCGCTGAACTTCGGCAAGACTGGATCCAATGCTGGAGCCAACTGCAGCTCTCCCACAGGGTGCAACGCCGTTGATGCCACCATTGTCGTTGCCGCAGGCAGCGAGATCATCGCAGTGCTCCACACCGTCGTCCACGGGTAACACACCCGCATCAAAAGCAACACCCGTAACAAGGTGAAGCAAAGTCCCTAGACCCTAGGAACAGGAGGCTCTGAGAAAGAGTTTTGTTTGAGTATTTATACTCTGTCGGCTTACCCCGACAAACGCCCTTTCGGCGTTAACAATCTTTTATCATCCTCCTGCTTCACCCTATGTTTTTATCTTAAGGGATAAAGACAGAGGATGAATATGAAAATACAGAAAATCATCATCACGCTTGTTTGGCTTGCCTTTCTGGCCGGTGGCCTTTTTCTTGGCTTACAAAGGGTTGACCGATTTCTCAAGTTAAAAGCCATGGGAGACTGCGGACAATCATCCCACTACCAGATCAAGGATAAATCAGGCGCCCTGGTCTCGTATCCTGTTAAGGAAGTCTACGAAAAATGCCTGAAAGAAAAAGGATATTGAATTTATGAAAAAACGAAAAAGAATAGCTAAAAAAAGAGTCTATTTAAATAGCGAAGAAACCTTATTGGTCATCTCCCGCTATGCCCAAAACCGGCTTTCCAATGGGCATAAAGCCCTCAAAAAGCTCTCCAAAAGACAGCAGATCCTGGTCTTGGCTGAGCAGGCTGGGCGCAAAAAAAGACAGACTGAAGCCAAAAATCTGACAATCGACAGGATATGGACTCGTAATAAACCTTTATCACTTTTCAAACTGATTCCTTTTATTATCAAAAACGATAAAATAAACAATGTGCTTGTCCAATTTGATTTCAAAACTTTCGGGCGAAATCTTGCAATAAATTTTATTGTTCCTCTGCTTCTTTTCTTTTTTAAGCGGAATAAAAAACGTGTTTATTTTGAGTTTCACCAAGTCATTGAAGAGAAAAAAATTCGCAAAAATACTCCTTTAAAATTCAAGATCCAGCGTACAATTTTCAACTTGCTACTTAGGCTTTTTTACAAATCTACAGCAAACCTTACCAATAGTATTATTGTCTTTAAACCCTCGCTAAGGCAGGCTCTTACTAAGTTTATAGCTGAGGAGAAGATTATTCTTCTCCCCTCAACTCTTGTAATTGAACAAATCAAAACTTCAAAACAAAAAGAGAAAAATCTCAATAAAACAATCCACGTCTACAAAAGAATTGTTTCTGCTCCCTATGATGTCTCCCCCAACGTCTCGCTTAATCTGAAATAATTGATGTATGAAACAGTTTCTCAAAAGGTATTGGCCACAATTGGTTATTTTTGTGATTGTTGCCGTTATCGCCTCATTAAACTACAAACCCGGGACGTTTCTTTCAGGCTGGGATACGCTGCATCCAGAGTTTGATTTTGGCCTAAATTTTCAACGACTCATTAATGGTGTCTGGAGCAGAGGGCAGGGTCTGGGAGCGATACCTGGACATTCACAAATGGCTGATCTTCCTCGCGTTATTATACTCTGGGTAGCGCATTTTATGCTGCCTGTTAATATGCTGCGTTATTTTTATATTTTCTTGTGCCTGCTACTTGGCCCGTTGGGGATGTATAATCTTATAAAAAGCGCTCTTGGGGTGGGAGGTGGCCAAGGTGAAGGGACCCGAGGGCACTCAGATAGCAACCTTGACTTGGGTTATTACGGCAAGAAACCTCCGGTAATACCCCACGCCATCCAACTCATTTCCCTTCTGACTGCATTTTTTTACCTTTTTAACCTCTCAACAGTTCAACAGTTCTATGTCCCTTTTGAAATGTTCCCCACCCAATATGCGCTCCTTCCTTGGATAATTTATTATGCCCTAAAATATCTACAAGGGGGCTCATCAAGTAAATATCTTCTCCTTTTTAGTCTTTTCACGCTCTTTTCAACTCCTCAGGCTTATGCCGCTCAGTTGTGGTATGCTTTTTTTGCAACATTTGTTCTGTTTCTTATCACCTACTGCCTGCTCAAGCCAAGCGGGTCCTCACCTCCTCTTAAGAGGACTACAAACGTCAAAAGAACAATAATTTTGATAGTTATTACGCTTGCTATCAACTCCTTTTGGCTTCTACCGAATATCTATTATATTTTAACCTCAAGCTCAACTCCCCGCGAAGCCAAGCAAAATCGCATCTTCTCCCAAGAGTATAGATTAAGAAACCAAGAAAACGGGTATCTCAGGGATGTTGCCCTTGCCAAAGGATTTTATTTCAATTGGACAATCTATAATTTCCAAAAAAATAGATACGAGTATCTGATGCACGATTGGAGAACTCATCTTAAAAATCCCCTTGTCGCGGCAATTGGTTACTTGCTATTTGTAGCTGTTATTTTGGGAGTCATTCTTTCATTTTTGCGAAAAAACAAGCTATTTATTTCGTTTTTCCCTTTTTTCTCAATCCCTTTTATTCTGCTGATGAATCACACTTTTCCGTTTGAGCAACTTTTCAACCTCTTATCAAGCTTTGCACTTTCTGAGGAAGCTCTCCGTTTCGTTTTCACCAAATTCTCAATTCTTCTTATCTTCGGCTACGCTTTTTATTCTGCCTTCTTTCTGCTCTTTTTATTTGAGCAGATTTCAAGCAGAAAAACTCTTTATTTTATTTCTGCTATTTGTGTTTTGGCCTTGGTGTTTTTTACCCTTCCAATTTTTAAAGGTCAACTTATTGCTGAGAAGGTGCGGATAAAAATCCCCAATGAATACTTTCAACTGTATGAGCTGATGAAGAGGCAGCCTGAGGGGGTTGTCCTATCTCTTCCTCTTTATAACTTTGCAGGCTGGAGCTATTATGATTGGGGTTATCAAGGATCCGGCTTCATCTGGTTTGGGTTAAAGCAGCCCATTCTTGATCGGGATTCAGACCGTTGGAGCGTCGCAAACGAGCAGGCTTTCCGTGAGTTTCACTTTGCAGTCTACTCCAGAAACAGTCAGAGCCTGGAAAATGATCTTAAAAAATATAACGTCCAATATCTCTTGTGGGATAAAAGCGTCATCACTTATAGCGAAAAAAACAGACAACAAATAATTTATCAACGGGAGATCCAAACTCTAATTGAGAACCTTCAAAAGCAAGGAAAAATAGAAAAAATGGCTCAATTTGGGAACATTCAGGTATTTAAGACAAGTGAGGGTAAAGCTCAATCTCAAATTATCGATATCAACTATAATTTTGAACCCTATCGTTGGGGTTTTAATGACTTCGGATATCAAGACTATGGTGATTACGTAGGAGACAGCAGCAACCAAAAATTAATTAAAATCACTTATCCCTATCGGTCAATGATCGAAGTATCAGACCGGGTAAAAAAAATGGTTTTTGATCGATTCCAAGAATCAGCAAGTAATGAAGGAAGCTTGATTTTGACTGCAACAGTGCTCTATTCACTAAACCAAAACAGGCAGCAAGTTGAGTTGAAGACCGACGGCACAGAAGATACGGTTTATTTTAAAACAAAAGATCTGCAGGTTGGGATGCACCTTGATTTATCATCTCTAAAACACGATCACGGTTACTTTTTAGTTTTTAAATCAAAAAATATTGAAGGTATGCCTTTACGGATCTGCCTATTTAATCTTTATTCGGATTTATGCGACCTTTATGATGAACTTTCTAAAAATAAGACTTTGGCAGATGACTATTTTTATATCCCGCCGTCTGAAAATAGTCTGGGGTTTGGCTTATCTATCGATAATATTTCCTATGGGGACTACAACGCTATAAATGAACTTGCACAACTTAAAATCGTCTCAATTCCTCAAGATCTGACCGCTGAGAAAGCAGTTTTGCCACTTCCCTCTCCTCCTTCTTCTTTTGGGAAGTATTTTGTCCTTCGCCAGTCGTATCACCCCGGCTGGATTGCTTATCAGGATGGCAAGAAGCTGAAAAATCATGTACTTGTCAATAATTGGGCAAATGGTTGGGAGCTTGAAGGAGAAGGTGCAGTCACGGTCGTCTTCTGGCCGCAATATTTGGAATTTGTCGGGTTTGGACTCCTTGTTATCAGTTTCCTTCTCATCATTATGATGCGGAGCAAGCTGTTATAATCAAATTATGGCTAATTTATCCCACCTCCAGGTCCGCAACCCCAAAGACGATGAAACACCGATTGAGTCAGCCACCCAGATCTTTGCTTCCTTACTTTCCCAGTCCTATATTCCGCTGTGGAAAAGGTCTTTCATAAAGCCCCGGACCTTTGCTTTTGAGATATATCTCATCTCGCAAACCGTTTATTTTTACGTCTCAACTCTCAAGCAGAACGAGTCCTTTGTCAAGAGCCTGATCACCTCCGCATATCCCCAATCGCTCTTTAAGACTACGACTGATCCCTTGGAGCTCATTTTAAAATCAAAAGAGATCTCAATCGGTGAGGCGGTTTTATCGTCAAATTTTTATCTGCCAATCAAAACTTATCTTGATTTTAAAGACGTTGATCCCCTCTCCTCATTGATTGGATTTCTCTCAAAGCAGACTCCCCATGCCAGATTGGCTGTACAGATTATAGTGACCCCAACCTCGTTTCCCTGGCAAAAACAGGCAGTGGGCGCAGCTAAACAACAGGCCTATGATCCTCTATCTGAGAAATATATTCGCAGCCCTCAACAGCTGCTGATTATGAAAAAGTCCTCTTTCCAAGGAGGAAAGGTGGGAATCCGGTTGATTGCAGGATCGGATAAATTAGGTGAGTCTCTTGGGGCTCTGCGTAATTTATCAGGAACATTTGGCAGTTTCTCCCTTGGTGAGGGTAACCAATTTAGTTTTCATAAACGTTATATCTTGAAAAATCTGCTCCTTACGCGGATTAGGGAGCGAAAACTGTGGTATCTGGAGCGCAAGTACCAAGTCTTAAATGCGCAGGAGTTGGCCACGATCTGGCACCCGCCCGGGCTACTTATGGCAGGCATTAGAAATATCAGCTGGGGTAAAACATTGGCCGGGGAACCTCCTGAAAATCTCCCGGTTTCAGAGGGCTTGGGTGAGGCGGAGAAGCAAGGCGTTAATTTTTTTGCTGAAACTGAGTATAAGAATAAAGAAACAAAATTCGGGATAAAATCTGCAGACCGCAGACGTCATATCTACATCATCGGAAAAACCGGGGCTGGAAAAACAACCCTGATCTCCAATATGGCAATTGATGACATTAGGAAAGATCGAGGTGTTGGCCTGATTGATCCACACGGTGATCTTTCCAATACGATTTTGGATTATATTCCAAAACGGCGAGCAAATGACGTTGTCTATCTTGAGCCCTTTGACGTGGAGAGACCTTTTTCACTTAATATAATGGAGACCAAACACAAACAGCATAAAGACCTTATTGCCTCGGGAATAGTTTCCATCTTTTACAAACTCTATGGCGATAGCTGGGGGCCGCGACTTGAGTATATCTTAAGAAATGTCATCCTTACCTTACTTGAGGTTCCTGATGCAACTTTAGTTGATGTCTTGTCCCTTCTGTCGGATGCCACTTTCCGGAAAAAAGCGGTAAGCCATTTGAAAGACCCTGTTTTGAGAGATTTCTGGATAAGGGAATTTGATAAAATGCCTGATAAGTTAAGGGCAGAGGCAATCTCGCCTATCCAAAACAAAGTCGGCCAATTTGTCTCATCCCGGATGATCAGAAACATCATCGGCAATCCCAAATCCTCGATTGATCTTGAAAAAATAATGAATGAGGGAAAAATACTGATTCTAAATCTTGCCCAGGGGAAGTTGGGCGAGGACAATGCCGCTTTACTTGGAGCCATGATTATCACCCAGATTCAGCTTGCTGCAATGGGCCGGGCGTATCAACACGAGGAGGAGCGCCGGGATTTCTTTCTTTATGTTGATGAGTTTCAAAACTTTGCCACTCATTCGTTTATAAAAATTCTTTCCGAGGCCAGAAAATATCGGCTGTCTCTGGCTCTTGCCAATCAGTATATAGAGCAGATTGATGAGGATGTCCAAAAAGCAATTTTTGGTAATGTCGGAACGCTTATTTCTTTTGTGATGGGAGCCCGCGATGCTAAGATATTTACCCAGGAATACGCTGAAATCTACACAGAAAACGATCTGGTCTCCTTGGGACGATTTGAGACTGTGATGAAGCTTTCAATCGATGGAATGAGCTCTGCTCCATTCCCAGCCAAAACCCTCCCCCTTCCGAGTCTGAAAAATCAAAACAGGGAGAAAATCATCCAGCTGGCAAAGGAGAAATACGGTCGCAAGCCCGCTTTCTAAGCAGTCTGCTTTTTTTTGGCGCGAAACCTCCTTATAAAGTAACCGACTATCGGCAAAAAAGGGAGCGCAGCTAAGCTTCGCTTGATCTGGGCCACTTTCTGCTTTGAATCTTTGAGAAAATGCTTATACCGGTAATACAGCCAGATTATTAAAACCAAGGCGCAGACAATTAAAACGATCCCTAAGAGAAATACGATCGTGCCAAGAAGATAAAAAGTCTGTTGGAGATCCATGGTTATTATTTTTTAGATCTTGTGCGGGGTTTTTTTGCTCCTCTTTTAGGTGATGCACTCTTTGCAAATAGACTCTGCCAATCGGCGATAAGATGTTTTCTCATCTTGCCAATAACTGTTGCCGATTCTTCGCCTTTCTTTTTAAAATCTTCCAAAACTTCCTCGACCATTTTTTGATATTTTTTAGTATCTATCTCCTCGACTCTGCCTTTAAGCTTTGCCAGTTTCTCAAGTAGGTCTTTCGTGACAGAAAGATATTGGTCCTTTGCCTCCTCACTCACCTGGCCAAAGATGTCCTGGACTTTTTTATCAATCTCCATTTCGGAGAATTTCTCCCTCAGCTCATCAAGTTTCTTACCAAGTACTTTGCGGGTTTGTTTACCTGATTTGGGTGCGTAAAAAATTCCAGCCAAAGCCCCTGCGAGAGCGCCGATAAAAAGCCCGACTCCAAATTTAGAAACACTTTTATCCTCAGTCATAAAATTATTATAACACAAGACTATACATCAATACAATTGAAGAAGGATTGTTAGTTAACAGTTATCTGGAGCGGTGTAAGCGCTGGAGCGAATAACTTAGTAGTTTCTGCCTCAACCAGCTTTGTCTGTTCATTACCCGACTTGGGGAGAATGGTAAAAGTGTACTTCCCTTTTTGATTGGGTGTGAAAGGCACTGTCAAGATCTCAGTTTGCTGGAGATTGACTGCTCCTCCACTCGGGGACAGTACTGCTGTGAAGCTCTGATGGTCACCGCGTTTGGCCGAGAATAGTTGAAACGATTGGACAGGTGTAGTTGCCTTGCCAAGGGTGAAGGCGCCTTGATCAAAGAATAAAAGTACATCAAATCCCACGATATTACTATTGTCAGATGTTGCGACAACCGATAGTTGGAAGGTTTGTCCCATTTGCACTTGATTCAACTTATTGTTCTTTAAAAGCAAGGTCATCGATCCCTTCTGCTCGACTTTAAGAGCGCGTGTTTTTGTAACTTGCGGGCCTGCTGGTTGCTCACCTGTCGAGGGAGGCTGCTGTACGCTTGAGAAGTAGATAACAACAAAAACAAAAAATAGAAGGAAAGTGACAATAAAAATATACAGATAAATTCTTCTGATCACTGGATGAGCGTGGTGTAGGTCTTTATCCATAAGCGATATAATTTTTAGTATAAAATATCTTGAACTGGCTATGCAAGTGCAATTTACTATATCTCAAATCAAATCAACCCGCAAGATAATCTGCCACTTCTTCCCAGAATTTTTCAACTCCGCTTGAATCCAAATTATTCTTGTTTTGAGACTTAATCATCGTCTCAAGTATTTTCCCCCTCATCATCCATTCAATAAATTCCGCAGCTTGGATTGGTTTTTGGGGCAATTGCACTCCTCTTAACACTCCTGCCTCAATTTTTGGCTGCACATTTGCTTTTGCAGCTCTCACCAACTCAAGATTTTGCTCTTTAGAGGGGATAAGACCTTTGCGTCTTAAGAAATTAAGGTTGTCATATTCTTGTCTGCCTATAGGTTGAGTAAAAAACAAAATAGGACCTCCTACCTGGGCTGGAGAAAGAAGAGCCTTAAAAGCCTGTTCGCTGGGCTTGGTGATCTCTATTGCTATCTGCTCCTTCCGATAAACCTCCTCATACTGGTCAACCAGCTGTCTATCTTCCGAGAATACGTGCAGGTTAATATATGGTAGTTCAATCATTTTATCAACAAACATTTCCGTATAGAGAGTTTTTTTAACTAGAATATGGAACTGGAATCTCTGATTTTTGGTGTATAAAAGTTGACAGAGTTTAATAAAAAAATCCAACCCCACTGCAGCTCCTGATATGGGAATCATTACTTGGATCGGAGAGGTTTTTTCCGTGTTTAACTGATCAACTCTATTTTGATAATCTTGAGCTGTCAGGTCTTTTGTTAAAACTGGACTTATAGGATATGGGACTACTTTAAAAACAGGCTCGCGAAGGCCGCCTGCTTTGCCATATTCAAGAAGTTTCTGCTTAGTATAGCTGCTGGGGGTGAAAATGATATCTGCCTCGGGTACATACCAGAGTTTTTGTGGACTATCGTCGGTTACCTGAACTACCAGAATCACTTTCAATTTCAGCTCTGCCGCAATTTTTAGTTTAATTTTGCCAAACTGGTGGGCAAGGCCGAAGTGAGTTGAAATAAGAAGCAGAGTTTTCGGGTGGTCTTTGCGCTTATTTATCAAGTCAACAATCTGCTCCTTAAGGCGTTTGGTTCGAGAATGTAGGAGGAGGCGGTAGAGTTTTGTGAAAATCTCCTCGGCAGCTCCTTGCTGTACCCATTCAAAAATTCTTCTGATTAGGGGATGAACACTACTTAGCCTATGAAAATAGGTCAAAGTCTGATCTTGCGCATCCAATATAATTGCGTTTTCTCTGTTGGATAATCCGTGGTAAAGGGCGTCTGTTACCCTTAGGTGTCCAAGTCCGGCAGGAGCGTAAGTAAAGATTATAAGTAATGATTTCTGGTCGAGGATTCTTTTTTTGTCATTGACCATAAGCTACTTTTTTCATTATATACTTAAGACTTCTTCAAAAGTTAAGATTTAATCAAGAGTTCCTCTAACCGTATTGCGGTATAATCTTCCTCGAGAAGATACGTCTATCTTCTTAGAATAACTGATAATCGACGATCATTTGACTATAAATCGACTACTTTTCTACTAATTACTAATGAATCAGTAGTTAATCAGTAATTATGAGACATATCAAAATCCCCCCTTTCTTTCAAAACGGAGACAATATTACTCTTGACAAGCTTTAGGTCGTACTATATAATGTACAATATATGGTACAACTAATAAGTATTACAAAGGCAAGAAGCAATCTTTCATCGTTAGTGACTCAGGTTGCCCAAACGAAGCAACCAGTGCTAGTCTTAAGAGGCAATACGCCTATTGTAGAAATACACCCTCACCATGAAATCAAGGATAACTTGTCCAAGAATCTATTATCGATAAAGGGAAGTTGGGACCTTAGAAAAGAAGTCAAACAAGTCAGAAAAGAAGTAGAAGAAAGAATTAAAAAAATCCATAATGAATGAGAGGCGTTCTGCTTGATACGTCTATTCTTATTGAATTTTTACGAAGAGAAGACAAACTATTAACAAAACTCTATAGACTTAGTAAGGATTATCAAACTCTATCTATATCGATAATTTCTCACACTGAATTGTATGCAGGTGAAAGTCCGTGGAAAAACAGAGAAATGAGACGAAATTTGGAAAGTTTACTTTCAAACCTTACTATTATTGCTCTCACTCTTGAGATTTCGAAAGAAGCAGGAAGATTAAGAGCATTAAATAACTTACCAACTATTGACGCCATTATTGCAGCTACTGCTCTTTCCGAAAATCTACCACTTGTGACGCTCAATTCTAAGGATTTTAAAAGAGTCAAAAAACTCAAACTGCTATAATCTTCAAAGTAGGCAAGAGTAATTTTAGAGAGAGATGAGCTGGGGAGAATTGTAAAATCATCAACTCCTTGAGAGTTGTTTTCTCTACTAGATGAGGGGTGAGGCAGGCTGGTTGTTTCACCAATTTAGACTTGGTTACTACCAAACCTATTTAAAAGCGCTCAGGGAGCGCGCTTCACCCGCAAAGATTTATTTCCTGATTCCTTCAAAAATCAATTGTTTGATCAACGCCTGATAAGGCACGTCCATTTTGTTTGCCCTTACCTTAACTTTTTCTATTAGAACTTCCGGCAGCCTAATTGTAATAGGCTTTGTACTTAACTTAAGATTTGGAAACACTACATGCCTTGCTTTAGTCCAATCTATATACTCTGTTGAATCATGTGTTTCCCAAAACTTACGCTCCTCTGTCTCAGTTTTAAAATAAGGTATTTTTTTAAACTTTTTCATAAAACCTCCTTTCTTTTCTATTCGCCTGTCTTGCTGAAATTATTCTAATTTTATTACCTCTTATTGTAAAAACAATAAATAATAACTTCGATTCAGAAGTCTTTCCAAGAGCACTGTAACGGACTTCTTTCTGTGAATGTTCTACATCTTCTGCAAAATTGATATCCTCATCTAAAAAAATTTCTTCTGCCTCTCTTGGCGTTATTCCATGTTTTCTATAACTTTTATCTATATTCCATTTATCCCATTCGAAACCTACAACCTTACTTAGATTAACCATCTGTACATATTATACATGTACAAAATACGATTGTCAATGGCTTGGTATAATGAGCTATAGCATACGTTAAAACCGGGACAAATAAATTAAGGCGGGCAATCGCATTCAGAAATTGGAGAAGAAATATTAGTGGAAAAGAGAAATATCAAGCCCAGATACTTCGCAGTAAAATTAAGGGGATATAAAAAAGACCCGACATACATGTATGTCGGGCAAGATAATAATATTATAGCATAAACAATTGTTTAGTCAAGAAGATAAATTACAGTTCAGACTATCCTAAGGCTTTATGTCTTTAAAAATTGGAATCGTCAGCCTTCTATCCTGCCTTTTGATATAGCTGTGATGCTACCTTCTCCACGATATGCAAGGGTGATTTTAAAGAGAGATGAATTGGGAATAATTATCCAATCAAGGCCTGTTTAATGTTATTGTGTCGGAGGAACTACTGTTTTCAGATCCGCAGCAAGAGAGTTTACAATCCCTTTGGCATAATCAAAGTGGTTTTGAGTAAATCGCTCATTAGTAATTCTGTCTTCCCACATACGATAACCCCATGTTCTATCTTCAGTTGATTCTCCGACTGCATGATAATAAGCCCTACCATCTTTACCAAGCTTCAATTCAATATGTTTATCCTTTCTTCTTTTATTTCTTTCATTAGCAGTTGGGTCTTCTACTGCCTGCCTGAAGTCGTTAACCCTAATAGAATACTTCTCGTCATCATTTAAATCCAGCCGAACATCGACATATTCATGGACATATTCATCGTTCAACCCTTTACTTTGTTGATAATGGAAAGCAAAAATCTCTGGAGATCTAAGTACTCCCATTTTCTTTCCTTCGTTAGGGTGATAATAACCCGCAACCCTCCACCCCATAGGTAAATCCTTATTTATTGGAATTTTCTTTTCTCTTATTAGAGATGTAATTTCTTTTAGTTGGAGCGTTAACTCATTTGCTCCTTCAAATTCAATAACAGTCTCTCTTTCCTGCTTCAGTAGTTTAGCCTCCTCTTTTTTTCTTCTCTGCTCTTCAAGTTTGGCCCTTCTTTCTATCTCCAAAGATGCAAACTCTGCAAGAAGATCTGAATCTTCTCCCCTATCGATTATTTTTCTGTCTCCATAAATTGAATCAAGTTCGTAATCTAGATCTTCCAGCTTGTATCCTAGCCTCTCTATTTCATCGTCTCGCTCATAAAGATATTGTACTTGAGCTCCTCTTTCAGTTTTCCAGTCTGACCAGTCCATACCGCCTGGTTCCATCCAACTTGGCATTGGGCCAGTAGGTTTTGGGTTGTAGGTTTTTAGGAACTTAAGATGTTCTGCTGTTTGCTCCAGTTCCTTACCAACTACATCACGTCTATAATCTAGCCAGCTTTTAGCAAGTTCTTCTGATGTAGGTTGCCGTTCTGGAGTTGGAGTCGCATCTCTTGGAGGTTCTGACATATTTAATCAATTCTCCATTAAATAGAACTAAAAGTCCATATTTTTAATGATTGTTGTTATAATTTCTCTTTGGGCTCAAAGTTAGATTAACGAATACATAGGGATTATCAGTTTAGATTGTCACAAGGCTATGAAATTGAGTGTTGGAATTGTGGGGTTGCCGAACGTGGGTAAATCATCCCTTTTCAACTCCCTTTTGAAATCACATTTAGCGTTAGTCGCAAATTACCCTTTCGCAACGATCGATCCAAACGTAGGTGTAGTCAAGGTGCCAGATGAGAGACTCCCTGTCCTTGCGAAAATAGTTGGAACCCAACGAATTGTTCCGGCGGTTGTGGAGTTTTATGACATAGCTGGTCTGGTCAAAGGTGCATCAAAAGGAGAGGGCCTCGGCAACCAATTCTTAGCTCATATTCGCGAAGTTGCAGCAATAGTACATGTTGTGCGACTTTTTGAAGACAAAGAGATAACCCATGTTACAAACAAAATCGACCAAGAAAACGATATCAAAATCGTCGAAGAAGAGCTTATCTTAGCAGATCTTCAAACATTAGAGAAACAGAAAGAGCCTAAAGGGAAGGCGACAAAAGATGAGACTGCAACCTTTCACCTTATCCAAATAGTCAAGGAACAGCTCGACAAAGGAATTCCTGTCAGAAATCAACCACTCAATGATAAGCAGAAACAGATGATCTTCCATTTGAATCTACTAACCCAAAAACCCGTCATTTATTGTTTCAACTGCTCTTTGGAACAACTCGAGAAGAAAGAAGAAACAATCTCTTACGTCCAGTCATACTCGCCTTTTGTCCTTTTTAATCCACTCGCTGATACAACCTTAGATGAACTGATCAAAAAAGCCTATGAAACGCTGGGGTTGATTTCATTTTTGACAGCTGGTGAAAAAGAAGCACGCGCTTGGACGATTCAAAAAGGAACCACTGCTCAACAAGCAGCCGGAGTAATCCATACCGATTTTGCCAAACATTTTATAAAAGCGGATATCGTAACTTACGACAACTTCGTCAAGGCAAGTGGCTGGCTCGGCGCCCGTGAACAAGGACTAGTGCAGAGCGCCGGTCGTAACTATGTGATGCGGGAGGGAGACGTTGTAGACTTTAAAATAGGAGGTTAGATTGATATAATCTGAGTTATGGCAGAAGTCAAGGAAGTTTATAAACCTGTTGAAACTCGTCGTCCTCTTTTAAGAGAAATTCAATATAAGAAAGGGTTTGAGAATAGAGTCGCGGCCATTCCTATTATTGAAGAGGAGACTCCTATAAATCTTGCCTTTACTTGGGGAAAAAACTCGCAAAATATGTCTCCTAAATATTTGGGAGAGGGAGAAACTGCTGAAGGAAACGTGCAGAGGGTAGTTGATTTTTTGACCTCTCAGGGAATGTCTAAACCACCCAACCTCATCCACACAATCGCAAGATTTGACGGCGAATTTCACCAGATTGAGGAGGTGGCTCTGGACAACATTGATCCGCAGGCGACTGCACCTTTGAATATGGAAGCAAATTTCGTTTTTACCCGAGACCCCAGAATAACGCTGATCATCAGACCTGCCGACTGCCCTGTTTCAGTGCTTTACGCAAAAGACTGGAGTAGAAGAAACATTATAGGAATCTGTCATTCTTCAGGCTTGAGTACTAATGCAGGCGTTCAAAGAATGTCAATTGAACACTTGATCGAAGATCAGAATGTTGATCCTTCGACTATAAAAATAGGCATTCTTCCCGGAGTTTCACAGAATAATTTTTATTTAGTTGAGGAGCCAGGAGTTACACCAATTCTTGAAGGAAATTGGGGAGATAATATTACTCCCAAAGATCCTTATCAGGGAAAGGATCAAAAAAGATATGTCGATCTTCTTGGCGCAACAATAATGCAATTTGAAAAGACTGGAGTGGATCCAGCCAATATTCAAGCTTATGATATCGATACTTTTGAGGCTGCCAAGAGAGGTGAAAGTTTTTCGTATGAATATACTAAGGAAACTGGTCTACGACAAGGAAGATTCTTGGTTGCTGCCCAACTTGCAAGCGAATCAATGATTCAGATTCTTCAGTCAAGTTCCAAATGACATTACTTATTCTTCAACTGCTGATACAGGAGATAAATTGCCGGAAATCTAATTGAGGAGTAGAAGGCAAATACAAAACCCTGCCAACTATCCATAAATCCCCTGTGGCGAACATACATCATCAGAAAGGTAGTTATCGGTTTGATAATGATATAGCTCAAAAAGCCAGGCCTATTCCCTTCATCAACAAGCAGTTTTGCATCCAAAGCGTTATAACGTCGCCAGCGTATGAGATAGCGGGAAAAATTCGGATCAGCAAAGTGGAGAAGGTCGTTTTTCAAGTAACCAACCTTTCCTTTCACCTCGACATTCTCATGGACGCTCTTGCTGGGGAAGCGCGCAACCCCGTTTTTATATAAGCGGATTGTCCGATCTGGATAAACTCCGCCTTTGGTTAAGAAACGTCCTAAAAAAAAGTTTTTACGGGAGATCCAATAGGCCACATCATCCGTTTTACTATTTATTGTCTTTTTTATTTCACTTTTAAGCTCCTTGCTCAGCTCCTCGTCTGCGTCCAATTGTAAGATCCACTCCCCCTTGGCCGCCTCAATTGCCTTTTGTTTGTTGATGTGAAACATCGGCGGATTGGAGGTTTTGATGATTCTAACCTTGTCTCCCCAAGAGGCGGCAATTTGAAGAGTCTTGTCTTTTGACCCCCCATCGACAATAATCACCTCACTGGCAAGATCGTAAGCTGAATCCAGAGGATAATGAATAAATTTCTCCTCGTTAAATGTCGCAATACAAAGAGACAGCTTCATTTTATGAGTTTATTATATAATATCAGGAAAATGGTAAAAGCCATTATCAATTCCTATCAATACCTGGTTCTTCTTGGACAAATCGCAATTGGCGCAGTCATCCTGCTTTATCTGGGTAAGATTTTTTTCAAAGCCAAAGCATATGACAAGCTGCAGCAGAAAATCGCCCCCTACAGTTATCATCTTATCTTTCTGCTCTCTTTGATTGCAACTCTTGCTAGTCTTTTCCTATCCGAAGCTGCCAAATTCCAACCTTGTATCCTCTGTTGGTACCAGAGAATTATGATGTATCCCCAACCTCTGCTCTTGTATACTGCCATTTTGAGAAATGAACGGTTCCTCAAGCCGTATCTCCTGGTCCTTAATGTCGTTGGAGCAGGGGTTGCAGCTTATCATTATATCCTTCAGATTGCACCACAGGGTGCGCTCCTGCCTTGTGCAAAAGATCCCACTGGAGTTTATGTTTCCTGCGTAAAAGGCTACAAATTCTATATGGGTTATATGAGTTTTCCACTCATGTCACTGACAGTTTTTTTGCTCATTATTATTCTAATTCTCACGGATGTTGAAAATCCTAACCGTTCCAAATAAAACCCTTAGTACTTCGGCAAAACCAGTTGGCAAGATCGATTCTCGTATACGTCGATTGCTTGAAAAGATGGAGGCACTTCTGATGATCCAGGACGATCCTCCGGGAGTCGGTTTGGCTGCTCCCCAAGTCGGAGTTCCTATACGCTTGTTTATTATCAAAGCCACCCCTAAGGCAAAAACCGAGGTCTTCATTAACCCCAGAATAGGACAGGCAGAAATGGCAAAAGGTGAAGCTGCAGCGGCCAGACAGCACGAAAGTGCCTATCTCAACTTGGATGCCGCAGGGAGGAAGCCTCCGGTAGGATCCGATAAAACTGGCAACTTATCTAAAAACTCAAAGCTTGAAGGTTGTTTATCGATTCCCCGAATTTGGGCGCAGGTCCGGCGTCAAAAAACAGTTAAATTAAGTTACTTAGATCGGGAGGGGAAAGAGCAGACAGCTTCGTTTGGGGGTTTTAAAGCGATAATTATTCAACATGAGGTGGACCATTTAGAGGGCATTCTTTTCACCCAGCGGGCACTTGAGCAGGGCGCACAGATTTATGAGGAGGATGGGGAAGGAAAGCTGAAAAAAATTGACTATTGAGCGCTCTGCGGCTGGTATTTCAGAACGTGCAGAAACGGTTTCACACCGTCTTTGATATCCTTTTTGATCCGCTTTGCGCATTTGGTACAAAGCCTAACTCTCTTGACTTTGCCCTCCTCAAGTATCTTAAATACCTGTAGATTGGGCTTGAAAATGCGCTGGGTTTTGGGTGCTCTTTTTTTCCAGCGTCCACCTGCTACCCCTCTGTGGTGCGTGTGTGACCTGCCAAAGAGTACTGTTTTGCCGCAGTTATAACATTTCATAGGTACTTGCCAATAATATTGCAAGTATGATAGCATATAAAGGTCCAATATTAAAGGCAAAACCTATGCTTTCACTGTTATCCACCAACCCAATTTCCTTTGTGATTTACCTTTTGGCCCTTCTTATCGCCATAACCGTGCATGAATTCTCACACGCCAAGGTAGCTGATTATCTGGGAGATCCTACTCCAAGGCTTCAGGGTAGGTTAACTCTTAATCCCCTGGTCCATTTGGACCCTCTGGGGATGCTTCTTCTTTTTATGGTCGGATTTGGCTGGGGCAAGCCTGTTATGTTTGATCCTTATAATCTCAAAAATCCCAGATATGACGCAGCCTTGATCTCAATTGCAGGTCCAGGATCCAATTTTGTTTTAGCCTTGCTACTTTCCCTGCTGTTGAGATTGTTCATGTTTTTTGGACAATCTATTCTACTCACTCTAGGCTATTCTATTTTAGTCCCGGTGATTTATCTAAATATTGTGCTTGGAGTGTTTAATTTTATTCCCATAAGCCCTCTTGACGGATTCAAGATCGTAGGGGGTTTTTTGTCAGATGAGAGAGCTCGTGAATGGTATCAGCTTGAAAGATACGGCCTTTTGTTTCTGATCATCCTTATCCTGCCGCTTGGCCAAGGGAACATGCTTTCGTTTGTCATTCGCCCGATTATAAACTTCCTGGTCGCACTTTTTCTCCCCTTGAGTCTTTCGCCGGCCGGAATAATCTAAGAGTTTATCGAGTAGGTGTAGGTGTGAGTGTGGGTGTAGTTTTACGAACGCATTTGAAATAGTCCTGGGTTGTACAGCCTTTGCCAAAATTAGCTTTCATATCTTCACAATTTGAAAAGTTACAACCTCCTGTTATCACAACTGTAGGTGACGGGATGGCGGTGGGCAAAGTTGTTGGGGTTACTGCTGTTGTGAGTGCGGCAGTTGGGCTTGCAATTGGATTTGCTCCTCCAGTTTGTGAATCACCCTCGCCGCTTCTTGTAGTAAACGTCCAGGGTATTCCCCCATTATCGTATTTTTGGCCACCCACTGCTATCTGAAAGTAATAAGTCGTGCTTTTGGAAAGAAGAGTCAGGTCGACAGAATGACTTTTAGTTTTTTCCGTTTCCGGTGCACTAAAGCTGAGAGCTGTTGCTGAAGTTCCATATTCAATATTGCTTAATGTTTCCTGATCAGTAGTCCACGTCACTTTGGCTGAATTCTGGGTAACGCTTGAGATCACGACATCTTGAGGTTTGACGTTTGTCGCGCGAGTTAGCACATTCTGAGCCAGAGTAAAGGCCAGGAAGATGACTATTATCCCTAAGACTACGCCGATAACGATTGCCAGAGCTTTCTTGAGATTTAGATTATGCAACATAAGTCTCTAAGAGGTATTCTACAAAAATTTAAATAATATTCCAATTGCAACTAAGATCACGCCAGGAACAGAAATTGAAAGAATATTCTCAGTCGTGCCGCTTTTGGGGAGTGCAGTTGCCGCGGGTGATGAGGTTGGGGTTATGGTAACACTTACAGTTGGAGTAGTAGTTGTTGCAGTGCCAACTGTGACGATTGAGCTGCCATTTGACGAGCAGACTATGACATTTGTGGCATTAATGTCGTTTTTAACAATTTTTGAAGTCTCATTTATGCTCGTATCACAAAAATAGGCAAGTGTTGTCGTACCGGTTGTCAAAGCTTTGAAGGTGATGGTGGCAACGGTTCCTGTACCTGATTTGCTCGTTGCCGGATCATTGACATAACCTGCAACATAAACTTTGCCTGTAGTTAAATTTTGGGCGATTGAAGGGAAAAAAGTACCTGCCGCAACCGATTGCGCCTGAAGGATATTACTGTCGTAGGTGATATAGGCATCGATCGAGTTTATTTGATCGGAGGCTGCATCAACAATTACTTGAACCTGAAAAGTGTTGTTTGCTGAAGTGCTGACTGAGGTTGAATCAAACTTAAGAGCTCCTGCATAGACTCCTTTTGCGCCAAAAAAGAAGAGGAATAAAAAAATAACTGAAATTAGCCACTGCTTGTTTTTTTTCCACATCGTTATATATTCTCCCAGAAATTTCAATTTTCGTCGTATTTTACAGATAATGACGAAATTAAGAGGGAGTAATCTTGCGAATCTATGATCCCGTCGAGATTGAGGTCAGCCTGGGAAAGGAGAGTTGGGTCTTTACAAATATCTGGTTTATCTG
>Ga0209515_10002429_pt1 | contig 28656 bp, 35 predicted proteins | sample Subgroupgradi54m_FD_187454 | JGI IMG/M metagenome (GOLD analysis project Ga0209515, IMG submission 187454) | Subsurface groundwater microbial communities from S. Glens Falls, New York, USA - GMW60B uncontaminated upgradient, 5.4 m (SPAdes)... ... | reverse complement strand
TAAGTAGTTACCCAAAACCTATAAATACCAAATTCTCTCACATCTTATAAAATGGGTGAAGGCGCGAGAACATACATCTTCGAAAACTTAAAGCTAGAGGCAGATACTATTTTTGATTTCGGCGAACTCTACAAACGTTTGTTTTCTTGGTTTGAAGTTATGGGCTATGATTTCTATGAAAAAAATTATGAAAGGCATGAGCTTGGCGGCGCGGAAAACTTGAAGATATTCTGGCATGCAACAAAAAAAGCAGATGAATACATTGAATTTGGAATTGAAGCAAACTTCTTTGTGACAGGATTTCAAAAAATTGAAATAGAAAAGGACGGCTTGAAAATGAAAACACATAAATGTAAAATGTTGCTCCGCCTTAGCGCGTATTTAATCAGAGATCCTGATGACAAATTAAAAAATTCCATAGGAGCAATAGGTAGGAATATCTACGAAAAATTCGTTGCAAAAAAGAGAATGGATGACCAGGAAGCCACACTTTATAATGAATCGCACTTGTTGCTTGATGAAATAAAAGCATTTGTCAGCATGCACCAATACTAAAATGATTTCCAAAAATCAAGGTTATCTTCTGGCAGTTTGCTTGCTTCTCCTCGATCAAATCTCAAAGTATATTATTGTAAATAATTTTTACTATGTAAAAAACACAGGAGCTGCCTGGGGCATATTAAAGAACTCGCAATTCTTTTTGATTGTTGTTTCATTAATAGTTCTCTTCTATGTCATCCGTTACTTCTCATATCATCCTTTAGCATTCTCAATACTTCTCGGAGGAATTCTTGGAAACTTGGTTGACAGAATCTTTAGAGGGTATGTGATTGATTTCATCAATATAAAACTATTCAATTATCCCTTATTCAACATTGCAGATTCTTGTATCACCATCGCAATACTTCTTATAGCATGGAAAATGTTGAGAGAGAAATAATCACCAAATATCTTTTTTTCTTCCCATCTCAAAAGTTTCAAGTCTTCTGTTTAAGTTATCCAATCTGCTGCTAATCAAATCAAGCTTGCTAAGAATAAGCTGCACGTCTTTGTCAGAAATTCCACCTCTGAATCTTTCACCACTCACAAGATCTCGTGGTGCTTGATTGAAATCAGAAGCTTCATACTGTGCCATTTCAGCAGCTCGTGTACTTTGCAATCGAGCAGGATTAAAATCTTCTTCAGAATTATTTTGCAGGCCACTCCAAGGTCCAATTTCAGGACCCTGTTCCAGAGGTTCCTCTGCATGATCAAATCTATTTTTCTTATGGAAAAGACTGCTTAAAATGCCCATTTAACACCACTTCACAACAACATTTATAAGTTTCCATATATAAAAGATTTGTGTAATAACGAAAAAAGGTATTCGTATGGAAGAAGAGGGAAAGGCAGACAAAGTATTCAAGAAAAAGGTAATACAAGGCCGTTTTGGTGGTCAGGCTAAATACAGGGTTTTGATTGACTCAATGCAGGCTAATGTCGAAGCGAGATACTTCTCAATCCTGCGTTCCCTCACCAATGCAGCCCCATTCGGACGCGGAATAACGGGAGAAGATGGGTATGTACTTAAAACAAAAGACATATACTCCGCGGGAGAATCTTCTTCATACTGGGGGCATATTGAACAAAGAAAAGGTTTGCAGATAGACAAGTTCCAGCAGATTATGCAGAACATTGGAAGCATGATAAAAGCAATGTTTCAGTTGCTTCGTGAACTCAGAATTCTAGAAGAGCGTCTTACCTATTATGATGATTCAAACAAAGGAGATAAAAATGCAGAAGTGCATTTGAAGTCAGTATGGATTGACCAAGTTGAAGGTGGAATTCAAAACGCAACATCGGTCATGGGATTAACGCAGAAAGTTGGCTTCGCTCCTCTCGCAGATTTATTTTTCTCCATTCATCCAAAAACAGACAAAGATGTAGAAAAAGAAGTTGAAAGACTGAAGGAAACGCATGGAATTAACAAGAAAGTGCGTGAAGTGCTTGGAAGAAAGCTAAAAGGATATCTTGTGTGGAAGCAAAAGACCTACCAAGAACTTTTCGTAGGACAGAAATTCAAGCTTGGTTACTTGCGGCAGCATTATGGAGTCATACGTTTGTACTTGAACTGGCTTCGCCCATACTTAAAGAACATCAAGCGTCTCCAAATGCGTACAGAGGGTGCATCATCAGACACAGATTTAATAGCAGCCTTTGAAACATCGAAAATAGAACTGGAATTTCTTGCAGTACGAACAAAATTCAAGGAAGAAAATGATAGAGGGCAGATAACATCTGAGTTCAAGCATTATTTCCCTGTCACAAGAGTAAAACTCAACTTTATTTCAGTTCCAAAGATGGCGTATCAGGAAGAAGGTCAGCGTGGAGCAATTCACACAGGCCAAACAGAGATAATTGTTGAAGGTGCAGTCTTGACAAAAGAAGAGCTTGAACAGTACAAAAAATCATTAACAGACGATGATATTGATTTGCTTGCGTATGTTGATTCTTCCATCGAGGCGTTGCGTGATGAACTCTCGTATTATCTCACGAAAGCAGGCGGAGCTTTTGACATCAAGAAAGAAGAGCCAAAAGAAGAAAAGAAAAAACTGGGAGTGTTGGAACCATTTATGGCTGTTGGAGATTTCTTGAAAGAAGTTGTTGGTGTTGAGTTCTCAGGAAAAAAACAAAAGCCATCAGAGTCTGAAAAGAAGCAGGCAGAAGTGTTGGCAGGACTCGATGCCTACCTTGCGTACTACATCTTCAAGAAATCAAATAGCATGTTTACTGAATAATGTGTAACAAAACGTTTATTAATTTATAATCCCCCATAAAACCATGATATTTGATTCAGACTACTGGAATTCCTTGAACAGGAAAGAAAAGGAAGAAGTAACATTAAATCCAAGACAGTTAGGGTATTCTCTCGGCGGTAATCCTCTGCAGAATCTCAAGAGCGGAATCTTCATGGGAACTGGCACAATGGAGCTGACGTTCTTTAATGCTCCTGGAAAAGGCCAGCAAAAGAACACTCCTGAATCTTGGGGAAAAACAGAAAGGCAGGAAATGAAGGAACTTGCAAGAGTAAACGAAGTTGAAGTTTCTATTCATGCAACGCCGAACATGGGTGGAGGCGGTGCATCATTCTCAGGATTTACAGGCCAGGGATTTACAGATAATGCTCGCCAGTTAGCAATTGATGAAGTTGAAAGAACAGCAGACTTTGCAGCTGATGTTGCAGGCGGAGGCCCAGTTGTATTTCATATAGATGGTTTTCAGCGTCCAGTATTCTCAGCAGGTGTGAACGAAGGTGGAGAACAAGGAAAATTCAAAAAGAAATTATCGAATGAAGAAGAAAAATTTCCAGTATATTTTGTTGACAAAAAATCAGGTCAGATAGCTCCAATTTCAAGAGAACAAAAGATCCAAAAACCAGAAAGATATACTTCTGGCCAACATAAAGGTGAGTATATTATAGATGAAGGAACAGGTGTTCCAAAATATAAAGAAGTGACAATTGCCGACATGAAAGAAGAATACAATGGACTTTCAAAAGAAGAAAAAACAAAATATCCTAATGAGCTCAGTTACTTTTTCCACGAGTATAAAGAAGGCCAAGTGCAGACACTTCAGGCTCAGCGTCAGGAATATATAGAAAAAGCAAAAGAAGCAAAAAAACTCCAAAGAAAATACGAAGAAAAACTCAATGAATACCAAGAGCACATAACAAACGGTGACGAAAGTTATAAACAAAAATTCTTTGCAGAATTAATGGCGGCTGATGAAAAAAAGCTTGGTATTACTTCAACAGACGACCTTAAAGAAGTATACAACGACCCTAAGAAATTCTTGAAAGAGCGTGTTCAGTTATTTAAAAGTCAGGCAGATATCTATGAAAATGGTTCTTTAGGGTTGACAAGAAATATGGAGCAGGCAAAACAAGAAGTCGATTCGTATCAAGACATCGCAACATACAGTGTGCAAAGAGAAGCAGAAAGTATTGCAGAAGCAGCAATGAGAACTCTTGCAATTGAAAAGAAAAAGAAACTTGACAAACAATTATGGGTTGCTCCTGAAAACTGGGCAGTGGATATGTATGGTTCACATCCAAAAGAATACAGGAACATAATTCAAGAATCACGTAAGAAAATGGTTGAAGCTCTCAAGGAGGATAAAGACTACAAAGGCAAGAGCATTGATGAACTCAACAAAGTAGCAGATGATCATATTCGCGGAACGTTTGATATTGGTCACTTGAACATGTGGAAGAAATACTTCAAGGGCGATGAAAAAGAATTTGCAAAATGGATGGATGCAAATGTCAGAGGCTTGGTCAAAGATAAGATTATTGGTCACGTCCACTTATCAGACAACTTTGGTTTTCATGACGAGCACATTGAGCTCGGAGAAGGTAATGCTCCGTTGCAGGAATTTTTCAAGATAATGAAAGAAGAAGGATTTGAGGGAAAAGCAATTGCAGAGCCTGGGGGTCAGCGTGAAGGAGAACTCCATAAAGTCTGGACATCAGCACTTCAAATGGGAGGCTCTCCAATTTACAGAGTTGATGCAACATCAAGAACGTGGACAGACATTGGTGATTCATACTTTGGAAGGACGCAGTCACCAACGTTCCACGTTGGCGAGTATGCACCATCGAAGGACTGGACTCTTTGGAGTGAGACCCCGTTCGAATGAGCGGACGAATGATTGTCCGGCGAGAAAAGATTCACCCCGAGTGTATTATTGTTTTTAAAAACTATTTTCGCTAGCAGCTCCCGCCGCCATCAAACTGCTTCCACGAGGTCCCGTCGCAAAAACAGGGTTCGTTCATATCATTATCAAAATAGATCGAGCCTTTTCCCACCACAGGACAGGAGGACGGTGAATCAGTCGGGGTGAGCTTGAGGATGTTATTCACATGTAAATTTGTTTCTGGCGTCTTCGTGCCGATTCCGACCTTCCCAGAGAAATAGGCTCCTCCTGCACTAGTCACCAATGCTGTATCCTGATTTAGGTTATTCTTGATCACAAATGGAACCGCGTTCGCACCAAACATTCGCGAAACGATTCCCACCTGGTCGGGTATATTGGAATTTAACCGCATCATCTCCGTTTTCGTCCCGTCGGCTTCTACGGTCAATAAACTGCTGGATTTTGCGTTCGGATCCAAGGCGACTTCTTGTCGTAGCACGAGCCCAGTTTGCGTATCAGCCAGCGTCCCGATCACCGCGCCCGTGCTACTTAAAGCATTCGGAGTGAGGAGGATCGCCAATCCAGTCCCTGAAGCACCGTCTTGTTGAACATAAATCCCGTCTGATTTTCCCAAATTATTCAGCAGGATGCCCCTTCCCTTATCGACTTGGGCGCCGTTCGTTTCTATCCAGAGCGCAGACACATAATTTCTCGTGGTCGGATTCGGCGGCGATTGGATTTTGAGTGCCGAGAAAGGAACCGTATCCCAGACAGGATCCGAGGAATCCGGATGGGTCAACAACAAGGCAGGAAGTTGGTTGTTCTTGGCGATTTCTAGAGGTGCGTTCGGTTCTTGGGTGTTTATGCCAATCTTCTGAGCCAGCAACAGCTGCGTTTGAAGTTGGTTTGCGATCTGTGTCTTGCAGATCTGCTCCCAGGGAACGCACACGGGCTCGATGCTTTTTACATACGCTTGTCCGGTAAGACGATCGTTTCCCGTGGCTGTGGCCAAAGCAAATACAAGCAAGAGCAGTAACCCCACAACAGAATACTGATATATTTTCTCGGAACGTTTTTTCATCAACATCAACAATGGTAAATTACTTGTTCGGCATTTATATATCTTTTTGCCCACGCGGCTTTGCATAAAAACTTACTTTCTACACAAAATGTATTGCATGTTGGAGAGTATGCACCATCAAAAAATTGGACTCTTTGGTCAGAAACACCGTTCGAATAGTGCAAGAATAGAATAATTTCATAAAAAAATAATCTGTAAGTTCAACTTCAGATAAAATTTTAGAAAGGTTTTTATTGATGAACTTTCTTTTAAATATTATGAAAGTGACAGTTTACCATATTCAGATAAATATATCAAATCCTAAAATTTCATTACCATTTTACAAAAAACTATTTTCTTATTTTGAGTATAATATTATTGATGAAAGTGATGAGCATATAGGGGCAAGTAATGGGACTACTGACTTTTGGATCATAGCAACAGATAAAAAATATTTAGATAAACAATTTCATAGAAAGACAACAGGTTTAAACCACATTTCTTTTATGGTTAACTCAAAAGAAGAAGTTGATAAATTTGTTTCTGAATTTTTAAAGAAAAATAAAATAAAACAGCTATATGAGAGTCCAAAACTTTTTCCAGAATATAATGAAGAATACTATGCAGTATTTTTTGAAGATTCGGATAAAATAAAATTGGAAGTTTGCTATATTCCCAAAAAAGAAGAAAAAGATAGACAGAAAGATAAAGAAAAAGCTGTGGTTCTTGCTTTGCAAAATGGTATGGCCTTAATAAGAAGAGATTTAGAAATTTATGGTATGAAGGCCGATGGGTCAACAATTCTTCTCTCAAAGAGTAAAGATTATGGCTCATTATGGGGAGATGTATTGAACAAACTAAAAAATCAGGCAAAAGACAAAATTTAAATAACGGAAATCTTTCCTAAAAGGCATACATGAACCAAAAAAAGGTGGGGGTTGTTTTATTAGTACTTTCAATACTCATAGGCCTCGTCATCTTCAATTTCATCTCCGATACAAAGGTTTCAAGCAAGGAAGCAGGATGTTTCAATGATACAAAATGCTCAACAGCAGCTTTCGTTCTTAACACATCGCATTTAGGTGTCGGGATCATCTTTGCATTCTTCTCTTTAGCACTCTACTTAATAGTCTTCAGCAACAGCGAGTCATTCTGGTTAAAAAAACTAGAGCAGCAAAAACAGCACTTAACAGATGAAGAAAAATGGGAAATAATAAAGCTCATGCTTGATGAAAATGAATTCAAGGTGATGAAAGCAATAAAAGAGCAGCCAGGCATCACCCAGTTCACGTTGAGGCTGAGAACAGATTTATCAAAATCAAAGCTAAGTGATATTCTATCAAGATTTGAAAAGCGGGGTCTAATCCAAAGAGAGGCAAAAGGCAAGACCCTTTCAGTCTATTTAAAAAGTTCAATTTAACCTGCAAGAACGGAAAAAAGCTAAAAATGTTCTTTTTTCAGTAAAAGAAGGCTTATTCGTATGTTCGTTTTGACACATAGGTATTAATATAGCAAATATTACATATTTTTGTAATGATGAGACCAAAAGAAAATAAAGAAGGAAATTTATTTAAAACCGCTAAAGGTGCCATAATAGCAAACAAAGAATTTTTCTTTGCAGCTTCTTTTGGTTTGTTTGTTGTTTACACATTTTTGTATGGGCTATGGAAAATTCCGTTCGTTGACTTTGGTATTAATCGACTTTCGCAAGTAACTATAGGCGATTACATCTTCATTCTTGCAATGACTGGCCTTGTTGCCATATTCCTTACATTATGGCGTTATGAAAGAAAGTATCATTTCTCTTCTAATTCAAATCTGGGGGGAATTGGTGGTGGATTAGGTGGAATTATCGCTGCTGTTTGTCCAGTTTGTCAAAGCATTGGTTTAGTAGGCCTTGGTGTTACATTCCTAAACATTCCAACAGCATTTTTAATTCCGTATCTTGGCCTCATAAAAGTTCTTTCAATAGGACTGATGGGATTAGCAGTCTTTCTCAAAGCAGATAGCATTCACACCAAAACATGTCGAGTCTGTATAATTCCCTTACAATCAAAGAACAAACAAATGCCAAATGAACCTATCTTGTTTAAAAATAATTACCTTCTTGGAGCGGTAGCCGTTCTTATACTTTTACTTTTCGTCAATCAAATGCTCATCCCCAAAGCGTATGCATCAGTTTCGCTTGGCACAGGAGGAGGCACAATTTCATTAGGAAGCTTTGAATATGGTTCAAAAATAACTCTTAAACCAATGCCACTTGCAGCTGGAGAACAACCAAAGATTTCAGGATATAAATCAATTGTCAAACAGTTGCCAACAATCAGCGAGTTGCCCATGCAACCTTCTACAGGTGATCCAGTTCAAGACTTGCTTAATAACGTCGTTCCAACAGGAACACCATGGTACGGACAGCAAGCAGGCGTTAGCTTTGATGACCCAATCGGTTCTCAGAATAAATGGGCAACTTACAGATCACTACAATTAAGTTCAACAGAACAGGAACGCTGGAGTAGGATTGCAAATTCCTTCACGTGTGATTATTGCTGTGGCTCGCCTCAGAACCCTACGATTATTACACAGTGCGGATGCGCTCATGCAGCAGCAGCTCAAGGAATGGCCAAATGGTTTGTCAAAAGCTATGGCAACAGTTACTCTGACGAGGAAATCTATGGTGAAATGGCACGTTGGTACGCTTTGTGGTATCCTAAAGGAACTATTCAGAGAATCATTCAAGAATCGCAGTCATAATTAGGAGGATTAAAATGAAAAATGAGAAAACAAAAGAACTAACTTCCAGAAAATGGGGGCGCAAGGAGATACTGATGGTTGTCTTGGTCGGTGTCTTAGTGCTGACTGTAGGTATACAGACCGTTCAATTGGCAGGATTGGCAGGCAATCAAATAGTGGTGTCAGCTGGCACAAACGCTGCTTCAGTAAAAACAAACGTCGCCTCTGCACCGTCAGTGCCGGCAAATCTTCAGAACTTACCATCAATGGTAGGTGGCTGTTAGCAAATAAACAAAGGAAAAAATCATGAAAAAAGAATTTGTGTTAGATAAGATTCTGCCTGTTTTGTTAATTTTGGCAGTTTTCTTTCTATTCACCAATATAATTCTTCTGCAAAGTAGGAGTGCCAAGTGGAACGAAGCACAGGAAATTGTAAAAGAAAAATTGAGACCAGCAGAACTTCAGGTTGTTAAGCTCACCATAGACTCTTGCAGTTTGTGTATTGATGTTGATGATGCAATAATTCGACTTGCGTCACTTAATGTTAACATTACTAAAGAAAGAAGCATAAGCAGTACATCTTCTGAAGGAAAAGAGTTTATTGCCAAATATGAAATCAAAAAGCTTCCTTCATTCATTGTCAATGGGGAAATCAACAAATCTGAGCAGCTCACAAATTACTTTAGCAGCAACGGAGAAATAAAGCAAAACAGTTTTATTTATACATTAGGAAAAGCACCTTATTATGATGTTTCGAAACAAGAGACTGCAGGGATAGTATCTGTTTTTACAGTCATTGATTTACATTGTCCTGGATGCACTGACCTTTCTGAAGTTTTGCGAGCATTGAAAGAGCAAGGAGTGTATTTGCAGGAAAATAAAGAAATAGATTATCAAAGCGCTGAAGGTCGGAAACTTGTAGAAAAATATGGAATAAATGCAATTCCAGCACTTCTTATTTCAAAAGATATTGATGCTTATCCAGAAATGCAAAAGCAGCTTCTTGAAGCAGGCGCTTCTGAAAAAGATGAGTTTTATGCTCTTCATGCGATAGTGCCACCATATCGGGATGTAGCAACTGATTCTATAATTGGTCTCGTTGATTTAGTGATGCTCTCAGATAAGTCCTGTTCTGAATGTTATGATGTTATAGTGAACAAGCAGATCCTTCAACGATTTGGATTAGCTTTTAAAAGTGAGAACTCCTATGACATCAATTCGCAACAAGGTAAAGAATTGAAAGAAAAATATACAATTGAGAACGTTCCTATTTTTATCTTGTCTCCTGATGCTTCCTTATATTCTGCTCTTGTTCAAGTGTGGAAAAGCGTTGGAAGTGTTGAGAAAGATGGCTGGTTCGTGATGCGTAATCCTGGATTAATTGGCACGTACAAAGATCTGGAAAATAATGTAGTGGTTAATCCACAACAAAAAAAATGATTATGGCGAAGAATGAAACAAATAAAAAGATTTTGTATGCAGGATTAACAGGTATATTTATATTATTTGTTATAGGAATAATTCTTGTAAACAGGCAAGAGCCTATTCCTGAATACGCATTTCCTGAGCCTGTAGAAGTAGTAAGACAGTATTTCAGTTCGTGGGACAAAGAAGATTATTCAAACATGTACGCAACATTTTCTGACGGTTTTAAGCACATCGAACCTTCTACGAAAAACCTAAGTTTGTTTAAGCAGTATGTGCAATCCCAGCAAATCTCAGGAGTTGATATCATTCGCATACTGGAAAAGTCAAATGATGGCAGCACTGCGACTGTAGAGGATGCAGTTGAATTTGTTCTCAACGACGACTCTAAAAAGCCATTTGAGGGAGCGTTTACGCTGAAATATAGGACAGGAGATGTCATTCGCGGCTGGAAACTTATTCACCCATATGGAGAAAACATTGACAAGAGTTAATTAAAATGAAAGATAATAAAAAACTAATAATTATCAGCGGAGTTATTGTATTTATTGCTCTAGGAATTTTTATGGGGGCACCAAAGTTATATGGATTAGAAAAAGAACAGATTCTTGAAAGAAATGCTGAAGAAAGTGTTGCTACAGTGTATGCGTCTCTGTCATCTCAAGCGCAAAAGTTTTACATGAAGCAAAGCGATGGGCTGAAGAAACCAGTTCCTGAACGCTTGGTTGAATTAGACCAGCTGACTATTGGCTGTTTCGGGCCTGAGAATATCCTGCAAATGTCTCCTGCTGACACTAATCTTGGTGGGCAATGCTGTGGCGTTCTCAAAGACGTTGAAGCGTATGAAGTTCAATTGAAGGCTCTTGAGAGATTCATTGACGAAAATGGCAATATTGATTTTATCCCAAGAGATCCTTATGACGTCCCTGTAGAACAAGCGCAGCAGCTTATTTCTTTTGATTCGCAAGTAACCTTAACACCAGCTCAACAAGAAACATACAACAAAGCAATGAAGATGTCGCATCATGGAGGACCATGCTGCTGCAAGTGCTGGAAATGGTACGCAATGTCTGGTTTGGCAAAGAAACTCATTGTTGGCTATGGATGGGATGAACAACAGATAGCTGAGCTCTGGGATACATCAAGCAGCTGCGGTCATAAAGAAGATACCAACATGCATCAACATTACGACATAAAGGAGGACCAGCATCATTAAAATGAAACAACACCGATGCGATGCTTGCGAGAAGTCCTTTGATTCAGCAGAAGCTTTAGCAATGCATAATAAGTCAAAACATCCTGAAGAGGTTAAAAATCCCTTATTGTCGAGCAGAACAAAAAAGAGAATTCGAAACTGGTCAATATTTTTTATAATAGCAGGTCTTATTGGCTGGGGAATTGTTGCTTTAATTCCAGAAAAAGTCATAGGTGACTCTTCAGCTGTTCCTTCAGAACCAATACATTGGCATCCAAGATTAACTATCACTATAAATAACCAAAAGGAAACAATACCAGCAAATATTGGTATAAGCGGAGTGCATCAGCCAATTCACACGCATGACTCAACAGGTACTTTACATTATGAAAACAACAGGCCAACGTTAGAAAACATGAGGCTTGGATTCTTCTTTGAAGTATGGGGTAAGAAATTTAACAGCACATGTATATTTGATAATTGTAATAATGACTCTGGAACCGTAAAAATGTTTGTAAACGATAAAGAAAACTTTGAATTTGATAGCTACATTCCTAAAGATCGCGACGATATACGTATAGAATATATCTCAAAGGAAAATTAAGATGGTTCAATCTAAAATTAAAAAAAAGAAAAAAATAACACCTAAAAAGATTGAGAAAAGTGATAGAGTAATTAATAGTATTATAGTCGCAGTAATTATTTTTGCAATACTTGCTTTAGGTTATTCTGTAAAAACAATATTCTTTTCAGGAACATCAGATGATCAAGTTGTCATGCAAGCTCCAATGGGTAGAATGATGTTAACTAATTACGACAAAGAACTGGCTAAAAAATTCATGGACAAAGATAATGATGGAAAATGTGATAGCTGTGGAATGCCTGTTGAAATGTGTATAGATTCAGGAGAGTTGCAATGCACTATGGGTTCAAAATCCGCTATTGGTAAGTTAGATTCAGCGCATATGCATGCTGATTTTAAAATTTATGTAAACGGAAATGTTATAGACTTTTCTGATAAAGCGCATATGGAAAGAATGAAAACTGATCTACCAGTAAGTAGCTTCATTCATGTTGACTCTGGAAGTTCCTCGCATGAAAAAACTGGTGATGTTTTGCATATGCATGCAACTGGCGTTCCTTTATGGATATTCTTTGAAAGCGTAGGGATGAAATTTGAAAAAGATTGCTTTACAGTAGATACAGGAGAGAGATACTGCAATAATGGGGAAAAATCCCTTAAATTTTATGTTAATGGAAAAGAAAATAATGAATTTAGAGGTTATGTCTTTAATGATAATGATAAGATACTCATAAGTTATGGTAATCAAGATGAAGATGTTTCTAGTCAGTTAAATTCAATAACTGATTACGCAAAAAATCATTAAGATGGTAAAGCAAAATAAGAACTCTGCCAAAATATATATTTGTAATGAATGTGGATTTAAATATAAAGATAAAGAATGGGCTCAAAAATGTATGGGGTGGTGCAGAAAATATAAGTCATGTAATATAGAAATAACAAAACATGCGGAATAAAAATAGATAAGAATACTGCACAAAAAAATTTTGGTAAATCTTTTTGCTCAAAGAAACACGCTGAGCAGTATGTTAAAGAATTATAAAAGATTAAACGGAACAGCGGGAGTTGCTGTGCATAAATTATATATAAACATTGGTGAAGTATTACACTAAATTAATTGTGTCTAGAAAATGAAAGGATGTAAAGATAAAAAATGGATTATGGTAGTATGCTGTCTAGCTCCAATCCTATTGTTTGTTATATTCAAGATATTCTTTCCACAATTTATATATTTGTCTTTATTGGGGTTATTAATATGCCCCATCTCCATGGCAATCATGATGTATTTTATGCATAAGGATAAAAAATGTCACTGAAAAAGAAAAAGGAAGAATCGAGAAAAAGAAAGTCTGCTGTTTTAGGTAGTATGTTTGGTATTGGTTTCTTTCTGTTGTTTGGCATAGTCACGGCCATAACACCTAATTCTTGGTTTACGAGAATGATCCCGGCAAATCAATTAGACTGGATTTTTCTCATCTTGAGTTCGCTTTTAATTGGTGCATACATTGGAGTTGATTTCTATAAGAAAAAGACAGTAAGAACCTGCAATGTTGTAGCCACTTCAGGAAGCGTCGGTAGTTTTCTTGCATTCGCCTGCCCTATCTGCAATAAGCTCTTGGTAGCATTGTTTGGAGCAACAGTATTGTTAACTTACTTTGAGCCATACAGGCCGATATTGGGGATTGTAAGCAATACCTTGCTTGGAGTTGTGCTATACTGGAGGATTAAAGCATGAACATACTTCAATTTTTTCGAGAGAAATTTTTAAGCGTATCGAGTAGTTTCGCGGGTGTGCTAGGATTTCTAGGTGGTTACCAAATATGTCACAATATCTGTTTAGGACTCATTGCGCTTCTTTCCTTAATAGGCATAACATTGGTTGGAATGCCTTTACTGTTTCTGACAAAAGTTGCGATTCCATTTTGGATTGCAGCAGCCACACTTTTTTTAGTAGCATTTGGCTTTTACATAAAGAAAAGGTGCATTTCTAAAAACATGCTCTTATTTAATGGAGGAATTATTGTTGCAGGAGTACCATTCAATTCAGTAAAAAGTTTTTTGCCATTTTTTTGGATTATTGGTGGAACTGCAATTTTAGTCAGTTGCTTATGGTTTATTAGAGATAAAATCAGAAAAAAAAGAAACAAAACATTTAAATATATATGAATATCCTAATGTTATAATGGAAAAGGAGATCTATAAAATTCATGCAGAAATATGCAAGGTATTTTCAAATTCAACAAGATTGGAGGTATTAAATTTATTAAGAGATAAAGAACTATCAGTTACAGAACTCACTAAAAAAACAAAATTGAGTCAAGCTAATATATCCCAGCATCTATCAATTATGAAGTCAAAAGGTATTGTTACATCAAATAGGAAAGGAAAAAATATTTACTACAAACTTACAAATCCAAAAATCATCAAGGCTTTTGATATAATAAGAGAGGTTTTGGTTGAAAGATTAAAGAAAAATGAAAAATTGTTGAAAAATTAGAGGTGTAAAAACATGAAAAAAACATTATTGGCTATAAGTATGGCATTGTTGTTGAATATAGGCATAGTTTTGGCTCATGAACACAATTTCCCTGAAACAAAACAGTTAATCGATTCTGGAATTAGCTGTGACGAACTTACCGATGAACAATTAGAAGCAATTGGAGAGTATTATATGGGACAAATGCATCCTGGCGAAGCTCATGAACTGATGGACCAAATGATGGGCGGAGAAAACTCCGAAAGTCTAAAGCAGATGCATGTTCAAATGGCAAAAAAGCTTTACTGTAATAAAAATATTGGCGGAATGATGGATTCTGAAGGTATGATGGAAATGATGATGGATCAAGCCTATTCAAATAATGATATGATGATAAAAAACACAAAAGGAGGTGTGGACATGATGGATGGATACGGGATGATGGGTGGAAGTTCCATAGGAATGAGCTTGTGGTGGTTAGTTCAGGTTGTCATAACAGCATTTATCTTTGGAATTATCTTCTGGTGGACAAAAAAGTTAATTATGAAGAAGTGAAATTTCAATAAGACCTAAATTTCATTTAAGGAGGTTTAAAAATGGAAAAAGTATTAGTACACACAACATGGGGTCCAACAGATCCAACAAGAGCAGGGTTGGCATTAGGCTACGCCATGGTTGCAAAAAAACAGGGCATGGATGTTGTTTTATTTTTGTTTCATGATGCTGTGCTTTTTGCAAGAAAAGAGATGTGTGAAAAAATTGTCCCAATAGGACCGCCATTGTTAAAAGAGTCCATGGATTACCTTATCAAACAAAAAGTGAAAATTTATGTTTGTAAACCATGCTATGAGTTTAGGGGTATGAATCCAAATGACCTCATTGAAACAGCAGAACTAAAAGGAATGGATTTGTTTGCAGAATTGTCTAAAACGCACAAAGTAGTGAATTTTTAATAATCACCCAAGATTAAACATCCCATTAGCTATGAGCATAAGAAGCAATCCAAGACCAATCATAATTACCCCCATAGCAAGCCTCATATACTTTCTGTGATGCATTTTCCATTCTTTGATTTTCTTTATGTTCGCGCCAAATAACACTGCAAAGAGTATAGCCAATAATGGAAGGATAAAAATGAAGTTATATAAGGCTAAAAGATAGAAAGCACTAAAACTAAAATCTCTAGCAAGGAGGGTTGTTATTGCAAGATATGGCCCGCCAGTGCAGGGAAGTTCTACTGCTGCTACGAAAGCTCCAAGAAGAATCATACCTGGAATTGTTGCATTTTTCATATGCCTCTTGATGTATTTAATCCTCGATACTGGAATGCTGAGGGTAAAACCAACCCCATACCAAAAGTAATTTTTTACCTCAACAAGACCTCCACCAATGACAACTATTGCAACGGCCATAGAAATATATTCTGTTATTTTTAGTGGTATAGTGGTAAGAACTGCTATTAAGCCAACACCAGCAGCAAAATAGACAGCATAGACAGAAAAAATATAGATTAATCCTGTTAAGAACATACGTTTTTTGTTAAATGCAAGGAGAGTAAGTGTAGAGATAAGTAATATGAGAACCCCAATGGCACAAGGATTAATAGAATCTATCAAAGCTGTGACTATGACGGTCCCTAATGTTGGCAAATTGGTAAGGGTCATGGTTGCCCCTCAAAAACAATTCTTATTTTGTCTCCAGGTGGAACAGTAGCATAAGGAGAAATAAGGTAATCTTCATATTCTAAATTTTTCTCTCCATTAACATAAAGTTGAACCTTTCCAGGTAAACCATCATTGCAGAGATATCCATTTTTCATATCTGCTATTTGTTCTGATGAAAAGGGGATGCCCTGTTCTCCTAGAAATTTACCCAAAGTTGCATCTTCACGTTCCATTATAACACCTTCAATATGCATGCGATTGTCATTATGTGTATGAAGGAGGTTTGTTCCAACCTTGTTTTGCCATCCTTTGCTGGAAGGAAGTAAAAATTCCTCACCACAAATTTCAATGTTCAAATCAGCATGCCAATGCACTGGTCCGCGTGTCCATGATTGCATGTTTGTGGTAAGTGTTGAAATAAAAATAAAAAGAGAGAAGAAAATAGTAACAAGAAGAATTGAAACAAAAAGTAATTTTTTTATCTTTTCTACTTCTTTTTTATCTTTTCTCGTTTTTTCAAAATGTTCTGAAATATAGGCACCAAGAAGAATGATACCAAGAGGGAAAAATAATAAGAAATATGGGTTTTGAAATATGCCTTGCGTTGCTGCTTCAGAATGTGCGCTGACAAAAACAGAAGAAGTAGCGATAACAAAAAGTGCACACAAAACTGTCTTTATATTCAAAATGCATTCACCTCTTCCATTTTATCACATTTATAAACAATGATTTGTTTTTATAATTTGCTGTAGTGTAATTTCGGCATTTTTGTAGTATAGCAACTTATTCTAGTTATATTCTGACCATTTTACATTGATTTTCTCGCTCTCTCTAAAAATTTACTATTAATCCTCATGACCTCTTCCATTTGCTTCACAGATCGTTCTGAACCAGGAATGGGATCTGATTCTATGAAAGATTGTATCTCCTTTCCAATCTTTGCATCTGCAATGACCGGTAATGTGCCCATGATCTTGGTAAAATGGCTTGTTAAGCCTCCACTATAACACTTCTTAACACCCCTCCAATTCTTTCTCATCCAATCCCATAACTTTTTTTTACCATAGGGATTTGCTGAAACATTCAATGCAAGGAAAACAAAATCTGATGGTTTAACCTCTTTAGACATGCCAAAATCTAATGCTTTCTCAAGAAGAACCGTATCTTTGAAATTTCCTAAGGCTTCTAATGCTTCTCTTCCTTCCAGTAGATTATTTTTGGTTATTGCTTTTCTGCGTATGTCAAGCAATCTGTCAAAAGTTATGTTGTCTCCTTGCCATGCATTTAATTTGTAGACCACGCCTCGAAGATTGGGATTGATGATACCAGGAGCTTTAGCTTCCTTTTCAAGTAATTCTTTTGCCTTTAGTAATACAGATGTATCATTCAGTTTTCCTAGAATAGAAATTACTGCAGCTCGTATAGTTCCTTGAGTTTCTTTTTCACCTTTTTTTTCATCCCATCCTGCTCTTTCTAAGAGTGAAGTATAAAATCTCTTCATTCTATCTTTTAGTTTTTCTGAAAAAGATTCATCAAATGAAATAATCATTATTTTTTGCAGCATTGAGAAAATGTCCATTAAAACTAAGTAGTCATCTTCATTTTTGTAAGCAGCCATAACAAAATCAAGATATTTTGACAATGAAATTTCGCCTGCAAGGCATAAGGCAGAAAGGTCATTGTGGATGCCCCATCTGTCAAAGTTGTTTAATTGCTTGGTTGCAACTGCTGCTTTAATGCCATCAAGCATCTTATCAGAGTATTTTACTCTGTAAAACCCGAATTGCCCGCCATTTAACTTGATCCATTTGGGTTCTGTTGGCAGGTTAATTGTTGCAGAAATTTTTCCAAGCATTGCATCTATAGTATCATTATTCGTAACAATTGAGAGTGGTATTTTCCAGACAACTTTTTTATCGCTTCCTAAATATCTGAATCTTCTCTGAGAAACCTTTAGTTTTTTTTCATCAACATCCACATCAACAATAGGGAAGCCCATTTTATTTATCCAAACATCAACAATCTTTCCTACGGGCTTGTCAGAAACTTTTTCCAAGGCATTCCAAAGATCTTTTGCTTCTGCGTTTGCATAAGAATGTTTTTTTAGATAACTCTGAAGACCTTTTCTGTAGACTTCTTTTCCAAGAAGATGTTCAACCATTCGTAAAATCATTCCCCCTTTAGAATAACTAATTGCATCAAAAATCTCACGAATCTCTGTTGGTGAATGTACCGGAACATGAATAGGGTGCGAATTTGTTAATGCGTCAAGTTCATAAGCATTTGCAACCCGCACAGAAAGCAAATCTGCCCACGGATCAAGCTCGGGATAGGTTGCTTCCACTCCATTATATGCGCGTACATCTGCAAAACTTTCATTAAGCCAGAGATCATCCCACCATTGCATGGTCACTAAATTTCCAAACCACATATGCTCAAGTTCATGGGATATGGTCGAGATAGTCTTGATTTTCTGGGATGCTGGAGACGTCTTTGGATCGTTCAAAAGTATATCCTCCCTAAAAGTAATTGCTCCCCAGTTTTCCATTGCTCCAGCACTAAAATCTGGCACGGCAAGCATATCGAGCTTTGGCAGAGGGTAGGGTATTCCATAGTACTGCTCTTTATTCTGCAATAACTTTTTTCCAGCTTCTAATGCATATGCTGCCTGATGTATTTTTCCAGGCAAGGCAACGACCCTCAAAGTTGTTTTACCGACCTTTGTTTCTTTCGTCTCAAAATCTCCTACAGCGAGATAAGCAAGGTAAGACGACATCTTTGGTGTTGTGTGAAAACGAACGGTTTTTTTCCCGTTGCCTGCCCTTACAGTTTCTTTTTCAGGCATATTAGAAATAGCTTTTAGCTTATCATCCAGAGTAATAGCAATATCATACGTTGCTTTTGCTAGTGGTTCATCTTCACAAACAAAAGCTCTTCGTGCATCTGCAGCTTCAAATTGTGTTGTTGCTATATATGCAGTTTTTCCATCTCTTCCAGTGTATTTACTGAGGTATAATCCTGCAACATCATGGTATTTTCCAACAAAATCTATATCCAAATATACTGTTCCTGCAGGAATTGTTTCAGAAAAGTTGAAGGTTATTGTTTCTTGCTTATCATGAGAGGTTATATTTTTTAGAGGTATAGTTGTTTTTTCTCCATCAACAATAACTACAGCACTCTTAATAATAATATTCTTCCCATGTGTGGTGTATGCTTTAGTTGGTTTTATAACATCTAAAGTAATTTTTTCATGTACCTCAAAAGTTTCTTTTCCTTCACTAACATCGAGCTTGTGGTTGGTAGAATAATGTGTTGCAAAAATGGTAGAATTCAATCTCTTTCTTGTCTCTTTTTTGGACACAACCATGCGAATAAGAAAATATTGCTCTTATATAAGGATTATCCCATTATGGCTTGTTTTGAGTTAAATCCCCACAGTTAATGATTTAAGAGGTTTAAAAGCAATTAATTTATATACTCTCTAATATTTGTTTTTAAAGGATGAAGTTTCCTATAAAAAAGAGGGAGAATAAGAATATTTCTAATTTTCTTCATGAAGACATAGATATTGCAAGGAAGTTTGCCAAGATGATGCATCAGGAATTTGGTACCTTCATATCATGCATGGTATTATTTGGTTCTGCTGCAAAGCACGTTGTTAATCCAAAGAGAGATATTGATGTTTTAATTGTCTTGGATGATACGCGTGTTCAATTATCGCAAGAATTAGTACAGACATACAGAATAATACTTGAAAAGATAATTGCACAAGTTGATCCAAAAAGATTGCATATCCAATCAATGAAGTTAACGTCATTCTGGGAATATGTGCGTGCAGGAGATCCAGTTGCAATTAACATCTTGCGTTCAGGTGTTGCACTCATTGACACAAATGTGTTTGATCCCTTGCAGGCGTTGCTTGATCAAGGAAGAATCAGGCCGACAAAAGAGTCAATATGGACATATTATACATTAGCGCCAGCATCATTGCTAAGATCCAAACAACAGTTGCTCACAGCAGCAGTGGATTTATACTGGTCAGCAGTTGATGCAGCCCATGCAGCACTTATGGCTATTGGAGAAATTCCTCCATCCCCCGATCACGTCGCAGAAATGCTTCACGAAAAGCTCAGCTCTCCTCATCACGTCTCAAAGAGATCGTTAGACACCATGAGCGACTTGTACAAACTTTTCAAAGGCATTGTCTACCGCGACATAAAATCAATCTCTGGTCGAGATTACGATAGATACTTGGAAAGAGCAGAGGCATTTGTCAAGGAAATGAAGGAATTCATTGAAACGCAACACAAGCATAACAAAACTTAATTTCTATATTTGCTCATAAATTCTTTTCTCAATACTTCATAATCCTCAATCTTGAAGTCTTCTTCAGATTCTCCCATAACAAAACAAAAGTCAGTTGCAAGATATAACAAACCATCAAACAGTCTGCTTGCTCCAAGATACTTGTCTCTTGGATTCATGTAATCTTCTCTCCATTCACCAGAAATATCTTTGAATTTGTCAACTTTCATCTTTGCAACATGTTCAAGAAAATTCCTTCCATGTTCTGGGAAAGTCTCAAGGCAAAGAGAATAGTGCGCACGAATAGTATTGCTAAATGAGGTAACATCCTCACTTTCAACAAGCTCACTTTCGAGATTTGAAAAATTTTTTACAACTCTCGTTCTGAAATCATTCATAAGAATTTCATAGTTCTCGCTTTAAAATAAATTCCTCTAAACAAATCGAAAAATTTTCAGAAAAATTAAGAAAAGAAGGAGGTTGTACCTCGCTTCAGTATTATGTGGCTTTTTTGTAAAGACCAGCTAAGGCTTCATGTACAGCATTTGCCTTTGCTTCTGCAAGTGCATCTTCTGTTGGTTTGTAGTCTATTTCTTTAGCGACTTCATCGACAACACCGCCTATGAATATTCCATTAAGGCCTTGAATGCTTTTTTCAAGTCCGCCTAAGATTTGTGCTCTTGGTTGAAGAGCTCTTGGTAAATCCTTTACTTGGGCAACTGCAGCATTATACCCTGCAACTGCCTTAAATAATTGCTCTGTAAGAGGACTGATCATTGCACGAAGTCTTTTCTTGTCTCCGCCAACATATCGTGTTGCAACGTCTGCAAAATCATCAACAACTTTATTAGGATCAGCGTCACCAGTTTCAACTTGAGAAAGTATCTTGCCCAAACCATCAGTAGCATCTCGTAAGAGAGCCATGTATGGTCCTGGATCTTTAGCTTCTTTTGTTTTGTCTGTCATATTGTTGTCACCTTAAGTGTTATTTTTATAACCTTCTACTGTGTAAACTCGTTTATAAATCTTTCTATATGTCTTTACTGCATAGTAACAAAAATTATAGCAGTTCGTTTATAAATAAAGCCAAGAACATCAATAAATGCCTCAAAACCTCGTTTTAGTTCATATTAAAGAAGAAACAGTAAAGGGAATGTATAGACCCTTATTTGAAAGAAACCTCGTAACAAAGCTCTCCAAAGAACTCAAAGGGCTTGGTCATAAATCAATAAAAAAACAATATCAAAGAATCTTCATAGAACTTGACACTCAGTCAAAGATAGCAGCAATCAAGGAAAAGCTTCTCAATATCAAAGAAATAAATTACTTCTGTTTTCCAGAAAAAATAAAAAATAATTTTGAAGAAATAAAATCTGTATGCCTTAAGATGCTCGAATCCTCAAAAGCAAAATCATTCAGGCCAAAAATAAAAATAACCTACAAAGCTTATCCGGCAAGAGCAAACGAAGCAACAGAAGAATTAGGGAGTTATCTTGCAAGAAAAACAAATAAAATCCTTGATTTTGTTGATGCAGAACTTATTATGTATGTAGAGATAATGGAAAACGCAGCATACGTTTATAATACAATTTATAAATAATAAAACCAAGGTAAAAAACATGAAAAGAGGTAACGTCATTTCTTTGCAGAACGTCTGGAAGACCTATGAAATGGGTGCAACAAAACTCCACGCAGTGAGAGACATAAATCTTGATATTCAACAGGGAGAATTTGTCGTCATTGTCGGTCCAAGTGGTTCAGGAAAATCAACAATGCTTGACTTAATTGGATGTCTTGACGTACCTTCACAAGGAAAAATACTCTTAGATAGTCACGACGTTGCAAAAATGCCTGAATCAGAACTTGCAAGAATACGTGGAAAAAAGATTGGTTTCATCTTCCAGCAATTTAATTTAATCCCAACACTGACAGCAGCAGAAAATGTGTATCTTCCTATGTCCTTCCAAAATGTTGAGAGAAAACAAGGCATGGAACGTGCAATAAGTCTCTTGAAAATGGTCGGACTTGGTGAGCGTTACACACACAAACCAACAGAATTATCCGGAGGAGAGCGTCAGCGTGTTGCAATTGCTCGTGCTTTAGCAAATTCCCCACAATTAATACTTGCAGACGAGCCAACAGGAAACTTGGACAGCAAAACAGGAAAAGAAGTCATGGATATGTTAGCAAACATCCATCTGAAAGGCTCGACAGTGGTTTTAATCACGCATGACTTGAATCTCACGCATCACGCAGAAAGGATAATCTTTTTAAAAGACGGAATGATACAAAAGATTGAAAAAAACAACAAAAAGAGAGTGATAAAGCATGCGTCTCATTAAAGGAAGCATAGGAGTATTATTCATACTTGTTCTGACACAGCTCGTTGCAGCACAAACATTGCAAATTGGATTAGTGAACCAAGATCCAGATCCAGTCACAGCTGGCGATGTTGTTGAAGTAAAATTTAAGATTGAAAACTTATGGGAAACGACAAAGTATCCTGTTGAAGTTGAAATCCTTCCCGAATATCCTTTTGAAGTATATGCAGGCCCAGCATCCAAGAACATTGGTGTTGTTACAGGAACGCAATTTGGCGGAGACGCAGAGATTGTGGGCTTCAAGTTAAAAGTTGACGGTAAAGCAGTTGAAGGCGACCATGAAATAAAATTAAAAATCAAGGTTGGTGAAACTGAATGGACATACAAGGAGACATTCTTTATTGATATTAAAAGTGAACAATTAAGGTTCAGAGCCTACATCAGCAGTTCAGACATAACAACTCCTGGAGCAAAAGGAAGATTCTCAGTGGAATTTGCAAATGCAGGTGGTTATGATATTGATTACCTAGAAATGGAACTTCTTCCTTCACAAGACTACAAACTCCTCTCAACAAGCTCATACACATACATTGGACAGCTCCAATCAGATGACACAGAAAGCGAAGAATTCCAGATTTACGTTCCTGAAAACGTTGAAATAGTACACATCCCGATAAAAGTAAACTACGAAGTCAATGACCAGGTATACGAAGAAGAGCAGAACTTGCAGCTTGAACTGTTGACAAAAGAAGAAGCAAAGAAAATTGGATTGATAAAAGAAAGTTACGCTCCGTATATCTGGGGAGGAATAATACTTGGAATCATCTTTTTCTTTATATTGAGAAGATTCAAGAAGAGATGATAACAAATTATTTTCGCCTCGTTTATTCTTCTTTGAAAAGGAAGAAACTCAGAAGTTGGTTAACGCTAGTGGGAATTCTGATTGGCATAGCAGCAGTTATCTCGCTGATAAGCCTTGGTGATGGAATACGTGGTGCAGTCCTCGCGCAATTTGATCTTCTCAATGCTGATGTTCTCACCGTGAGAGCAGAAGGTATTCAGCAGGGTCCTCCTGGTACAGGTGTAACAGCTCCTTTAAAAAAATATTATGTTAAGGACATAGAAAAGATAAACGGCGTAGAGCTTGCAATGGGGCGTATCATTGAAGATGCACAAGTGTTCTATAATGGTCATTCTGATTTCACATACGTAGGAAGTTTTCCAACAGAAGGAGAAAAAAATGCACTGCTCAAAATAGCAGACATAGAAGTTGCGAAAGGGAGCATGCTAGATCAGTCAGACACGTTTCAAATCGTGATTGGCGATGATTTCACACATTCTGATATTTTTGGCAAGGCCGTAGAACTAAGAGAAGAATTAAAGATAAAGGACAAGAAATTTAAGGTTAAAGGTATCATGAAGAAAAAAGGCAGTTTCATTGTTGACCATACCATTATCATGAACGAAGATATGGCGCGCGAGTTGTACGGCAATGAAGATGACTATGATATTATTGCAGCAAAAGTTTCTCCAGGTGTTGAAATGAAGCAAGTTGAGGAAAAAATAGAAGACTATCTTCGTGATGAGCGTCATGTTGACAAAGGTGATGAAGATTTCATTGTTGAGTCTCCTGAAGAAGCCTTAAGGTCTCTTGATAGCACGCTTTTCGGCATTCAGGTCTTTCTTTATTTAATCGCAGCAATCTCTATCCTTGTCGGAGGCATAGGCATTGCAAATACAATGTACACCTCAGTATTGGAAAGAACAAAAGACATAGGTATCATGAAATCCATTGGAGCAAAAAACTCGCAAATACTTTCCATGTTCTTAGTTGAATCAGGAATGCTTGGTCTTGTCGGAGGTTTCCTTGGTGCAGTCATAGGAACTTCAACAGCATTAGGGCTTGCAAAGCTAGGCAATAGCTACTTGGGAGAAAATCTCATAGCAGTCAATATTTCATTGCAACTCATAGCACTCACACTTCTTTTCTCGTTTATCATCGGTGTCATCTCAGGAATAACGCCTGCAATCAAGGCGTCAAGATTAAACCCTGTTGAAGCATTGAGGTTCACAAAATGATCAACAACGAACTCATAAAAACATCGCTGAAGAATATGTGGAAGAGAAAGTCAAGAAGTTCTTTAACCATCATTTCTGTGTTCATTGGTATAACAGCAATATTTGTTTTAATCAGCTTTGGGCAGGGACTTGTTGGCTATATTGATGGCTTGGCAGCGAAGATGGGCAATGACAAGTTGATAGTACAGCCGAAAGGATTTGGTTTTGGTCAGCCAACAGAGACCAATGTTCTTTTATCAGATGATGACATTGATTTCATTGAAAAAGTGCAGGGAGTAAGCGAAGTAGCAGGATTATACTTTTCCGCGGCTCCTCTTGAATTCAAAGATGCAAAAAAGTACATCTATGTCATGGGTTTGGACATAAAAGAACACAAAGATCTCAACTATGAAGTGTACAACCTTGAGTTGCATAGTGGCTTGGAACTTTCTGGCAATGAGAAAAAAGATGGAATCTTTGGATACGGCTATACAAAAGACGATAAAACATTCCCAAAACCTCTCAGCCTCCGCGATAAAGTTCTGATAGATAATGTTTCAATACAGGCAAAAGGATTTTTCGAATCTCTTGGAAATCCCATTGATGATTATAATGTGTACCTGACAAAAGAAGCATTTGAGCAGATATTCAATCCCAAGAGCTACAACATGATTTTAATTCGTTCTTCACCAGGATATGATCCAACAGTGTTAGCAGAAAAAATAAAAAATGATTTGAGAAAAGAACGTCATCAAACACTCGGCAATGAAGATTTCTTTGTCCAGACTTTTGAGCAGGCCATTGAATCATTCACATCCATACTCATGACGCTCAACATTATTCTCGTGTTAATTGCATTTATCTCCTTGGTTGTTGCAGGAGTAAACATAGCCAACACAATGTATGCTTCCGTGCTGGAAAGAACAAAAGACATAGGTATCATGAAGGCAATCGGTGCAAAGAACAGTAATGTGCTGATGATGTTTGCATTTGAGTCTGGCATGCTCTCTCTTGTTGGTGGAGTTCTTGCAGTACTCGTTGGTTCTGTGGTTGCAATCGTTGCTGGTCAGCTCATGGTTTCTGCAGGGTATGGAATATTGACACCAGAACTATCTTTCAAACTTTACGCTGGATGTTTATTATTCTCTTTGCTCATAGGTGTAGCTTCAGGGATAATGCCTGCGTACAGAGCAGCAAAAATGAGCCCTGTGGAGGCTCTAAGATATGAATAAAAGAAACCTTTAAAAGTAATCTCTTCTCAACAGATTTCCTTTTGCAAAAATGACATACAAAACTGAAAATACACAAAAAGCATTTTTCTTCCTAGGAGAAGGTTTAGATGGAAGATACTTACAGGTAGGTAAAAGGGTTCATGATTTTGGATGGAACGGCACATCACTTCTTGGTAAAGATTATCATACTATTGATGAAGTGCGAAGAGAAATAGAATTACTCAGAAGCAAAGATGATGGAATGTTAGAATCTCTTATTATAATAGAAAAAATTCTTACAAGACAAAGAAGTCCGCATACAAGAATAAATGTATTATATCCTGTTACAGTAGTCAGTTCAACAGACACAAGAGTTCAGACAATGCTCACATGTGCAGGATTTTGTGAAATACCGAAAAATGTCACAATTTATTGAAGCCCATAGGAACCTTGAAATTAATCTCGATAATTTTTTCTTTGCACATAATGTGCATGAGTCAGCACAATTTACGTTTCAGCAACTTTTATTTCTCAACGCAGGAATGCAAGAGACAAATATTGATATACGTTATGGTCCTGCATGTGGTCCTGGAGGCCAATTAGATGCACAATATAACAAGGGAAATTTCAACATCGGGATATACCTTCCTGATAATTACTTAGAAAGAATCGAATTTGAAAAGCACCCTCATTTTATGGTGAGTATTGCGGATGCTTTAAAAAATCTTGAAAAAATTGTTGGCACATAATCCAAAAATCACACACAGCAAAACTTATAAACCCAAAATTAGCAAATTCTCATACAACCTGCGGTGTGGAGCTTAAGGTTAAACGCGGCTAGAGAGGTATTCTTAGCTGAGTTGATTTTTTCCATACTGTGAGGTAAGTAATAGTTACAGGATGTCAACCGAACAGTGACGTTGCACATCTTTGATGAGTACTTACAAAAGTATGATGCAGGCATGAAATTGGTAGATGGTAGCGCTTTAACTCTGTCTTAAAGTATAAGAAGAGAAAAAGTTTATTATTTATAAGATCGTACAAGTCCCGTTGATCCTGCGGGAGGTCGCTGCTATCGGGATTCGAATTAGACATGCAAGTTAAGATCTCTTCGGAGGTCGGCAAAAGGCTCAGTAACACGTCGATAATCTGCCCTATGGTTCAGGATAACCTCGGGAAACTGAGGGTAACACTGGATAGGAGATAGAGGCTGGAAGGCACTTTCTCTTAAAGGTAACGCCATAGGATGAGTCGGCGGCTGATTAGGCTGTTGGTGAGGTAACGGCTCACCAAACCAAAGATCAGTAGGGGGTATGAGAGTACTGTCCTCGAGAAGGGCACTGAGACAAGGGCCCTAGCCCTAAGGGGTGCAGCAGTCGCGAAAACTTTACAATGCACGAAAGTGTGATAGGGGAATCCCGAGTGCTTACTTTACAGTAGGCTTTTGCCAAGTGTAAGAAGCTTGGCGAATAAGTGGTGGGTAATACCGGTGCCAGCCGCCGCGGTAACACCGGAGCCACTAGTGGGGGCCATTTTTATTGGGTCTAAAGCGTCCGTAGCCGGTTTGGAAGGTTCTTTGTGAAATTGTTAGGCTTAACCTAGCAGCGTGCGAGGAAAACCGCCAAGCTTGGGACCGGGAGACGATAAGAGTATACCTTGGGGAGCGGTAAAATGTTTTAATCCTTGGTAGACTTCCGATAGCGAAGGCACTTATCGAGAACGGGTCCGACGGTCAGGGACGAAGGCTGGGGGAGCAAACTATCGCTAGGATACAAATCTTAGCATAGGTTCAGAACGGATTAGATATGCTCGGAAGGCTTAAAAAATAAGAAAAGCGCGTTAAGATATGACTCGATTAGAATACCGGGTAAAGAAATTTCTTGAAAAAAATAAAGACATCAAAAGAATAGGAAATCAATATTCCTGTTCTCGTTCACCATACAAAGTAAAATTACCAGAAGAATTTACAGAAGATTTGTGTAGATTCATTGGTATTTTGCATGGCGATGGTAACATGTCATTTTCAAGGATACACATCTCGGACAAATCGTTAGCGTATCATGAGAAAGTGATTTGCCAAATGTTCAAAAAATTATTTGGGCTTAAACTACACATTTTTGAAGATAAGCAACGAAATTCTTATTACAGCCATATCAAAAGTAAAATCGTCTACAGATATCTCATTGAAGTTTTAGATGTGCCAGAAGGTGCAATTAGAGAAAAATTGTTTCTTCCAAACTATATCAAAGAACTTCCTAATAATTTACAAGCAAGTTATGTTGGTGGTTTTTTTGATGCAGAAGGTACTATTAAAAAAAGGCAAGCACAAGCTGACTTTTATACAACAAACCAAGAGATATTTGAATTTCTAAAATTTTTTCTTTGTGCTAATAGTATTGAATTTAGTATTTATACAAGAAGCAGAAGAAAGAACATAGAATACGAAATTTACATATACGGGAAAGAAAGGCTTATGCAATTAAACAAATTAATTGACATAAAACATCCCGACAAAATTGCGCGTTTGAACATGTTTTCCGAACACTAAATACCCGTGTAGTCCCAGCAGTAAACGCTGCCCATTATGTATTGCGTATCCCACGTGGGTGCGCAGTGCCGTAGAGAAGTCGTTAAATGGGCCACCTGGGTAGTACGGTCGCAAGACTGAAACTTTAAGGAATTGGCGGGGGAGCACTACAATCGGTGACGCGTGCGGTTTAATTTAACTCCACACAGAAAATCTCACCAGGGGCGACGGCAGGATGAAGGTCAGATTGAAGGTCTTACCTAACGAGCCGAGAGATGTTGCATGGCCGCCGTCAGCTCGTGCCGCAAGGTGTCCGGTTAAGTCCGGCAACGAGCAAGACCTGTACTCCTATTTGCTAACGAGTTCTTCGGAATGATCGAGCACAATAGTGGGACTGCCTTGGTAACAAGGAGGAAGGTGCAGG
>Ga0209515_10002428_pt1 | contig 28658 bp, 29 predicted proteins | sample Subgroupgradi54m_FD_187454 | JGI IMG/M metagenome (GOLD analysis project Ga0209515, IMG submission 187454) | Subsurface groundwater microbial communities from S. Glens Falls, New York, USA - GMW60B uncontaminated upgradient, 5.4 m (SPAdes)... ... | reverse complement strand
AGGCGCGGCTGCTGTGGAAACAACACACGATGGATCAGCAGCTGACGCACATGCGCGGCCTGAACGAGCAGTACACCAAAGAACATCAGCGCCTCATGTCCGATCCCGTATATCTTGAGGGCCTCATTCGCACGACGTTCAAAGTCGCCAACCCGGACGAGATGGTCGTGTCGATTGAAGAGGTCGCCCAGCGGCGTTCCAGCTGGTCGCTGTTCAAGCGATAGTCCACGCGTTCGATCTCGTCGTCGCTGACGCGAGCCCTTCGTTGACTTCCCTTGGTCGTCGGATATAATGAACGAACAATCTTCGCTGCGGGGTGGAGCAGTCAGGTAGCTCGTCGGGCTCATAACCCGAAGGCCCCAGGTTCAAATCCTGGCCCCGCTACTTCTTACACAAGGGGTTACGACAAATTGTCGTAGCCCCTTTTGTGTCCCTGCTAATGGCCTGCTAAAGCCCCATCCCGCAGTAGCCCACACGAGCGTCAAGCAGCAGCAAGAGGTAGCTGGTAAAATGAATTGTCTTTTGGGCACAGACTGTTGCGTCGCAGGTGTCAGCCATATGCGCTCGCTCATCAGAAAATCTGTCGTACTGCTGGCTGTCAGCCTGCAGATCGCGGGCTGTCAGGCTCACACATCTGCGATCTCCCCCAGCACGTCGACTCCCACGTGGGCTGTCGCATTCTCTCCTAGTGGCGGGTGTACTCCACTCATCGTCAGCACATTGGGTCAGGCCAAGTCGACCATCCTGGTCCAAGCCTATTCCTTCACGTCTGCGCCTATTGCCCAGGCGCTTGTGGATGCCGCCAAGCGAGGCGTGAAGGTCGACGTGATCTTGGACAAGAGCCAACGAACAGAGCACTACTCTGAGGCCGATTTTCTCGCGCATGACGGGATTCCCGTAAGCATCGACGCGGTGCACGCCATCGCCCACAACAAGGTGATGGTCATTGACGACGAGACAGTCATCACCGGCTCTTTCAACTTCACGAAGGCGGCAGAGGAACACAACGCAGAGAACCTTATCGTTTTGCACGATAAATCGCTCGCGACTCAATATAGAGCGAACTGGGAGAAGCACAGGGCACACTCCCAACCATACGGGCCGTAACGCCGTTGACCATGCCAATCCCAGAGCCGACTGATCCTGTTCAGGAAGAATCCGCCAAGCGCCGACGCCAGAAGGAGCAGGCGCTGGCTAAACTGACATCGCTGACCGGCCAAGGGTTGCCCTTGAAGCGGCATGTGTTCTTCGTGCCGGGCTGGGCGGGGGAAGAGGGGCAAGCGTGGAGAGGCTACGACAAGCCCGTGCTCAAGGGGCATGCGCCGGTGAAGATGTGGATTGAGAAGATCGTGCAGAATGCGGACAAGGTGAGCTATGTGAGCTATTTGGATTTCTCGCCGCAGGAGTCGCAAGCCTCGAAGAGCTTCTTGGACTTTGCGGAGATTCTCAAGGCCAAGGTGCGCGAGAAGGTCGAAGAGAACGAGCCGGTTGATCTAATCGGCCACAGCATGGGCGGCTTGGATATCGTCGCGGCGATCACGCAAGGCGAGGATGCGCTTACGAATGTACAGAATTGTGTCACGGTCGCTTCGCCGTTGCGAGGCATCGCCTATGACCGGTTCGTGAAGGAGGTAGACCGACTCCTACCCTCGATCCACTGGGAACCGTATCACTACGTGCAGGTCAAGAGCATGGACCATCACGCCGCGGCCATCGACAAGATCAATGCGCTTGAGAACCGCGTGAAGCTGCTTCAACACGTCCAAGCCTTCTACCAGCTCGAAGGCACGCAGGACATGACGGTGATGCGAAATGCGCGGCTGCGGACCGACGGTCTACCGGATGCGGTGAAACAGAAGATCACGCAGCTCGTGATTGAGGGTGCCAGCCACTCCGGGGCCAGCGGCATCACGCACGACCCGCGCACCGTGCTGTATCTCATCAGCATCATCGCGGACATTCCCATTGAGAAGCCGACGCTGAATTATGGCTATGTGTACGTAAGGAAGGCTGATGCCAGCTCAAAAATGTAACTGGCAGTACGGGGTCTTTTCTATCATCTATCTAATCATCGGAGTTTTGAGCATTGGTTTGTGTTATGTGTGGCAGCCCGCTTGGAAAATTGCGTTTCTTCCCGCAGAAGTTGGGAGCGAAGATACCCGTCAACTCGTCTGGTGCCTGGGTTGGAACTCGTTAGGTCTCTCCATGGCAGCGTTATCTATCGCAGTGGATGGGAAGGACCACCGGAGCGCCCTTCCGCGTTACGTTTCGCTCTATCCTGTCTCTTTGATTGTGATCTCTTTTCTGGTGTTTGGCTTGTTGCGGGTCTTTGTTGCTAAAGCATCGGCCCCGCTCTTTTTCTATGCACTTAGCGCAGCTCCGCTCATGTACTTAGGATTTAGGATTGATCGGGCGCTTGATTTCAACCCGATCGCGATGATGAAGAGCTGTCTTAAGCAGAAGTAACCTCAGCCTGGTCAGGAGTTAGACGGCAAATGCAAAAGCGCCTGTATGTCGCCACGTATGGCTGTCGGTTGGACGCGGTATTACAGGGAGTTCTATAATCTTTTGCGTCAACTCTACTATGGCAAAAATGTTACCGTCGCTCAGAGCACTCAGAACGAGGAGTTGCAAGAGCAGGGTCTATGCGCGGTGAGATAAAGGTTGGACGAGGGGCTTTAGTCGCCAACGCTGGGGAACACTATGTCGTTGCCGAATTGCTCAAGAGGGGAGCCGTGGCCGCTCTCGTACCGCGAAACGTTCCCTCGATTGATGTGCTGGCGACGAAGGGCAGCAAGACCGTGCGGATCAGAGTGAAGACAAAATCCGCACAATACGATGACTGGCAATGGGTGATCAAGAAGGATGGCACGATCTTTCGGGAGCTTGAACTGAAGGACGACTTCACGGTCTTGGTGGATTTGGCCGAAGCAACACGGGACCTCAGGTTCTACGTGGTGCCCACAGCACGGATCGACAAATGGCTGAGAGACGATCATGAGCGGTGGCTGAGTACGCCAGGACGAAATGGGCGCAAGCACGATCCAGAGAATACGAAGAGACATTTGAACACGCGGAAGAGAGAAAAAGACTTGGAGCAGTATCTTGAAGCGTGGAACGGTATTTGGAGCTCCTAGCAGTCAAAACAGCAGGCAGGCTAGCCGAGCACGTTTGAAGTGGAGTAGGCGGTTCGTCGGAACCGCCTTTTTGTTACCCGATTCGAACTACAACGATGGCAATTGAGGACAAGAAACGACACGAACGGAACGTCTGTCTTGCAGCCGCTCACTTGAGAGCGCGCCGCTCAGGGCAAACGCTCAACAACCTCGTATGGCTCGAAGATCAGGAAAGGCAGAAAAAGACCGTCGAACTACGATTCGAGATGGGATCATCGACGGTCGTGTTGGAGCACACGAGGATTGAGAGCTTTTCAGGGCAGATCACCGATGACCACCAGTTTATGGCGTTGCTCGGAGCCCTCGAATCCAGGCTGACCGGACGACTACCCACCCCCGGCTATTATAATCTCTGTGTAGCTCCCGGAGCTGTCAAAGGGGCGAAAGAGATAAAGCGCATCCAAGACGCTATTGAAGCGTGGGTGCTGGCGAAGGCTCCAACACTTGAACTGGGTTCTCCAAGGACGGCGCCAAAGCACTTCGTCAAAGGACGACCCGCTGGAGTGCCCTTTGAAGTTAGCTTGTATCGTTGGAAGAGCGCCGGTCGGCTAGAGGGACGACTTTTGCTGATGCGATCCTCGCCACGTGATGTAGAGTCTGAGAGAGAACGACGAGTCGCAATGGCGCTGGCCGCCAAATGTCCAAAACTGGCTGAGGCAAGGCAATCGGGTTTTGCCTCGCTATTGGTGCTTGAATCGAACGATCTTGCTCTCGCCAACTCGGCAGTCATAGGTTCAGCCGTCATCGCTCAGTTGGCATTGAGAACTGATGACGCACCAGACGTAATCTTCTTGATTGAGACCGAAATAGCGCCGTGGGCTGCCTGGGTCTTGAAGGACGGCCAGCATCTCTTTCCAAGTGTGCCTGACGATGGGCCGCATTACATTGATCCACAAACGCTACTCGCTTCGGGGGAACCATAAATGCGATATCCCCTCTCTGCCGATTATATAAGCAAGCTGATAGCGGCATTGTGTCCTGGCTGTTCAGTGAGCGTAGCCGAGGATACGAGCCGTATGCGGTTTACGTTCAGCGTCAGGCCAGCCTATAACTCAACGGCAACCGTCATCTTTAGCGAGGAGCGAATCGAGGACTTCGAAGAAGTGCTACGGAAAGACGACCGCACATCCTACGGGCAGCGGTTCAGGAGCTTTATCGACTTTGAGGTTTATATCGGTCTTGGGAAGGCCGGTTTGATACCGACGTTCAAAGTGTCGAAAGTCATCCTCGATGAGCAGCGAGAGTGGTGGAAGGATCAACACGCTGCTGTTTCGCTGGATGAGAGCGAAGCGCGGGTGCTGTATACGGGGTTGAGAAAACTTGAAGTATTTCTCTCTGGGATTCTCGAAAGCAACCCCGATCAAGCTACTCGTCTCACAGCCATTCAGAATGACCTAGAAAGAGTCACAGGGCTTATCGACTACTATCAAAGCCACGGTCAATCGCTAGACGAGAGATCGGCCAGCGTAAAAAGTCTGACTATGCTCAAGGCAGCAGCACTGTGCGAGATTATTGAACGAGAACAGCGCAGGAACGGTCAACCGCGAGTTGTGGCGAAAGCCCTGAGCGATGAAATCTATGAAATTGTCCGCTTGCTGCGATCAGAGACATTTCTGGAAGTCCCGCTCCCTGATTGGATGCGGGATTATATTGCGTTTTCCGAGCAGGTCAAATCGGGAAGCGTGGTTGTTGATCTTCGAGAAGGTGCGGTGGCGTTCGAGAGGGCTTCAGTTCCATCCGCACTCTTTCTCAGTTCAACCTGCATCGATCTGATCGACCTTCGGGAGGGATTAGCTCGATTTCTGGAGGGGAAGGGGATCATCGTGGTGCGGAGCGAAGACCCACGATTTCACGATGGCTCTCAAGGGCATCCACATGATGTATGTTTGCGGAAAGTAGACGAGACGCCTAGCTTCTTGCTGGTCGTTGATAGAGAAGCAGGATCGGAATACGCTGGGACACAGAGCAAATATCAGGGGTTTACGATCACACACGCGGAAACGATGCGAGCGCGGGAAGATACGTCCAAGAAGTTGCACTGTTTTATCAGGAACGACGTATGGTTGTGCTATGACGTTTGGGTTCAGAATGGTCGGAGAACCGACTTCGCTTACAAGGGACTCAATAACCGCGTGTTTGTGCTCCTTGATTACGTTGTGAGCCAGAACCTTTGGTGGATGCCATTCTTCCACCTCGAAGACTTAAAGACAAAGGTTGCCGCTCGTCTGGGAATCTAGGCGCTATCCTTGACCCCCCGTAACCCCTCCTGTACACTTGAGTTAGCATTGATCTGACAATTTGACGTGTGGGGGATTTGAACTCTTGCCACCCACGATAAACATTCGGCTAAGGGCGCGGCTCGCTAGGACTCTTAGCGGGCCCTTTTTGTGTCTACGGGAGGCAGACGCGATGGAGCTCCTGACAAAAGACCTGAAAGCCCGATTACCCAAGCTGGGTAGCCAAGAAGGCAAAGACCCCAGCAACGTGAAGGTCATTGTGAAATTCTTTGACCCGACTGGCAGTTGGACGTGGTATGCGATTGAGGGCGAGCAGCGCGAGGATGGCGATTGGGAGTTCTTCGGGCTGGTGCGAGGCTTCGAAGCGGAATTGGGCTACTTCACGTTGAACGAATTGCGACACGCCAAAGACGGGCTGAAAGGATTACAGGCACTTCCGATTGAACGCGATCTGCACTTTGGCTTTGAACACAGCTTGGCAGATGTGTTGGCGGAGCAACTATAGGAGGGTTGAGGATGAGCGTACAGAAACCCATCACGCGGGCGGTGGTGTACAGCCGATGCAGCACCGACGAGAAGCGACAGGACGTGGAAAACCAGTTGAAGGAACTGCGTCGGTTCTGTGAAGCGCACGGCTGGCCGTTTGATGAAATCGCTGAGTACGGCAGCGGCTACAAAGAGGCGCAGCCGAAGCTCCAAGAAGCGCTGGAGAAGGTGCGCAAGGGCCACTACCAAGCGTTGGTGACGTTCTCGCTGGATCGGTTCAGTCGCCAGCACCCGGCTAAGGTCAACGCCTTGCTGGATCAGATCGTGTATCAGTACGGCTGTCGATTCATCTCCTTGCAGGAATCGCTGGATAGTCAAAATGAGTTGATCTGGCAGGTCATCAAGCCACTCTTTTCCTGGTTCGCGCACGCCTTCAGCAGAAACCTGTCAGAGAAGATTAAGCTGGGCATCCAATCAAAGCGGGAAAAGGGCAGCTATCGCGGGGGCCGCCCATCAAAGACAGTAGACGTTGAGCGTCTCAAGCGCATACGGCTCGCGAACTCGAACTACGGCTGGCGCAAGCTCGCTGCTGCGTACAACGACGGTCTAATAGGCAAGCAGCAGGTCAGCGTGAGCTTGCTCAGGAGGGTGTGCCAAAAACTTTCCTTCGAACCCATAGCGGACGCGGTCGCGAAATAGGCGTATGCCGAAACCAGCTGGTTTTGACACAGTGGGTGATTGATGCGAGAAATCAGCCGGATCGACTTTCAGAAGAACCTCATCATCATTCGGTACAACGATGACGGGGACCCGAAGTGGGTGGAAGACCAAGTGCTGGTAGTCGATTGGCAGAAAGACCCGCATGTGGCTCGACTTGCCCATGTCGGCTACCACTGCTTCCATCTGCTCGTCGAACATCCTGATTTGGTCGGCAAGCATGATGAGGTCCTACAAGAATGGCTTGGGCGATTGTTTGCGGAGTTTCCCGCTGACGGACATGAGCGACCGTGAAGTCAGATGATTGTGCTAGTCCTGCCGAACTACTGATCTACCCCGCTAGAGTTGCTGGAAACGGGCTTCGTCAGTAGACCCCAGCACGTCGGTTTCCCATAACTACTTGTCCCTGTTATAATTTCCTAACCATTTGCTGGCGTGTCAGATGGCAGCTTCACAACTTAGTTTGGCTGTGAATCGTCAGCGATTCATCAACTGGTCCAGTAGGAGAGGCTGAATGGCGCGAAGAGTGGCCGGGGGAAGAAGACGTGTGCGACAAGTTTCAGCCTCGCCGAAGAGAGCAATTACTCAGTACGAGCATGAAGGTAAGACGCGAAAGAACAACCCGCCCGTCGGCCTCGTTACTCCACAGACCGATAGAGAGGAACCGAGGAAGACCTATTCGTATGATCCCCACTTAGACCCACAGCTTCAGTGGGCAGGGAAAGCCGAACGAACAAGTTTCGAGGTGCCCGTCGTGTCGCTTCATGTCCATGAACGCATCGATCCTCGAACGATCATCGAGGCTGTGCGGAAGCGAAACGGCGGACCGCAAGAGTCTCAGCTCACCTTCTTCGAGAGCCAAGAAGAGAATCCTCCATTACGAGAGGCCATTGATTTCTACAAGCATGAGCACGGTTGGTCCAATCGACTGATTGCGGGAGACTCACTTCTAGTTATGAACTCCCTGCTTGAAAAGGAGGGCATGGGTGGCAGGGTTCAAGTAGTTTATGTCGATCCGCCATACGGGATTAAATACGGCTCCAATTTCCAGCCGTTCGTGAACAAGCGCGATGTTAGAGATGGAAGAGACGAGGACTTGACCCAGGAACCAGAAACGATTCGAGCGTTCAGGGATACCTGGACGCTTGGCATTCATTCGTACTTGACGTACTTGCGGGATCGTTTGCTGTTGGCGCATGACCTCTTGAATGAGACCGGCTCCTGTTTCGTCCAGATATCCGATCAGAACGTTCATTTGGTGCGGTCCGTTTTGGATGAAGTCTTTGGAACGGCTAATTTTTGTAGTCTTGTAAGCTTTGAAACAACCACAAGCCAGACCTCTGCGCTAATTCCAGCCACATGCGACTACCTCATTTGGTACTCGAAAGACAAGACGAAGGCGAAGTTTAGAGAGCTTTTTACGCCCAAAATACCAGGTGGAGAAGGGGGTTCTGGTTATAGCTGGGTCGAACTTCCTGGCGGGATTCGAAGAAAATTAGCCAAGGACGAGATAAGTAATCCCTCCGTCTTGCCAGAGAATGCAAGGTTATTCATGCTGGGCGATTTGACGTCCCAGAGGCAAGGAAGACCATCTGGTCCGGGGACTGCGATGTTTTTCCCGGTGGAGTTTGACGGCAAGACTTTTACGCCACAGGGGCAGCGAGGATGGTCAACTACCCTGGAAGGCATCAATCGATTGAAACGAGCTAATAGGATTATGAGGAACGGAAATTTGATCTACTACGTACGATATCTTGATGATTTTCCTTACGCGCCTATTGGTAATAATTGGACCGATACCGGCAGTGGTTTTATGAGAGACAAAGTTTATGTCGTTCAAACGAACAAGAAAGTGATCGAACGGTGTCTCCTTTTGACAACCGATCCAGGAGACCTGGTTCTGGATATTACCTGTGGTAGTGGCACTACGGCATATGTTGCCGAACAGTGGGGACGGAGATGGATCACTTGCGATACCTCTCGCGTCGCTACCGCATTGGCGAAGCAACGACTAATGACCGCTGTATTCGACTACTACCAATTAGCTCAACCTAACGAGGGGATCGCGAGCGGACTCAGTTATACACGAGTTCGCCATGTCACGCTGAAGTCCATCGCAAATGGCGAGCCGCCGACTGAAGTGGACTTGTACAACCTGCCGCTGACGGACAACAATCGGGTGCGGGTAACCGGTCCATTCACGATAGAGGCGGTTCCGGCACCGGTTGTGAGACCCTTAGAAGAGGATGTTGAGCCACACCCAGCTGACAGCTCAATCTCAAGGAGCGGGGCTACACTTAAGCAGCAAGAGTGGCGAGATGAGTTGTTGAGAGCGGGTATTCGTGGCAAAGGTGGTCAGGTCATTGCGTTCTCTCGCGTCGAGCCGTTAGGCGGGACGCGCTATCTACATGCAACGGCTGAAACAAAGAGCGATCGGCCGGACCGAGTCGTCATTTCCTTTGGACCAGAACACGCGCCTCTTGAACAGCGACAAGTCGAGATGGCGTGGGAAGAAGCCCGTACGCTGAACCCCAAAGCATCGATTATTGTCTTCGCCGCGTTTGAATTCGATCCAGAGGCCGCTAAGGACATCGACGAGCTTCGCCAAGAGAAGACAGGAATGACCTTTCTCAAAGCGAAGATGAATGGCGATTTGCTCACTGAAGACCTGAAAAAGAAGCGGGCCAGTAATGAAAGCTTCTGGTTGATTGGTCAGCCTGACATTCAACTTAAGCGTTTGAAGGATGGCGACCATAAGGGACAGTGGCAGGTTGAAGTTCGAGGCTTCGATTATTACAACCCGAAGACGGGCACTATCGAATCAGGCGACACTTCCAAGATCAGCATGTGGCTCCTGGATACCGATTATGACGGGCGGAGTCTATATCCAAGGCAAGTGTTCTTTCCCATGGCTGGCCCTGATGACGGCTGGGCGAAATTAGCCAAGAATCTGCGGGCAGAGATTGATGAAGCGCGGATTGAGTGCTACCGCGGCACGAAGTCCTTGTCCTTCGAGGCGGGCACCCATCAGCGAATCGGCATCAAGATCATCGATGATCGCGGAATTGAAAGTTTAAGGATTCTCGCTCTCGACTAATGGCGACCAGCACGATTGACCGGCTGATCATTAACTCCCCGTATGAGGAGCCAGCAAGCCATTGGCGCTATGATCGGGAGACGAGAACCTTTAGTCAGGAGGATGGGCGACGACCTGCCGGATACATCCGGGCGACTGAAGGCTCGAAGTCGTTTGATGATCCCGGAGAGTTTGTCGAACTGCCGCTGGTGAACAAGATCAGGCCGAGAGTCACCGCGTGGCGCGAGTCTGGCTATCCGGGAGTGACGGGGATCACGAAGAAGCTCTTGGAGCACTGGCGCGACCCCGATCAGCGCGAAGGACGGCGGTTTTTCTTTTGTCAGTTGGAGGCGATTGAGACTCTCGTTTGGTTAGCAGAGGCCCCAGCTGCTGAGCGGGTTGGCATCGAGATTCCCGGTGACGGTGGTGAATTTGTTCGTATTTGCTGCAAGATGGCTACGGGGTCGGGCAAGACCGTCGTTATGGCAATGATCATTGCCTGGCAGGTCTTGAATAAGGCTACCTACGCTCAAGATAAACGCTTCTCGAAACACATCTTTGTGGTGGCCCCCGGTCTAACAGTCAGAAATCGTCTGCAAGTCTTAGTTCCCAGCACACCGGGCAATTACTATGAAGAGTTCCGCATCATTCCTGACGGCCTTGAAGACCGCCTACGTCGCGGCATTCTCGTCCGTAATTGGCACACGCTTAACTGGGACACTGAGGAGCAACTCAAGAAGAAGCGCAGTGTCGATAAACGCGGTGTGAAGAGTGACGAAGCATACGTCCGCGAGGTGCTCGGTGAGTTGGCGAGTGGACAGAATATCGTGGTGATTAATGATGAGGCGCACCACGCCTGGCGGGTGCCTCCCAAATCAACCATCAAAGGTGTGCGAAAAGAAGATATTGATGAAGCAACCAAATGGATCGGCGGATTAGATCGCATCCACAGAGCGAGAGGCATCCTGACGTGTTATGACGTCACGGCCACGCCCTTTGCCCCTACGGGTAAACGAAGCGGCGAAGAGACCCTCTTTGAGTGGATTGTTAGCGATTTTGGCTTGAACGATGCCATCGAATCGGGACTCGTGAAGACTCCTCGTGTGGTGGTCAGAGATGATGCGCGGTTGACGCAAGAGTACAAATCCCGCCTGTATCACATCTATAACGATCCCGAAGTCAAAGATGACTTGAATCGTAAAGCCGAACCGCAGCACCCGCTGCCTGATTTGGTCGTCAATGGATACTACCTGCTCGGCAAGGACTGGCTTGAAACCGCGAATTTATGGAGAACAGCCGGCTTGAAGACTCCCCCCGTAATGATTACGGTGGCCAATCGGACGGAAACAGCGGCAAGGGTCAAGTACGCGCTAGATCATCGCAAAATTCGCATCGATGAGCTTTGCGACCCGGATCGGATATTGCACATCGACTCGAAGGTACTCGATGCCGCAGAATCGCAGGAAGAAGCTCTGGATTTCGAGGATGGTCAGGAACAGCAGGAAGAGGCTGACGACGACAAGATCAGCCCGGTGAATTTGAAGCTGACGAAAAAGGAACAAGCAGAACACCTGCGGCGAATCGTCGATACCATCGGCCAAGTAAGTCAGCCGGGTGAGCGCGTTCAGAAAGTCATTTCCGTCGGTATGCTCTCCGAGGGGTGGGATGCTAAGACCGTGACCCATATCATGGGGCTGCGCGCCTTCACCAGCCAGCTGCTCTGCGAGCAGGTCGTGGGACGAGGTCTTCGACGCACGTCATACGAAGTGAATCCCTCGACGGGACTCTTCGAAGCCGAATATGTGAACATCTTCGGGGTGCCGTTCACATTTCTGCCGCATGAAGGTGGCGATGGTCCGCCGCCACCTCCGCCACAACCCAAGACTCGCATCGAGCCGGACGCCGCAAAACGTCAGTACGAGATTTCCTGGCCCAATGTCATTCGCATCGATCATTCCTATAGGCCACGGCTGTCGCTCGATATTGCCAGCGTCAAAGTCCTGACACTGGATGCCTACCAGACCGCCACGCTGGCAGAGCTTGCCCCTGTAGTTGCTGGTAAGCCTGATGTGAGGAAGGTTTCTCAAATTGACCTAGAGAAGCTCGGACATACGTTCCGCTGGCAAAAAATCGCCTTTGAGGCCGCTCGTGATCTCTATGACCAGATGGTGTCATCTTGGAAGGGTGACCCAAACTACCTGATCGCTCGACTGGTACGAATTATTGAGGATGTGGCGACGTCAGATCGTATTGAAATCAGCCCCGTCTTATTCAGTCAGGATGATCTCCGTAGACGCATTATTCTGACGCTCAATATGAATAAGCTTGTGCAGCATATATGGGAGGCGATTCGATACGAGAACGTCGCAGCTTTAGAACCAGTGTTCGATGATGCCCACCCGATCCGATCCACAAGCGACATGCGAACCTGGTATACGGGACGGCCCTGCGAATATACGAAGAAGTCGCACATCAGCCATTGTGTCTTTGACAGCACTTGGGAAGCGAGCGAAGCGTTCCACCTCGATAAGAGCAACCTAGTGGATGCGTGGGTCAAGAATGATCATTTGGGGTTCGAGATCGTGTATGTGTACAAGGGCGTCATCAAGAAGTACCGGCCGGATTTCCTGATTCGCCTCTCGTCGGGGAAGATGCTCATACTCGAAGTGAAAGGGCAAGATACGCAAGAAGATCAGACCAAGCGCGAGTTCCTTGACGAATGGACGCGAGCCGTTGTCAGCCACGGTGGATTCGGCGACTGGTCATGGGCCGTCGCTCGTCAGCCGGGTGATATCCACAGTATCCTCCAGAAGCAGACCAAATAATCATGCCGAGAAGTGAGACGGCCTTGGTCGAGCCTGCGCTGCTCACATGGGCGCGTGAAAGCGCCGGCTTCTCCCTAGAGGAGGCCGCTCATAAGGCAGGAATCAAGGCTGAGCGTTTGCAGGCATGGGAAGTCGGCCAGAATTATCCAAGTGTTGTGCAGCTCCGCAAGCTCGGCTCCATCTACAGGCGCCCAATCGCGGTATTTTACCTCCCCGAAGCCCCCAGGGATTTTCGGCCTCTTCGTGACTTTCGGCAGCTCCAAGACCGCGAAGTGCTTGGATTGTCTCCCGCTCTGAGATTTGAAATCAGGAGCGCCCATGACAGGAGAGAAATTGCACTCGAAGTCTACCAGGAGACAGAAACTGTACCTGTGCCGCTTACTGCGACTACGCATCTAACCCAAGACACAGAGAGCGTGGGAGCGAAGGTCCGTCAGCTCCTCAATATCTCGGTAGATACTCAGAAGAGCTGGAAGGGGCTATATGGACCGTTCAATGGGTGGCGGGAGGCTCTCGAAGTGGCGGGGGTGCTGGTGTTTCAAACGAGCGAACTCGAACTGTCTGAGGCGAGAGGATTCTCGATCAGTGAGACGCCGCTTCCCGTCATCGTTGTCAATAGAAAGGACGCACCGACCGCTCGTGTCTTCACTCTATTGCATGAGTTCCTGCATCTTCTATTACGAGCTGGTGGATTGTGCGATTTGTCTGAGGATGGAAATCGTCGGGTGGACGAAGAGCAAATCGAAACGTTCTGTAATTATGCGGCTGGCGCGGTTTTAGTTCCGCGAGAGAGCTTGCTCTCGGAAACGGTAGTTGCTGCGAGGGTCACAGCCAAGGTTTGGTCTGACGATGAGATCGAATCATTGGCGAGGGCATATGGCGTCAGTCGGGAGGTGCTCGTTCGGAGACTACTGATTCTTGGCCGGACAACCGAAGATTTCTATAAAGAGAAGCGCGATCAGTATCAAGAAGAGCTAAAAAGAAAGCGACGTGCTGAGGGGTTTGTCCCACCGCACATTGACGCTATCAGTGTTCTCGGACGACCCTACACAAGACTAATTCTTACCGCGTTCCGCCAAGACCGAATTACGGCAAGCGATGTGTCCGATTTTCTCGGCGTTCGTCTCAAGCATTTGGGAAAAATTGAGGCTCTCGTAGCGACACCCTAATGGCAGAGTCGAAGCAGTCCCCTCGCTACACGATTGATGCCAGCTCTCTGATCCAAGGGTGGCGAGTCAATTATTCTCCGGATGTCTTCCCCGGCGTTTGGGAAAAGCTAGAAGGGCTCGTAGAGCAAGAGATGCTCGTCGCATCTGAAGAGGTTTTGGTAGAGCTTGCTCGTAAGGAGGACGGTCTGTACAAGTGGGCAAAGCGTCAGAACGGAATGTTCAGGCCGCACACAGCGGCTATTCAGAATGCTGTGAAGGATATTCTTAGGCAACATCGGCAGCTCTTGCACATGAGAAAGAATCGGTCAGGAGCCGACCCATTCGTGATCGCAGTGGGATTAGTTGAGGGCAGGGCGGTTGTTACGCAAGAAGGCCGGAGTGGGAATCCCTCTGAGAAACCACATATTCCCGATGTGTGCGATGCGAATCGAGTCCGATGGTTGCCGCTACTCGACTTGCTGCGAGAGCAAGGCTATACCTTCAGAAGTTTGTAGGGTGGTGAGTCACCCGTAGTCTAGGAGAAATCAAGAAGCTTGGAGAGAGATGTCTTGAATGCTCTCGCCAACTTGTCCAGGGTGTCTATCTTCGCTGGCGGTGGATTTTTGAGACTTTCCAGTCGTTGGACATGGCGGTATGCCAGCTCAGACCGTTCAGCCAGTTCTTCCTGAGTCCAGCCCGCCTTCTGCCGTAGTTTCCGCAAGCGTCGCGCGAATTTGACCCGAATATCTTGAGCCACAATAGGATAGATTGTAGAAATGTGTACTTTCCTTGAACACGACCTACAAGGCGTGTTATACTTTTCTAAAGGAAGACTCCCTCGATAACGGCAAAGTCTGCGAAAGCAGGCGACGCAAAGTCACAGACCTAACGCCGGAGACGGCCATGGTAGCCTGGGCTGCCGATTGGGAGAGCGACGCCCGTCTCTCATCCATCGAGGGACGGGCATTTTTGTTGCTGGGAGGCGAATATGATTTGGCGATCGGTCTTGGTGGGGACAGCGTGTGGCTTGCTCCTGTTACTTGTGGTCAATCTCCAGCGGGAGGTTCAGCGTCCCTCGGCGATGACGAACCAGGAGTACGGTCAGAAGATGGGACGCGTGATGACAGAGTTATCGGCGATCAACAGGGTAGTCGTGCAGGCCAGCACGGCGTTGGGCCAGGATGCGGCGAGTACCGCATCGGCGCGCAGCACGTTTGTGCAGTGTCAGAATCGCCTCGGAGGATTTCAGCGGGAGCTTCACGCACTGATTCCGCCCACCGGGTTGCAATCCATCCATCAGACGATCCTGGCAGCCCTGGACCACAGTGCTCAGGCGTGTCAGCAACTCCAGCGAGGATTGGACACCCACAACGCGGCGCTCTTTACTGAAGCCGCTTCATCCGAGCACGTCGCCAACACGTTATTCGAGCGGGCCATCAATGAACTGCCGGAATGAAGGAGCGGAGAGGTAATGAACGGTAGTACACGGGGGTGGGAAAGTATCGAGGGCCGGCTGGTCCCGCTGATGCTAAGTGTCGTCGTGGTCCTCCATCCTGGCTCCTCAGGTTGGGCCGCAGATCAGGACACCGCACAGACCGCCCTCACCAATCCCTATGTCAGCAAAGCCCAACGCTACCTCGCGGAGCAGGAGTACAACAAAGCCGAAACCGTTGCCCAACGCGCCTTAGAGGTTGCCCTACGCCATCGGGATAGTGAGACGGCCAGCGCGATGCGGCAACTCATTCGCGACATCCGAGAGCAGCAAAGCGAGCAGCAGCAGGCCGAGCAGGAGCAGGCAGTCGCCCACGACCAGGCCCAGCGGGAAGCCGCATGGCAGCAACAGGAAGTAGAGATTGGTGCCGCCAAGCCGCTCCCCAAGAGCCAGGAAAGCGGCTCCGCAGTAGGCTCCAATGAGGAGCAATGGCAGCGCCCGCACACCGACAAGTACGAATGGAATACGATCTGGCAGTCCTTGCAGCAATGTCGCGGGACGTGTGACGCCTCGTGTGCGGGCGAGCCGCCCATCACACGGACGCGCGTGGGCAACATGGAATATGTCCGCAGCCGCGATATGTGTGTCCAGACCTGCAAGGAACGCTGTTTTGTGCAGTGCCGGGGCAGTGCGCCGTTTGAGCGCGTCGATGCCGGACCGTATGGCCAGCGCACCTATAGCTACCGGGACGCCTGCCTGGGGCCAATGCAATGAAGCGCACGCAGCGGCTGTTCACGGGAAGCGTGAGAGACACGAGGTGGTGGCTGTTGGTTATGGCGTTGGCTGGGCTGGGTATCGTGTCGGATTCTTCGGAGGCCCAAACCATCCGCTTGAAGAACGGCAACACATTAGACGGGGACATTGAACTCCTGAACGACCATCGGATTGCCATCGACCTTCCAGGAGTGGGCAGGCTGGTATTCGATAGAACTGAAATCGACCATATCGAGGACGCTAACCATGAAGCGCAGCACCCACGCTTAGCACCGGGAAACGCGCTCCAACGCACTCAAGATGATACGAGTGTGTCACGCACGAGATTCGTCAAAGATGTGATCGCCACCTTAGGCTGGTTGCATCAGGCCGCTGAGCGATTCGAGGGGCAGAAGCAATGGAGAGCGATCGCCGACGCGGCATTTGACGCCCGACGCAACCTGAAACAAGCACGGGGCCTCATGACGGGGCATGGGCAGGCCACTGACCCTGATGAACGGGCAGCGGCTTCCAAGATGCTCAACAGTATCGCGCAGCTCGACACGCGGTGTGCGGAGGCGGTCGAGTTGGCGGAAGCATCAGCCAAACTCCAGTTGAATATCTTGAATGCGGATTTGGAGACCGAACCTCCCGATACCAAAGAACTTGACCGTCGCTTCCGACAACAAGAGCTGGCGTGGAACACGGCATTTCAGGAAGACTGGCAGCACCTGCCCGATGTCATCGTGGCGATGATGCCCGTGTTTGTGCAACACCAGGATGGAGGAGCAGTCGCGACGTTGTCGTCCAGTGAAACGGCCTCGCTCTTGGCGGACCTCCGTGCCACATTTCCTGACGTGACCGACCGACCACAGCACATCCAGTGGACCGGGGCGCAGCTCGCTGCCTACGCGCTGCGGCGCATCCTCACCAGTATGCCGCCAAGGGACTGACAGCCCACGGAGGTGGACGATGTTTTGCGGGACCTGTGGAAGTGAGAATCCCACGGAGCATCATTTCTGTGCGATGTGTGGGCAGGCGTTGCAGATCGCCGCGCGACGCCAATCGGAATCCTTGCGGGTGATCCTGCAATCCGTCCGCCAAGACAACATAGTCCAAACGGTCAGGCGATTACAGGTCGTGCGGCAACTAAGTCTCCATGAAGCCACACGGCTGGTAACAGAAACGCCGAGTATCATCGCGTCCAGTGCCAGTCGTGCGGAAGCCGACGCCATCAAGGACGATTTAGCCCCCTTGGGGGCCGAACTCGTCATTGCCCCTGAGGACGAGCTACTCCTCCGCAGCGGTCCTTCCGGCAATCAAGCGGACGGGCGACCCCCCGCAAGACAGAAGTTGATCTATCTTGAGGCGGCGGGCGTTGACGACGAGCTGGGTGCGGCGGCATTCGCCGCGCTGATCTGCGGCTGGCTGGCGTGTTATCAGTGGGCGTGGCAGCTTGGGGGCGGGTTGCTTGGCGTGATCCTGACGATGGGATTCGCGACCTTCGCGATCTGGCGAGAGCGCATCCTGGCGCGCGCCACGAAACGCGCCCTCTCTGGGGTGGGGATTGGGCTAAGCATCCTCCGATGTGTGCTTGCCGTGCCGTTATGGCTGTTTGGGGTGCATACGCTCCTAAGCTGGCTCCTTGTCAATCATAACCCGAACACGACGGTCGCGGACGTGCTGGTGAGGACGGTCGCACTCTTTCCCCAACTGAGCCTGGCCGTGCTGGCGGTTGGGTGCGCGTTAGGGCTGGGCGGGGTGTGGCGTTATCTCAAGGTCTTGTGCCCGGTGTGCGAAACGACCCGGTACGTACTCAACCGGGCGGTAAGTTTTCAATGTGCCGGGTGCAAACAGCGCATCCTGGTGAAGAACGGCGTTGGGGTTAGACTCCGTAGTTGACATCACGATGGAAGAAGACAGACGGTTGCGTTTATTTAGCGTCTGGCAGCGTCTTAGTGACTGGGAAACGCAGGAAATGGTCTAGGGTACGTCTCCGCAAGAAAGTGTCGGGAAACCCGCTTTCCCGTCGTTTTTCCGAGCAACTTATCTTCAACCTACTGAAGATAAAGAGGATGCAATAAGCTCAAGCGGTAAACTTTCTCTACGGCCTCGTATTTCTTATCCTGTAAACATAGTTCCGATGACGACCGAGCAAGAACACTGACTAGTGAATTCAGCGAGCCGACAACTTGAGGACTTCAGGGTCATCAGTGACCTCAGTGAGTTGAGGATGCTGAGGTTCCTGAAGTCAGAGGAGAGGTGACTTACTGATCAAAGGTTGTCGAAACTTACCCAAGAAGTTGGCGAAAATCCTTGACATAAAACTCTAGCTATGGTATACTTTTAGTAGATAATCGCGAGAATCGTGATGACCGCACACACTATCAAAGAACAACGAACTAACCGCAACGAGAACCTTAAACAGTTCTTGCTGTCGGTGGCTGGTGAACCAGAGCCTTCTAAGGCATATGGGATGACGGAGATTTTAGAGCGGCTTGAGGCGGAAGGAATTTTCGATGCCAGACCGACCATCGTTCGAGAATTCGACGATATCGTGAATCCTCATCGAGGAGAAAAAGGATCAGACAAAGCAAGGTATCGAGAGTATGGTACCGCTGATTTGGCAATGCTTAAGTTATTCTTGGCGCTCCGAATTCTAGGATTCACCAAGCGGCAGATCGCTCGATTTTGGGAGCAGTACAGCCGACTGGTGACTGAGATGGTCGAGATTATTCCTCGGAAATACGTGCCGTACATCTCCGGCCCTCTGGACAAACTCGTAGATGTGACAAAACCGGAAGTAGCTGAACGACTGAGCCGGTGGAAGAACTATTTGGAGGATATCAGCAGATTCCAGAGGGAAGTTGACGGCCGAGTCAAGCAGCTTCAAGGCTTACTGGGCAAAACACAAGGCTGGCTGAGTAACTTTGCGACACCCTGGGCGGCGCACATAGAGGAACTTCAGCGTCTGGGGGAGAAAGGAGCCAAAAGCAAGCGCGATAAGCGAGTGTAACAGGGAAGTTCTTTTTTTGTCTCAAGATATATGAAAGATAGACTTTAGATATAGTTTATGCGAAACACACACAACTCTAAACATGGAGAAGAAGATGATCGAGAAGCTAAAGGCGCAGTTTGAAGGGTTAGTCGATCTTGTTCAAGAGAAGGGAAGATCAACGTATCTTGTGAAAGAAGGGCAAGAGCTACTCATGGTAGATCAGGTTGAACGGAATGGGGAGCTATATGTTCCACCGGAACTGGCTCAGATTCCGTGGCTCATGCCGCGAGCTAAAGAAGTCTTGCGGTACTACAGAAACGATAATGACAAACAACTCTATGATGATCTGTTCGCTTATTTCAAAGCGAATTCTGATCTGCCGCTTGAAGAGCATTACCATCTTTTAGTGATTTGGGCATTTCACACCTATTTGCTAGAAGCAGCTCGTTACTCACCATACATCTGGTTTTACGCAGACGCAGAATGTGGCAAGACCCGAACCGGCAAGGCGATGAGCTACGTGGGGTTCCGAGGCATTCATGTGGAATCACTGACTGAAGCCCATCTGATTCGATGGGCCACGTACTATCGAGCAACGATGTTTCTCGATGTCGTGAACATTATGAAGAAGGCCAAGGACGAACGAAGTCTCGACCTCCTCTTGCAGCGGTTCGAACGAGATTTAAAAGTGACGAGAGTCTTGAGGCCGGAACTCGGCCCCTTCAAGGATATGGAAATGTTTGAGGTATTCGGCGCAACGGTGATCGCGACAAATGAGAGCGTTGATGAAACACTGCGATCGCGGGCGATACAAATCAATATTCAAGCCAGCAATCGACAGTTTGACGAAGACTTAACAGCTCAGGGGACGTTGCCGCTGAAGGAACGACTCGTCGCCTTTCGCGCAAGACATCTTGGGATCACGCTGCCGGATGTTCCAAAGCCTGCTCCAAGAAGACTGGGAGACATCCTCAAGCCCCTGTATCAGGTAGTCGATCTAGTGGATAAAGAACGTATTCCGGTATTTCAGGAATTGGTTCGAAAACTTCAAGCTGCTCGTACATTAGAAAAATCTGAGACGTTAGAGGGTCAAATTGTAAGAGCTGTACTAACTCTAAAAGATAAGCTGACTTATGTGAATGGAAACCCAGTTCTCTCAGTAAAAATAATCGCCGGAGTTGTGAACAGAGATAAGTCTGAGAGAGAACAGCTCCGCGAGGTAATCATCGGAAGACGACTTACAGCGCTTGGTTTTCGACGTACAAGTACAAGAGAGGGTTACGCAGGAATCGTTTGGGATGAAGAATACAATGAACGTCTGAGAGTGAAGTATGGAGCGGAAAAATCTTCAGGAGACTCAGGGACCTCAAGTCAACCGAGCGAGGATTATGAAAATGGTATCAGCCTCGTCGGTGATGAGTCGATCCTATAGGCAACCAGTATCTTCGTATTATTCTTGCTTATCAGAGCCAGCGACACCGTTCTGGGTGACAGTTCTAGAGAGTATGAAGCCGTGATCTCAGTGATCAGAACAGTGTGTGCGCTTCTATGTGCATTTTTCTGAGAGTCCATAAGCGAAACGTGTATGTATGCGGTCCTTAACGATAGGATCGACAGGAACCGACAGAGGAGCGGAGCCAATGGAGTACCCCAAATCAGTAAAACGACTTCTTGAGCAGCAGTGTATCCAACGAAAAGACGGCGCGTTTACAGTCGAAATCGCAGGATTGAAAGAGTTGCAGTTTACGCGACGCATCCGAGAACCCAGAGACGAGGACGACTATGGCGAGGAGCTAGTGTATGTCGTGGAATCGCGACCGCGAAGGAACAAGGTGAAGGTGCGAGTGGTCAAACGAACCGGTCAGTACGAAGGAACCACTCTGGCCGTAGATGTCGGGGACTTGGCAAGCCTGAGTATGCGAGCGCGGCTGACAAAGGCGCTGGGGAAGAAAGACTGGTTGGCAACTAAGACGGCAGAACAGGATTTAGAGCGGCTTGCCACGCTCGTCCCTTACTACCTGAGTCAACGGGAAAGTCTGCTGGTCGAGGGAATCCAACAGAGCAACGACCTCACGCTGCAACGCCAGTTGGCGAACGTGCGGGCTGATCTGGATTTTCCACCGAGAACGCTCGCACTCCTGGCGTTGATTGAGCAACTCCCGCCCACGGCGGTCGAAGGTGAGCCGTCCTACCAGGCGTTTACCTTTCAACAACTCGCCGGACGGTGTGGGTGGACCGTGAACAGGGTGCGCCATCGGTTTGGTCCGGTACGGGGTCAGCCCTTTATCGCGGTGGTACGAGAAGGGCGAAGCAATCAGCCGACTGTATACCGCTATCTGCCTGATCGGCGGAAGAACCGGCCAGCGACGACCAGATGTCAAACGATCACGGCTGATCTGGTCATCGAACGACCGAAACCAAAATCGAGTCAGTTTGAGAGCGAAGAGCTGCTTCGCTACGGTGAGAAGCCCAAAAAGTGGAAGTGGGGGCAAGTTACCCCGTCGCCATAGGAAATACCCAAATGGGGACAACGATGAGTGTGCGCGGATTAAGGCCGATTGCATCGAATAAAGAACGTGATGAGGCAGGCATAACGAAAGCTACTTGCCGGCTGGTTATCGCGAATTTGGACAACAACGGATCAAAGCGAGGAGGAACTGGTAATGGTGCTACCGACGATTCACGAAGACACCAATGACGGTCTACAACAACCATCCAACCCAGACGACGGTTCAGGGAACATTCGACCAAGTTCTAATGGGTATTTGGCTAGAAAAGATCCACACGACACCTCGTCTAACTCTCCACCAGAGCGGAATGAGTCTGGAGTGATGGTACAACTCGTTGACGTTCACGAGATGGCACGAATCCTGCAGGTGCCGGTGTCGTGGCTCTACCAACGGACTCGCCGCAAGACCATCCCGTGCGTCCGGGTCGGAAAATATGTGCGGTTTGAGCCGATGACAGTCATCGCGCACTATCAAGCACAGGATACTCAAGCACGATCGGCGGGTGTATGATGAGCGTTCATGAGTCGAACGCTCCGTCGAATGCCGAACGTGTTAACCACTATCGAAGCCAGTCAGCGGTATGGACTGACGACTCGCCATCTGCGGCATTTGATTACCCACGGAACGATCCGCGCCCGTCGCAGCGGCTTAGTCTGGCTCATCGACGAGCAGTCCTTACAACGGTATCTCGCCACCGACCGCAAGCCCGGCCCAAAACCCAAGCGTCGAAGCTGAGTCGGGTCTTTAATTATATCCCTCTAAGGGATATAATAGGCGTGCTGAGGAGGGTCTAATCTATGGCACGCGGGACGGTCGTCTGGCGCTGCTGGACCTGCAGGACGAATACAACCAAGGGCGCCTGTCAGCATCCTGGGGGCAAATACTATATCGCCTATCTGCAGGATGGCCAGCAGAAATGGGAGGCGGTCAGTCGCAATAAGAAAGAGGCCGAACGGCGCCTCGCTGCGGTGCTGGCGAGTGCTCAGATGCCGCGACGTCCGATCCAACCTCTCCTCTTTCGCGACTTCGCCAGTCAGTGGTTGCGCGATTACGCGGAAGGCGCGGTCAAGCCGCTCACCCTGCGGAGTTATCGTGGGGCAGTGATCAAGCATCTGCTTCCGACATTCGGGTCGCTGCTTCTCACGCAACTGACTCCGCAGCACATCCAAGGCTTCCTCACTCGCTGTTTGCGGGACTACAAGCTGGCTCCAAAGACAGCGAATAATCTCCTCATGATCCTCAAGACGATGCTGGGCCATGCCCGCAAATGGGGCTATCTGCGGGAGAATCCGGCCGAAGAGGTACAGCCATTGCCCGTCGCGCCCAAGGAGATGGATTTCCTCACCCCGAAGGAGGTACGGCTCTTGCTCGATCAAGCCGATGAGCCGTGGCGTACGCTCTTCTTGACAGCGATTTTCACGGGGATGCGACGCGGAGAACTGCTCGGCTTGCAGTGGGGCGACATCGATTGGCACAGTAATCTGATTCATGTGCGGCGCAGTCTCTATTGGCAGACGAAGCGCGAAGGTGCTCCTACTACTCACGCGGGGCATCCGTCTCCCTTGTGGCGATTGTCGAGCCCGAAGGCGAATCGCTTTCGCACCGTTGCGATGGCTCCGGCCTTGAAGAAGGCGCTGGAGCTCTACCGGATCACGGGTCCCGTTAGTCCGCATGATCTCGTCTTCTGTGAGCATGATGGGGAGCCATTGCATGGCGAGAGTCTCGTCAACCGCGAATTCCATCCTGCGTTAAGTCGAGCAGGCTTGCGGCGCATTCGCTTTCACGATCTGCGACATACCTGTGCCACCATCCTCATCGCGCAGGGGGAGAATCCCAAGGTCGTGCAGGCCCAACTGGGGCATGCGTCGATTCAAACGACGCTGGATCGCTACGGACACTTGCTGCCAGATACGCAGCGACAGGTGGGCGAACGCATGGAGGCGTTTCTGTTTGGATCGGCGACGCAGCGACCTGCTAATGGCCTGCTAAAGAATGCAACCGAGTCAGCCCATACGACCAGTAACCCAGGCCAAACAGCGGTGGCCACGCTTCAGGACGGTGCGCCCTAATTGCTAGCCAGGCCAATCAGTACCGATCGGGAGCAACTCACACGAAACAAGTGTTCGACGTAGGTCCGATGATGGCCCGGACTCATAACCCGAAGGCCCCAGGTTCAAATCCTGGCCCCGCTACCATTCGTGGCAGAGAGGGTTCCGGCATTTCGCCGGGACCCTCTTTTACCGTCCGTGCTAACCGCGTGCTAACGGACCAGGCTCAAAGACCAGCAACCAGGGAGGCGGTTACGGACATTGAGGATGAGAAGTTGCAGAAGGGCTGAGGTTGGCATCGCGCTCGGTAATGAAGACAATGGAACGCGGAGCGCCAAAGGGAATGGCACTCGAATTCTAGCCATCCTAGCCACGCCCGTGTCGCACGCCCGTTGACAACTCAACTGCCGTCCTATAACCTCTTAAACGAGGCACAGATGGGACACTCAAGCGCTTGGATCAGGAGATGTATCTCTCACCTCGCGGCCGCCTGCGCCGTTGCCTTCTTCCTCGCCGTCAATTACTGTGCCTGTGAGGTATTTGCTGGAGAGCATGCCCACAGCGATGCTGCGCACCAGCACGAATCCTCCGGCCACGGTCACCATCACGATGAACACTCACCATCGTCTAATCAATCTGATCCCTGCTGCTCGACCTTGCAAGCCATTGTGACGGCTGGGCCTGACCTCGCACTGGCGAATCCCCTTCGCGTTGCCCTGTACGCGCTCGCTTCGGAGCATCTTGATTTCACTTCGCGCCGGGATGTTCCGGGCAGATCCAGCGGCCTCAGTCCGCCGGTTCGAGCGCCTGTTCCGCGCCGGCCGTTTTACCGCACGACGTTTGCCAACCACGCTCCTCCCGTCTGTCTTGCCTAGACTGACGCCGTAGGTTCTGCGGCGTCACGTTCCGTTCCTCTTCGTTTCGTCCAATCACTGTCTTGATCTTGTGGCCTGTTGGGTCTGCTCACGGCAACCCAACGCGATGTTGTGGGATGCGAATCGCCATGCCGGATCACGTTTCGTTGATGTGTATGACCGTCCTGAGTGCTGGCCTACTGACGGGCTGCGCGTCCGTGCCTCCCAAAGGCGGCTTTGCGGATGTACAGCGGATGATCGGACAGCGCACAGGACTGAGCGTTCATTGGGACCAGGGTCAACCCGAAGACCAGATGGTGAAGGAGCGTATCCAGTCCCTCTTACAGGAGCCGTTGACGGCTGAGACCGCCGTCCAGATTGCGCTGCTCAACAATCGTGGACTACAAGCGACCTATGAGGAACTCGGCGTCGCTCAGGCGGATCTGGTGCAAGCGGGCCTACTGCAGAATCCGATCTTCCTCGGAAGCTGGCGAACATCCAGCCATACCTCCGTGCTTAACAGCGAATATGCGCTGGCCCAGAACTTCTTGGATATTTTTCTGCTCCCCTTGCGAAAGAAGCTGGCCACCGCGCAATTTGAGCAGGCCAAGCTGCGGGTGAGCGACGCGGTGCTGGGCTTCAGCGTGCAGGTGCGGACCGCCTACTACGCGCTGCAAGGCGCCGAGCAAGTCCACGCCATGCGGCAGACGGTGATGCAGGCCGCCGATGCGGCTCGGGAGCTGGCAGAGCGCCAGCACACGGCGGGCAACATCAATGACCTCGAGCTGGCCACCCAGCAGGGCGCCTTCCAACAGGCGAGGCTCGAACTCGCTCAGAGCGAGGTTGAGGTGCAGCTGGCCCGCGAACGACTGCACCAACTGTTGGGACTTACGGAGGCGCCGATCACTTGGCGCACAGTGGACCAGTTGCCAGCCCTGCCATCGGCCGACCCTGTGTTGGACGACCTGGAAACCCTCGCCCTCTCTCAGCGGCTCGATGTGGCGGCCGCTCGCAAGAGCCTGGACATTCTCAGGCGAGCACGAACCGTCACGCGACTGGGGATCGTGCCGGCGGTCACTGTCGGGGTCGATACGGAACACGATCTGGATCACGCGTGGATCACCGGACCCACGTTGGATATCGAGGTGCCCATCTTCGACCAACGGCAAGCCGCCAGAGCACGCGCCAACGCGCAACTGCGTCAGGCGCAGCAACAGCTCGCTGCGCTTGAGGCTGGCATTCGCTCAGAGGTTCGCGCCGACATCACGCGACTGCAGGCCGCGCGTCAGACCGCGGAGCTGTATCGAGACAACCTCATCCCCATTCGGGAGCGCATCGTGGCGGAAACCCAGAAGCACGTCAACTACATGCTGCTGGGCGTGTTTCAGTTGCTGCAGGCCAAGCGGGACGAAGTGAACGCCTCTCGGGAGTACCTCGAAGCCCTGCGAGATTACTGGATTGCGTACGCCGAGCTGGAGCGCGCCGTGGGTGGGAAGCTGCCGATTCCTGAAGGGAGTGCAGCTCCTCCCGTCGTCGAACCCGCGAAGCCGGCCGAACCGGAAACAACCCATCAGCACCATGACGGAGGTGAGGCGCCATGAAGCGCGTGGTCGGAGTGTGTGGGCTCTTGGTCGCAGTGACGGTTGGAGGACTGCTCCTGCTCCAACGAGCGGCTCAGAGTCAAATGGCATCTGAACAACTGAACCCGAAGGATCTTCCCTACACACCCGTCGTCACCCCGAACGGCTCCACCTTGCCGTGGAAGATGGTCGATGGGGTGAAGGAGTTCCAGCTGGTCGTGGAAGAGATTGAGTGGGAGATCGCTCCTGGCATGACAATCAACGCGTGGGGCTACAACGGTCAGACCCCCGGCCCGACGATCGAGGCGGTGGAAGGCGACCGGGTGCGCATCCTGGTGACCAACAAACTCCCGGAAATGACCGCCGTGCACTGGCACGGGATCTTGCTACCCAGCGGGATGGACGGAGTGGCAGGATTGACGCAGCCAGGGATTCGGCCAGGCGAAACCTTTGCGTACGAATTTACCCTCCACCAGCACGGCACCCAGATGTACCACTCCCACGGCGATGAGATGACGCAGATGGGGATGGGCACCATGGGCTTCTTCATCATCCACCCCAAAAGACCGGAGCAGCACATCGACCGGGATTACGCGATCTTCCTCAACGAATGGTTCGTCGAACCCGGGACGTCGACGCCGAACGTCAACATCATGACGGACTTCAACATCTTTACCTTCAACAGCCGCGTCTTCCCAGGGACCGCGCCGCTCGTGGCCAAGACGGGTGATCGGGTTCGGATCCGGATCGGCAATGTCGGGCAGGAATCCCACCCCATTCATCTGCATGGTCACAACTTCAAGATCGTCGCCACGGATGGGGGCGACATTCCCGAGTCCGCGCAGTGGCCGGAAACCACGGTGACGGTCTTTCCCGGTCAGACGCGAGACATTGAGTTCATCGCCAACCCCGGCGACTGGGCGCTCCACTGCCATCGACGGCACCATCCCATGAATGCGATGGGGCACGCCATTCCCAATGTGCTGGGCGTCAGCCAAGCCGGCGTCGAGGATCAAATCCAAGCGCTCCTTCCCGGCTACATGGCGATGGGAGAGCACGGGATGGCGGAACACGCCGAGCACGCTCACCATATGCAGGGGCCCTCCAATACGCTGCCAATGATGGGGGGCGATGGCCCGTTTGGGAACGTGGGCATGGGGGGCATGTTCACCATCCTCAAGGTTCGGGATCAGCTCAAAGACGGCGAAGACCCCGGCTGGTATCCGAATCCGCCTGGCACCGTGGCGTCTCGGATTGGCGGACCTGCTCAGCCCGAAGCCAGTGGGGCAGTGACCTATGTCTGCCCGATGCACCCAGAGGTCCGCCAGAACGAGCCAGGTTCGTGCCCGAAGTGTGGGATGACCTTGGAACCTCAGCCGCAAACAGACACGGAACAAGGAGGTGGCACTGAACAAGCGGAATCAGGCAATGCAGTAGGGACACAGGAGTTCCACGAGGGGATGCATCATCACTAAATGACATGGAACATCAGGAGACCTGACATGAAGCATGTCGTCCGAGGAATAGTTGCGGCAGCGTTGTTGATCGGTGGGGCCGCTGCATGGGCCCATGAAGGACATGAACATGGCAAGGGTGTGCAGGAGGTCACGATTAAGGGAGAGCTGGTGGATTCGCTCTGCTATGTCGCCATGAATGCGAAAGGCGCCGGGCACAAGCAGTGCGCGATCGACTGCGCGAAGGCCGGTATTCCGATCAGCATGTTGGAAGACGGGACGGGCAAGCTGTACACCGTGCTGCCTAAAGAAGACAAGACCGGCTATCCCGCGAATGTCGTGCAGCGCATGGGTGAGACGGTCACCCTGAAAGGCGATCTGTATGAAAACGGCGGCCAGCGCTATGTAACCGTCGAATCGGTGGAGTGACGGCCATGTTCCCCGGAGCGCAGCACCTGCAGAATCTCCATCCGTTGGTTATTCATTTTCCCCTCGCGTTGCTGATGGGTGCTGCGCTCCTGTACGTGGCGGCGTGGCTGTTGAAGAGCGAACGCTTCGCGCACTCGGCGTTTGTGATGCTGGTGCTGGGCGCACTGTCCCTGGCGGTGGCCGTGGCGACCGGCCTGTATGCCGAGCAGGGCGTGATGCTGGCCCTCTCGGTTCGTGACCAGCTCCTCAAGCCGCATAAGCAATACATGCTGGCAACCTTAGCACTGTGTACGACGCTGACCGTCTGGGCCATCGGGGCTCGGCCCTTTCCAAAGAAAGGGAGGCTGCTGTTTCTGTTCCTGGTGCTCGTGATGGTCGGCATGATGACGGTGGGAGCCGACTTCGGCGGGCGCATGGTGTATGACTACAACGCCGGTGGCACGGCGTGCCGCCAACCGATCCAGTTTACGAAATAAATTCGTCGCGCATGACGCCTGAGTGATCCCGACGGTGTGCGGGATGTCGGTAGATACTGCGGCGGCGCGGTTCTCCGCAATCCATGAGCTGGATCGTATGGCCACTTGCTACCCAAAACCCAGCAGTACATAGGCGAGTGGCTCGACAAGCTGGTGTTCGGCTCTGATGGTGCTAACGGTGTGCTAACGCAGCCTGCCTCATACGCATCAATCCAGCTTGATCAGCACGAACCGCCGCTCGCGAACTAACGTCCGTCCTCCAGCCCTTCGCTCACCTTCGACCACGACCAGCAAGCCGTACCCATCAAGCGCTACTCCATCACCGTGTTATCATGCCTGCTCAGGCTGCCCCGGCCTCGCCTCATAACCCGAAGGCCCCAGGTTCAAATCCTGGCCCCGCTACTCTTACAAAATCAGGCCTTGCGCTCTAGCGTTTGTCGCTGGCGCAAGGCCTTGATT
>Ga0209515_10002426_pt1 | contig 28674 bp, 34 predicted proteins | sample Subgroupgradi54m_FD_187454 | JGI IMG/M metagenome (GOLD analysis project Ga0209515, IMG submission 187454) | Subsurface groundwater microbial communities from S. Glens Falls, New York, USA - GMW60B uncontaminated upgradient, 5.4 m (SPAdes)... ... | reverse complement strand
GCGCCCATTCTAAATTGCGATGCGCGTCAAATACCATGGTGGTAATAGAGAGCACAATAAAAAATAAAACGCGAACCCCCAATGCGGGTTCGCGTGCGAAGAGGAGTTTAATGGGCTACTCCTTGATGACGAAGTCACCGCCTAACTTGTCTAACATTTCTAGTGCGCGACCACCGCCTCGTGCTACACAGGTGAGGGGATCATCTGCAATATGTACGGGTAAGCCCGTTTCTTCTTGTAAGAGACGATCAATATAACGTAAGAGGGCGCCGCCACCGGTTAAGACCATGCCACGTTCTGCAATGTCAGAGGCGAGTTCGGGCGGGGTTTGTTCCAGTGCTGCGCGTACTGCGCCAACAATGCCTGAGAGAGGTTCTTGTAAGGCTTCTAAGATTTCATTGCTGTTTAAGGCAAAACTGCGTGGCACCCCTTCAGCAAGATTACGGCCACGTACTTCAAAATCACGGATTTCACTGCAGGGGAATGCGGTGCCAATTTCATGTTTGATGCGCTCTGCGGTGGTTTCCCCAATCAAGCTGCCATAGTTGCGACGCACATAGCTGATGATGGCTTCATCAAAGCGATCGCCACCAATGCGAACAGATTGAGAATAAACGATGCCATTTAAAGAAATGACAGCAACTTCGGTGGTGCCTCCGCCAATATCGACCACCATGGAGCCGCGGGCTTCATCAACAGGCATGCCTGAACCCAATGCCGCTGCCATGGGCTCTTCCATTAAATAGACTTCGCGTGCGCCTGCGCCCATGGCGGATTCGCGAATTGCACGGCGCTCTACTTGTGTAGAGCCGCAAGGCACGCTGACTAATACGCGTGGGCTGGGGCGTAAATAGCGATTTTCATGCACCTTGTGAATGAAGTGTTGCAGCATTTTTTCTGTGACAAAGAAGTCGGCGATGACGCCGTCTTTCATGGGGCGAATAGCTGAAATATTGCCAGGGGTTCTGCCTAACATGCGCTTGGCTTCGATGCCTACGGCGACGACTTTGCGTGAGTTCGCGCCATCTTGGCGGATGGCAACGACAGAAGGTTCGTTGAGCACAATGCCTTTTTCCCTGACATAAACGAGGGTATTGGCTGTGCCTAAATCAATAGAGATGTCGTTAGAAAAAAGGCCGCGTAGTCGCTTGAACATAAGTTGGTTATCTCGTTAAAAGAGGGTGTAATCAGCTGATTTTAATGGAGAAAATGCGTATAATCTATCTTTTTTGCATCAACAGAAGAGGAATATTATGGCGTTGTTGCCTGAAGAAGTAAAAAGAATTGCTAATCTTGCGCGATTACCGCTTTCAGAAGAAGAGATTATCCCTTTTACTGAAAAGCTTTCCACTATTTTAGGCATGGTGGAACACATGGAAAGCGCTGATATTGCGCAAGTAGAGCCTTTATCCCACCCTTTAGATCTTCATCAACGTTTTCGCGACGATGTGGTCACTGTGCTTGACGAGCGCGAAGCGTTTCAACGTATTGCCCCAGCGGTATTAGCGGGTCTTTATCTTGTTCCAATAGTCAAAGAATAATTGTTGAGGGTTATCCATGCATACTAAAACCGTTGCTGAGTTAATGGTTGATTTGCGCGAGAAAAAAATATCTAGTCGTGAATTAACGCAATGCTATCTTGATCGCATTAACGCGCATGACAGCAAATTAAATTCATTTATTACCGTATTAACAGAAGCAGCTTTAGCCGCGGCAACGTGTGCTGATAAGTTGCGCGCGCAAGGCAAAGCGCAACCGCTCACAGGGATACCTATTGCTCAAAAAGATTTGTTTTGTACAAAAGGCATTAAAACCAGTTGTGCCTCCAAAATGTTAGATAATTTTATTTCGCCTTACGATGCAACGGTGGTGCGTCGCTGCAATGAAGCAGGGATGGTGTTGTTGGGCAAAACCAATATGGATGAATTTGCCATGGGTTCTTCCAATGAAAATAGTTTTTATGGTCCTACATTTAATCCTTGGCAAATCGAGTGTGTGCCGGGGGGGTCATCAGGGGGGTCTGCGGCGGCCGTTGCGGGGCGCTTAGTGCCACTGGCAACGGGCACTGACACGGGAGGGTCTATCCGACAGCCCGCGGCTTTCACAGGGGTAACAGGCTTAAAACCAACCTATGGCAGTGTGTCACGTTATGGCTTGGTGGCATTTGCATCGAGTTTGGATCAAGGTGGCCCCATGACGCAAACCGCAGAAGATGCGGCGATTATGATGAATGTGTTGGCGGGGTTTGATCCGCTGGATTCCACCAGCATTGATCGTGAATATGGTGATTTTACGCAAGATTTAAATAAATCATTAAAGGGCTTGAAAATAGGCATACCGGATGAATATTTTGCAGAAGGGTTAGACCCGGCCGTTGCGACGTTAATACAAGCAGCAATGAAAGAATATGAAAAAATGGGCGCAACGTTGGTGCCAGTTCATTTGCCAAATAATGCATTGGCATTGCCTGCTTATTATATTATTGCGCCTGCAGAATGTTCTTCTAACTTAGCGCGTTATGATGGTGTGCGTTATGGTCATCGTTGTGCAGATCCAAAAGATTTAACAGACATGTATTGCCGTAGTCGTTCTGAAGGGTTTGGTGCTGAAGTTAAGCGCCGCATTATGGTGGGCACGTATGTATTATCTGCAGGGCATTATGAAGCGTTATATGGTAAAGCGCGACGTGTGCGACGTTTGATTCAAGAAGATTTTATCACCGCGTTTCAATCCGCCGATGTGATTTTAGGGCCAACAACACCCAATGTGGCTTTTAAAAAAGGGGAAAAGGTTAATGATCCCGTTAGCATGTATTTATCAGATATTTATACGGTCGGTGTGAATTTAGCAGGGCTGCCTGCTTTGTCAATTCCTGCGGGGTTTGTTAAGGGGTTGCCGGTAGGTATGCAATTGGTTGGTAATTATTTTTCAGAAAATAAATTATTGAATGTGGCGCATCAATATCAGTGTGTGACAGATTGGCACAAACGCGTCCCCAATTTTTAACGAAGAGGTTTGCAGATGGAATGGGAAGTCGTCATTGGTTTAGAAGTACATACGCAGTTAGCAACGAAAACAAAATTATTTGAAGGGTCTGCAACGGCCTATGGTGCAGCGCCTAATACGCAAGCAGGGTTGTTAACGCTGGCGATGCCGGGGGTATTACCTGTTTTAAATAAAGAAGCCGTGCGTATGGCGGTGAAATTTGGTTTAGGGGTGGGTGCGCAGATCAATTACACCTCTGTGTTTGAAAGAAAAAATTATTTTTATCCTGACTTACCGAAAGGCTATCAAATCAGCCAGTTTGTCACGCCGATTGTAGGGTGTGGACATTTGGATGTGACATTAGAAGAGGGCATCACCAAACGGGTGGGTATTACGCGTGCGCACTTAGAAGAAGATGCAGGCAAGTCTTTGCATGAAGATTTTCAGGGTATGTCAGGTATCGATTTAAATCGTGCAGGCATTCCATTGTTAGAGATTGTGTCAGAGCCTGACTTACGTTCCGCCAAAGAAGCGGTAGCCTATTTAAAGGTGTTGCATGCCTTGGTGCGTTATTTGGAAATTTCAGATGGCAATATGCAAGAGGGGTCATTTCGTTGTGATGTGAATGTCTCTGTGCGGCCCAAAGGGAGTGAGGAGTTTGGCACGCGTACTGAAACTAAAAATGTAAACTCATTTCGTTTTGTCGAAAAAGCAATTCATTATGAAGTGGCGCGTCAAATTGCTTTGATAGAAAGTGGTGGTACGGTAGTGCAAGAAACGCGTTTATATGATGCTGATCGTGATGAAACGCGCAGCATGCGTGGAAAAGAAGAAGCAAATGATTATCGTTATTTTCCTGATCCTGATTTATTGCCGGTGGTGATTGATAAAGATTTTGTGGCAGCCATTCAAAAAACATTGCCTGAGTTGCCCGTGCAAAAACGTGAGCGGTTTAAATCAGCTTATGGTTTGGCAGAGTATGATGCGTCGGTATTGTCTGCTTATCGTGAGTTGGGTGACTATTTTGAAGAAGTGGTATCCCTGTCTTCAGCTTCTGCAAAAATCTGTGCGAACTGGGTGATGGTGGAGTTGGGTGCGGTGTTAAATAAGTTAAACGCAGACATCACGCAATCACCTATCACAGCAAAGCAATTAGCAGGGTTAATGCAGCGTATTCACGATGATACGGTATCAGGCAAAATGGCAAAAACCGTGTTTGAAGCCATGGTAGCAGGTGAGGGGGATGCAGACGCTATTATTGCTGCGCGGGGGCTGCGTCAAGTGACGGATACCGCGGCGATTGAAAAATGGGTGGAGGATGTTTTGGCAGCGAATCCTGCACAAGTGGCAGAATATCGTAGTGGCAAAGATCGCGTGTTTGGTTTTTTTGTGGGGCAAGTCATGAAAATATCAAAAGGCCAAGCGAACCCTCAGCAGTTGAATGAAGTTTTATTGCAGAAGTTAAAGGGGTAAATAAAACATATAAGGAAGGGCGTAGCCATTAATTTATTGCATCGCTCTTTAAAGCGAGCCATAACTTCAAGGCGTGCTCAAGCGCTAGTTGATCTTTCAACGCAAGTTTGCCAAATTTTTCTTTGATCTTATTTCGTGAAATGGCGGTCATTTTGTCTACCATGATTTGTGATTTTACTTTTAAGCCATTCTCAGCGGAAGGCTTGAGTGGGATGCGAAATAACGGGGCTGCAACGAGAAGAGAGGTGATAGGACACAAGACGAAGCTGGCGTGTGTTTCATTAAAAAGATTGGATTGTACGATAACGCCGGGGCGTGGTTTGCCATAATCACCTGCTAGTACACAACTAACAACGTCAAAACGCTTCATACCCACCCTTCTGTATCGCTGGCATTTTGCCATCTTATTTCTTCTGGTGCGGCGCTTTTTTTGCTGACTAATAAAGATTGACGTTTTGCTTCATTTGTAAGTGAGGTGTGAGAGGCTTGTGTTCTTTCAATATACTCGGCGAGGGCTTGGGAAATAATCCAGTTTTTTCCGCGATGCAGTCTTTTTGCAGTCGCTTCAAGCTCGGCCCTTAATTGGGGAGAGAGTCTGATGCTGGTGGTCATGGACCTATTCATGTGGTTTACCCTTTGCAAGAAATGCAATACAAAGTATTGCAAAGGCAGCCTTACCTTGTCAAGTTGAGGGCGTTATTCTTCTTCGTCACCGACAGAAAATGAAGAGCCACATCCGCATTTGGTTTTGGCGTTGGGGTTGTGAATAATAAACTGGGCGCCGGAAACATCTTCTTGGTAATCAATTTTGGCGCCCATTAAATATTGCAAACTAATTGCATCGATTGCCATTTTTACCACAGGTTGTTCAGGGTGTGTGTGAATGGTTTTATCAATGATGGTGTCAGTGGGGTTCACCGCTTCATCTAATGTGAAGCCGTATTGCAGGCCAGCACAGCCGCCGCCAGTGATGTAGACGCGTAGCAATAAGTTGGGGTTGGATTCCTCGTCAATCAGTTCTTTTACCTTCAGCGCAGCGCTATCAGTGAAATCTAGAGTAGGTTTGTCAGTGGTAACCGCCATCATCATTAAAGCTCCGCCGTGTTAAAATTTCTTCATTTTATCAAAAAAAGCAGGGTTTTTAAATGAAATAAGCGGCTACCTGCGCTGCAGAAACGGCTTTTAAGGTGGGCGGTTGCCACTGGGGCTGTTGATCTTTGTCAAGCACGGCAGCGCGGATGCCTTCGTAAAAGTCATGTCCTTGCAAAAAATGTTGTGTTAAGCCGCGTTCCATCGCAAGACAAGCCGTTAAGTCTAATGAGGGTCCACGTTGTAATTGCGCCAAGGTTACCTTCAAACTTAACGGCGATTTGGTTTGTAAGGTTTGATGGGTTGCTGTTGCCCATGCGCTTTTTTCTGATAGCAGGCGCGCTAACACGGCTTCCATGGTTGGTTCGCCAAAGCAGCGCTCGATGGTGGCCAACGGCAAGTTGTGATGAGGTGGGGTGTGATGGAAAGGTAATAAAGCCGCATGAATGTTTTCGTGGGTGTAATAAGGCAAAGAAAATAATTGTTGTTTGATGAGAGAGACCGTATCTGCCTGCACAACATAATCTGTTAAGTGTAATGCAAATGCATCAGCAGCTTGTAAGCGTGCACCCGTTAACCCTAAATAAATACCTGCATTTTCTTTGCAGCGCGATAAAAAAAAGCTACCGCCCACATCTGGGAAAAAACCAATGCCTGTTTCTGGCATGGCAAAGAGATAGCGTTCTGTGCTAACGCGATGTGAGGCATACACTGAAATACCCACGCCGCCGCCCATCGTCAGGCCATTTAATAAAGCGATATAGGGTTTTGGATAATGTGCAATCAACGCGTTCAGCGTATATTCATCTGCAAAAAATTGTATTGCTGAAGCAAGGTTAGTTTTACCTTTTTTGTAAATTTCTTTAATGTCACCGCCTGCACAAAATGCTTTTTCATTCGCCGTGTGAATAAGCACGGCTTGAATAGAGTTTGCTTGGGCCCATGCGTGCAGCTGTTTTGTGATCGCTAAAATCATGTCATGACTCAGCGCATTATAAGCTTCAGGTCGATTTAAAATAATTTCGCCTAGATGCTGCCTTTCATGAAATAAAACGGAATGTGTCATGTTGGCGCCTGTTATTTTCCTTGGAAGTGAGCTTTACGTTTTTCTAGAAAGGCATTGACGCCCTCATTTTTATCTTGGGTTGCGCAACATAAACCAAAATAAGTGGCTTCTAAATTTAAGGCTTCTGCCAGGGGGAGATCATCACCATGATGGATGACTTCTAACATATAACGCAGCGCAAGCGGTGCTTGTTCTAATAAGCTTACTAACCTATCTGTGGCGGTGCTGAGTAACTCATCAGCAGGTGTGACGGCTGAAATCAAGCCCCAGCTTAAGGCATCTTGTGCGTTGAGAGTGCGGCCACTTAAACATAAGTCTAGCGCGCGACCTTTGCCAACAAGGCGTGACAGACGTTGTGTGCCACCATAACCTGGGATGACACCGAGTTTAATTTCAGGTTGACCAAATTGCGCTTTATCGCTGGCAATGCGCAGACTAGCCGCCATTGCTAATTCGCAACCACCCCCAAACGCGTAGCCATGAATGGCCGCAATGGAAGGTTTGCCAATATTTTCTAATAAAGAAAAAACAGCTTGGCCTTCGAGCGCGAAGGCTACGCCTGCTTGTGCATTCAGTGTTGCAAGTTGTTTGATATCAGCGCCTGCGCAAAAAGCTTTTTCACCTGCCCCTGTGATTAAGAGTCCTTTCACTTGCGTTTCTATTTTTGCTGTCAGTAAGCACGCTTTGAGTTCTTGTAATAGTTCTGCGCTGAGCGCATTTAAACGTTCAGGGCGATGGAGGGTGATGGATAAAATACCGTTGTCATCTAAGTGTGTTTTAAGCGTGTTGAAGCTTGTCATGATTTAGATCCTATTTTACTTTCTTTGCCTGTTGCAATGCGCATGATATTACTTCTGTGGTGGTAAACCAGTAAAAAAGCCATTAAAAAAATGGGGACTACCACCACAGGACGGTAAAACAATAAACCCAAAAAGGGAGATAACACGGCCATGGTGAGGGCTGCCAGGGAGGAGTAGTGAAAGAGCTTTGCCATGACAAGCCAAATGGCCAACAACATCACGCCCAGGGGCCAAGATAAAGCGAGGATGCCGCCTAAGAAAGTCGCAACGCCTTTGCCGCCTTTAAAGCCAAAGAAAACAGGGTAAATATGGCCGATGACGGCTGCCAACGCCACAAACCCTTGCCATAGCAGGTTGAAGTGTAAGGTGGTGCTTGCAAAATAAACGGGTAAAAAGCCTTTTAACGCGTCCAGTAATAAAACTGCAGCAGCCGTTTTTTTGCCTGCTATTCTTAATACGTTAGTAGCCCCTGGATTGCCTGAGCCTTTGGTGCGTGGGTCAGGTAAGCGTAGCAGTTTGCAAATGAGGATGGCGCTAGAAAGAGAGCCGATCAAGTAAGCAATAGGTAAAAAGAAAATCTCCATGGGGTTCCTTTGATGATATACTCGCCAATTTTAGTGATAACGTAAGGGCATTATGCAGCAACCTAAACCTGATAACTTGATTTGGATTGATCTTGAAATGACAGGTCTCGATACGCATCGCGATTATATTATCGAAATTGCGACAATTGTCACGGATGCGCACTTAAATATTTTAGCGGAAGGCCCTGTGTTTGCTATTCGTCAGCCTGACGAGATCTTAGACAAGATGGATGATTGGAATACGCGTCAGCATAAAGGTTCTGGTCTTGTGCATCGTGTGAAAGCCAGCACGGTGACAGAAGCGGAAGCAGAAAACGCCACACTCGTTTTTTTAAAGCAGCATACACTCCCTAAAAAATCACCCATGTGCGGCAATAGCATTTGCCAAGATCGTCGTTTTTTAGCGCGTCACATGCCTACGCTCGAAAATTATTTTCATTATCGTAATTTAGATGTCAGCACTTTAAAAGAATTAGCATTGCGTTGGAAACCTGACGTCGTGAAAGGCGCAAAAAAAGAATCAAAACATTTGGCACTAGACGATATTCGCGATTCAATTGAAGAGTTGCGTTATTATCGCGAGCATTTATTTCATTTATAACCAGCTTGGTAAAAATTGCTGTGCCTGTTGCAGCGCTTTTTTATGTTGATGACAATGTTCATCAAATTGTGTGAGCGTTTTCCAAAAATCAGGCGAGTGATTTAAATGTTGTAGGTGACATAACTCGTGCAAAATAACATGACGCATTAAACTTTCTGGCAAAAATACCAAATGAGTATTCAGCGAAATCGTTTTGCGATGATTGCAACTTCCCCACACGCTATTCGCCTGACGAACAATAAACCGGTCATAATATAAATTTGTTTCACGACTGAGTTTTAAAAGTTGCGGCGCAAGATAAACATACGCTTTTTTCTTAATCCACGTGCGCAATAATTTTTTACCCGCTATTAACGCATCTTGATAACAGGTGAGAATAATTTTTTGTGGGTAGTCAATGAGTTTGGGTTTTTTAGACAGAGTAGGACAGTAATGTATTTCCCATGTCTGATTAAACGCTAAAAAATGTATTTTATCCGGTAAGTGTAAACTGGGTGTGTGTAGTCCGGCATTTTTCTTTAATATTTTTTCAATCCATGCGCGGTGTGTTGCTAATAATTCAGGGGCTTTTTCAGGCTTGAAATGGGGGGGTACAACCAACTCTAAACCGCGGTGTGGCGTGAATCGCCACTGCGCATGCTTCACGCGTCGACTGATACGCAACTGGTAAGAGATGTCCATGTGTTCTTTCTCAAATAAATCCATATAAAAAAACCCCGCCAGGTGGCGGGGTTTTTTAAGGGTTTAAAGCAGCGGATTACATCATGCCGCCCATACCACCCATACCGCCCATGCCACCCATACCGCCCATATCACCAGCGCCACCGTGTGCATGTTCTTCTTTCTTAGGCAAATCAGCCACCATGCATTCAGTGGTGATCATAAGGCCTGCGACAGAAGCTGCATTTTGTAATGCAGTACGGGTTACTTTGGTAGGATCCAAAATACCCATTTCAATCATGTCGCCATATTCGCCTGAGCCTGCGTTGTAACCAAAGTTACCTTTGTTGTTTTTGATTTTATCAACTACAACAGAAGGTTCTGCGCCGGCATTCGCTACGATTTGACGTAATGGTGTTTCCATTGCACGGTAAGTTAAAGCAATCCCTGCGTTTTGGTCTTCGTTGTCGCCCTTCAAGTCTTTCAGACCTTGTAGCGCACGAATCAACGCAACACCACCGCCAGGGACTACGCCTTCTTCAACCGCTGCACGTGTTGCATGCAAGGCATCTTCAACGCGGGCTTTCTTTTCTTTCATTTCAACTTCAGTTGCAGCGCCTACTTTAATCACAGCGACACCACCAGAGAGTTTCGCGACACGTTCTTGCAGTTTTTCACGATCATATTCAGAAGTGGTTTCTGCAATTTGTGCACGAACTTGTTCAACACGAGACTTGATGTCTTTCGGGTTGCCTGCACCGTCGATAACCGTGGTGTTATCTTTGGTGATGATGATGCGTTTAGCAGAGCCTAGGTCATCCATCTTGCTGCCTTCAAGGCTCAAGCCAACTTCTTCTGCAATCACCGTTGCGCCAGTCAAGATAGCGATATCTTGCAGCATGGCTTTACGACGATCACCAAAGCCAGGTGCTTTAACAGCACATACTTTGACGATGCCGCGAATGGTATTGACCACTAAGGTTGCAAGGGCTTCACCTTCTACATCTTCAGCCAAGATCAATAAAGAACGGCCTGCTTTAGCAACGCCTTCTAAGATAGGCAACATTTCACGAATATTGCTGATCTTTTTGTCTACCAATAAGATGAAGGGGTTTTCTAATTCGCAGCTCATGCTTTGTTGATTGTTGATGAAGTAAGGAGAGATGTAACCACGATCAAATTGCATCCCTTCTACGGTGGTGAGTTCATTTTCCAAGCTGTTACCATCTTCCACCGTGATAACGCCTTCTTTGCCCACTTTGGTCATGGCTTCTGCGATGATGTTGCCAATGGCCGCATCAGAGTTTGCAGAAATCGTACCAACTTGTGCAATGGATTTGTCATCTTTGCAAGGTTTGGAAAGTTCTTTTAATGCAGCGACTGCTGCAGAAACGGCTTTGTCGATACCGCGTTTTAAATCCATGGGATTCATGCCAGCGGCAACGGCTTTAATGCCTTCTGCCAAAATAGCTTGCGCTAGTACGGTTGCGGTGGTGGTGCCATCGCCTGCCGCATCGGAGGTTTGAGAAGCAACTTCTTTCACCATCAATGCGCCCATGTTTTCAAACTCGTTATCAAGTTCAATTTCTTTTGCAACAGACACACCATCTTTGGTGACGGTGGGTGCGCCAAAAGATTTTTTCAAAACCACGTTGCGACCTTTAGGGCCTAAGGTGACTTTTACGGCATTTGCTAATTTGTTAACGCCCGCAATCAAGAGTTGTCTTGCGTCATCAGAAAAACGTAATTCTTTTGCAGCCATGATATTTATCCTCGTTTAATAGTTAAATTAAAGAATCACTGCCATGATGTCTTCTTCACGTAAAACCAAATAATCCTTGTCGTTGATTCTGATTTCACTGCCGGCATATTTGCCGAATAGGACTTTGTCGCCTGCTTTGACATCGAGTCCGCGTAGGTCGCCATTGTCCAAGTGTTTGCCAGGACCGACTGCAACGATCAACCCTTCAGAAGGTTTTTCTTTGGCGGTGTCAGGAATGACGATGCCGCCTGCAGAGAATTGTTCCTTTTCTAATCTTTGAACAATAAGACGATCCCCTAGGGGGCGAAGATTGAGGTTACTCATGTTTTTCTCCTTTTGGTTAAAATCAAAACCTAATTGGCACTCTACAAATTCGAGTGCCAATGATAATCCAGCTGCCTTGGGTGTCAAGGGTGGATTGCATTCAATTTGGGGGTGAAGGTTGAGTTTTCAAGGTCTAAGTGATAGTACTAATTGGTTATCAACAGCGCGATTTTGAGGCGATCTGGTATTTTGAGGAGAATGTCATGAGAAAATACATCAGTATAATCAGTGCTTTATTCTTTTTCTGGGTGGTTGCCGCGGATGCCGCGGTCAAGCCTTTGCCTGCAGAAGCCGCTTTTCAATTTTCTGCTAAACAGAGTGGGCAGCAAGTTTTATTGAGTTGGGATTTAGCGCCTGGCTACTACCTCTATAAAAATCGCTTTAAATTCGAGTTTTCACCGGAAGATATTCAACTGGATGCCGTTGATTTTCCTACCGGAACGCCAAAAGAAGATCCTTATCTAGGGAAATATGAAGTTTACTTAAATCATTTAGTGTTGACGGTGCCTTTTAGCAGCACGATGTCAGGCTCAGGGATGTTGAAAGTGACCTATCAAGGTTGCTCTTTGAAAGGCTTTTGTTACCCGCCTGTCACAAAAGAAGTGGCTTTAAAAGTTGTGCCGAGTACGGCTCAAAAAACCATGAACGTGCAATCTTCTACAAAAATGAAGGGATTTTTTGATACAGAAAACATTTTTATTTTGTTGCTAGGCTTTTTTGGTTTTGGTTTTTTATTAAGTTTTACGCCTTGCGTATTGCCGATGATCCCCATTTTATCAAGCATTATTTTAGGGCAAGGTAAAATAGGGCCTTTCCGTGCTTTTTACCTTTCTGCTTTGTATGTGTTGGGTATGTCTGTTGCCTATGCTATTGCAGGCATTTTAGCTAGCTTGGCGGGCAGCCATTTGCAAGCCTATATGCAATCGCCAATTATTTTGAGCATCTTCAGTGTGTTGTTTGTGATATTGGCGCTTTCTTTGTTTGGTCTTTTTGATTTACGTATGCCGAATTTTTTGCATCACCATGTAACGCACTTAAGTAATAAACAAAAAAGTGGTTCGTTTGTCGGTGCGTTTATCATGGGGTTTTTATCTATTTTAATTGTGTCGCCTTGTGTCAGCGCGCCTTTGGTTGCAGCGCTAGGGCTTATTAGTCAAAAAGGTAATTTAATATTAGGCGGATTTGCTTTATGGCTCATGGGATTGGGTATGGGTGTTCCGTTGCTTATTTTAGGCAGTTTTGGTCCTAAGCTATTGCCTAAAACGGGCAAGTGGATGCATGCCGTGAAATCCGCGTTCGGTGTCATGATGTTGGGGTTGGCCATCATGTTATTGTCGCGGTTTTTGCCTGGTTTTATCGTGTTAGTGTTATGGGCGGGGTTATTTATTTTAACGGCGGTAAGCATGGGTATTTTCACGCCGGTGCCGGCTTCCATCAAAGGTCGTTTATGGCAAGGCTTAGCGTATATCTTATTTGTCTATGGCATCATTTTGTTGGTAGGTGCAGCACATGGTAATTGCAGTCCACTGACCCCTTTACAAAAAGATAATGCACGTTATATCGAGCACAACGATTTAAACTTTCAAGTGGTGAAATCATTAGGGGAACTCAATACGGCGTTGGGTCAAGCCAAGGGTCAGTATGTGATGGTGGACTTCTATGCGGATTGGTGTATTGCCTGTCATCAGTTAGAGGCATCAACGTTTAGCAATGCCAGCGTGCAAGAGAAATTGCGTAATATGGTATTGATTAAAGCGGATGTTACAACCGCGAATGAAGTATCTAAAGTGATTCAATTAAAATATGGGGTGATTGCACCGCCTACGTTATTGTTTTTTAACCCAGAAGGGGTGTGGATGAAAGATAAAACGATAGTGGGTGAAGTGAATGCAGAAACCTTATTGCAACATTTGGGTGAGTTATCATGACGGTCAGTGTAGAAACACTGTTTCAAGATTTAATGGCGGTGCGTGAGCGTGCGCCGCTCATACATAACGTGACAAATTTAGTGGTGATGCAACAAACCGCGAATGCCTTGTTAGCGTTAGGGGCATCGCCTGTGATGGCGCATGCAGAAGAAGAGATCAAAGACATGGCGCGTTTGGCAGGTGCCATGGTGGTGAATATGGGCACCTTAGACGCGCAGTGGGTGATGCGTATGCAGTTGGCGTTAAGCGCAGCACAAGCGTGTCAGCTACCATGTGTGTTTGATCCAGTAGGCGTGGGTGCAACGCCTTACCGCACGCAGGTTGCGCAGCAACTCATTGCCATGGGGGTGCCTTTGGTGATTCGTGGTAATGCGTCTGAAATCATGGCATTAGCTAACGCAGGGCAGGGCACAAAAGGCGTAGACAGTTTGTTTGGTTCTGATAGCGCGTTAGTGGCTGCGCGTAAGCTTGCATCAAAGGGGCATACGGTGGTGGTCAGTGGTGCAGTAGATTATGTTGTAAATACCCATCAACAAGCTGCAATACACAATGGCGTGCCTTTGATGACAAAAGTGGTTGGACTGGGGTGTACGGCGACGGCGTTAATTGGTGCATTTTGTGCGGTGAATGCAAACGCCTGGATGGCCAGCGTGCATGCAATGGTGATGTGGGGCGTGGTGGGTGAAATTGCGGCGGCGCAAGCACAAGGTCCAGGCACATTCCAAATCGCTTTGTTAGATGTGTTATATCATTTAACGTTCGAGCAACTCGCAGAACGCGCTAAAGTGACAACAACTGTATGCGCCAATTCCACTTAGTGACAGACACACGATTAATCGGTCGTCGTTGTTTAATGGATGTAGTCGCACAAGCCGTGCAAGGCGGCGTAACGCATGTGCAATTGCGAGAAAAAACCGCTGAAAAAAACCAGGTGATAGAAATAGGGCGTGCGCTTAAAACAGGCTTGGATCAGTATGGTGTGCCGTTGATTGTGAATGACGATGTGGACGTTGCCATTGCAATTTCAGCCGCAGGCGTGCATGTGGGGCAGACAGATATGCCTTATTTGCAAGCGCGAGAAAAATTAGGGCCTGATAAGATCATTGGTTTGTCTATCACGACGGTGGCGCAAGCGCAGGCCGCGCAAGCTTACGATGTGAATTATTTGGGTGTGGGTCCTGTTTTTGCAACAACCACAAAATTAGATGCAGCGCCTCCGCTGGGGATTGAGGGTTTGCAGGCTATTCATCAGCTTACGCGCCATGCGGTGATTGCCATTGGGGGGATTCATGTTGCCAATGTGGCACAGGTGATGGCAACCGGTGTGGCGGGGGTGGCGGTGGTTGCTGCCATTTGTGCAGCGGCTGATCCAAAAAGTGCAGCAATGATGCTAAGGGGAGCGCGATGAAATATGTGACTGCGCTGACTATTGCAGGGTCAGATACTTGTGGTGGTGCGGGTATTCAAGCGGATCTTAAAACGTTTTCTGCTTTAGGGTGTTATGGCATGAGTGTGTTGACAGCGTTGACAGCGCAAAACACACAAGGTGTACAGGCGGTTTCGCCTGTGGCGCCAGATTTTGTGGCAGCACAGTTAAAAAGTATTTTCGATGATATTGCGGTTGATGCGATCAAGATAGGCATGGTGTATAGCAAAGAAATGATTGAAGTGATCGCGAAGTGTTTGCCTGAAAATATCCCGCTCGTGTTAGATCCGGTGATGGTTGCCAAAGGGGGCAGTGTATTGTTAAGGCAAGATGCGATCGAAGCGATGCGTGTTTTATTATTGCCGCGTGCGAGTTTGGTGACGCCGAACTTACCAGAGTTGGCACAGTTTTTGGGGCGATGTGTTGTGCAAGAAACACAGCTGTTGGATGCGGCAAAAGACTTTTGTCAGTTAGGTGCGAAAGCGGTGTTGCTGAAAGGGGGGCATTTAGACGCAGTGCGCATCACAGATTGCTTATATCTGCAGGCGAATCAGCAAGCACATTGGTTTCCTAAAACTAAAATCAAAACGCATAATACGCATGGTACGGGATGCACGTTGTCTTCAGCTATCGCCGCATTTTTAGCGAAAAAAAATAATTTAATTGAAGCCGTTACGCTAGCAGAAGACTATCTTTACCATGCGCTTGCTGCTGGAAAATATTGGCAGTTAGGCCATGGGCATGGGCCGGTACATCATTTTTATGATTTGTGAATGGTCACAGGTTACAAAAAAATCAAACAGCCTCTAACATTTTATCCATCTCTTTCCAGCCTACCACGGAGGCGATCGTTCTTTTTTGCATTACATCTCCTGCATAAACCAACCAAGCTGCTGATTTTTTCCCTGTTAATTTTTCCCATAAAATAATATTTGAGAAATAATCTTTATTAATGGTTTGTCCTGATTTTATTTCTATTGGAATGAGTTCAGCGCCTTTTTCAATAATCAGATCAATTTCATGACCTTGACTATCACGCCAAAAATAAACGGGATGTACTTCGCCACGGTTAAACCGTGATTTCAATAATTCACTGATCACCCAAGTTTCAAAGATATTTCCACGCAAAGGATGCAATGTAATTTGTGATGGATCTTGAATACCCAATAACCACGAAGCTAAACCTGTGTCATAAAAATATAATTTAGGGGATTTAATTAAGCGCTTACCAAAATTAACATGATAAGGTTGTAGCAGAAACACGATGTAGCTGGCTTCTAACACGTTAATCCAAGCCTTTGCCGTATTATGTGTAATACCTGCATCCATCGCTAATTGACTTAAGTTCAGTAGCTGTCCCGTTCTTGCTGCGCATAAGCGTAAAAAGCGCTGAAATGTGCCTAGCTCATGCACTCGAATCAGCTGGCGAATATCACGTTCAAGATAGGTCATCACATATTGGCTATACCAGTCGCGTGGTGGGATACCTCTTTCATAGATGGCCGGGTACGCGCCTGTATATAACAGCTCCCCTATCGTATTGGGTAAGGCGCTGGCGGCTTGTTGCTCTGCAAAACTCAAGGGGAGTAAAGTCACCATCCCTATACGGCCTGCCAGTGATTGGCTAATCGCTGCGACTAAATTGAATTGCTGTGAACCCGTAATGATAAATTCTCCATACTGTTTTTTCTCATCTACCCTGACTTGCAAGTCGCTGAGCAATGCGGGGCAATGCTGCACCTCATCTAAAATGGCGCCCTCAGGGTATTGCTTCAAAAATCCCTGAGGATCCTCTAATGCAAATGCACGCTGCTCCAGCGATTCAAGGTTAATGTAAGGCTTATGGGGATAAAGCGATTTTACAAGGGTGGTTTTGCCTGACTGTCGCGGACCTGTTATGGCCACAACAGGGTAATATTGCGCTAAATGCTGAACCAGTGTGGCTGCTTTTCGATGAATGAACATAAAAATGGGGGGTAGAATAGAGGATAGGCATGGAGTAAGCATAATAAATCCTTGCAAATTGTCAATTCAATTGACAATTTGCAAGGATTTAGCTTGTTAGTAGTGATTCATGTCTTCTGCGTTTGTGCTTCCAGTTCCATGATTTCTTTGTTTAAGAAGTAATTGAGGAAGGTTCTGATGGCAACGACGATACATAAAATACCCACGGAGTAATAATCAGGGGCGGTGGTGGTTTCGATGATATCTGCGGCCACAATAAACTCTAGCCCTAACACGATGGCTTGCCCTAATTGCACGCGCACTCTATCAATAGACAGCCCGGCTTTGTCAGATGAAAATTTGATAGTGCAATAACGGAAAATAGCAAAGGTTGAGCCGATTAAAATGACGCTGGTGCCAATTAAAGAAATAATGTTTTTGATGGCAAATAAAATAATGTCGATACCCGAGAGCGTAGAGACATTACTGTGATGGCCCAGTAAATATTGCAAAGCGGGAGAGATGTCCATTTGGCATATCCTCTCTTGATTAGCATTTATTCCAAGATGCCCATAATACCCGCAGTCAAACCAAACAGTGCGGTGATACCCAAAACAACTGCAACCAAAATGGCATAGGTGCCTTTGAGTCGATAGGGTTCAGGGAGTGCTTTCCAGGCTAACATATATAAAAATCCAAGCACAATAGGCAGTAGCAGGGCATTCATGACTTCTACTGCCACGCTCAGTTTAACCAAGTTCATCCCTGAGGCAACAATGATGCCGCCCATGATGAGGGTGAGGGTATAAATGCCATAAAACCAAGGCGCTTCGCGTGGATGATCTTGAAGTGAGCGACGATATCCCATGACTTCGCCCAAGCCCCAAGCGGCTGTCAATGAAACAACAATGGTGGCCACCAGCGAGGCGCCAATCATGCCTAAGGCAAAAAGGGTATTGCCTGCGGTATGTCCTAAGGTGGGGGTGAGTGCTTGGGTAATTTCTTGCACGGTATTTAGCGAGGCACCCCCTTGTTTGCCCAAAGTGGTGGCGGTGGTGATTAACACAGCGGCCATAATAGATTGCGTAATGACTGCGCCAACGGCGGTATCCCAGCGCGCAATGCGCAAGTGCTTTGCTGTTAAACCTTTATCAAGTAAGGCCGATTGTTGATAGAAGATCATCCACGGCATGATAACGGCGCCAATATTGCCTGCAGCAAGATAAAGGTAATTGCGGTTGTGCCAAGGAATATCTGTTAATGCTTGTGTAATATCAGTGAGTGCAGGATGGGTAGCAAAAGCAACCCACAAAAACACCAGCTCAAAAGCACCAATGGCCAGTGCAACAAGCTCTACTGAACGGTAAGTGCCAGACCACGCTAAAAACACTAAAAAAACAATGGCCAGCAGCATGGTTTTCCAGATGGGCATGCCGATGAGTGCACCAACGCCCGCTAAACCGCTGAGCTCCGTGATAATGGCCCCCACGCAGCACACCAGCAAAGTAATCACCGATAGCCATGCCCATTTTGAGCCAAATTTTAACTTAATGAGCTCGCCATGCCCTTTGCCTGTGACCAAGCCTAGACGTACTGTTAATTCTTGTGCCATAAACAAGATAGGCATCAAAATAAACTGTAAAATCAATAACTTATAACCCCACATGGCGCCACTTTGCGCGGCCACAATGACACTACCCGCATCGGTGTCAGCCAACATGACGACAATACCGGGTCCAAAAACAGACAGCCAAACAAGCCATGACGGGATTTTTCTTCGTTTTTGGGTAGCCATGGCAGCTTGCTTGAATGGGGTGGGGAAAATCGGTAAAGAATCCTATCAGCCGGATTAATTCTTGGCAAATGAATTTGCGCAATTAATGCCCCTATACTAGGCTCTAATTATCAAAGTTGAGGGTTGGTAAAGAGGAGCGGTTATGCCATCAAATACGCCACAAAAGCAGTTATCAGATAGAGAACAGCTAGAATTTGTTCTAAATGGTCTAAAGATAACTGAAGAACAATTTCGATCTATGGAAGACAATGAGTTTAAAAGGCGCTGCGAAGACAAGCTCCGTGAGCTATTGAGGGAAAATAAAAGTAACCAGCGTCTCTGTGAGGAACTTGAAGAAAATTTTCTTGAGGTGATGAAACGGCTGGGTCATAAGGACCAACGAGAAGCGTTTGCTGCAGTAGAAGGCGTTGCGCTGACCGCGCCAGGGTCTTCTTTGAAAGAAATACATAAACTTGTAGGTAGTACGCCAGCAGAGCGTGCGCTTAATCTTGACGGCATACGTGATGAATATATGAAGTTTATGGAAGAAAAAGGGTCTAAACCTCGTGCCAGCCATACCAAGATGAGCAGTAAAGATGGGGGTAAAGCAGAGGTTTTGGTTTTGGAGTTTGACACAGCAGAGCAAATGTCTGAATTTTTAAACAAAGTGCTTGGTAGAGGATTGCTTCTAAAAAGCGAGGGCGAGATGACTGCTACAAAACGCGAAGGCAAGAAAGAGGAGCAGTCACTGTTTAATATTGGCGCCCCTCCAGAGCGCCCTGCTATTGGTGCCCCGCCAGCAGTGAGTGGTGTCGCCCCCCGCCGATCACGAGAAATTGAGGCGCCGGCAAGGGAGGGATCAGTCATGAATGATAATAGTTCACGACCTTCCATCAGAGGGCCTGGCCGTTAAATAACACGAAGAGATGAAAAATTTAAGCCGCCCTTTTTTTAGCTGCAAGGGCGGCTTAGCGTTATCATGAATGGTCGAAGTTTTTAGCTACAAAATCCCAGTTTACAATCTGCCAGAATTGTTCAACATATTTAGGGCGTAAATTGCGGTAATCAATATAATAAGCATGTTCCCAGACATCACAGGTTAGCAGGGCAGTATGACCTTCTGTCATTGGGGTCCCAGCGTTGCTGGTGCTTTTGAGGGCGAGTTTGCCTTCTTTGTCTTTCACTAACCAAGCCCAGCCTGAGCCAAATGTTGCAACAGCTAATGTTGAGAAGGCTTCTTTGAATTTATCAAAAGAACCAAAGGTCTGCGTGATGGCTTCAAGCAAGGTGCCTTTGGGCATGCCTATTGAGTGTGGTGTCATGCAGTGCCAGTAAAAAGTGTGATTCCAGACTTGTGCTGCATTATTAAAAATGGGCCCGCTGGATTTTTGAATGATCTCTTCTAAGGAAAGCGTGGCAAATTCAGTATTGACGATCAGGTTATTTAAGTTATTCACATAGGCTTGATGGTGTTTGCCGTAGTGATACTCCAAGGTTTCTTTTGAAATATAGGGCGCCAGTGCATCCATCTCATAAGGTAAAGGGGGTAAAGTATGGGTCATTGTGTGTCTCCTTGTTTTGTGTGCCATGATGTTACCCAAAAAGGGTTTATAACGCGACGGTTTCGCATCTTTATATACGATGGGTATAATACCCTGATTTTTTGTAACCGTTGACGCCATTGCGTGAACGCTGGCGGTTTTTTCTTTCGTTTAGGTTGAGTGCATGCTGAAAAATATCCCCGTTCGTCTTGTGAATGTTTTGTCTTGTTTAGCCGTGGTAATTTTGCTGGCGCTGGCCAGTTATCTGCAGCGCGTTAAAGGGTTAGAGCCTTGCCCTTTGTGTATGGTGCAGCGATTAATTTTTATAGGGATGGCAATTTTATTTTTCATCGGTATCTTTTTGCCGGCTCGGCCACGTGTTGTAAAAGTGCATTATAGTTTTGTTTTGTTGTTGGTTTCATTGGGGTTGGTGGCAGTCTTCAGACAACTTTGGTTAATTCATTTTTCAGCAGAACAGGTGCCTTCTTGCGGTGCGGATTTTTATTATATGGTGCAGCACTTGCCGTGGGGGCAGGTATTATCTGAAATTGTGCAAGGGCAAGGTGATTGTGCGCGTGATGTTTGGAAGGTGGCCGGCATTGGGTTGCCTGCGTGGTCTGCCTTGGCGTTTTTGTTTTTTTGGGTGGTGGCGATATGGCAACTATGTCGTAAGGTGTAAGCCTAATTTACGGGTTCTCTGAATACGCCCTGGAGGGCATTTTTCCCTCCAGGCCGTCATTGCTTTGTTGCGAAGCAATCCCCCTCCGGCTGTCATTGCGATCGCTAGCGAAGTAATTCCCCCTCCGGGTCGTCATTGCGAGCGCAGCGAAGCAATCCCCCTATTTTTTAAGCTGCTGCGGCGGTTTCTTCTTCAAATAAACTAAATGCGCGCATCGCACAATAGAGTGTGAGTAAGTGAGAAAATGTTTGATGTGTGGGTCGTTTGATGGTGCCTGCAGCCCAACGATTAATCGTGACTAAAGAAACTTGAAGCTCTTTTGCTAAGCTGGTTTTTGTAAACTGCTTCGTGCTGAGCAGGTATTCAATAATATATTGTGTGACAGGCGGTAATGGTTTGGATGTGCTTTGTTGTTCGGTATGTGTGTGATCAGCTGCGATGTGTAATGTATAAGCGGCTTCTTTGGGGGGAGCAAGTAACATTTCCATGTTGCGAATTCCTTCTTAATGATGATTATTGTGGTCAGTGCTCAAGGGGAAAGGCATCATTGCGTTTAAGTTGACGCCATTGGGTGAGTTATCATGAGTGTGCTTGAAAATAATTTTTAAAAAATAAAGAGTAGCTAACACAGAAAAAATTTATGTGTTCAATGCGTAGGGTCTTTAGCATTGGCTTTATACGATCAGGATATTCTGATTTGAGGCTATTCATAATATCTCCTTCTTATGTGAGAAGATCTAACGTATTAATTTGTGATAATAGTTTGTGATGAATAGTAAGTCAGAGACCAGTATAAAGACTGCAATTTGTGAGGTGTGTTAGCTACTGGAATTGAGATTAAGCCTCAAAGCAGGCGAAGCTGTCAATTGTTTTTTTATAAAAAAATTAAAAAATTTTTTATGTATAAATTTTTAATTCAATGTGAAATCTTTGGGTATTTTTCTAAAACAAACGAATAAAAGTATGGCAAGGCGCTTGCGATTTTTTTCGAAATGCGTATGATATGCACTTCTTTGGAGGGTCGTTAGCTCAGTCGGTAGAGCATCGGACTTTTAATCCGCTGGTCCCGCGTTCGAATCGCGGACGACCCACCATCTCGCCTCATTAATCTGTGAAATTTAATTTGATCTGCGCAAGCAAGCCACAGATTTTATCTTCCTCTCCAAGTAACGTCATGCGGAAATGCTCAAGTTCGGGGCTGATAGGTTTGATATAAAGCGACGAACCATCAATCAAGAGTTGGCGAAATAAGGGCACAGGCGCATGTTTTAATTTAACGATCACAAAGCAGCGATCTTTGATAGACTTCTCAGGATCAATTACCAGAAAAGTACCAATCGGAAATTGCGGTGCCATAGATGCATCATTCATACATAAGATAAAACTTTTTTCACTGACCGGGGCATCGCTAAAGAGGGTGTTAGCGCTGACATCTTCTTCAGGTTTTTTTTGATGCCAAACCGCAGCTTCTTCCCAGGAGATAACCGGGATTTCTCGCCACCCTGCTTGGGTGAGTCGTCCACCATCATAAATGCTTAACCAAGGTATCGGTTCCAGCCCTCTGAGTTGCTCAATTGAAACACCAAAAAATTCGGCCAGTGGTGTTAAGGAAGATAAGTGTGGTTTGGGGCTGGTGCCGGTGACAATGCGGTGGACGGTGGGTTGTGGCAAGTTGATGCGTCTTGCTAGTTCTGCAGTTCTGATTTTTTTTTCAAACATCAAGCGCGAGAGGATCTCGCTAATTGGCAGTGTGGTTTCCATGGAACGCCTCAGGACCTTATTTATTGGAATGAATTTTATGTGAGCAATTCAGTGTTTTTGGGTGTATATACTATACGGAAAAGAGGATCTGTCAAGAAAATGTCTAGGGGCTGTCAACAGCCCCTAGCTTAAGAGGGGATAAAGTAAGCAATCGTTTTTTCTAAGCCTGCGTCAAAAGAAGTTGCAGGTTGCCAACCGAGTTGTTGTATTTTTTCAGTGTTTAAGCCATAGCGCCAATCATGCCCAGGCCGGTCTGTTACGAATTGGATTAAGTGTTCGTGTGGGTGTGGTTTGGGCATGGCAACATCCATTAAGTGGCATAGCTTGTAAGCAAGATCCAGGTTCGTCCATTCATTGTTAGCGCCAATATTGTAGCTTTCACCTATTTGGCCTTTTTGTAACACCGTTAAAATGCCACTGCAGTGATCTTCGACATACAACCAGTCTCGTTTATTTTTTCCATTACCGTAAATGGGTATCGCTTTATTTTCTTTGCAAGAACGCAATAAGGTAGGGATTAATTTTTCTGCATGTTGAAAAGGCCCATAATTATTCGCGCAATGTGTCATGGTGTAAGGCAGCTGGTAAGTGTGGTAATACGCACGAACTAAGTGATCACTGCCTGCTTTGCTTGCAGAGTAAGGCGAGTTAGGTAAATAAACATCGGTCTCTTTTGTCAGCGGCGCGGCATCCCCCAATGAGCCAAACACTTCGTCAGTTGAGACATGATGGAAGCGACAGCGCGAGGGATCATTGTTTTGGTTTGCAAAGTGTTTTCGTGCGGCTTCGAGCAAGGTGAAGGTGCCCACCAAATTTGCTTGAATAAAAGTGTCTGGCTGATGAATAGAGCGATCAACGTGACTTTCTGCAGCAAAATGCACGATGGTGTCAATGTTGAATTCTGTTAAGAGGGTGGTTACCAAGGGGCCATTGCAAATATCCCCTTTGATAAAGTGATAGTGCGGATGGGCGAGATTTTTTAAGTTTGCCAAGGCGCTGGCATAAGTCAGGTTATCTAAGTTGACGATGAGGCAGTCAGGGTGTTGTTGCGCCAGATAATAAATAAAGTTTGCACCAATAAAACCTGCGCCACCGGTGACTAAGATATGTTTGGGTTGAAAGGGGATCAAGTCATGTTCTCCGAGATAACCATTTTTAAGCTTGTGCGCCAGTCTGGCTGAGACAAGCCAAATTGGCGGTGTATTTTCTCACAGTGCAGCGCAGAAAATCGAGGACGTTTCGCAGGGGTAGGATAATCTTGATGAGAAAGGGGGTGTAACTGCGGACGGCGTAGCGTAGGGTCAATGTGTTGGGCGATCTTAAAAATAGCGTCGGCAAAGTCATACCAAGATGTGGTTTCTTGGCTGCAAAAATGGTAAATCCCCCAGGCACGAAATGCAGGGCGGTGTATCTGTTGGCAAAGGGTGTAAATAGCGCTAGCAATGTCGCTGGCGGCGGTGGGCCGTAGGAATTGATCATTGATGATGTTGAGTGTTTCATGTTGCTTGGCCAGTGAAAGCATCTTTTTAACAAAATTAGTTTTGTAAGGGCTGAACACGCCGCTGACACGCAAGATAAGATGTGTTGGGCAGTGCGCTTGGATGGCTTGTTCGCCACGCAACTTGCTTTCTCCATAGAGATTGCAGGGTTGGCAGGCATCTGTTTCAACATAAGGCGTGTTTTTATCGCCTGAAAAAACATAATCGGTTGATAGGTGAATGAGCGGGATGTGTTGTTGACTGCAAACTTGCGCAAGGTGGTAGGCGCCGCTTTCATTGGCTTCAAATGCAAGAGAGGGTTCTTGCTCTGCTGTATCAACCTGTGTGTAAGCGGCGGTGTTAACGACGATGTCAGGTTGTGTATGTTGTATGGTTTTTTCAACGGCTGCTTGTTGGGCGATAGAGAGTTGTTGGTGTGTGTAAGCGTGAATAGTGCATTTATCTTTTGCGTATCGTATAAAGCTTTGTCCTACTTGACCGCCTGCACCTGTGAGAAGAATCTTCATATTATGCTTTAAAAATAGGTAAAGCCGTGTGTGGGATATCAGCTAAGCGAGGATAACTTTCATCTTTTTTTGATAAAACAGGCTGTTGAATAGGCCATTCAATCTCAAGCGTGGGGTCTTGCCAATAGAGCCCCTTGTCAGAGGCGGCGTTGTAATAGTCTGTGCACTTATAAAGAAAATCGGTATCAGAGAGCGCACAAAAACCGTGTGCAAAACCAGGTGGAATATAGGCTTGCCTACGTGAGACATCATCTAAAATAAACGAAAAGCTTTTTCCGAAGGTGGGTGAGCCAACGCGAATATCGACCACAACGTCTAATACGCGTCCGCGTGTTACACAAACGAGTTTGCCTTGTAATTGTGGAAATTGATAATGCAGGCCGCGTATGACGCCTTGTTTGGAATAAGAAAAATTGTCTTGCACAAAGGCGTCTGTAATACCGAGTTGTTGATAGCGTTGCTGCTGAAAAGTTTCAGTGAAACAGCCACGATCATCATGAAAGAGGGTAGGCTCAATTAACAGCAGTTCGGGAAAGGGTGTTGGGATACGTTTCATGTTCGTGAATGAGGCTCTGTAAGTAATGTCCGTAATCACTTTTTGCAAGTGACGTCGCAAGTGTTTGTAGTTGTGCTGTGTTGATATAATTCATCCGCCAAGCAATTTCTTCTGGGCAACCAATTTTAAGCCCTTGGCGGCATTCCAAAACATGAATAAAGTTAGCCGCATCTAACAAGGAGTCTGCCGTGCCTGTGTCTAACCAGGCCATGCCGCGGTTGAGCTTGATAAATTGTAGTTGTTGGTGTTGTAAATAATGATTATTAATGTCAGTAATTTCTAATTCGCCACGTGCGGAAAAGGGCAATTGTTTTGCGATATCTACGACATGATGATCATAAAAATACAAGCCGATGACGGCGTAATGAGACGGGGGAGGTGTTGGTTTTTCTAAGATGTGTGTGACTTGTCCGGCTTGATTAAAGGCAACCACACCATAGCGGGCAGGGTCATTGACATAATAACCAAAAATAGTGGCACCCGATTGTAAGCGCGCGCATTGCTGCAGCGTTTGCGCAAGGCCTTCACCATAGAGAAGATTATCGCCGAGGATTAAACAAACCGGGTCTTGGCCAATGAAGGCTTCTGCCAAAATGAAGGCTTGAGCGATACCTTGAGGTTGAGGTTGCGCTTGGTAGCGTAAGCGAATACCCCACTGTTCACCATCGCCTAGCATGCGTTGAAATAGGGGTAAATCATGTGGCGTGGTGATAAGCAAGATATCGCGAATACCCGCTAGCATGAGGGTAGAGAGCGGATAGTAAATAAGAGGTTTGTTATAAACGGGTAACAGCTGCTTGCTGACGCTAAGCGTTGTGGGGAAAAGTCGAGATCCCGTGCCACCTGCTAACACAATGCCTTTCATCTCAAGTAAGGTTCCGCTTAAGAAAAAAGCGGATCATACCCAATTGACGGGGTCCAAGCTACCTATTTGGGTAGGTTTTCTTTAAAATGAGGCCACTTTTTCTTTTTGAGCATAAAGATATGGCCGCGCCTGAGGTGACAATCTTAATTCCGAATTATAAAACAGCGGCACTCACCCGGTTGTGTTTGAGGTTAATTCGAAAACACACCGATTTAACAAAGACACAGGTGGTGGTTATTGATAATGATTCAAAAGATGATTCGCTGGAATATTTACGTACCGTTGCTTGGATTGATTTGATTGAGCGCCCCAGTATACCTGGCGAGGCTGCGCACGAGGCGCATGCGGCCGCATTAGATCTAGGATTAGCCCGTACGACGACACCTTATGTGTTATCTATCCACACGGATACATTGGTGAAGCATCCGGCATGGTTAACGTTTTTAATGCGTGAAATAACCTCAAGCCCACGTGTTGCAGGAGTGGGCTCATGGAAATTGGAGTTCAAGCCGTTCCCTCAGCGTTTGGCAAAACAGGTAGAGTTTAGAATGCAGCAAACGTATTACCGACTTATCGGTCAAAAAAATCATGCTTTAGCGGGAGTGGGTAAAAATCATTTTTATTTGCGAAGTCACTGTGCAATGTATCGTACGCAATTGCTGCATGATTTTGGCTTGAACTTTTCTGCTGAAGGAGAGGTGGCGGGTAAGGTGATGCATAAAAATTTAGTTGATGCAGGATATGAAATGCGGTTTTTGCGCAGCGAAGTGTTGGCGCACTACTTAGAGCATTTAAACCATGCCACGATGGTATTAAACCCTGAGTTTCATCAAAAAACCCGTGAGGTAAACAAAGGATTAAAGCGAATTCAGCAGGGGCTGCAACGTTTGCATGCAGAAAGCATTATGGCGGATGAAACCTTAGATAAGTAGAAAAGAGGCATGCATGAGAAAGGGATTTCTCTTATTTTTTTTGCTGATAGGGTTATTGCCTGAGATTTCGATGGCATGGGAGGCCGGTGATTTTGAGGCAGTGTCTACCGCCAGTGATCCTTGTGCTGGGGGGTTATTAGCAATTATCGATCGACCCACTGCGGGAGACAGCGCTTGCACCGTTTATCCCGGTCAATTTCTCTTAGAAGCAGGGGGACAATACCTTAAATTTACAGAGGCAGGGAGTGGATACACGGTTCCTAACACGGCGCTGCGTTTTGGTTTTGCGGGCGGTAATGAGTTTGAACTCTCGTTGCCAAATTATGCCACGCAGACAGCGCCCGATACGACGGGGATGAGTGAGTTTTATGTCGTGTTTAAACATGCGCTCGTGCATATTCAAGATGGATTATTTTCTATTGAAGGGGTGGCGACCTTGCCATCAGGGAGCGCTTATTTTGGCAGTAAAAAAGGCGGGTTATTTGTGAATGGTTTGATGGCCTATAGCTTGATGCCCGATGTGGGATTATCCGCTTCATTGGGGGTGGGGTCACAGTCGCAGTCTACTGCGGAGGGTGGCACAGCTTATGTGAGTGTGAACCCTGATCTGGTGTTAACTTGGAATCCTGCGCAGTGGCGAGCGTTCCAGGTGGTAGGTGAAGTGTATGGGCAAACGAAGACAAGCCCAGGGCAAGGGGCAGGGTATAATGCGACGGTGGGGCTGCAATATTTGGTTACGCGAGAGATTGAATTGGATGTTGAAGAGGGAGTGAGCTTAACAGGCCAACTCGGTGGCTTTGATCATTATTTTGGAATGGGTCTGGGTATTCTTTTTTGAGTTTTTTATAAGGCCGCTTGTATTAAAGGAGATTAACATTATGATAGTGGTACGTAGCCCGTTGCGAATTTCTTTGGGGGGAGGGGGCACAGATTTACCTTCATATTATCGTGACCACAGTGGTTTTTTAATTGCTGCTGCCATTGATAAATATGTTTATATCACTTTGCATCAAACGTTTGTTCAAGAGCTTATCGTCAAATATTCTAAGTTGGAGCGCGTTACCTCGATCGATGAAATTGAACATCCGATTATTCGTGAGTCACTCAAACATTTACAAGTCGGTGCGCCGCATTTAGAAATTACCAGTATGGCAGACATCCCATCCGGCACAGGCTTGGGTTCATCAAGCAGTTTTACCACGGCGTTATTAAAAGCGTTGCACACCTTAAAGAAAAACTTGATTCACCCAAAAGAACTTGCAGAAGAAGCTTGTCATATCGAATTAAATCTTTTGCAAGAACCGATTGGCAAACAAGATCAATATATTTCAGCCTATGGAGGCATTACTTGTTTTCGCTTTTTGCCTAACGAACAAGTGGAGGCGTGGCCTTTAAAAATTGATCAAGAAACTTTGTTTAACTTAGAAGATAATTTATTGTTGTTTTTCACGGGGTATTCTCGCTCAGCATCAAACATTCTGAAAGAACAAGATGTGAAGAGTAAAGATAAAGACAGTGAGATGATCAACAATTTACACTTCATTAAAAATTTGGGTCTAAAAAGTAAGGATGCACTAGAGTCTGGTAACTTAGATGCGTTTGCCGAACTGATGAATGTGCATTGGGAAAACAAAAAACGCCGTTCTAGCAAGATGAGTAATAATCATATTGATGATTGGTATGATTTGGCGCGTAAAAATGGAGCCTTGGGTGGCAAAATGATTGGTGCGGGTGGCGGCGGTTTTTTAATGTTTTACGCAGAGGATAAAGTAAAACTACGCCATGCAATGCGTCAAGCGGGTTTACAAGAAGTAAGGTTTCGTTTTGATTTTGCTGGCACGCAGGTTATTGCTCAGTCGTAAAATCTTTTTTCTCCAGCGGGGCGCGTTTTAAATCGTTTGTATTGCCAAATATATTGT
>Ga0209515_10002421_pt1 | contig 28716 bp, 30 predicted proteins | sample Subgroupgradi54m_FD_187454 | JGI IMG/M metagenome (GOLD analysis project Ga0209515, IMG submission 187454) | Subsurface groundwater microbial communities from S. Glens Falls, New York, USA - GMW60B uncontaminated upgradient, 5.4 m (SPAdes)... ... | reverse complement strand
AATAGTGTCGCTATCGTCATCGGTGTCGGCATTATCGCCCATGCCATTTAGATTGATGTCCACCGACTCATTGATATCCACCGGAAAGGCATCCGAGACATCCAACGCCCCATCACCGTCATCATCGTCGTCACAGACATCCCCCATTCCGTCAGCATTCGCACTATTAGCATCCGTATTGAGTTGATCGGTATTAGCGAGAGTGGGGCAGTTGTCCGATTCATCCAAAATGGTGTCGTCATCGTCATCGTCGTCTTCTGCGACACTGCAGGCGGTATCGAGTCCGTCGCAATCTTGGTCAGTATTATCACCGCAGGTTTCGGTGGCACTGGGATAAATGGCGACATTGGCATCATCACAATCAGTCGAATTGGAAACGTAACCTGTCGGCTGACTGCAAGCCGCTTGGGTTGTGGCCGTGCTGCCATAGCCATCAGCGTCGCTGTCAATGTACCAGGTCGCTGACTCATGAACTGCGGCATCGTCGTCATTGCAATCGTCGCTAGACATATAATGATCGCCATCAGCGTCTGTTAGTGTATTGGAACTCGAGCCAAGGTTGAGATAAGAACCTAAACTATTTAAAACATTATCAAAGGTGAAGGAGTTAGTTTTTTTTGCTACGGAAAAGTCGAAGTACTGATAATCAAAGCTGCAGGGATAATGGTCCGTATCGCAGGAACTACCGTTATCTTCAACCGTTTTATCGGAACAAATAATATTAATGGAACCGGTGAGAGTGCTGTTTGGAAGAGTTACTTGATAGGTGGATGACGTGTTGTCCGATTCGGTAGTGAAGGCACCTGTGACGCTGGTAGCCCCCCAAGTGTAGATAATATTTCCTCTGCTTTCCGTAGTATGTCCCTCTTCCGAATCCTTTGTTCCGGTATAGCATTGAGCTTCCAAAGTGAGTGGCGTCTTTGGTTTAAGTTGCACAGTACTATCGCAGTCAATGGTGCTTTCGGAGCTGGCATCGGCTAATGTTCCTCTACAACTTATGGATAAATGAACCTCAATTATTGTCGATGCCAAGGATAAAGAGGGGGTAAAAAATAGTAAAAATAAAGAAAGAATTAAACTGGGGAAAAATTTCATGGCCTTGCTCCTTCACCTAGATTATAGAGCAAAGTCGATGCCAAGTCAGCCAAGTTTTTAAAAGGCTATAATTCTTAAGGTTTTTTATACCCCATTCGGAATTCCCTTCTAAATTAATTATTTTCTCTCATTTTGAGAGGGTTTTATCTCCCCCATTTTGAGAAAAAAAGAGGTCTTTAGACTTGATTACATACTTGTCTTTATCTGGTATACTGACAGAACCGCAGTTTAGCAGACAACAAAGTTCCTTGGCTGTCAGTACTAACGAGAGCATAAAAGTAAGACAAACCAAGGGCTCGTTAGTAAAGACCTTTTTGCTTGGCACATTAAACTTGATTTTCGAAGGGGAGCGTGTGAAAAGAGTCTCCCATGACTATACACCCCGACTTAGACATCAAAATGAACCGCAAAGGTTTTGGGCTGAAATCCGCCATCAAAGAGGATCTCGAGGCTCATTACCATAGCGACATTATCCAAGAAATCATTGATGCGGGGTACACCACAACTTACGGGGATGTGACCGTTCATCTCGCCAAAGAGTTTGGTTTTTGTTACGGAGTCGATCGGGCGGTGGAGTTGGCTTACGAGACGCGCAAAAATTTTCCTGATAAAAGAATTTTTCTCACGACTGAAATTATTCACAATCCTCTCGTCAACGCCAACTTAAGAAAAATGGGAGTGAGATTTTTATCCGGCCCTTATCAAGACGCCAACATTGCTGAAATTACTCCCGCCGATGTGGTGATTGTTCCCGCTTTTGGAACCACCGTTTCCCAGTTGCGCGAGTTGGTTGGAAAAAAATCGGAACTGGTTGACACCATTTGCGCCTCGGTGATTGTGGTTTGGAAACGGGTGGAAAAGTATGCCCAGGAAGGGTTTACCGTCGTTGTCCACGGAAAAACCTATCACGAAGAAACGCAGGCGACCACTTCGCGCGTTTCTGTTTTTCCCGGTGGAAGATATCTTGTCGTCTTCGATGAAGCCGAAGCGCAGTACGTTTGTGATTATATTGTGAAGGGGGGTTCTAAAGTAGACTTCCTCAAAAAATTTGCAACGGGGCATTCGCCCGATTTCGATCCCGACACCGATTTGCAAAAAATCGGATTGGCCAATCAAACCACGATGCTTTCGTCCGAATCGCTCAAAATTGCCGGAATGTTAAAGCAGGCCATTGCCACTCGTTTTGGCGAATCTTCCTTGGCCGAACGGTTTCGGTCGTTTGACACCATTTGCAATGCCACTCAAGAACGCCAAGATGCTATTTTGGGATTGGCGACAAAAAAGCCAGACCTCATCGTTGTTATTGGCGGCTACAACAGTTCCAACACCAACCATCTTTGCGAAATTGCCGAAACCATTGCGCCAACTTATCACATCGATCGCGCCGATTGCGTCATTTCGGCCGAGGTCATTCGTCACAAACCTTTTGGCAAAAAAGAAGAAATCGAAACCCGCGATTGGCTTAAAAAAGGGGCCGCTTCCATTGGCATTACCGCTGGCGCTTCCACTCCTAATCAAGTTATGGGAGAAACCTTAGAGCGCATCCTTTCATTTCGACGCAGTGAGTAACCCCAACTTTCGCTTTGCAAGCAGCCAAAAAAGGCTTAAAATCACCAGTCTAACATATTGAAAGGGAAAAAATTGTATGGGAAAAATTGTGATGAATAACTTTGAAGTTGAGTTGCCTTCCAACTGGAAAGACCAGGGGATGATTACTTTGACCATGCCCTCCACCGACAAAAAGGTGCGCCCTAATATTATTATTACCAAAGAAAGATTGGCGCAGCCGGTCTCTCTGGCTGACTATTTTGAAAAAATCAAAAAATCGGTGCAGGCGCGCGGGGTTGAAAGTTTTGAAATTTTAGAAGAAAAAGATGTGGTAGTTGGCGGAGTTCCTGCCAAACAAATGATTTGTACTTGGGATCTTTCCGCGATGAAAAAGGCGATGGGGCCAAACGCCGCCTCGATGGATCACATTCAGCAAGGGCAAATGGTTCAGCAGATTCAAGTTTCGTTTATCAAGGGAGACGAGGCGATTAACTTGACCGCCAGTTTTCCTGCGGAACAATTTCAAATCTACTCGCGACCATTTCATAAATTTGTAGAAGGGTTTAAATTTATCTCGTAAAATGTTGTGCACCACTTTCATTCCAAAATTACCGGAACCGGTTCTTATTTGCCCCCGCGTCGTGTAACCAACAACGATCTTGCCTCCAAACTCAACACTTCGGACGAATGGATTCGCCAAAAAATTGGAATCCGCGAGCGGCGCTATGTGGATGCGGGAGTTGGCACGTCCGATCTCGCTCTCGAGGCGGCAAAGCTTGCTCTTGAATCGGCCGAAAAAAAAGCTGGGGATGTCGATTGTATTCTTTTTGCCACATCCACTCCCGACTATTGCGCCCCCGGCTCTGGCGTGCTTCTCCAAAAAAAATTGGGATGCCACAAAATTCCTGCCTTCGATATTCGCAACACTTCGCCCGGATTTTTATTTGCTCTCGAACTGGGCGATCAACTCATTCGCGCGGGAAAATATAATTGTATTCTTATTGTCGCGAGCGAAGTGCATTCCACCTCTCTCGATTTTTCGGAGCGTGGACGGCTGATGAGTGTGATTTTTGGCGACGGAGCGGGGGCCGTAATTCTCGAACCGACGGAAGGAAATCACGGCATCTTAAGTACCCGTCTTCACTCCGATGGCACTCATTACGACAAACTTTGGTGCGAGGCTCCGGCGTCGCTTTACAATCCTCGCATCACATCTGAAATGATCGAGCAGGGAAAAATTTATCCCACCATGGATGGACGTCTTATTTTCGAGAGTGCGGTTAACTTGATGAGCTTGGCCGCCAAGGAAGTGTTGGTGGAACAAAATAAAGAGATCAAAGAGGTGAATCACGTACTTCCTCATCAAGCCAACCTTCGCATCATCGAAGCCATCGCCGAGCGCATGGAAGTCCCCATGACCAAGGTTCATCACAATATCGAACATTACGGAAACACCAACGCCGCTTCCATTCCTATTTTGTTGGACGAGACCGTTCGTTCCAAAAAAATTAAAGAAGGGGATTTGTTGCTGACCATGAGTTTTGGCTCCGGATTTAGTTGGGGGGCGGGGTTGATTCGGTGGTAATGCCCTTACCGTCTCGGAGGAGGAGGCCCTGAAGCAGGACGGCGAACGCCGACGGGAGGAGCTCGGCGAGCGGGGGGGCGTTTGAAACCGTGACGAAACGTGTTGGCTTGCGAGGCGTTGGATTGCACAACCTCAATCGGCCGGCCGGTTTGGGTTTCCCATTTGCGGAGTGCTTTTTCCAAAATCGGTTGGTTGACCGACCAGAGCATTTCATCCGTTCCTTCCATCGCACTTTCGTTAAACAACAAATAACTGATGCTGAACGTTTGAAATCCGGTTTCGTCCGGGCCTCCCCAGACGATGAGCGAGCAGGGCTCTTGAATTTGAATGCGCACCAAATTATCCGGGTCGTGATGTGTTCTCAAAAATCCGATAATGTTCATGTTGAGACGAAGCGTCCAGAGAGGCTCTTTTAAATTTTTCATGAGCAACATCAGTTCGTCCAAAAAAGTTTGTTGCTCCAAATTTTCTTTCTTGATGTGTGAGGTGGCGTTGTAGGTGATCAACTCGAGATTATCGGGAAGAACCAATCCAAAAAAAGATCGCAGAAAATTAAAAACTTGTTCAAAAAACCAGACGTTGGTTTCTTCGGCGTTGACTTTGGTAAAATCACGGTTGGAGTTAAACCCCCACGCCCCCACCACGTGCCCCTTGGCAGTGGCCTCCGACATATAATCGTCTAAACCTTTAAGCATAAGTCAGACTACCTTTTTAATTTTTTATTTTCAACGATTCTAAATGTTCTTTAAAAGCGACAGCTCTCTCCACCAGTTTCTGACTGTTAGGGTCTTTTTGTAATATTTGGATTTCTTCAAAAATTTCTCCAAAGCGGCGGGGGATTTCTGCCTGTAACTCCACCAAAAGGGCTAAAGCTCTGTGAATCCCGTGGTCGAGGTCTTGCATGTGGCCAATAATTTCTTTCATTTCATCTCCCGAAAAATGGCTTTGTCCCACTTTGTCTTTAATTTGGCTCAAATGTTCCATCAAATGTTCTTCCAATTCGTGAGCATCAAAAAGTTCCAGCGAGGCTAAGGCCATTTTATTTTCCAGACGTGATTCATCTTGTGGACCTTTAACCCATTGCTGCCAAAAAAGAGCGGCGGCAAAAATGAAAAGAAGTCCCGCTTGCGCGATCAAACTTTGGAGTGATGGAAAAATTCCCAACGCGGGCAAAGTGAAAAAAGGCAACGGGGAGTGAGGCAAGAAATTGGCTTCCTGCAAATTGTGAATGGATTGTCCGACAAACACCACCGCCATTAAAAATAAAAAAACAGTGCTAAAACCAAAAAATAGATTGAGCGGAATTTTTTTGCCGAGTTTGAGAACAATCCACGCTACTAAAAGGAGAATGACGAATCCCGCCAAAACCCCTAGCCCCAAAGGAATTGTTTGGGGGCCTGCTTGAATTTTGAGAGTCTCGAAAAAAAGAATAGTTTCAAAAACCTCGCGGTAAACCGCCAGGAAAGCCACCGAGGCAATGGTATAATGTCCCAGCGATTGTTTTCCTTTTATTTTGTTGATGAGAAATTTTTTCCAAAGCTCCACATTTCTTTTTCCGTGGAGCCAGAAGCTCACATAAACCAACGTGGCCGAGGCCACCAGTCCCACCCATCCTTCCATTCCTTCGCGAGCGGCTCCTGAAATAATTTCTCGGGCGAGTAGCCAGGTGACAAATCCGGCAACGAGAGCCCCTATCCAACTCAGATGAATCCATTTTGTCAAAAGAGGATTCCCCAGAGAGCGGGCGACTGAAAAAATAATGGCCAAAAGTAAAATCGCCTCAAGCCCCTCGCGAAAAATAATAGTAAGCGAAGCCAAAAAGGCGACGGAAGGGGAAAAAGAGCGGCTGGCCTCCAAAGTATTTTGAGTTTCTTGAAGACCTTTTAAAAGATTCTGCTCACTGTCATGCGTCACATTTCCACTTCGAATTTCTTGGCGCCATTGAATGAAAAGGGCTTCCATTTTTTGAACGAGTTCTTTTTTACCGAGTACTTTTAAAATCCCTTCTGTTTTTTCAAAACCGTCAAGATAAGCGGATACGGCAAGTTCTAACGCTTTGGAGAAATTTCCTGCTTCGGTTTCCGTGATTGCCGCATGCACTTGTTGGATCGAAAAATTAATGCCCGATAAGGCTTCCCCTTGAGAAGGGGTTTTCAAACTTACACCCAAATGACGGATGTCACTTAAGGCCTGGAGTCCCTGAAAGCGGCTGATAATTTCTTCGTTGGAAAGTGCCAGTGATTCGTTCCAGGAAAGAGGAGGTTTTTCTCCTGAGGGGGGAGGAAGATTGCGTCTCAGTAAAAACAGAGCGGTAGCGATGTTCCAACGGTCTGATTCAGGAAAGTCGGTAAAAGCAGGCATCGCTGTTTTTTGAACTCCAAATTGAAGAATGGTAAAAACTTGAAAAGGAGAAAGCCGATCGATTCTTGAAGGGTCTGCCAAAGGAGTGGGAGAGGGGGATAAGCTATGAGCTGTGGGGGTGTCGGCCATTCCTGTTTGTCCGTGGCATGAACTGCAATGTTCCCCATAAATTTTTAATCCACGTTCCAGATCCGGAGGGAAAGGAGGGGCCGTGGCGATGCCGAAGCGAGAGAGAATCCCCTCTTTGAGGGTTTTGGCTAATTGCGAAACGGTGGCCAAAGATTCTTTTCGCCCAATGGCCAGATTGAAAGTGGCCCAAGTTTTTAAGAGGGGATCTTGATTGCGGGAGATCAGTGATTTAAGATTCACGCCGACAATCGAGGAAAAATCCTTCATCTCGTTGTACTCGGTGGCACTCAAAATTTCTCCCCCTTCTGTTGCCACAGCTCCCTGATAGTCACCCGCAATGTAGTTGACGAGCGAAACCGCCTGCAGAGCGGCTTTGGGGGCTTCAAGGTCAGCAATGGCCCCCTTGCAGAGAAAGAAAATGAAAAAGAAAAATGTTATTTTTGGCACTTTGAACATAATCCGTACAACTCCATCTTGTGGTGAGTGAGTTTGAAGCCATGTTTTTTCACGACTCCTTCCTGCAATTTTTCGATGGTTTGATTTTCAAATTCGACAATGGTGCCACACTTTGTGCAAATGAGATGATCGTGGTGATGATCGGAAACCACTTCGAAAAGTGATTGCCCTTTTCCAAACTGCCGCTGTTGGGCCAGCCCAGCCTCGCTTAACATCATCATTGTCCGATAAACGGTGGCGTAGCTGATGGTATCGTCGTTTTTTCGGCATTTTTTCAAAAGTTCTTCCAACCGGTAATGATGATGAGGGGTGGCAAAGAAATTTTTGAAAATAATTTCTCGCTGATGGGTCCACTTCAGCCCTTTTGAGGCCATGAGTTCTTTAATTTGCTGCCTTTGCTGTTTCTGTTGTTGAAGGGTGCTGGACGACATCGAAACTAATTAATGCAAATAACTTTCAATTTCAAGTATATTTATTTCTCTGTTTGCAATTTTTTTTCTGCTTGGCCATAGTAAATTATGCGTGTTTTAGGATTGGATGTTGGAACCAAAACAGTCGGTGTGGCCCTCAGCGATCCGTTGGGTTACACGGCTCAGCCGGTCGAGACCATTCGTTACTCTGTTCCTCCCGAGGCTTATCGCCGTTTGTTCTCGCTCATTCGCGAGAATGGGGTCGATCATCTTCTCGTAGGGTACCCTCTCAACATGAATGGTTCTGAAGGACCACAAGCATTGAAAGTCCGCGAATTTTTAAAAGGGTTTGAGAAATATCTCGCCCAAAAAGAATTTTCCATTTCCATCGAGTTGCGGGATGAACGCTTATCCACAGTCGCCGCCGAGCGCACTTTGTTAGAAGCCGATCTTTCGCGCGCCAAACGGAAAAAAGTCATCGACAAAATGGCAGCAGTGTTTATTTTGCAGGGATATTTGGATTCGAAATCATGAAACGTTTTCTTTCCTTCGACATACGCAGGACAAGCTTATTTATTTTTTTAGCGACCATTTTTTCTTTTTCAACTGGCCTATTTTTATTTGCCCGTTTTTTGCATTATCCTAATCCTCAAACCACTGTTGTATATTTCGAAAAGGGAAGTTCGCTTCGCAAGATCAGCCAAACATTGGCTCAAAACAAAATTGTTTCTAGCTCGTTTCTTTTCGAATGGTGGGCCCGTCTCGAACACAAGGGGGCAAAACTTAAAGCAGGGGAGTATCAATTTGATCAAGGGTTTACCAGCAATGAGGTTCTTAATAAGATGGTGATAGGTTTGGTGATTAAATATCCTCTGACTATTCCGGAAGGATATAACCTCAAAAATATTGGAAAATTATTGAGCGATAAAAATTTGATCTCGTTTGATAAGTGGATGGAACTGACTCGCGATCCCGCAATTCTCGAATCTTTAGGCATCACCGCCCCCACCTTAGAAGGTTTTCTTTTTCCAGACACGTATGATTACGAAAAAGGAATGACGGTGATGGAAATTGTTGGCCAAATGGTCAAAGTTTTTCACGAAAAAGTCACTCCCTCTCTTATAGCCCAGGCCAAAGAAATGGGACTGAGCTTAGATCAATGGGTCACTCTTGCTTCGATTGTCGAAAAAGAAACGGCAGCTCCCGACGAACGTCCTCTCATTGCATCCGTTTTTCTCAATCGACTTCGCATCGACATGCCGCTACAAACCGATCCCTCCGTTATTTACGGCATTAATAGTTTCAATGGCAATCTCACACACGGCGATCTTTTACGCGATACCCCCTACAACACTTACACACGCAAGGGGCTCCCGCCAGGTCCGATTTGCGCTCCAGGTCTCGCTTCTCTAAAGGCAGTGCTCGAGGCCTCTCAAGCCGAGTATTTGTATTTTGTATCGAAGGGGAATGGGCATCACGTTTTTTCAAAAACGTTGGAAGAACACAACAAGGCGGTCACTACTTATCAACTTCACTTAGCCGCACCACCAAAGGAACCGTAAGGAACCGTTTTTTTCTTCTCTCCTGTTGCCATTTTTGTTGTCGGTGGGGTTACTTGAAAAGGAATGGCTTGTTCAGCTTCACCCCCCAGTACAGCCATGATGGTCATAAAGGTGTCTGCTTCCGAACCCAACGGAATTGGATCCATGTTTGAGTCCGCCGTCTGATTGGGTCGCAACAGAAATTCGATTTTCGTGATAACGGCTTCGTCATCATTTCCGACTTTGTAGTTAGGGAGATCAAGCAGAGTCTGCAATTCTTTCACCATTTTTTCTTTCATTTTTCCCGTTGGCCGATTTCCTTTATGACTTGTTTTAGTGTCTGTATATTCTTTTTGAAAGGCCTCAAATTTTGGTTTCCAATCCTCGAAGTAGTAATCCCTTAGGTATTTTAATTGTAGGCTCAATGCGGTACGTCGTGGATCTCCATCCGGCAAAAGATTGGTGACACATTCGATACGGGAGAATAGGGATTCGAAATGTAAGGAGGTGACATGAGTGAGATCAAGCAGGACATCCACATTTTCGAGAAAAGGTCCCCCTTTTATTTCATAACCAAAGGCCGTTTTAATCCAGGCAGGATAATTACGTTTTTGTTCGTCATCACTATAAAGTCCCGACAACCCTCTGCGAATGTCATCGGGAAGATCTACAACCGCCCCTCGGTAAGCTAAAAGAGTTTTTGATTGTTCTTTCACCATGGCGGCAACGCGTGGTGTTATATTCAAAGTGCCCGGATCGATGCCTACTTTTATGGGTTGATAATGAATACGCCCATCCATCCCTTCTGTTCCTATAAAAACCGTCATTCCAAAGCCATCGAGCGTAGACGTGGTGGTGATGTCCTCAACGGGTTGCGCAAAACCGGTCAGGGCGGAGGCAAGCAGGGTGTCGCGATAGTCATGTGTATGGAACGACCAATTTTGTCCGGGAATTTCAATCGGGGATGGTGTGTCACTTTGATGAAACGGATTAAATATTTCCAAATAATGTTCCCAAAATTTTTGGGGACCCATCACCGGATGAGCCGAATAGTCTAAGGGATAATGGGTTACTGAGGCATCAATTTCACCCAGTGGATCGTTTCGAATGACATCTTCAATATAGGCACGGAAGAGATAACTTTGTACCCAAGAAAGAGCGGGGGCCACGCCAGGGACAGCGGCAGATCCATTAGAATAATCGGCATCATCCATTCCTAAATAATATAAATGTCGAACATGTCCGTCGGGCAAAGTGACAGTTTGTCTTTTTACGGACAGAGAAATTACATCGTCATTGGGATTATGTCCTGCTCCGGCCAAACGTACAATGCAAACATCGGTAGGGTTGTCGCCGAATCCCCGATGCCAAAAATCGCTGACTACTTGGGCGGCATCTTCTTCTTGTCCCCATTTTTTGAGTAAGCCTCCGTCAATTTTATAATGTTGAGGGGTAGCCACGTTAAGAGTCTTGGCCACTGTTTTTAGGTCAGTCCCATAAGCCCAGCCGAAAATAGAAGAGGTCCATCCCACTTTTGTGGGGGCATTTCCTCCGCAGGAAGGAGCCCATACATCTTTTTTATAATCATGGGTTCCCAGCAATACTCCCAGAATACCAAATGCATTTTTTTCAGAATTAAAAATTCCTTGGCTAAGAACATCGTGATTTCCAGGAACAATCAAATCGGGCTTGTACCCGACGTTAGCCATGTAGAGTTGATCTTCGATAGCACACCCTTTGTCGCGATTATCTCCTCCATTAAAAGAAAGAACCGGGACGTTTTTTGATTGAAAGTGATCGCGAATCTGGCTAGCCACATTATCGAGATGACGCGAGAGCTCAAAGCCAAACAGTTGTTGGTCAACAGAGCGGCTAGCTTCCGATACGACCGATTTAGCCATCAATCCTTGCCAGATCGATGGTCGTCCGCCAAGCCAGGTATTATGGGTATCTCCCGTTCCAATGACAACAATGACTGGGTTTTGCGTTTGAATGAGAGACATTACCGAGTCAACATCTCGATAAGCATCCTGCCCCTCTTGGGTGTTAAAAGAGGCCAAAATATCTTGGGTCGACTTACTGGTGGAAGGAGATTGATAACTGGTCTCATAAGCGGTAGAAGTTTCAGGCGCAACTTGGCCTGGTGCGTCACTAAATCCTACAACGAATGGGTTCGAGATATCTGCCATAATTAGGTTCCTCCTTATTATCGGCGCTTTCTCGAAAAAGTTGTTTCTTTTTTGTGCGATCTTTCGTTCAATGAAAAAATTATTTGGATGGGTTCAATATACATAAGTTGTCTTTTGATGTGAAGATAAATATCTGAAATCTATCAGATTTTTTTACGCTCTGCGTCAAACTCATTGTCAAATCATGATTTTTTTTATAAAAGATTCATGTTAAATCATTTTTTTTATAGACGGTGTATGTCAAAACTCAAATTCATTTTATTCCTTCTACTTTTTAATTTTATTATTTTGGATTTTCCTCTGGGTGCAGAAGAAAATGATTTTACAAAAATCATTCCCGAAAATCATGGAGAATTCTATTCTAATTCCAACACTACTTTTCATGGAACCAATTCCCGAACTACATTTCGGGTTTGGTTTCCTATTTCCTCCGATCGTGCTTGGCAAGTTTTAATTGATACCAACAATTGGAAGAAGGTACATCCTTCCGACTACACGGACAGCCGAACACTCGACAAAAATCAATTTGATTTGGTGAAACAGAAAAAACCAGACAGCGTGAAGGCTTTTTATGAACTGGCAGGGGCTCAAATTTTTCCATCGACGATGGGGCGCGATGCGGGAAAAGAGTGGATCGGTTATAATTTTCAACGCTTCCATCTCCCTTGGCCGTTGCATGACCGATGGACCGTCATGAAGATTAAGAATGATGAAACCAAAGCGTTGGCAGGTCGTTATCGTTACGACTATGAGTTGACCGTTGGAAATTTTAAAGCCCTCAAAGGTTATTGGGAGCTCTTGCCACTTCCCGAAAAACCAGGATGGACCGAATTTCGCGGTCAATACGATTCCGACCCCGGTATTTTTGTTCCTCAATTTTTAGGAAAAACAATTTTTAAAGCGGCTATTAAGAGAAATGCAAAAGAAAATTTGGAAGTGATGAAAAAAATCAATCGTATGAACTCCAGTACAAGCCCTCTGCTCAAACTCTCCGCCAAAGAGGAGGGTTTTGAACCGAGTATTCTCGTCCCCGAAGCCAACGAGCGTAGGGGACAAGAAGTGAAAAATTAGCAGATTAAACTTGTTCCTGCATCCAGAAGTTTTTTCACGGCATCCGGGGAAGCAGCTTCGGCATAAATTCTCAAAAGAGGTTCGGTGCCAGAGGCGCGTAGCAGAAGCCAGCTGTTATCTTCGAAAAGATATTTGAATCCGTCCAATCGATTAATCGAAGTGATTTTTTTCCCAGCGATTGTTTGCATTTTCGTGGCGGACAATTTTGCTTGAAGGGCCTCGATTTGCGCTCGTTCCAAATGGAGATCAACGCGGTCCGAATAAAAAAATCCGATTTCAGCAAACAATTCGGCAATCAATTCGCCCAGTTTTTTTTGTCTAACGCTCATCATCTCGACTAAAAAAAGAGCGTTCAGTACTCCGTCGCGTTCGTGAACGTGCGGGGCAAAACTCAAACCCCCCGATTCTTCTCCTCCCATCAAGGCATTGTGCTCTACCAATTTTTCGCAAATGTGTTTAAAACCGATGGGGGTTTCGATGCATTCGATATTATATTTTTTGCAGAGAATGGCTATCATCTGAGTGGCCGAAACCGATTTGATGATCGTTCCTTTTAGTTTTTTGTGCTCGACGTAATGTTTGAGAAGAAGCGCAAAAATCTGATGCGAGTTCACAAAATTCCCATTTTCATCCACCGCACCAATCCGATCGGCATCACCGTCCGTAGCCAAGCCCACATCCCATTTCCCGGTTTTCATCTGCGACATCAACTCACCCAAATTTTTGTCGATCGGTTCGGGATTAAGCCCGCCAAATTTGGGATCCGCCGCTGTATGGATTTCATCCACCGGGATCTGGAGAGTATCTTTGATAAAATGAGTCCCAGCTCCAAAGAGAGGGTCGTTTAAAATCTTGAAGCCGGAATTTTGAATGGCTTGGACATCAAGCAAACTTCGCAATTGTTTGATATAATCTTGTTTGGGAGAAAAACGTTTCACCAATCCTTTTTCTTCGGCAAGAGCCATCGACATTTTTTTGATTTTTATTTTCGCTCGATCATTTTCAATAATTTTTTGTTCCACTTCTTGGGTGTAAGCCGGCGAGGCCGAGCCGCCATATCCTTCTTTGAACTTGATGCCGTTCCATTGCCAGGGGTTGTGCGAGGCGGTGATCATGATTCCGGCGAACGCGTCGCTTACTTTTACCATCCACGAAATGCAAGGAGTGGGGCAATATTGATCGGACAAAAGGACGGTAAAACCGTTGCCGGCAAGGACTTCGCAAGCCAGTATTGCTGTTTCTTGCGCGTGAAGACGGCGGTCGTAACCGAGAATGACTTTTTTCCCCCGCGATTTTTCAAGCGAGACATCGCAAAAAGCCTGAATCACTTTCTCGCAATTTTCGGGAATAAAATCTTCGCCGATGATTGCTCGCCAACCGTCTGTGCCGAATTTGATTTTTTTATTTGTTGGGTTCATAGGAATGAATCGAGAGTTATGCAGGCCACCGGAAAAGTCACGACTTTTTTCTCCACACTTCAACTGCCAACTTCATGGCCGCCTTCATACTTGAGGGATTGGCCATCCCTTTTCCCGCAATATCAAACGCGCATCCCTGATCCGGTGATGTGCGAATAATCGGAAGACCTAAAGTCATATTCACCCCATGGTGAAAATCCAGCGTCTTAATCGGAATCAAGCCTTGATCGTGATACATCGCCACGACGGCATCAAACCGCCCATTGGCGGCTTGATAAAAGAGGCTATCGGAGGGATGAGGTCCTGAGACATTTATTTTCTTGCTTTGAGCTTTGCGAATGGCTGGCGAAATTATTTTTTGTTCTTCTTTCCCAAAAATCCCTTTTTCTCCCGCATGTGGATTTAAACCACACACCGCAATTCGGGGATTTTTTATACAAAAGTCTTTTTTGAGCGATTGATGAGTCAGCACAATCGTATCGACAATTTTTGAAATTGTTAAAAGTGATGAAACTTTTTTAAGCGGGGCATGAATCGTCACCAAACTCACTTTTAATTTTGGCGAGACAACCATCATCACCGTTTTTTTGGATTTGAATTCGTGAGCCAAAAATTCGGTGTGCCCCGGAAATTTAAATCCTGATTTTTGAATCCGTTCTTTGGAAATGGGAGCGGTGACAAGGCCTACAATTTTTTTCTTTTTAAGATCAGCCACGGCATGTTCCAGTGCTCTCAAGCTCATAAGCCCTGATCTTTGAGCCCCCATCGGTTTGTTGGAGGCACTCCCATACAATTTCCAATTGGCCAGTTTGCGGATTTTTTTATCCTGCAACGCCTTGAAAACAATCTCGGGTCCAATGCCATCGGGGTCACCGAGTGTAATGCCGAATGTGGGTTTGGATTTTAGGGGCATAAATTAAATCTCCATCACCATGCGTCTTGCATTTGGAATAGGACGAGACGGATTAATTTCAGCAAATATTCTTTCCTCAATAACTTTCAAACCTAATTTTTTATACAATTTTTGAGCACGAGGATTATTGGCCGCGACATCCAACGCATAAAATTTTTTCTTTTTGGATCGAGCTACTTCCATTTGATGTTTTAAAAGAGCTGAGCCGATCCCTTGGCCTCGGCATGATTCGCTGACTCCAAGATCGGCCACATATTCGGTGGATTTGTTGGGAGGGGGAATTAATTTTTGAACCTGGAGACATTTTTTAAAAACGGATGTTCCTTTGGCAAAACCAAAAAACTTAAAAACCTGTTTGGTATTTCCAAGTCCCAGTGAAATATATTCCTTGCCCGAATAGAAGGCTCCAATCCCCACCACTTTGTCCTTAACCGTAGCCACAACGTGGTTTTTATGCCCAAAAAGACCCGATTCATTCACGAAAGCAAATTGTAAAAATTCCAGTGCTGGTTTTTTCAGGGCAAACATATAATCAAAAATTTCTGGTGCTGAGCTGTAGATGAGGGGACACGCTTCGTTTTGATCGGAAGCTTGAGCGATGCGAAATTGAATATTCATCGTCAGGTTAATTATTTTATTTCCACAAAAGAATGCGAACGAGCTTCTTGGACGAAATTTTCGAGCTCGTCGTTGACTCTTTCTTGGCCTAACTGTTCGCGAATGGTGTCGGCTACTTCTGCCATGGGGCGTGGGTGGGGGCCTGTGAGCTCTGTTACTTTAAAAATAAAAATTCCCTGATCGGTTTCGAGAGGATCGGAGATGATACCTAATTTTAGCTGAAGGAGAATGTTTACGAGGTCCGATTTCATTTCGGATATTTTTAAAATACCCGAATCCCCTCCCGAGCTGGCAAAGGCGCCATGGGAATATTTTTTGGCCATTTCGCCAAACGACGCCCCTTTTTTAAGATCCCCCTCAATCTTACCCGCCAGAGGCTCTAGCGACGTTCCTGTTGGAACTTCGTCAGGAGTTAGAAAAATTTCTAAAAATCGGATTTGATCGTACCCTTTATAATAATCAACATGTTTGTTGTAATACTCTTCGACATCGTGATCCGAAATTCGGATACGAGGGTAAATTGTTTTTTTCACAAATTCGTCTTTTTGGAGCTGAGCTTTAAGTTTTTTGCGGTATTCATCAAACGAAATTCCTTTTTTACTGAGGGTGTCTTTAAATCCGTCGAGTGTAGTGCGATTTTGAGAAACAACGGTATTGATAGAACGGGCAAGATCTTCGTCGGTGATTTGAATATTTTGTTTTTCGACTTCTTGATCGAAAATAGTTTGGTTGATTAAGTCGTCAATGACCGCATGAACCCGATCTTCGCCCGGATTTTTGGCGAGATGATTAGAAGCCGGAGATTTAAGAGCCGCGTTGACGTCCGATTGAGTAATTACTTTGTTATTCACCCGTGCCACAATTTTGTCGACGACGTTCGAGTTGGCACGGCACTTCACTCCTTGACTCAGCACAATCACCAACAAAGTGACCGCCATCGCCTGTTTTAAAATTTTTCTCGAAAAAATCATCTCATGTTCTCCAACGCTTTTTTGTTGACTTCATCCATGTGAATTGTCGATTGGGCAAGAATGTCATCCAACCATGGCTTAAAACTTTCGGCCAGTTTTTTCTGGAGCAGTTCCGATTCGATCCGAGGAAGTGCTGCTTCGATGGGCAAAACCCCCTTTGGTTTTTTGTCGAGCATTTTAAAAATGTGATAACCGTACTGGCTTTTGACTACGGGGCTTATCTCTCCCGGTTGCAGCGAAAAACAGGTGTCGTCAAATTCCTTGGGATAAGTGCCTCTGGAAAAATATCCCAAATCTCCTCCGTTGGTGCGATCAGGCGAGATGGAATGCATCAGCGCCACCTTGGCAAAGTTTTCGCCATTTTTTACCCTTTGATAAAGCTCTTTGGCTTTTTCGGGAGTGTCGGTTGTTATTTGTCGTACGTGCACCTGTTCGTCCACGGTAAATTGATCTTTATTGTTTCGATATTCCAGTGCCACTTCGGCGGGCGTCACTTTGATTTTTTTATAGAGCGTCTCGTTCATTACTTTTTGCACTGTTAAATCTTCGCGCGCCAGTTCGCTCCACAACGAATAAGTGCTATTTTTTTCTTCGAGCATCAGCTCGAACCCCCTTTCGGTGTACCCTTTTTTAAGCTTCGCCAACCCTTGGGCCAGTTCCTCATCTGTTAATGTGATTCCCTGTTTTTGTCCCCAATCGACAATCGCCTTGTTTTGCACCAGCCGGTTGAGAGTGTCTTTTTTAACGTCTAACGAATTGAATGGATCTTTCGTGGTTTGTCCTTCTTCTTCATCTCCCTGAAACTGTTCCATGCTCAAACGTGACCGAAGCATATCTTCTTTAAGTGCGACACCATTGACTTCGGCCAGAACAGCATTGGGAGCTGGTTGCTCGCGACGGGAAATGCAGGAACAGAGGGTGAGTAAGATCACTATCGATAGGATTTTTTTAGGGAAAGACAACATGAATATCCCGTTCATATCTTAACGTCGGAGAATTTTGTATAAAAATTTAGAGTATTATTCCGACAAACTACCTTGACAATTAAAATAAGATAATATATTCTTACTCAAGAATATGAATTCAGAATACACTATTACAGAACGTGGACAAATCACTCTTCCCAAGGAACTAAGGGACCGTTTGGGGCTTAGGCCCGGGACGGAGATTCGCTTTCTTCCTTCCAAAGATGGCATTTTAATCCAGAAAGCCATCAATCCTGACAAAGACCCTTTTGGGGAAGTTTTTGGGATCATTAAAGATGGGCAAAGGACAGACGGGTATTTGGCCAAAATACGGGGAAAAGTCGAATGATTCGTACCGCGGTCGACAGCTCCGTACTTCTCGATCTCTTCTCGGCTGATCCTCATCATGGAGTCGCTTCCCAAGAGACTCTTAGAAAGTGCTGGAGCGAAGGGGGATTGGTCGCGTGCGAAGTTGTTTGGGCTGAGATCCGTCCGCGTTTTTCTTCGGACGAGGCGCTTCTTAAAGTGGCAAACAAAATTGGTCTTGGTTTTGATTCCATAATCCGTGAAGCCGCACTTTTGGCCGGGACCACCTGGAAAAAATATCACGAAAAAGGAGGAAAACGGGACCGAATGATTCCCGACTTTCTGATTGCCGCCCATGCTTTCTTGCAGGCCGATCGTTTTCTCACCCGCGATCGCGGGTTTTATCGGACGTATTTTCCGACACTTACTATCTTGGAACCCTAATAGGGCGAGGAGGGCTACTTAATAATTCCCCACTTCTGAAACAGATAAATTCCCCCAAACAGAAAAAGGGTGGCCAGTGTCATGGACAGGATAAACGGAACTTTCCATCGGAACAAATAAATGGCGGCGACAAAAAACAGAAGGCTGGGAAGCACCCAGACGAGAACATCTTTTGTGTAACGGGCCAGCAGGGCCAGGTCTTTTGTTTCCACATAAATCCAAATCAAAGAAAGAAAAGTCATCAAGGGCAAGGCGGTGAGTAGGGCGGCCCATTTGGGTTCTTTCTTGGCCAGTGTGCTGATGCTGGCAATCAGAAAGCCTGAAATCACAACCTTGATCCAGAAAAAGAAGGGGGTATTCATGGGCTAATTTCTAGGCTTTCGTTTGACGTTTCGTCAACTTAAAAGCAATGGATTTTCCTTCATTCAACTCTTGACATATAAAAGTCGGCCATGCTACTTCGAGGCGGCCTTAAGAATACAAACTAACTAAACGAATCATCTGGCTTTGCCAGGGATTCGTGCGGGGTTTGGGGCTATCGAAGGCCCGATAAAAAATAAAATAAAAACGAATAGTAACCTCAAGGGCCTTCGGGGCCCCAAATATAATGATTGATTTAGCCCCCAATTTGACGATTTTCCCCATGTGGTTTTTGTTTGTGGTGGTGTTGGTGGTCCTTAATCGCTGGGTTTTTCAACCGACGTTGGCCCTTTTGGACGAACGGAAAAATCAGACCGAACGGCAAGAACAGAATGCCCAACATCTTTTGGAAGAAACGCAAAAAAGATTGGCCTCGTACGAAGAAGCCATTTTGCAGGCGCGAAACCGCGCCGCTGTTGAGCGAGAGAGAATTGTGAACGAAGCTCACGAACAAGAAAAGGCAATCATCGACCAGGCTAGAAGCGACACCGAAAAAGTTTTGGATGACATCAAAACAAAAGTCGAAGGGGAAAAAGGGGGGGCGATCCTTAAGCTCCGTCAAGAAGCACAAGGATTGGCCCGCTCCATTGTCGACAAGGTTTTAGAAAGAGATAAAAAAGTAGCATGAAGAAATCAGGATATTACAAAAAATTTTACCAATCTGTTTTTGGTGCCAGTATGCTCATGATTTCATCTTTGGCTCATGCGGTGGAAGAAGAGGCTCACAAAGGAAATCCCGGACCTTCGATTGGAACGCTTTATCATGCGATCAATTTTCTGATTCTCGTAATAATTTTGTTTGTGTTGCTTCGAAAGCCGGTGAAGAATTTTTTTGAGGCGCGAGCCAAGTTGGTTGGTAAAGCTGTGGAAGAAGCGCGCAAAGCTCATCAATTGGCCTGGAACCAGCACGAAGAAATTAATAAACGACTGAAAAATCTCGAAGAGGAAAGCCGCCGGATGATGGCCTCTTTCCGCGAAGAAGGGGAAGAAGAAAAGAAAAAACTTTTGTCACAGGCTCAAATTTTCGCCGAAAAGATGAAACAAGATGCCGCGCTGATTGCTGATGGGGAATTAAAGAGAGCCAAAGAGGAACTCAAAGAAATGGCCATCGGACTTTCGAAAGATTTGGCTCGTAAAATAATCAAAGAAGAATTGAAGCCGGAAGATCAAGACCGTTTGACAAAAAATTATTTGGAAGGACTCAAAGCCTTATGATCGAAGCCTCCATTGCACGACGATACGCCAAAGCGTTGGTCGAAATAGCCCGTCAAATAGGGCAGATCGAGCCTTTTCGACTGCAAGTCGAGGGGTTTGAAGCCTTGTTGAAAACAAGTGACGACCTGCGGGACATTTTGTCCAATCGTTTTGTCGACGTAGCCCATCGTCTGGCGGTGGTTGAAGAATTGGCTTCAAAATCAGGTTACGCCATCGATGTAACAAATTTTCTCAAGCTTTTGGTCAAAAAAGGACGCATGGACCTCTATCCCTTTATTGCCGAGGCTTTCCAGGATTTTGCTTTTGGTTTGGAGGGAAAAGTAGAGGCAACTATCGCGAGTGCGGCTTCTCTTTCCGATGATGTTTATGCGGAACTTCAAAAAATTCTTTCCCAAAAAACGGGAAAAGAAGTTTTGATTCGTAAAGAAATTAAACCGGAAGTGTTGGGAGGATTGCGCATCCTTCTGGGGAACGATATTTATGACGGGACGGTTCAACACAGTCTTGATCAAATGACGCAAAAAATGAGAGAGAGCGCTTTTGTTTCGTAAAAGGTAAAAAAGAAAAAAGGAGATCAAAAAATGCAAATTCGTGCCGAAGAAATTAGTAATATTCTCAAAAAACAGATCGAAAATTTTGACAAACTAGTCGACAAAGCCGAAGTGGGAACTGTCGTTGCGGTCGGTGACGGAATTGCGCGAGTTCATGGACTCGATGGGGCGATGGCCGGAGAACTTTTGGATTTCGCCGGTGGCATCAAAGGAATTGCCCTCAATCTTGACGAAGACAACGTCGGTGTCGCCATCATGGGACGCGATGTAACGATTCGTGAAGGAGACGTTGTTACCCGAAGCGGTCGTATCGCCGAAGTTCCCGTCGGCGAGGCGTTAATCGGTCGCGTGGTCAACGCTTTGGGGGAACCGATTGATGGCATGGGTCCCATTGTTTCCAAGCATACGCGCCGTATCGAAATCAAAGCGCCCGGAATTGTTAAACGAAAAAGTGTGCATCAGCCGTTGCAGACCGGTATCAAAGCTATTGACGCCATGATCCCGATTGGCCGCGGTCAGCGCGAGTTGATCATCGGTGATCGTCAAACCGGAAAAACCGCGGTGGCGATTGACACGATTCTTAATCAAAAAGGGGGAGACGTTATTTGTTTCTACGTAGCGATTGGACAAAAACAATCGACCGTGGCGCAAGTGGTTGATCGTCTCAAAAGCCAGGGAGCGATGGAATACACCACTGTCATTTCCGCCTCCGCCTCAGACCCCGCACCTCTCCAATTTATTGCGCCGTATACCGGATGCACCATGGCGGAATATTTCCGCGATACCGCGCGCCATGCTCTGATCATCTATGATGATCTCTCGAAACAAGCGGCGGCGTATCGTCAGCTTTCTCTTCTGCTCCGCCGTCCTCCCGGCCGCGAAGCTTATCCCGGAGACGTTTTTTATCTTCACTCGCGTCTTTTGGAGAGGGCCTCCAAACTTTCTGATGCCGAAGGAGCCGGGTCGCTTACCGCTCTCCCGATTATTGAAACTCAAGCGGGAGACGTTTCGGCCTATATTCCCACGAACGTGATTTCGATCACCGACGGGCAAATATATCTCGAAGCCGATCTTTTTTATTCCGGCGTTCGTCCCGCCGTTAACGTTGGTCTCTCCGTCTCGCGCGTGGGAGGAAACGCCCAGATCAAGGCGATGAAGCAGGTTGCTGGCGCTCTCCGCTTGGAACTCGCCCAGTACCGCGAGCTTGCCGCCTTTGCGCAGTTTGGATCCGACTTGGACAAAGCGACCCAGGCGCAGTTGAACCGCGGAGCCCGACTGGTGGAAATTTTGAAGCAGGGACAATATCAACCGATGTCGGTCGAGCAACAAGTGCTGCAAATTTACGCCGCGACCAACGGTTTTGTGGATAGCTATCCCACCGGAAGCGTCGGTCGTTATTTGAGCGAGCTTCGATTGTTCATCGACACAAAGCATCCCGATATTTTGTCGACCATTATTTCCAAAAAAGCTTTGGACGATGAGTTGAAGAAGAAAATAAATACGGCGTTGGAAGAGTTTAAGAAAATTTTCATGGCGTAATTTTTTTGTTTTTTTTGTTGATATGGCCACACTTAAAACAATCCGCAAACGAATCGTCTCGGTGAAGAATACGCAAAAAATCACCAAAGCGATGAAAATGGTAGCCGCCGCCAAGCTTCGCCGTGCTCAGCAGGCGGTGATTACCATTCGTCCGTATGCCGACAGGCTTCAGACGACGTTGGATCAAGTGGTGGCCAAGAGCGATCAACTCGCCAATTCCTTTTTTATTCCTCGCTCCGAAGTTAAGAAAAGATTTTTTCTGGTTTTTACTTCCAACCGTGGATTGTGCGGTGGGTTTAACTCCAATCTTCTTCGCCGTGTCGAAACTTTCTTGAAACAGCACACCTCCGCGACTCAAATTTTGGATGTTGATGTGATCGGCAAAAAAGGACGCGATTTTTTCCGTGCGCGTAAACGCCCCGTCCGAAATTTTTATCAAGAATATGCCGATTCTTTGCCGTTTGAAGAAGCGGTAAAGTTGGCCGAGGGGATGTTGCAAAGTTATGTGCAAGGGGAATACGACGAATATTATATTGCCTTCAACCGTTTCAAGTCAGCCTTGTCGCAAGATGTGCAAATTACAAAATTAGTGCCCTTTGAATCAAAATCCGAAGAGAAAAAGGAAAGTGTTCGTCAACTCGTCGATTTTATTTACGAGCCGACCAAAAAAGAATTTTTGGACAAAGTTATTCCGCTCCATCTCGCCGCCGAAATTTATCGCGCGCACCGCGAGTCGGTTGCTTCCGAGCTTGGAGCCAGAATGTCCGCCATGGAAAATGCAACGAGCAACGCCAAGGAGATGATCCGGCTGTTGACGTTGCAATACAACCGAATCCGCCAGGCGGTGATTACCAAAGAGTTGATGGATATTGTGAACGGAGCTGAATCAATTAAATAACGAAGGAGAAAAATATGTCGACAAAGTCAACAAACTTAACAACCAATACAGGAATAGTCACCCAAGTCATCGGGCCGGTGCTTGATGTCCGTTTCGATGCGGGAGATTTGCCGCACATTTACACGGCGCTCACCATCACCAACCCGTCCATCGACGACAAGCCGGACAACCTCGTTGTTGAAGTGGCGCAGCATCTGGGTGAAAACACCGTGCGTTGCATCGCGATGGACACCACCGACGGTTTGATCCGCGGACAAAAAGTAATTAACACCGGAAAGCCGATTCAAATGCCGGTCGGCCCCGAAACTTTAGGGCGCATTCTCAACGTCATCGGAAAACCGGTTGACGAAATGGGCCCCGTAGTCACCAAAAAAAGTTATCCCATTCACCGTCCCGCTCCTACTTTTGTGGAACAGGATGTGAAAGTGCAGATGTTTGAAACTGGAATCAAAGTGGTCGATCTTCTCGCTCCTTATTCTCGCGGTGGAAAAATCGGTCTCTTTGGTGGAGCGGGAGTTGGAAAAACCGTTCTCATCATGGAACTGATCAATAACGTCGCCCAGCAACACGGTGGTTATTCTGTATTTGCGGGAGTGGGAGAGAGAACCCGTGAAGGAAACGACCTTTGGCACGAAATGAAAGAGTCGGGAGTTCTCACCAAAGCCGCTCTGATTTACGGACAAATGAACGAGCCTCCCGGCGCCCGCGCCCGCGTAGCGTTATCCGCTCTCACTGCCGCGGAATATTTCCGCGACGAAGAAGGACAAGACGTTTTGTTGTTCATCGACAATATTTTCCGATTCACCCAGGCGGGCTCCGAAGTGTCCGCGCTTCTCGGCCGTATTCCTTCAGCTGTCGGTTATCAGCCAACCTTAGCTACCGAAATGGGAAATTTGCAGGAACGAATCACGACGACAAACAAAGGTTCCATCACTTCCGTCCAGGCGATTTACGTCCCTGCCGACGATTTGACCGATCCCGCGCCGGCCACAACCTTTGCCCACTTGGATGCGACAACCGTGTTGTCCCGTCAAATTGCCGAGTTGGGAATTTATCCCGCCGTTGATCCTCTCGACTCCACCTCGCGAATTCTCGATCCGCAAGTGGTTGGCGAAGAGCATTATAAAATCGCGCGTCAGGTTCAGCAGATTTTGCAGAAGTACAAAGATCTTCAGGACATCATCGCCATTTTGGGAATGGACGAGCTCTCCGAAGATGACAAGCAAATCGTTTCGCGGGCTCGTAAAATCCAGAAATTTCTTTCGCAACCTTTCTTCGTCGCGGCGCAGTTCACCGGGTTTGAAGGAAAATATGTGAAGGTGGCCGACACGATTCGCGGTTTCAAAGAAATCGTCGATGGAAAACATGACGATGTTCCCGAACAGGCTTTTTATATGGTGGGAACCATCGAAGAGGCGTTGAAGAAGGCGCAAAAATTGGCAGCGTAATATGGCTCTACAATTAGAAATTCTAACTCCCACTCGCATCGTCATGACAGGTGCCGTGGACGAAGTTCATATCCCAGGCGTTTTGGGAGAAGTGGAAATTCTTCCTCAACATACTTCGTTTGCCTCCACCTTAGGTCTGGGGCGCGTGGTTTACCGGCAGGGGTCACAATCCACCACTGTCAATATCACCGGTGGCGTTGTTACTGTCGATAACGACCGCGTCACCCTTTTGGTCGACAAGGTTGTTGACGATTTAAATATTTCTTCGTAGGGGCGGCCCTATGTGGCCGTCCTCGATTTAGGGCAACCACACAGGGTTGCCCCTACATTATGTCTGATCATCCCTTTTCCATTTCTCCCAAAGACTCACTTTTGCTGATCATCGATCTGCAAGAACGTTTGTCCCGCGTTTTAGACCAGGACATTCTCAAAAAAGTTTGCTCCAATATTAATTTGTTGGCCACTTTGGCCTTTGATCAAAAGATTCCCATTGTACTCACCCAACAATATCCCGAAGGATTAGGATCGACGATCGAGCCGATCCAGAAAATCCTCGAAGGAAAAAAAATCGAGACACTCGACAAGCTAACTTTTAGTTGTTGCGGGGACACTCATTTCAACAAAGCCCTCAAAAATTATAAGCGAAAAAAAATAATTTTAGTCGGCATGGAAACTCACGTTTGTGTTTATCTCACCGCTTTCGGCCTTGTTTCTCAAGGGTATCAACCTTTTGTCGCCTCTGACGCCGTGATCTCCCGATCCACTTTCAATTATAAAAATGGTTTGTCGTTATTGGATAAATCGGGATCGGTAGTAATCAACACCGAAACTCTTCTTTTCCAACTGATGGGGCAATCCGGAACTCCCACCTTCAAAAAGATTTCCGCTCTTCTCAAAGAAGGAGCGTGATGACAACTTCCTCTCCCCTTATCTCTGTCATCATTCCCACTTGGAATCGCCCAAAGCTGCTTCGAGAATGTCTGACCGCTTTAACTCATCAAACCTTTCGGGATTTTGAAGTTTGTGTGGTGAACGATGGAGGAGTATCGATCGAGAATGTAGTTTCTCAATTTCCTTCCTTGATTCTTCATGCCTACGATCTCAAAGAAGATCGAGGCCCAGCCGCGGCCCGTAACCAAGGGATCAAAATGGCTTCTGGAAAATGGATCGCTCTTTGTGACGACGACGATCTTTTTTTGCCGACGCATCTGGAATCGCTCGTCAAGGCGACACACGAAAACGATTTTATCTATAGTGATGGCGAACTGGTTTACTTGCGCACAGAAAAAAAAGAGCGCCTTTCTTTTGCCTTTGCCTATGACAAACAACTCCTTCGAAAAACCAATTTCATTTTGGTTAGCGGCATTCTCTATAAAAAAGAATTACACGATCAACTGGGATATTTTGACGAGAAGATGAGACGTTACGAAGATTGGGATTGGTATTTGCGGGTGAGCGAGCGTCACCAAATCGCACGAGTCCCGTTCGCTACCGTATTATGCGGTTTGGACGCCGCCGGATCCAATACTTCATCGCATCCCGAAAAATTTAAGGCACAGCTCGACAGTTTTTGTAAAAAACATCATTTGGGAGATCTTCCTGTTAGCAATTTTGAGAAGATGGTGAGTGATCCCAGTTTAGAGCCTTGGCGCCGCCCTACGAAACGATTGTGGGATGGCACCCTGTTTTGGCGTTGAATTTTTTTGCGCGAAATACTATCCTAAAAATATGTTAAAAAAATCTTTTAAAACATTCATGGCGGCCGCATTTTTTTTCATGATCCCAGGGATTTCTTTGGCTGGCGAGCTTAACCAAAAAACCGTCAGTTCCATTTGGCCTTATCCCGAAAAGATTTTAAAAGTGGTGGCGGCCAATGCTGACATTCAACAAGAGGGACAAACGTATCGAATGGCCGATGTGATTGCAAAATCCGAAACAACCAAGGTTTGCCAGGCGTATCAAGTTTATTTCAAAGCGTCCGGAGATAATTGGGCCTTTGACTCGGTGGATAAGCAGTACGAGGTTTCGTGTAAAAATTTCAAGCCGGTCAACGGATCCGACAGCACTTCTTCAAATTCAGCCGATCCACGAAATACTGTGGAAAAGGGAGTAGGCGAAACCCAGCGTACCGTCGATGATGTGAACAACACTCTTGACGTGGGAAGAACCATTAAAAGTATTTTTCGTCCCTAATTCTTTCCTTATTTTTTTAGCGATGCGTGGCGTAGATTTCTAGAACCCATTTAAAAATAGGATCATTTTTGTGAGCTTCGTGGAAACTTTCGAGCGGTTCGGGAAGTTGACCTATCCATTTGAATGGATGATTGATGGGGCGGCAAAGTGGTGCCAGTAAAGAGGCTGCGGCCACATCGGCCCGGCTGAATTTGTTTCCAATCAGAAATTTTTTTCCAATCAACTTTTGGCTTAAGTTATCCATGGCATCGGTCAAACGTTTTTTCGAACGCTCGGCTGATTCGGGATTAATCCGCATGCTTTGGCGCATGAACGAACGGATTTTTGGAAAAATAATTTTGTAGAGACATGGCCCATACCACGGACCACTTTGCAATAGTAAAGGAACAACTTCTTTGGGGCGATCCAGCAACGTGTTGTAGAAATACCGGCGGAGGTGGGGACCAATCTCAAAGTCGCAATATTTTTCCAACTCTATCGCCTCTTTTCGAAGATTACTGTCCGTTGGTGTCAGAGATTTTTCGGGATCAACCTCATCCAAATAGCTGATGATCGCCGCAGACTCTTGAATGGTTTTTCCATCATGAGTTAAAATAGGAACTCCCGTTTTTGGCGCGAGTCGTTTGGTGGTTAAAATATGTGGGCCGGGAATAAGTTGAACCCTTTTGAAAGGAAGCGCGTGATGATCCAGAGCCCAGCGTGCTTTTTCGCAGTAATGGGAAATGGCAAATTCGTATAGTTTAGTCATAGAAAAGTTTCTTACATCTTTCTTGACTCGCTTGCAACAGCCCTCTACATTTTAAAAATCACTTTTACACCCTACAAACTAGTGCGGTCGAAACGGAGAACTCTTGGCTTAAGTGTTTCTGCTGAGGCCATACTCATTGTTCACGCTCCCGTGCGCGCTCCGTTGAAATATATCGAGCAGGTGCTTGGCGAAAAAAAAGAATGGATTCAAAAAACAATCGCGCGAATAAAAGCTCGGCCAAGAACGGCGCCAAAAGAATTTGTCAACGGCGAGAGTTTTTTGTTTTTGGGAAATTCTTATCCTTTAACCCTCACCCAAGACGCATCCGTTCCGCTTTTTTTTGAAAATGGATTTGTATTGGACGAAAATAAAAAAGAGCAGGCCGGCGCTTTATTGATTCATTTTTACAAAAAAGAAGCGAAGAAAAAAATCAGCGCTCGTGCCGAAGAGTGGGCCGCCCGTTTTGATCTTGTGTTTGGAAAAATAAAAATCAGCTCGGCCGAAAAACGATGGGGCTCGTGCAGTCCCGCCGGCCATCTTAATTTCACCTGGCGGTTGATTCTGGCTCCTCTTTCGATTATTGATTATGTCATCGTGCACGAGCTGGCCCACTTGGAGCACAAAAACCACGCCCGATCTTTTTGGGAGTGCGTGGAAACCATGTATCCCGATTACAAGGAAGCCAAGCGGTGGCTTCGACAAAATTCCGGAATGTTGAAGATATAGATAGTGGTTGTTTAGATTCGCCAAAGTACTTGGCACTTTTATCTCCCGACACCGATTCTTTCAGTTTTTCAGAAAAAAATTCATCCGGACGCAACTTTCATGGTTCCATCGCCGATAATACTTGCAGGCTCGGTTTTTTTATCTAAGGATTATCAATCATGACCAATAAACTTGAAAAAATATCCGCCACCGGTTCCGTTTCCCCATTCGAGCGGATTCGCCGTACCAACAAGGCCGGAAAAGAATACTGGTCTAGCCGCGATTTTGCCCAAGTGCTGGGCTACACCGATTACCGGAACTTCGAACAGGTCATCCAAAAAGCCCGAACCGCCTGTTTTAACAGCGGTCAGCGTATCGAGGATCATATCGTTGATATCAACGATATGATCACCGTCGGCAAAGGAGCTCAAAGAGAAGTAAAGGCTGTCTATTTCTCCCGTTATGCCTGTTATCTCGTTATCCAAAATGCCGATCCCTCCAAAGAAATTGTCGCCTTGGGCCAAACTTATTTTGCAGTCCAGACGCGGCGACAGGAACTCTCCGATCAGTCCACCGAAGACGACCGGCGGCTACTCCTGAGGGACGAAATAAAAGTCCACAATATACGTTTAGCTGAAACAGCCAAAAGGGCTGGTGTGATTACATCCGTCGATTACGCTATTTTCCAAAATCATGGTTACATGGGATTGTATGGGGGGATGAATGCCCAAGATATTCACCACCGAAAGCGCTTGAAAAAAGGACAACAAATTCTCGACCACATGGGAAGCACCGAATTGGCGGCCAATCTTTTTCGGGCCACCCAAACGGAAGAAAAAATCCGACGCGAAAAAATTGCTGGAAAGGAAAAAGCCAACCTCACCCATAGGGAGGTAGGTGCCAAGGTTCGTCAAACTATCCGAGAACTCGGCGGCACAATGCCCGAACATCTATCTGTTGCTGAGGATGTTAAAAAATT
>Ga0209515_10002420_pt1 | contig 28737 bp, 34 predicted proteins | sample Subgroupgradi54m_FD_187454 | JGI IMG/M metagenome (GOLD analysis project Ga0209515, IMG submission 187454) | Subsurface groundwater microbial communities from S. Glens Falls, New York, USA - GMW60B uncontaminated upgradient, 5.4 m (SPAdes)... ... | reverse complement strand
AAAAAAACTTTGAAATGGCATGATTTAATTCCGCTAATCTCACATTTGTATCTAAAAGGAAAATGCAGGTACTGCAGGGCTCACATTTCATTTTATTATCCCCTAGTCGAATTAGTTACCGGAATTTTATTTGTAATAGCATTTGTATATGTCTACGGACTACAGTCTACGGTCTACAGCCTATCTTTTTCAATTTTTAACTCTCAGTTCTCAATTTTTCTCTATTATCTTTTTATCCTCTCCTGCTTTATAGTTATTTTCTTTACCGATATAAAATACGGAATTATCCCCGATAAAATTGTCTACCCCGCTATCGCCATCGTGACAATTTACAATTTACAATTTTTCCACATTCGCCAAGGTTTCGGCGGACAGGCAACTAACAACTATCTTCTCTCGGCTTTTGGGGCGTTTGGTTTCTTTTTAACTTTATATCTTATAACTCGTGGAAAGGGCATGGGCTTTGGAGATGTAAAGCTATCTTTTCTTTTGGGTTTGGTCTTGGGTTTCCCAAAAGTTGTAGTAGCTTTATATTTGGCCTTCTTGACAGGAGCAATTGTAGGCTCCATACTTATTATATGGAGAAAAAAGAAATTAAAAGGAGGAACGATTCCCTTCGGTCCATTTTTAATTATTGGAGCCGTCTTAAGCCTTTTTTTTGGAGAAAAAATAATTCATCTGGTTTCACTCTGGTTGAGCTTTTGATTGTTGTAGTAATTATTGGGGTTATGGCAGCCGGACTCTTTTATCTTATTGATCCGCTCGGGCAAATTCAAAAAGCAAATGACGCCAAAAGAAAATCCGATCTAGAACAGCTTCAGAGAACTATAGAAGTATACTATAATGATAACGGAAAATACCCCCCATCGTCCGGCAATACTGTTATTGCTCCTTGTACCGGTACATATCGGATAAATCCCTATCCCTCTACGGGATGTCAGGAATGGGGTTCTATATGGAGTCAGTATAACACTACTTTACCAAAAGACCCAACGTCTGCTACCCGAAATTATGTTTATTATGCGACCGCAGACGGCCAGTCTTACTGGATTTACGCAAGCCTTGAAAAATCCGGGGATCCACAACTATGCAGCGGCGGGGCTGCTTGTACAAATGTGACTGGAAACTTAATCTCCGCAACTGCATGCGGCTCAACTTGTAATTTTGGAGTTTCAAGCCCGAACACCTCTCCTTAGGAGATTTATGACTCACGATTTACGATTTACGAATAAAGACTTATTATATACAAAATTCAAAAAATCTCTTAAATCTAATTTTGGGTTCACGCTGATCGAGCTTTTGATTGTTATAGCAATCATTGGAGTTTTAGCAACTATTCTTTTGGCAAATTTTATTGGCGTTAGGCAAAGAGCGCGGGATGCGCAGAGAAAGGCCGACCTTAGGCAAATACAATCTGCTATCGAGCTCTATAAAGCAGATCAGTCAGTTTATCCGAATTCCCCCCTTTACTCAACTGTTTGCCCTACATCCTCTCCGTTAACCTATCCTCAAACAGGAACTCCAATAGTTACCTACATGACAAAATTGCCCTGCGATCCGTCCGGAACTTCTTGGTACAATGGCGGCAACTATTTTTATTCTTTGGCTGGAAATACTTATACCCTTAAAGCATGTATAGAAAACCCCAACGATACGGACCAAAATGTTGTTACTTTGGGATTTTTTTCAAAACTTGCAAGTCTAATTCCTAATACTACGTATCTATCTAAACTGCCCAAAGCCCCCCACCAAGCGGGATTACCAATATATCTGGTAATTAAGGACCTTCTGGCCTCAATCTTAAAAAATACCATCAATCCCAAACAAGTTTTTGCCGACAGTATCATCAAAAATCCTACAATTGCAAACGGTAACGCAGGTGGCTGTAGTAGTGGTGGTGCAATAGCCTGGACAACTCCTGAAAATGTATTTATCTCTGATAATGCATATGCACAAGCTATAGTAGGCCCTGGACCGGGATTACAGGGGAGTCGCTGCTTATATGCCAGTGGTTTTGGATTCTCAATCCCTTCAGGATCAACCATAAAAGGTGTTGAGGTTGATGTTAAAAAATCAGCCACTGCTGCTAATACGACTCAAGATAGCGCGGTGCAATTGATAAAATCTACCAATCAACTAACATTCAGTAAAGGCACAAGTACTTACTGGTCAACAACAAATACCGTGGTAAGTTATGGCGGTCCAACAGACCTTTGGGGAACAACTTGGTTAATTACTGATATTAATGATCCGGTTTTTGGCGTTGGGATTGCAGCAGTAAATAATACAGCAACTACTGCAACTGCCAACGTTGATGTTGCGCAAATCATTGTTTATTACACTCCATTTGGTACTCCAACCCCAACTCCAACCCCAACTCCCACTCCCGGGCCTACTTCAACTCCTACGCCTCCGCCGCCTACACCTACATCTCCTCCGCCGCCTACACCTACATCCGTTCCCGGACCCACTGGATGTAGTTCTGGTAAATTTTATGTCTTAACAAATCCATGATTAGTAGAAATTGAGAATTCAACCTGGTCGATAGACTCAGGGCAAGAGTGGAAAATTGATAATTAAAAATACTATGAAAAAACTCTCAACTCTCAAAAAAAAGAAAAATTATCAATTCTCAATTCTCAATTCTCAATTCTTTAGTGCTGGGTTTACGTTAATAGAGCTTTTGATTGTTGTAGCAATCATTGGAGTTTTAGCAACAATTCTTTTTTCAAATTACTTAGGTGTAAGGCAGAGAGCAAGAGATTCCCAAAGAAAGTCGAATCTTCGCCAAATACAAGCGGCCCTTGAGCTTATAAGATCAGATACGGGTAGTTATCCCGGTTCGCTATATTCTGCTGATTGTCCAATATCCTCCCCTCTTGTGGTGGGAACAGTAACTTACATGCAAAAAATTCCCTGCGATCCTAATCCTTCTGTTCCTAGTGGAATTTATAAGAATGGTATGTATCCTTATGGTACCGTTGCTAACGGATACAACCTTCGTGCATGTATTGAAAATGTAAATGATACTGATCCAAATATATTAAACATCGGAGTTTCGTGGTGTTCTACTTCCAAGGTATACACACTTTTTAATCCATGATTCGCAAATTAAAAATTGATAATTTAAAAATGAAAATGCTATGAAAATTAAAAATAGTTTAGGGTTTACTTTAATCGAGCTAATTGTTGTTCTGTCTGTTGCGGCAGTTATCTCTGTTATAGGCATTGCGGCTTTTGTATCGTACAATCAAACACAGTCGTTAAATACAACGGCCGCGGATATTGCAAATATATTTAGTCTTGCAAAATCAAGAACCGCATCCGAGGTAAAACCATCCACTTGCTCTGGATCTCTTGACGGATACGAAATAAGATTATGCGGGATCACCGGATCAAGCTGCATAAATTCAACCGCCGCTAATTATGAGCTTGATGTTAGATGCAATGGATCGGTCGCATCTCCCCCGATCTTAACCGGCAAATTGCCAAGTAATATTACATTCGATAGTATTCAAACTACTCCTCTAACCTATATGTATTCTGTTTTAACCGGTGGATTTTCAGGAGCAGGGACGATTTCTTTAAATGGGTTTGGCAACGGTAAGACCATCACAGTCTCTTCCTCCGGATATGTTAAATAAAAAAATGATTATGAATAAGAAAAACAAACAATCCGGGCAAACTTTGCTCGAAGCATTAATCGCACTGGCTACTGCGGTTGTAATAATTTCTGCAATGGCTGCTGTTGTCTTGTCTTCTTTGAACAACGCACAGTTTTCAAAGAATCAAAATCAGGCTACGCAATATGCGCAACAGGGAATAGAGTTTTTGAAAAACCAGGGACAGTATAATTGGGCTCTCATTACTGCCTACCCTGTTAATAATTGTATGCCTGCGGATAACAGCTTGTCTCCAAGAGTAGGACAAAGCTGCAGTCCAAATCCAAATGTAGGAATCTTTTTAAGAGAAGTTATTATATATCAGAGTTCAGATTCTATAAATAATACTTGTAATCCTTCAGCAAATAGCGCTTTAATTACTGTTTCTGTTGGGTGGTCGGATAATAAGTGCACCAGCTTAACAGATCCCTATTGCCATAAAGTAAAAATAAGTTCGTGTGTTTATAATTCGCCAACTATTCCAGCACCCTAAAACAATTTAAAAAATCAAAATGCAAAAATCAAAATCAAAATTCAAAATTCAAAATTACTCTGCAGGTTTTACCCTGATTGAGCTTTTGGTAGTCATTTTAGTTATCTTTTCTGTTGGAGTTTTGATTACAAGCGTACTTTTCTCAGCCCTTAGGGGTTCTAATAAAACAAACACTATAGATTTGGTTAGAAGAAACGGAAACTCGGCAATAACCCAAATGTCGCGGATGATAAGGTATTCTCAATCCTTCGACGGAGTAAGTACAGACGGCGTTTCCTATGCTACAACTTGTTCGCCCACCCCTACTCCTACTCCTACACCTACATCAACACCGGCCCAATATCACTATGCGCGGGTAACAGGGTTTGATGGGGGTAAGACTATTTTCCATTGTGATAAAACAGATAATGTTCTGAATCCTTTGGGAATTGCATCAAATAGCGCCTCCCTAATAGATACCAGCTCAGTCGACGTTGTAAGCTGTTATTTTACATGTTCACAAAATAATATATTTTCTCCTCCAAATATTGGAATAAACTTTAGTCTTACACAAAAAGGAAATCCTCAATTTTTTGAAAATAGAGAATCTGCTTCTTTTCAAACGTCTGTCAGCGTTAGAAACTATTAAAAAAATTTACAGGGTTGACCCCGATTCAATCGGGGTTGACACAAATCCAAATGATTGCTACGCTTGATACATGATGCGTTCAAAGAAAGAGAAGCGGCAAGAAGGTCAAACTCTTTTAATAGTCGTATTGGTAATGGTAATTTCTCTGACAGTCGGTTTGTCGATTGCTTCAAAGACTATAACAAACCTCAGAACAACAACCGAGGATGTAAATTCTGCCCAGGCGCTTTCTGCAGCAGAAACTGGAATTGCACAGCAGCTGAAATCAATCACATCAATCGGGGATAGGTCGGTTCAGACCGGTACAACATTTAACGCTAGCCTTACTTCCGTAAGCGGCTTGAGTTTTTTGGTAAACGGCGGAAGTGTTATTCCTCAAGATGAGGGGGCGGATGTATGGCTTGTTCCGCATGATATTTCTGGGAATCCTACTTATGGTAGTCCTTGGAGCGGAAACCTGACAATTTATTGGGGAGATAGCTCAGGGGACATAAACAACGCGGCTTTGGAGGTAATAAAAATTACAGGTACTCAGGCAAACCCCACTGCAACTAGATATGGTTATGATCCATCGACACGATCCTCATCAAATAAACTGTTAGATCCCCTTGTGAAATATCGTACTGGTCCCCAATTCTCGGGTAAAACTTTTTATTATTCTGCAACAATAAGCGTAACTAATGGCCTTTTAGTAAGAATTATCCCTCTTTACACAAATACAATTTTAGCAGTAACAGGAACAGTCGCTTTACCTTCGCAGGGATCAATAATAACTTCAACCGGTACATCCTCTATAAACGTCGTCCGAAAAATTAGCGTGGTTGCGAATTATTACTCCCTGCCATCTGAATTTTTTACCTATGGTCTCTTTGTCCCAAGATAAATATTAATGAATAAAAAACCCTTTGGTCTTAATATTGGTATAGCTTCGATTAAAGTTGTTTGGCTGTCCCACATTAAAGAAGGTTTTTTGCTTGATGCCTCTATTATATCTCCCACTCCTGCAAAAGGAATGCTGTCCGAGTCTCCGCTTGATGAGGAAGAGATAGCCAGGGCAATTCAAAAGGTGGTAACAGATGCAAATATAACTACAAAATTTGTCAATGTTGCAATGCCTGAGAATCAGGTTTTTACAAAAGTGATTGAGATGCCTGTTCTATCCGATAAGGAACTTTCATCCGCTATATTTTGGGAGGCGGAGCAAAATATACCGGTTCCTTTATCTACTATAACCCTTGCTTGGAATGTATTAAAAAGACCGCAGAAAGCAGTTGGGACTGAGAAGATGCAAGTTTTGATGGTTGGAGCGCCTACCATACTTGTTAACAAATACCAAAAAATACTTTCTATGGCAGGTCTTTCGGTTAATGCTCTTGAGACAGAAATCTTATCTATAATAAGAGCTTTGGTGCTTTCGGAAAATTTCCCGTCCACACTTATTGTACATATTGGGTCTGTCAGCACGTCTTTGGCTGTCGTACGAGATGGAATTATGATATTTATATACTCCATTCCAATTGGAGGAATGGCAATTAACAGGGCAATTTCTACTGATTTTGGTTTAACCCCGGCACAAGCTGAGGAATATAAAAAGGCCTACGGGATTTCAAAAGAGGCGTTTGGAGAAAAAATAGGTAAGGCAACCGAACCGATCCTAAACTCAATTCTCACCGAAGTTAAAAAAACCCTTGTTTTCTATTCGGAAAAATATAAGGATGATAAGCCAGTTAGGCAAATCTTGCTTACGGGAGGAACTGCAAAACTGTCCGGAATAGAACTGTTTTTTACAAATAGTACCGGTATCGAAACTGCTATCGCAAATCCTTGGAAAATAATTAGTAATCAAAACGAACTCCCAAAGCCTCTACTTGACAACGGCCCAGATTATACAATAGCAGTTGGTCTTGCGATGAGGGATAATGAAAACTGATATTAATCTTGCTTCGGGAGTCTTAGTAGAATCCGCTTCGAAAAATAAAACCTTAAAAATCTTAAGAATATCAGCGATTTCCGGAGTTATATTTCTTGCGGCAACATCAATCTTACTGTTTTTGTTGATAAATCAGATTTCTCCGGATAAAGTTAAAAAACAGGAAGATCAAATTCTCTTCAGTATTAAACTTCTTCATGAAAGGCAAGCTAAGATTGCGATTGTAAATAGCAAAATTTCGGATATTTCAAAAATTTTAGATAGCAGAACAAACTACGAGTTTGAAATGAATTCTTTTTTGGAAAAGATTCCCAATGATGTCTCAGTAAATTCTCTTGAGATCGACAAAGCTAAAGTAACTATTACGGTATCATCCAATTCCCTGTCTTCCATAGATAAAATGTTAAATAGTTTTCTTGAAATGATTGCGAGAAAACAAATTATTAAAAGTATTACAATCCAAAGTATTTCTTCAGATCCAATAAGTAGTACTTATAACTTATCTATAAAAGCAAATAAACTATGAAAGAAAATACAAATATAGACATAGATACTATAAAAATATTATACAGAAAATACAAAGAGCATCTTGTTTATATACTAGTAATATTTATAACAATTGTGCTATTTTTATCCGGCATTCTGCCAAGAGGAAAAGACGTGGCTCTTTTAAATAATGAGAAGAAAATCGAGTTAAACAAATTCTCTATCCTAAAGAATAATCTTGATTTGCTATCAAATCTTGATGATTCAAAGCTTAACTCTCAACTTTTAGTTGTATCTTCTGCTTTGCCTTCAGAAAAAGATTTTGAGGGGGTGTTAAATGCTGTTTCCCTGGCATCCGGGAAATCCGGAGCAACTCTTTCTGATTACGAATTTCGGGTTGGGAATTTATCTCAAGGCCTTTCGGTTAAAACTACCGGTTTTCCTTTTCTAACACTCACCGTAAATATAAGGGGTACTCCTTCGCAGGTTGTTAAGTTTATTGGCAGTCTTTCTAAATCCACACCTATTTCTGAAGTTACAAGTATATTGCAAAACACAAATAATGCTACGATAGATATTGTTTTTTACTACAAAACCCTACTTCCCGTTCAATTTAATGACAGCTTGCAGATTACTCCTTTATCGCAAAAAGGAATAGGAATTATAAATACTCTTTATTCTTGGGGAGCGGGTAACTTATCGCAGCCGGAAGCTCCAGTTTCTTCAACGTCTTCGGCTAGCCCGTTTTAGATGTTTTTATAAGATCTGGTCGAGATCTCACTGTTTTAGTCACGGCTTTTTCTTCTCTCCATTTTTTAACAAGTTTATGATTTCCCGACAAAAGAATTCTTGGAACAATTAATTTCTTAAACATCTTCGGCCTTGTATATTGAGGATATTCTAAATATACCTTTCCCCCAATGTAATTAAAAAATGATTCTTCATCTACAACATTTTTTGGTAAAACATTTTTTACAAGTCGGACGATGCTATCTACAATAAGCATTGTTGGGATTTCCCCTCCTGTTGCTACAAAATCACCAATAGAAATAACTTCATCTACGAATTCTCTTACTCTTTCGTCAACTCCTTCGTAATGTCCGCAGACAAAAATTAGATGCGAAAGTCCAGATAATTCAATTGCTTTTTTTTGATTGAATGTTTTTCCAGCGGGATCAAGAAGGATCACTTTTTGTTTTACAAAGCCGAGTTTTTTTGCTTTTTCGATTGCTTTGCCTAAAACATCAGCTCTTAAGATCATTCCCTTTCCTCCCCCATAAGGTTTATCGTCTACTACCTTACGTTTTCCTATTCCAAAATCCCTGATATTTATAAAATTAATTTTTATCAAATCTTTTGCGATCGCATTTCTTACTATGGAATAGTCAAATGGACCTGCGAACATTTCAGGGAAAAGGGTCAATATAGAAATTGTCATATTAATATTTTAACAGATAAAAGAGGCGTTAACTGGGGTTTTCCTCTAAAACTATATTTATTTTTTTATTTTGCTTTATGGCAGGAATTTTTAATACGTTTCTTATGGCTCTTATTATTTTGCCGTTTTTACCTATGACTTTTCCCATGTCTTCTTTATCAACTGTAAGTTTAAATGTGATAAAGTCATCCTCATTCTCTTCTGTTATCAAAACTTTATCGGGAGAATCGACTATTGAGTTTATAATATAAGAAAGGGCAGTCTTCATTGTTTTATAATATTTGCAACAGATACGGTTGGTTTTGCTCCAACAGATATCCAGTACTTATATCTGTCCATGTTAATCTTTTTAACTGCTTCTTTTTCTCTCTTCTCATACATTCCAAGTACTTCTATAGATTTTCCGTCTCTCTTGCTTCTTTTTTCTTTAACAACGATTCTATATTTTCGCTCTCCTTTTCTCCCTGTTTTAGTGAGTCTTATCGCAACTGCCATAAATGTAATTTTAACATTATATTCATTTATTCTCAAGTGTCTTTGAGCCAAAAGCCAAGAGAGCATGTTCGGCTGCATCTTTTTCTGCTTCCTGTTTTGATTTTCCCCTGCCTTCGTCTAAAAGGACACCATCTACAAAAACACCTACTGTAAAAAATTTTTTATGAGCCGGTCCTTCCTCTTTTATCACTTTATATACGGGAGAGATTTGTTTTTTTGCCTGGATTATTTCCTGAAGCAGGCTTTTAGCGTCTTTTAAGGCTTTTTTTGAATAATAAAATTCTGCTTTTGGAAGAAGAACCAGGGTTAAAAACTTAGAGACTTGTTCTACTCCCTGGTCTAAAAAAAGAGCTCCTATAAAAGCCTCAAAACAATCGGCGAGAAGACTGGTATTCTCTCTTCCTTTAGATTCTTCCTCTCCTTTTGAAAGTTTTAGTAGTTTGCCAAAATTTAATTCTCTTGCAATTTGAGCCAAGGATTTGGTATTTACCAAAAGAGATCTCATGTTTGTTAAAGATCCCTCATCAAAATTTTCATATTTATTATATAAAAATTTTGAGACAACGAATGAAATTATACTATCCCCTAAGAATTCCAGTCTTTCGTTTGAGGAGAGTTTTTCCTTTGTTTCATTTAGATATGATCTGTGTATAAAAGCCTGTTGAAGAAGTTTTTTATTTTTAAATTTTGGAAGATCAATCATAATTTTTGCGCAACTATATTTCCTAGTGCCCCGTTTATAAAAGAAGGACTTGACTGCCCGCCATATTCTTTTGCCAATTCTATTGCTTCATCAATTATAACCTTGGGTGGTTCTTTTTTTTCGATAAGCAGTTCAAAAATCGCAAGTCTTAAAATTGCTAAGTCTACTTTATTTATTTTTTCTATCGGAAACTCCGGAGCCGCTTTTTTTATATTATTATCTACGGCTTCTAAGTTAGTTAAAATTTTTTTTGTTTCCCTATCGATTGGTTGATTATGAAAACTTTGCTTAAAAAGATCCTCAACTGTTTTTTGTCTTTTCTTGTGTCTTGGATCAAGGGGATTTTTCATCTTTTTCTTCCTTGCCCTTCTTTTCTTTTTTTATTATAATCTGTTTTCCTTGGTAAAAGCCACAGCTTTTACAAATTATATGAGGCGGGTTTAACGTACCGCAATTAGAACATACTATTCCAGTGTAAGTTTTAAGAACAATATTTGCTCGTCTTTTTCCTTTTCTTTGTCTTGAATGTCTTCTCTTAGGTTCCTGCGGCATTTGTGTATTTTAACTTATTTTTATGCTTAAGGCAACATATCCAAATCTAAATTTTGAGATCTTAAAATTTGTACGGCTCTTTGAACTACGGATCTTGTATTAGTTCTGTCTGCCATAAAACCTTCTTGAAAATAGGGAGTAAAAACTCCAATCATAAACTCTCCATAGCTCATCTCGATTAAACTCTCAACGGTACAGATTTTCATAGCTTTTCTTTCAGTCCAAAACAGAGCAGTTTCTCTCAGTGCATCAATATCTTCAGGAAGTTTTAAGACGTCTTCAAAATCCACAAGCTCTCCTTCGGTTGTCCAATTCCCAGGATTTGGAGAGACATTAAGATATCCGAATTCGAGCATTTGTCTTGATACCTTGCCCATTTTCCTTGCAATTTCTTGGGTTCTATTGTTAAGATTTTCTTTAACGCCATCCCCTACTCTAAATGGAGATCTTACTGCCCTAATAACGTATCCTACTTCTCTGTTGTCTAGGACTCCTTCAACTTCTTCTCTCACTCCCAATTTATTCGCTAATTTTCTAATACCTTCCAATTCCTCTAAATCATAAGCCATTCTTAAGCTCTCTGTAATTTCTTGTCCTATCCCATCTCCTTCTTCCTCTGTCCAATATCTGGTAGTGAGAGGCGCGCCATCGCCCAAGTGAGGGAAAAGTTTAGCTGCTGCACGTCTAATCTTGTCTTTTCCAAATGCAACTCTTGCAGAAATAATTGAAGGAAGAGTTTTCCACACCTCCTCTATGTATACATTCTGTGGTATTCTCATAAGCGCAACAGGTTTTTGTAGATCCCTTACTCCTTTTTCTCTAAGATCCTTAGGATAATCAAACTCTCGAGCCGCGTTGTCTAGAAACATTCCAAAAGATAGGTCTCCTTCTACGTGTTTATGTCCATAAAGCTCTCGGCCATTTTGTCCATAACCTTTTACTTCCAAGTAATAAGTGCTCCCGTCGATTTCAACGGGTTCTCCTAGAAATATTGTCCTTTTTCCAAATAAAAAATCACATGGGAGAACCCCAAATCCCATAAGAGTAAATTCCTCTCCTTCACTTACACCAAGTATTGGTTTAAATTCTGGGTTAATCTTAAGCACCTCCGCCTTTTTGGGAAAAAGTTCGATTTCTCCTCTTCGGGAGAACTTATCGAGTGCGATTTGACTTTCTACTCTTAATTTAACTTCGGTCTCTGAACGCATCATTTTTTGCAGTACAGTAGTATACAATAGTATACAATAAATACTTTTTCAAAGCTAATCCGGGGAGACTGATTGGCTGCTCATACTTTTCAATTTTTCAAGAAGCAGCGAATAGTTGGAAAGATTGGGAAAAATTGCTTCGGCTTCTTTTCTTGTTTTTTCTATTAGGGAAAAATCAGAAAATGATGCAATTTTAAGTTGTGGCACTCCATGCTGTGCTGTTCCGTAAATCTCCCCAGGACCTCTTAACTTTAGATCAAGTTCGGCAAGCTGCGCTCCTACATATATTTTCTCCATACTTTTTAATCGCTGAATAGTTCCTGGGTTTTGTGACTCCGTAAATAATAAACAATAAGATTGCCTATCGCTTCTGCCAACCCTTCCTCTTAATTGATGAAGTTGGGAAAGTCCAAATCTGTCTGCTGCCTCAGTTACCATTATTGTTGCATTTGGAATATCAATTCCTACTTCAACGACCGGTGTCGCAACTAAAATATTTGCTTGTCCATTTTTAAATTTATTTAAAATACTATCTTTTTCTTTGGCTTTTAATTTTCCATGAAGTAATTCTAGTTTTTGCTTTGAAAAAACTTCTTTCTTAAGACGCTCAAACTCTTTTTTAGCAGCCTTAACTGTTACCATTGTTTCCGATTCTTCTATGAATGGGCAAATTATGAAAACTTGGCCTTTACTATCTATAATCTGTTTTGTTATCCACTTATAGGCATCTTCTCTTTTCTCTTTTGGAACAAGCCATGTTTTTACTATTTTTCGACCACGTGGCATCTCATCTAAAAACGAGAGATCCAAGTCTCCATACAAAGTTAATGCGATTGTTCGCGGAATTGGAGTTGCCGTCATCGTTAAAAGATGTGGACTTTTTCCTTTTTTCCGAATGACCGTCCTCTGCTCTACTCCAAAACGTTGCTGTTCATCGATTACCACCAGTCCCAAATTTTTAAAATTTATCTTTTTTGATAAAAGAGCATGTGTCCCAACTAAAATTTCACAATCCTTATTGTTTTCTTTTTTGCTTCCCGTAGCAATTCCAACCTTGACTTTAAAAGGAGACAGAAGAGAATCAATAGTCTTAAAATGCTGAAAAGCTAATATTTCGGTTGGAGCCATAATAGCCGACTGAAAACCGTTTAAATACGCAAGAAACATTGCAATACTGGCAACAACGGTTTTTCCCGATCCGACGTCTCCTTCTAAAAGCCTATTCATGGGTTTTTTGGAGGAAAGATCTTTGAAAACTTCCTTTACAGCCTTTTTTTGTGCATGTGTCAGATCAAATGGAAGTTTCTCCAAAAATTCTTCGATGTTTTTCTTGTATTTTGAGATCGAGAACGGATTTCCGACAAAATTACTTTTCCATTGAGCTTTTCTAAAAAGAGCCGCAAGCTGCAAGAAAAAAAGCTCATCAAAAGCCAGTCTTGCTCTTGCTTTTTTGGCCTGTTCAAATGACTGCGGAAAATGAATTTGCTCAATTGCGGGCTTTAATCCTATTAAACCGGTCTTTTCTAAAATTGAGTCTGGAATATACTCGTTCACAAATTGTATTTGTTCTTTTATGACCTTGCTTATTTGCCGGCGTAACCATTTTGATGAAATTCCTCTAGTCTCATTGTAAATTGGTACCAATCTTGCGGTATGAATGGACTCACTTTCTTTAACAAGTGCTTCATACTGTGGAGACTGGAGTATTGCTTTATTTTTAAACCAATCCACTTTACCTGCTAAGGAAACCATATCTCCTTTTTTAATTATTTTTGGTATGAAAGGCTGGTTGAACCAAATAATATCAATTTCTCCTGTTTCATCGGCGACCTTGGCTTTTTGAAGGCTCTTCCATCTTTTTGTATATTCATTTTTTATCCCTGTTACCTCTCCCTTTATTGTTACGATTTCTCCCGGCTGAATCTCTGCAATTTTTGAGACTAGCGAATAATCCTCATATCTAAAAGGAATGTGATAAAAAAAATCTTCAATCTTTTTTATTCCCAGTTTTTCCAGCCGAGATGAATATTTTTTGAGAAGAGGTCCGGCCTCTTTAATCGGTGTTTCTAAATTCATATTTTACTTCAGCGAAGAGTAAGGAAGGGTAAGAAAGATGCTGCAACAAGAGCAATAGTTGCAATTGCAACTATTATTTTCCAAATCCATTGGTGTTTTCTAAAAATCTCCATACATTTATTTTATCATTTATTTATTTCTATAACTACGTCGAAGTGATGTTGCCATTACTGAATCATATAATTGCAAATATCTAAAAACCTTTAGCATTAATTCTTGCCTAAAAAGATTTGAATCTTGTCCGTTTCTTAGAGCTTCAATCACTCTGCTATAATCCTGAGGATCCATAATAGGCAAAACATTTTGATGATTTTTTGCCGCAGCTGAAAGCCAAACTATTGCAGTTATATCCATATTTTTTAAGATCTCCGCCTTATCTACGGAAAGACCATTTGGTAAAAGAGGAAATGGTTGGAAGTTGCAGGCAAGAATATCAAACGGTTTTCCTCCAAAACTTTCCACTTCCTGTAAATAATTTGGATTTTTTCTGTCATAAAGAATTCCTGCTGAAGTACCAAAACTCATTTCATCATCAATTTCCTCAACAGGAATATCTGTGTTTTTTAATCTTGCAGCTGTTTCCCTTGTTGCAGTGATATCAAACCCAATTCCGTAGAGATCTCTTGCAAAATCCCCGATTCCTCTTGCATCCCAGACTTTCAAAAGCGCGTGCTTTTTCGGATGTTCTATTTCCGGGACAGACAACACATCAATTTTTCCTATAACAGCCTCTACCATATCTTAGATTGTACTTGCCTTAAATCTTTCCGCATCTTTTAAACCCGTGTCTGTTCTAAAATGAAGATTGCCTCCTTCTATATCGATTCTTCCCATTGCCGAATATACTTTTTCTCTGGCTTCAATAGGATTTTCACCTTCTCCTACAATATAGAATAATCTTCCACCCGATACATAATATTTTCCACCCTCTTTTTTTATCCCTGCTCCATAGAATTTAATTCCATCCATTTTAACTACTCTGTCGATCCCAAACACTTCTTTTCCTATGGTCTCTCTATAATCATTAGGATAGCCTTTGGAAACTCCGGCAACAGCAATTCTGTATTTAACGTCGGTTTGAATATTTATATCTCTAAGGTTTTGGTTAACAACTGCTTGTCCTAGCTCAAAGAGATCTGTTTTTAACCCTGGTAAGATAACTTGTGCTTCGGGATCTCCCCACCTTGCATTAAATTCAACAACATATATTTTTTGGCGATTTTGTAAATAAATTCCTCCCAAATATAGAACTCCTTTATACTCTCTGCCTATTTGTCTTAAGTGTTCAAAGAGAGGTGCTATTATTTTATCATCTACTTTGGAAGACATCTCTTCATTAATCAAAAGGGGCGGAGAGCTACTTCCAATTCCTCCTGTATTTTCTCCCTGATCTTGGTCGTTGAGACGTTTTTGATCTTGAGCAGCTCCTAATTTTTTGAATACTTTTCCATCGGTTATTACAAAATATGAAAACTCTTCACCTTTTTCGTGAGGTTCTTGCTCTTTGCCAATCCAGTCTTCAATCAAATAAACTCTGGAAGCGTTAGGAAATCTGTCTCGTAATTCTTTTATTCTATCTCTTGCCTCTTCCTTTCTTTCAATTGGGATTACTCCTTTTCCTTGCGCAAGACCATCTGCTTTTGCATACCAGCCTTTATCTTCTGATTGTTTTAGAATATAATCCACGCCTTCCAACGTTGTTGTAAAAACTCCATATTCTGGTTGAGGAAGCCCAATTTCTTTTCCTAAATTTCTTGCAAAAGTCTTACTCCATTCTATTTCTCCAGCATCTCTTGTAGGGCCTACGGTTGGGACGCCTTTTTGTTCTAAAGCATTAACCAGTCCTGCTTCTATCGCGTTATCTTGAGCAACATCTACAAGATCTACATGCTCTTGTTTGCAAATCTCTAAAATTTCATTAACGTCTGTAGTTTTTAATCTGGAGAAAATTTTAACCGGTTTTTCAGAAACAAATTGCATTAGGTCGTTTCCCGGTACGGCAAGTACTCGTTTTACATGAGAACTTCTGGAATAAGCGTCAACAAGAGCAGATCCTCTACCTCCACCATCAATAATAAGAACCGTTCCCCGTTTCTTACTCATTTATGAAAAACTTACTAAGGGGCAGATTTAATCTTAACAAATTTTCTTTTTCCTACTCTTAAAATAGCATCATTTTTTGGAATAAAGGTTTTGTTTGGATCTTTTATGATGTTGCCGTCGTATCCAACTCCACCTTGTTCAATAGCTCGTTTAGCCTCGGACCTACTTAAGACTAAGCTTGAATGAATCAGTGCATCAGTAACAGTGCCTAACGAAGACATTGCAGGTTTAACTATTGTTGTAGTAGGAGTTGGTTGATTAAATATTGGGATGTTTCTAGTATCGAAAACAGGTAGATCTTCGGGAATTTGTTTTTGTTGTACAGTTTTTTCAAAGAACTCTTCTGCCTCTTTTGCTACTTTTTTCCCATGTATCTCACTCACAACTTGGTAAGCTAGGGTTTTTTTATGAACCAATGGATTTTTTTCAGATTCTAGTCTAGACTCTATATTTTTTATTTCGTTAATAGATAAGTTTGTAGCAAGAATAAAATAATCAACAATTAGACTGTCACGTATTGACATGATCTTTATGTACATATCATTTGGATTTTCGTCTAACCAGATAGTATTGCCTAGTGATTTACTCATTTTGTGGCCATCAGTACCTGGCAAAAAGACGTTGGTAAGAATATAAGATTCTTTTTGGCAAAGATCCTTTTGTAAAGTGCGGCCGGCCTGCATGTTAAACGTCTGATCATATCCGCCTAATTGTACATCAGTGTCCATGAAGTAACTATCATACCCCTGCATAATAGGATATTCGGTTTCATCAAGCCTCACGCTTTTTCCCTCATCCAGTCTTTTGCGAATAAGCTCTCGGCTTATAAAATCATTCAGAGAAAACTGCCGCTTAAGTTTTAGGAGCTTACCGTAAGTTAGCTTTGCAAGCCATTCGCTGTTGTATCTTATTTTAACTTTTGAAAAATCAAGAATTTTCTCTGCCTGTTTTTTATAAGTTTTAAAATTTTCTTCAATTTGCGTGGATGTTAGAACAGGACGCTCAGAGTCTTTATCTGATGTGTCTCCGATAAGTGCTGTAAAATCGCCGATTAAAAAAGTAACATTATGACCAAGTTCTGAGAATTTTTGAAGTTTTCGCAAGGGCACTGCATGGCCCAGGTGAATTTTAGTTGCTGTTGGGTCAATCCCTAAATAAATATTTAATTTTTTTCCGCTTGAAATTAATTTGCTAAGCGTGTCTTTTGAAGGAATGATATTTGCAACTCCCCGAGTCAGTAATTCTTCAATTTTATCCATGCCTTAAGTATACCACGACTAGTCGTTAGTAACTAGCCACTAGTAGCTAGTTTTGGTATACTTAAGGATATGGCTGATTATTCAAGAAGGGGGTCTAGGAGAAAAAGATTTAGGTACAGTTCCTCAAAGGTTCTTCTCTACAGCAACTTGGCAAAATACTCATTTTACGGACTTATAGCTTTTATCATCCTCATGACTGGTCTTTTCTTATGGTACGGAAGAAGCCTTCCTACTCCCGGAAAACTCATAAACCCGCCTCTTGGGCAATCTACGCGAATTTACGACAGGAAAGGAATTCTTTTGTACTCGGTCTATCAAAATCAGAATCGTACATACGTAAGCCTCAAGGATATTCCAATTAATTTGAGAAACGCTACGATCTCCATAGAAGACAAAAATTTTTACAAAAATCAGGGATTTTCTATAACCGGATATCTTAGGGCAGTAAGAAATATAGTTCTCTTCAGAGGACTTTCGGGCGGATCAACCATAACTCAGCAGCTCGTTAAAAATGTTTTATTGTCCTCAGAACGTACAATTCCCCGAAAAATAAAGGAGCTGATGCTTGCAATTCAGGTAGATAAAAAATATTCCAAAGATCAAATTTTTGAGATGTATTTAAATGATGTGCCGTATGGAGGAACAAGCATTGGAGTTGAGGCAGCTTCGGAATCGTACTTTGGCAAAAAAGTTAAAGATTTGGATCTAGGGGAAAGCGCTTTCTTAGCAGGTCTTCCCCAGTCTCCAAGTGTCTATTCTCCATATTCGGGCGGAAAATATTATATTAGTCGTACCGAGGATGTTCTATCTCAAATGGTTTCTGAAAAATATATAACCAAACAAGAGAAAGAAAATGCACTTTCGGAAATAAAAAATAAAACCTTTTCGCAAAAAGACACTTCGATTAAGGCTCCGCATTTTGTTATTTATATCAAGCAGCTTTTGGCAAAGCAGTTTGGGGAGGCTGCTGTTGAAAACGGCGGACTGCAGGTTACAACAACGCTTGATTACTCGGTTGAACAAGAGGCGGAAAAAATAATAAAAGAAGAGATTGATAAGCTTAAGGGTTACAATGTTGGAAATGGCGCCTCAATTGCAATGGATCCTTTAAGCGGAGAAATTTTGGCAATGGTCGGAAGCAAAGACTACTTCGACAGCAAAAATGACGGAAATTTTAATACTGCTCTTTCCAACAGACAGCCGGGTTCTTCGCTTAAGCCAATCATGTACGCAACGGCTTTTGAAAAGGGTTATACACCAGCAACAATGATAGTGGATGTTAAAACAGATTTTCCAAGCAATGATCCAAAACACCCAATTTACACACCGGTTAATTACGACGGAAAATATCATGGGCCGATACAGCTTAGATTTGCTTTGGGCAATTCCATTAATCTTCCTGCCGTTAAGATGCTGGGCCGTGTTGGAATAAAAGATGTTATGCAAAAAGCGTACGATATGGGAATTGAAAACTGGAGACCGACTTCCGAAAATATGGCAGATGTCGGACTTTCACTTGTCTTAGGAGGTAGAGAAACATCGCTTCTTAGTGAGGTAACTGCATATTCGGTTTTTGCAAATCAGGGAGTAAAACAAGATCCGGTTGCAATTCTTAAAGTAACCGACAATCGGGGAAATACACTTTTTGAGCAAAAAAAAAGAGACGGGCAAAGAGTTTTATCCTCCGAGGTTTCTTATTTAATATCGCACATTCTTTTGGATAACAATGCAAGAACTCTTGCGTTTGGTCCAAATTCTTGGCTGGTTATTCCCGGAAAAACAGTTTCTGTTAAAACCGGAACTACAGATCAAAAAAGAGATAATTGGACTGTTGGTTACACCCCTTCGTATGTTGTTGGAGTGTGGGTGGGAAATAACGATAACAGCCCAATGAATCAAGCAATCTCGTCGGGCGTTACAGGAGCATCTCCTATTTGGAATAGAATTATGCGAGTCGTTTTAAAAGGAAAGGGAGACGAGTTACCTAAAAAGCCGGATAATGTTATAGCTTTGCAGATAGATAGTTTAGGAGGAGGACTTCCTGTTTCGGGACAGTCTGCAAGATCCGAGTACTTTATAAAAGGTACCGAACCAACAGGGCCGGGAGCAATTTATCAAAAAGTTAAACTTTCAAAACATCAGAACGGCAAATTAGCAAATCAGTCAGAGATCGATGCACATGATTACGATACTAAAGACTATATAGTTTTTCACGAAGAAGATCCCGTCTCAGCTGATGGAAAAAATAGGTGGCAAGAAGGAATAAGCGCGTGGCTCCAAGGTCAATATCCGGGAGATGATAAGTATCACCCGCCGACTGACACATCAGATTATCAGGAAACTTCTAAATCTAACTCTTCGGGCGAGTCAACACCAACGCCTACTCCGACTCCGACTCCGACTCCGACTACAACCCCAACCCCGAACCCCTAATTATTCTTTTGATTTTATCTTAAATTTCTTTCTTAGCGTCTCTAATATTTTGTCACGGATTTTTGAAACCTCCTCGTTTGTTAAATTCCTTTCTCTATGCTGGTAAACAATATGAAAAGTTCTTGAATTCTCAAAGACATCAAGAAGACTGACCTGGCTAATCAATGGGCTTTGTTTTTTTATTTCTTCTATTATGCCTCCAACTTTAATTTTTTCCGAGACTTCTATTGCAAGGTCCTCAATTATCGGCGGATATTTTGGAATGGGTTTATATTTCTTAGATAAGTTTATTTTCGATAAAATATCCGAAAAATTAAGCTCAAAAAAAATTCCTTCATCAAAAATCTGAATATATTTTGCACCCTCTTCATTTATCCCGCAATCCTCAAACATTTTTTCAATTACTCCCTTAACTTCATAAAAAGTTTTATTATTTGATATTCCGGACAGAAAATAGAACTCTTTAGCCCCATCGATATTTGATCCAACATAAACCCTTCCTAATTCAAATAAATTTATTTTTTCAAAGTATGGTTTATTTTGCAAAAGAGCTTTTTTTAAATTAGGAATAAGAGACGGTCTTAGGTATTCAAATTCCCTGCTCACGGGATTATCAACTCTTAAAGTTTTATCCGGGGCAATCTCATTTTCCAAAAGGTCTTTTTCGCTTACTAAGCTATATGTAGAAATTTCTGAAAAACCGCTGGCAGTAAAGATATTTTTGATCATTTTTTCCATCTCGTAATCTTTAAGGTATGGGATTTGCGCAATAGGAATTCGTCCTTGAGGAATTGTTTTTGGAAATTTATTGTAGCCGTAAAGCCTTGCAACCTCCTCGATTAGATCCTCTTCTATCTTTAAATCATTTCTGTAGGTTGGTACAGTCACTTCTATAATATCTTTTGTTTTCTTAAAAGGCGAAAGATTAAGCCTTTGTAATAAATTTAAAACTTTGTCCTCCCCTATTGAGATTCCTAAAATTTTATTAAGTCTCTCCAGTTTAAGGTTTAGTTTCCATGGCAAAAAATCTTCTTTTCTAATATCAAAAAGTTCACTTGCGATTTGGCCTCCTGCTTCCCTAAGTACCAGCTCAACACATCTTCTCAGTGCATCGACGGTTCCTCCCGCATTTACTCCCTTTTCAAAAATACTGGATGCAACGGATCGAAGAGAAAGAGAAGTTGCGGTTTTTCGAATTAGAGCAGGGACTTCAACAGGAACTCTTATAAATATCGTTTTTGTGTTTTCAAAAGTTCCGCTATTTAACTCTCCCTTTATTCCGCAAAGATCTATTATCTTTTCACTGTCTGAGATTATAACTGCACCTTTTGGCAAGTGATATGTTGTCTCATCAACGCTTGTAAATTTCTCTCCTCCTTTTGCCTGATGGACTCTCATCAAAGAGTCCTTAATCTTTTTATAATCAAATGCATGAATAGGATTACCAAGCTCAAGCATTACATAATTTGTAATATCTACAATATTATTTATCGGCCTTTGTCCGGTTTTTATCAATTTTTCTTTTAGCCAGGGAGGAGACTGCTTTACTGTTATGCCGTCTATTATTATTCCCGTAAATCTTGGATTTATAGAAGCGCTTGTTGCTATTTTAATAGGCAATTTTTTTTTGGGTTTTAAATCACTTGGAATTTTTGGAAATTTTATTGTTGTATTTTCTATTGCTGCAATTTCCCTTGCAATTCCGATGATAGATAGAAGGTCGGGGCGGTTTGGAGTGATTTCAAATTCAAAAATAACATCATCGCCTTGCCTTACTATTTTCTCTGTGCCCAAGCCTACTTCTGTAAGGCGTTCTCCCAAATCTTTTGGAGAAAGTTTTACATCAACATATTCCTTAAGCCAAGATAAAGGTACAAGCATATTAAAATTGCTCAATTATTCGCAAGTCAGGGTTTGTTAAAAGTCTTAAGTCTTCCATCTCATACCTTAGGGTTACAAGTCTGGAGAGTCCAATTGCAAAAGCAAATCCGGAAAATTTTTGAGCATCATATCCTACGGCTTTTAATACATTGGGATGTATCATTCCCGCAGGCATTATCTCGCTCCACCCGCTCATTTTGCAAAAACTGCATCCTTTACCCTTGCAGACAGTACACTTAATATAGGTATCAACTCCGGGTTCCACAAAGGGGAAGTTTGTCGTCGCAAATTTAAGTTTTATACTATCTCCCATAAGCTTTCGCAAAACATAATCAATCGTTCCAAAAAGATCTGTTAGTTTAACATTTGTATCTACCAGAAATCCCTCAACTTGCCAAAATTCAAAGCCGTGAGAGGCGTCAACTTGTTCATAGCGGAATACTTTTCCCGGTACAATAACTCGAAGAGGCGGCTTAATTTTCTCCATTGCCCGGGCCTGCATACCGGATAGTTGAGTTCTAAGGATAATTTCTCCAGGATTTACTTTTGCATTTCTGGTATCCAAATATAGCGTTTGCTGTGTGTCTCTTGCTGGATGATCTTTAGGAATATTTAAAGCTTCAAAGTTATAATAGTCTGTTTCTATCTCTGGCCCGTCTGCCACCTGATATCCAAGTCCTTTAAAAACATCTATGACATCATAAATAACTTGAGTCATAGGGTGAAGGTGCCCCATCTGCGGTTTTATCCCGGGAATCGTAACGTCGATCTTCTCTTTCAATTCCTCTGAAGTTTCTTTTTTTGTCCTTGTCTGTTGCGCAGAAATTGTGCCTTCTATGCTTTTTTTTACTTCGTTTGCAAGTCTTCCGATTTCCGGTCTTTTTTCTTTGGGCAGTTTTGATATTTTTTTTATTGCAAGAGTAAGCCTTCCCGATCTTCCCAAAAATTGAACTTTCAACTCCTCCAGCTCTTTATAGTCCTTAGCATCCAAAATTAGCGAAACAGCCGAATTTTTAATTTGAATAAGTTCTTCTTCCATATATCTAGAGTAGCATAAAAAAACTCCCACTTTCCATTCCAAAATGGCGGGGAGTTAGAGATGGGAGGATTTATGCATTTTTAACTGACTCTACGACTTTTTTAAAAGTATCCGGATCATTAACGATTAAGTCACTTAATATTTTCCTATCGAGTCCAATATTAGACTTTTTTAGTTTATTAATAAATAAGCTATAAGAAAGACCTTCCTTCCCAACTGCTTCTGAGATTCTCGTGATCCAAAGTGATCTGAAGTCTCTTTTTCTAAGTTTTCGTCCATGATAAGAATATGCTCTTGCATGAAGCTCTGCTTCTTTTGCGACTTTAATAAGCCTGCTTTTAGTTCCTCTGTATCCCTTCGTGGCTTTTAAAAGTTTTTTATGTTTTCTTTTTGATACTATTCCTCTTTTGACGCGGGCCATATTTATTCTTCCCCTAACATTTTTTTAATTTTTTTTGCAAATTTTCCGGTTAAAACTCCCGGTTCTTTTTGTCTTCTAAGCCTTCTTTTTGACTTTATAAGCTTGTGGTGGCTTTTATACTGATGAGAAAACAAAACCTTTCCAGTTTTTGTTACCTTAAATCTCTTGCTTACCGATTTTTTTATTTTTTTCTTTGGCATATTCCATCCCTTGTCTCGTTTCGCTTGAGAGCGAGCTCGATTTTCGGCCCTCGCTCCTTTCTGGAGAGAGAATTGTTATAAGTTGTCTTCCTTCAAAATGTTTTTCTCGCTCTATTTTTGATATATCCGAAAGATATTCAATGGTTTTTTCCAATATTCTTTCTCCAAACTCCGGGTGCGTTATTTGCCGTCCCGCGAATTTTACTACAAATTTAACTTTATTGCCATACTTTAAAAATTCCTGGGCTTTTTTTAAGACAACCATTAAGTCATGGTCGTTCATAAAAGGGCCAAGTCTTAGCTCTTTGGTTTCGGATGCTTTTGATTTTTTTCTCTCTTCTTTCTTTTTCTTCTCTTCCTGATATAAAAACTTTTTAAAATCAATGATTTTTGCAACAGAAGGGGTAGCATTTGGAGCTATCTCGACAAGATCAAGTCCCAATTTTCGGGCTTTGCTCAGCGCATCAAACCGCGAAAGAATTCCTAATTGCTTACCGCTTGATTCCAAAACACGCAATGTGCTTGAAAAAATTCGCTCGTTTACTCTATAAAATTTTCTATTATCCTGTCTTTTTTTAGATCTTTTTATCAATTTCTTCCTGCAACTTTTGTAAAAATTTGGAAACTTCTAATTGTCCTAAATCTTTTCCATCTCTTGTTCTGACCGAAACCACATTCTCTTTTTCTATTTCCTTATCCCCTATTATACCCATATAGTTCACTTTTTGTAAAGTGGTGTCGCGGATTTTATGCTGAAGAGTTTCCGCTCTATCGTCTAGTTGGGCTCTGATGTTTGCGCTCACTGCCTCATTATAAATTTTTTCCGCTTTTTTCCTATGTCTCTGCGCAATCGGCATAATAGTCACTTGGATAGGAGAAAGCCAGGCAGGAAAAGCTCCCTGATAGTGTTCAGTCAGAACTCCTATAAATCGTTCGGTTGACCCAAGAATGGCTCTATGAATTATAACCGGGCGTTTGGCTTTTCCGTCTTTATCTATGTATTCAAGCTCCATCCGATCCGGAATTTGAAAATCAAGTTGAATTGTAGCAAGCTGCCAGTCTCTATCCTGCGAGTCCTTTATGTGTATATCAATTTTGGGGCCGTAAAATGCTCCATCTTTTTCTTTTATTCCAAATTTAACTTTTGCATTTTCAAGCGCTTTTTTTAAATCTTTTTCCGCCTCTTCCCAAAGTTTTTCACCACCCATTGCCTTATCCGGTTTGGTCGAGAGATAAAATTCGGGAGTAAAGCCTAAGGATTTATAAAACGAAACAACTAGTAATAATAACTCATGAATTTCGGGTTGGATTTGATCGGGTCTTATAAAATGGTGCGCATCGTCAATCACAAATTGCCTTACTCTGAAGAGCCCTCCCAAGACTCCAGAGAGTTCGTTTCTGTGTAGATTTCCAAATTCTGAAAATCTTAGCGGAAGATCGTTGTAACTTCTCGTTTTTGAACCATAGATCAGAGATGAACCGGGGCAATTCATTGGCTTGAGTGAATATGATTGATTTTCAATTTTAAAATTGAAAATGTTCTCATGATAATATTCCCAATGTCCCGATTTTTTAAATAAATCTGATTTAACTAAGATCGGAGTTGATACCTCTTGGTATCCTTCCTGTGACAGCTTTTTCCTTAGAAAATCCGCAAGAGTACAATAAATAATCCAACCCTTTGGGTGCCAGAAAACTGCCCCCGGGGCATACTCCGAGAAAGAAAATAGGTCAAGCTCCTGACCTATTTGTCTATGATCTTTAAGATTTGAAGATTTAAACATTTAAGCTATTTTACCAGCTGAGGACTGTTTTGTAAATTTTGAAGTACATATTTTGTTAAATTGGAAACAAAGTCACCTATAATCGGGAACCATTGAATATTTTTAAATATGTGAGTTAAGAGAAAAATTATTACAGAAAAGCCTAAAGTTGCTCCAAATGCCCATGCAATCCCTCCAAAAAAATTGTTAACTATTATTTCTCTAATGCCCCTTTGGACCTGATCAAATTTAGCCACGCTTAAAGTATACCAGAAAAGAATTGTTTTTAGAAACAGCGAAAGAATGCATGAATAAGCAGCGATGAATAAGTCGCGATACATATTGGAAGTTTTTGTGGTATAATTTGGTTATGAACATAAAAAAATTAGATTACTTGATTAAATTGACTTATGACAAAGCCTACAAAGGCTATGTTGCGGATGTAGTGAATTTATTTGGGTGCATGTCACAGGGCAAAACGAAAAAAGAAGCTTTAGAAAATGTGGAAAAAGCTATAAAAGCATATATGGAAGTACTTGCTAGAAGAGATAAGAATGTGGAATTCACTAAAAAATCCGTAGATATAGATGCTCCTCTCCTTTTATTAAATGCCTAAGCTTACTAATATCTCCGGGAGGAAAGCAGTCAAAGCTTTTTTAAAATTTGGGTACATTCATGTTCATACTTCTGGAGATCATGCAATCCTACAAAAGGCAGGAGCTCCAACCTTATCGATTCCTTTACATAAAGAAGTAGCGCCCTTTTTATTAAAATCTCAAGTTAAAAAGGCAAATATAAAAGTGCACGATTACAGGAAAGCTATTAAGTAGTCGTTTATTGTTATCAGTGGGCGATAGTGGACTCGAACCACTGACCTCTGCAATGTCAATGCAACGCTCTAGCCAGCTGAGCTAATCGCCCAATTCTAGTAATTCTATCAAAAGTTAGAATTCTTTACAAACTAGAGAACCTAGAAGTAGCTTGTAATTATCCTGCTTGGGTTGCAATTACGCGCTCGTTTGATAGGCCAAAAGTTGTGCCGTGTTTTTTAAACATATTCCAATATTGTCTTTGAGATTTCTTGCTTTTCATAACAGAAAGCCAGGCCGAAGAATCTTCTATCTTTTGTCTTGCTGACTTTACTAAAGATAACATCCATTGGAAGAAAGTTACATGATATTCTCCCGGCTGTTCAATTCGCTGTTCAACTGTAATCTCTTTAAATTCAATTGCAATCTCCGCAGACGCAGCCGTTATTTTTTTAAGCTCCGCTAAGATTTCTGAAATCTTTGCGTTTAAAATTTGTGTGTTTTCTCTATCAGCTCTTCTTGTTATATCAATTATCTCTCTTCTGTAATCAAGTCCGGGTTCAACATTTCCAAGAAATTCTTTCTCTCTTTTCTTTTTTGAAAAATCTATTATTTTTCCTTCTTCCAAATCTCCCGAGGTTTGATCTTCTTCTTGCGGATTTTGTGCTCCCAAAAGCTGCTCCCAAAGACTGTTTATGCTTTTTTTGCCAAAATCATCAACTACCGAATCAACAACACTGGAACCAACCCCCTTTAGAATTTCTATTGGGTTTTGGTCGACTAAATTCTGATGTTTTTGCTTCTGGGTTTTAGTTTTCATAAGATTTGGATAACCTTATCATAATTTCTTTAGGAAATCAAGCGTTTTTTGCTGTCTTATTATACCTGCCAAGAGATATTTATTCGCCTCAAGCCCTTTCCGTTCATTTTCATCTTTTGCATTTTTTATTGCATCTTCTATTTCCCCATCCTCCACCGTTATTTTTTCTTCTTCTGCTATTTTAGCAAGTGCAAATTCAAGTTTTATGTCGTTTATTGCTTTGTTTTCGTATTCTTTTTTTAAGTCTTCAACAGTTTTATGTGTTGACGTAAGATATTGATCCAAAGTCAGTCCCAGTCTTTTTATTTCCGAAAGGGTTTGAGCAAGCAGTCTTTCTACCTCCTGTTCAACAATTATTTTTGAAACCTTCACACCTACGCTTTTTTGAAGTTCGGCCATTATTTCATCAAAACTTGCCTCTTTGGGTTCTTTTCCCGGAACAATAATTTTTGACTTTGATGTTATTTTTTTAATGTTTTCTTTATAACCGTTTAAGTCAACTCGCGGAACCTCACAGGTTGAGGCAGTAAACTTCCAGTCTTTATCATCTTCCAGAATCTCCACATGAATTCTAGGATTTATAATTGGTTTAATATCATGTTTTTTTATCGCCTGCGCATAACATTCCGGAAGTAATTTTTTAAGAACCTCTTCTTTTACCTTGTCTTTATCTATCTTTCCCTCTACAATCTTCTTTGGAGCTTTCCCTTTTCTAAAACCCGCAACATTTGCGCTTTTTACAACCTCCTCCAAAACTATCTCCGTAGTGTCTTTAACTATTTTTGAAGGAATCGTGATATTTAAAATTATTGTTCCGTCTTCCTGTTTTTCTGTTATTGAATCCATATATTGAGTGCGGAAGACTCATCTTATTTTGGACTTCTGCTTGTTCATTTTAGCAAACTAATGGAGGTTTATCAAAAAATAGAATAAAAATAAATTATACTTCGCTTATTATATCAAATCCTTTAAAGCTTCCTGTTATAGCTAGTCCAATAATAGCATCGCTTACAAGGTGTTTATTCCTAATTTGCTTTGCGGTTTCGTTCATTGTAGCACCAGATCCAACTGCATCGTCGATAAGAAGCACATTTTTATATTCTTTTTTATCTCCGACTATAATTGTTTTTTTAGCATTTTCAACTCGATCTTCAAGTTTTGAAAGAGTTTTTTGTGGAACAATAATTTCCATTTTGATTTTTGTCACAGAAAGAATTCTTACCGGTAGGCGTAATTTTTCTTCCAATTCTTTCATGAATTGAATCTCTCGTTTTACTGTGGGGGGTACAAAAAGAACACCATCGATATCTAGTTTTTGCATAATTTTGATAATCTGAGGACGAATTTCATCTATCAATTTGTTTATAAGATGTTTATTTTGACTTTGTTTTGCATAAAGAAGCGTTTGCCCAAGTTTAGTTTTGCCAAATCTTTCAATACTATAGAAATCTAGATAAAAAAGCTTATCCAAGAAAACAGCTTTAAAAGTATTTTTCATTTTTGGCATTCCGTCAATGAGGTCGTTTTTCTTAAACCTATCAAACTTCTTGATGGTAGTTATATATTCGTCTGCGGTTTTTAGTGGATCTTGTTTTGTTTTTTCGCACCACACAAGAAAACCATCCCATCCTTCTTTTGCCTCACCTATGGGAGTAATATAAAGATATCTTTTGTTAATTATATCAAGTACTTTTCGATCAACGTGAATAATACTAGCTGCCTTTTTATTCGTCTCAAGCAAATAATATACTTTAGGAGGTTTGCCAATTTTTTGGAGTATATTTTTTTTGATTAGGTTTTTTAACTGTTTTCTTACTGCTCGTCCACTAATGTTTCCTAGATAATCAGTTAATTCTTTCCCACTTGCCTGACCATTTTTATAAATATAATCAATAATTTTATTTGATGTTGGTTTACTCATAATTAATTAACTTTCCTAGTTCCTAGTATACTAGGAACTTAGTAATAAGTCAATAGTAGCGTCTTTGGTTTATCTCTCCGTGGTTTAATGGAAAATTGATTAGCCCTAGGAATTCACGTTATTTTGTCAATATAGCGTGAATTTACTACGTAAAACGGGAATGATTTACTTATTCCTTAAGTTGGTTGTCAAGAGGAAGAGAGGTCTCGAACACTTTTTGAAGCTAAAATTAATATAATTCTAGAAATGGAAAAAATTAGTATTCTTGATGTTTTAAGATCAGCCCGTTATATCAAGCTTTTCGTTCATTTGATAACGATGTTATCCGATCTTGTGCGGATGAGAGGAGTCGAACCTCCAAGGGTTTCCCCACATGGTCCTAAACCATGCGCGTCTGCCAATTTCGCCACATCCGCG
>Ga0209515_10002419_pt1 | contig 28738 bp, 25 predicted proteins | sample Subgroupgradi54m_FD_187454 | JGI IMG/M metagenome (GOLD analysis project Ga0209515, IMG submission 187454) | Subsurface groundwater microbial communities from S. Glens Falls, New York, USA - GMW60B uncontaminated upgradient, 5.4 m (SPAdes)... ... | reverse complement strand
GTGGAGACGTTTATCGCTCCCAATCAGGGCAGTCGCAGAGTGAATATTCTGGGTTTTTCCGCGGTGGATGATCTTGGTTCATTGGTGCCGATCCGGCATCTCATGTCCCGAGACCATGTGCGCGTGGATAGGAAGACGAGTGCCTGGATGATGGGCAAGTTCTTGAAGATTTTGGTTTTTGCCCACAGTCAGAATATCTCGGTCGGGCGTATAAGCGGGGACAATATTCTGATCGAACGGGACAAGCACTATGTCGCGTTGTTCGATTGGACGTTTTCTACCATGTACACGAAGCGCATTTCAACAGACGTTGTCTGTAAAGAAATAGCGCAGGGTGCCAGGGAAGTAATTCTTGCATTGGGAGGTGACCTGAAAGACGGAACATTTTTTGACGACGAGGCAGACCCTGATAACCGATATGCAGCGTATCTTTATGCGCTTGCATCCGGTGAAGAGAATAGCGCACAGAGAGCGCATGAGCGCTTTTACTTGCTTGTGAGGGCATTATGGCCTCGCAGCTATTGGCCATTTACGGCGCACACCATGTAAAGGAGAGAGATCATGGGAAGACACGTACTTTCTACTGCTGCGTATACAAGAGTTGCCAAAGAGGCAGAGAGGGCGGGTTCTGCTACGTTTGCCGGCGAAGAGCGCAGGCAAAAAGGCCTGGGACTCCATCCGCTGGTAGATCCAAGCGGAGGAAATCTTTACGACCCTATTCGCAGATCAATTTCATGGCTCGAGCCGGAAGCAGATCATTTTGTGCTTCTTCGCGGCGTGGCGATACTGGAAGAGACTCGATTGGATACAACCGGATCCATGGGAACGAATGTCAAAGTTGCAATGGACGTGTTGCCAAGCACATACGAGTTGCTTGCTACCGGTCCGGCTGCGGTGCTGGGTCGCTATGATGTCCAGATGATCACATCGATCTTTGGAGACGTCCGCGATGATTATATACTCTGCCGTTCGCAGGCCGAGATGGATGAGCGGATCGCAGAGCAAATGACGCTCATGGTGCCCGAGGGCGAGGGTTACGACGCTGATGAAGATCCGCAGTACGGGTTGTTTGGCGGGGCGTATCTTACGACAGTGAGTATCAATGACTACGGATTGAACTACTATGACTTCACCGTGAGCGATGCTCGTGGGCGCCATCGGCTTGATGCAGGGAATCTGGTGCGGGTGTTTGGGGAATCCGTGTTTGAAAAGGTTGCCGAAAACGGCCACGGCTACCAGATCAATGCGAGAAATATTCCTACTACTGAAGAGATTGTCGCGTCTCTTCTTGAGAGAGCGCATGCATTTTTTCTTCAGGTGGGGAATGATCAAAATGTCACAAGCTTCTGGAGGCGTATATACGGCGATCAGCGCGTAATCGTGATTCCAGAAGTCAGATTGCTTCCGTATGTGAAGGCGGCGATCATTGGGCTTACCGAGGGTGTTTTCGACCTTCAGTCGGTAGAGACGTTTCTTACGAGCTCCAACCTGGCGCAAGACAGCGCACGATTGATTGCTCGGGCAGTGGCCGGTATTCCTATCGGCGCACAGATGGCACTCCCGAACTTTCATGAGATTCCTCTTCGCGGGGCAAGGTTTGCCAAGACGGGGGACATCTGGCCCATCGGACATGCCAGTGCCCCGGTTGAAGCGGTCACTGATGACGATGACGTCGAGCCGGAAGACGAGAGCACCGAGATGTGGCTCTAGGCTCACCGTGAGCCTGTGTTAAAAACCAACAAAGGGCAGTGAGAACTGCCCTTTTCTATTTTTAAGGAGGTGTCTCACGATGGCAAAGAAACAACTTTTCGTTATTGCCGATCTCGGAGGGGGCGATGGCGGGAAGGGTGGCGTAGTCCATAAGATTTGCGAGGTAAAGAAAGCGCATACGGTCATTAAGGTGGGCGGCGCGCAGGGAAGCCACGGGGTGCGCACATCAAGAGGGCTGTCGTTTAACTTTAGCCACTTTGGCTGCGGTACTCTGGAAGGTATTCCCACCTACGTGAGTAAAAAAATGGTGATCGATCCCGTGGGTCTTATCTGCGAAGGTGATTTGTTGAAATATAACTGCGGAGTTAGAAATGCGTTTGAAATGATTACTGTAGATGAAGAAGCGCTTTGCGTAACGCCGTTCCATCGTATTGTTTCGCAGCTGCGGGAGCTGGCGCGCAAAGACAATCCCAAAGGCACGATCGGTACGGGCATAGGCGAGGCGGTATATGATGCGGAGATTTTTCCAAATCTCGCAATCCGCGTAAAGGATATCAAGCGTGCGGATCTCCGCGATATGCTTGAAGCGATACGTCTGCAAAAGATTCGTGATCTTGCTGCTCTTGCGGACAGTGATAATTTCTGGGACGCGGACCGAGATGATGCAAATCATCTGGTTGCGGCGCTTAAGAATGAGGCGATGTCGGGTGCGGCTGCTCATGGATTTAAAGAGATGATCTCGCGCGTGCGTATTGCGGACACTGATTACTTGAGAAAAGAAATCTTGTCGCGAGACGGTGCTGCGGTAATTGAGACATCACATGGCATTCTGACCGATCGGTACTACGGATTTCATCCGCATACCACGAAGCTCCGCACTATTCCCAATGTTTCATTTGGTCTGGCAGAAGACTGTGATTATGACGGAGAAGTCCTTTTGATCGGGGTAACTAGAGCGTATCAGATACGCCACGGCGCGGGACCCATGGTGACGGACAGCCCCGAAATAGTGGAAGCGCTGCTGCCGGGAAGCCATAAGGAAGAGAATCGGTGGCAGGGAAAAGTACGCGTAGGTCCGCTTGATTTGGTCTCGCTTCGTTACGCGATCAACGTATGCGGGGGAGCATCAATGTTTAGCGGTCTTGCGGTAACGTGGTTTGACCAGATACCGGTCTTCGGAAGTTGGCAGTATTGTGACAGTTACATGGGGGCTGATCATTCCGAATTTTTTACTCCAAGAGGAGAGATTATCGTACGGCGCGGATGGGGCGACGCGCAGCTTCTGCGACAGGAAAAATTGGGTACGTTGCTTAAGGCATGCAGGCCGAATATCAGCGAGTATAATATTTCGTCTGCGGCGAGCAGAAAAGATATGACGGCTCTTTGCAGTAATATGCTTAAAGAAAAACTCGGCGTACCGGTGAGAATGATCTCATTCGGTCCGACCGAGAAAGATAAGGTGTGTATATAGCGCACGTGTATAAGTGGGACTCATGTGCCCACTTTTTTTATTAAAAATTGCATGTTACCAATGAGCATGGCTGGGGGTTGTATGAATAACCGCATGAGTAGGGAATCTGTAAGGGGGAGGGGAGCTATTTGACAATCTATGAGTAAAGTGATATGAATAGAAGCGGGTATTTTGACAGTGTTTAATTAAAAGACAAAGAGAGGGCTTTCATGAACGAGACATTGAGACAGAAGCTCGCAGAGCTTGGTTTGAGCGAAGATCATATCACGAAGTTAACGGTCGAAGGCGTTGGGTCTGATGCGGATATGGCCATGCTCACCTCATCTGAGGTGAAGCAGATTACCGGGTGCGGGTTGATCACGGCCAAAAAAGTTGCCGTGGTATTTGCCCCGACTGTGCCCCTTGCGCCGTCAATGACGGCCGCAACTGCGCCAGTCGAACTGGTTTCTCCTAACGCAGAAATTCCGGAAGGCAATGCTCCGTCGCCTGCTCAAGTGAATAGCTTTGCTACGTCGCTTGGCATTGATCCTAGCATGATGACTGCTTTTATGTTTTCGGGAATGACTGGCGGCGGTGGTATGGATATGGATATTTCGGCTATGCTGCCTATTCCCCAGATCGTTTCGGGCTACAATCCGAAGCGGCGCGACATGGTCTATATGTTCATGGGCCAGCTCGAGAAGCGTTTGGGCAGTCCCATTGTCGTGATCAATCATGATGGCAGTGTGAATCATGCGCTGACCATCAAGTATGTAAACGATCTTGATGAGGGCAGGGAAGCAGCTGAAGATGATGTCTACTATGATGATGACAGTACGCCTTACGAAGTGGTACGCGTCGGCGTGGATGCGCAGAGTGTCTATGACGGCGATCCGCTTGTTCCCGGCAAGGCACTGCAGAAGAGTGGTATGGGTACCGGGCGTGTGAACTGGAATGGCGTAAGTTTGGAAGTTCGCCAGGTTGCATACTATGCAGCTACTGTGACTCACGAGCTGGATCCCGCCAATGATACGCATGTGGCGTGGCTGCGCGATCATGTGAAGTCGGCTTCAAACCGCCTGGTGTTTCAGGGACTGTGCCCGAAGGCGCTTAGTGTATTCAATGATAAGTCCCGCACGGGAGAGTTGCCGAATTTGCGGGTAACGCTTAGCCGCGGTCCGCGCAGGACTGAAGTGATGCCTCGCCGCCGTCGGGTAACGCCTCGGGGTGATCTCGTCGCAGGCGTAGGCAGGACGGAAGACGATCTGTAGTCGCTTCGTTTAGCGGAGTGTAAAAAATAAGGGCAATCCATTGCGGATTGCCCTGTTTTATTTTCTCTCTTAAAGCTGCGGCAGAAATACTTTTGTCACAAAGAGTTTGGTCGCCAGTCTTCGGTAACCCGAATCCCAGAACATGCTCTCTGAATCAATGCCCGTCGAATGTGCGGTTTGTATTCCTCCGATCTCGGGAAAGAATCGGCCGTAGCCTCTGTGCATGAGGCGATATTGAAGGATATCGCGCTCCATTTCCTCAAGCCAGATAGATCGTGCATGGTGTTCATGGAGATACGGTGTCAGTAATTTTTCATGCAGATCCCTCACTGAATTATCAGTTCCGCACCAGACTCCCTGGAATAATACATGCGTAAGCGTACTGTCGCCGAGCGCATTGTCGGTATGAGGGAAGTCGCGGACAGAAAGCATACCGTCGCTACTCTGTTGAAGCCAGAATTCCAGCGCCTTTCCTTCTCTATATTTTCCTCCGCGTATACGTTTGAGCGATTGCTGTACTTCGAAGCGCTTCTCTATGGGAGTATTCGGTTTTACAAATACCGCGAGATCCAGATCAGCGGAGGTAGTGCCATATCCTTTGACTCGAGAGCCAAACAATATGAGAGCCGGATAGAGAAAAGAGGAAAGCGCGGGATCCTTGTGTATTATGTCTACTGCAGTCAGCGCTTCTTCTATCTCACTATTGATGTGCGTACGCAGGATGGAAAAAGGCGCATCGAATCGAGGCGGCGGTATGTCATATGTGTCGAGTAGCGAGCGATCAATGATGCCAAGCGCATGCCAGCGCGAGAGGGTTACCGTAATTGCATCGCAAATGTCAGGGTTGTCGCCATCCCATGCATTTTTGAAAAAATCGGTGCATGCATCTCGGATGGCGTTTGCTTTTTCTCTGTGTGTGTGCGCGTTGTGTTCGACCGCCTTTCTTGCGGCGATGATAGCCGTTAGCGCGGCGCGTATGTTTCTTTGCGAGAAGAGAAATTCTTTTAACTCGCAAAGAGCAAGCGACTCTGTGTGAATCATCTGGGCCATTCGGAGCGCGTATGCTTCTATCACTTTTCTTTCATTTTCTTTCATCAGCCAGTGTGTTCGCGCAGAAGTTATTCCCTGCGCCAACATGGTGTTCGCGCGTTCAATATCCGATCGGAGCATGCTGCTCAATTGAGGCAGCTGATCTACGTTCCACGCCGTTGCGAACGGTAAGCTGACGTTGGTATTTTCGTACTGATCTTGCGCGGTACTTTTTTCTATAAATCCAAGGTCGGCAAGAACAGGCAGCGTATCGGCAATGCTCGCCTCCAATATATTGCCGCGGTTGTCTTCAGTGAGTTGCTTGATATAGGGGAGGGAAATGAGACCTTTCTCTATGAGTTTCGGTATGAGGTGTGCCGCTTTAACCACTCTTGTGAGGGGACTGGCATTGCGCATCTCTTCTTCGATCACGTCGCCGTCTATAAAGTTGGCGCGTACATCGCTGACGGAGAGCAGTCTTGCCCAACCTTTCATATACGCATGGACGAAACGTTTTAATGCGTGTGCAAGAGCAGTGCTTTGAGGATTCCACGTGTGATCAGGGAGCATCTCAAAGGGCAGATACAATATGAGCCGGTCATTTGCCATATCTTCAAGGAAGTCTGCGAGTGACTCATACAAGTCAGATGCTTGTTCGTTGGAGATGGTGCCGGTGATGATATCTTTGATATCCGTATCTGCGTAAGGCGCATGTGCGTAAAGCGTGTTGAGATTTTTGGATAGCGATAACCGCATATTGGCTTCCTGAACCACCGTGGCATGTTGCCTGACTGCGATAAGCCATGAAGACTCATCTGCGTAGTGCAGCAGTGATTCCGCGGGCGGGGCATATGTACTTATTTCAGATTCAAAAGTTGTCTTCATAATTCTCCGGAGCAGAGATTTGGCTCTAGTGCTTGAATGTAAATGAGCGTGTCTATGAGATAATTTATACCATTTTATTACAATTAAGTCAATTTAAAAAACTCCCGATAGTCAGGGAGTTTTTTATATGTGTAGACATGCCTTAGAAAGAAATCGTAGAGAATGTTTTTCCTCTGCGGAAAAAGATTGATCGGGGAGCATCGGGAATGGTTACGAGTTCATCGCTTTTTCTGGTAAAAAGCTGCACGATATTTTTGCCATCGCGCGGATCGATGTCAGTGAAGAATATTCCGTCTATAGTCCGGAAAGCTATGTGCGCGTTGTCATCAAAAAACCAATCAGCATCGTCGATGAGCGCATCACTTGCAAAGACTTCTTCCATAGTTCCTGCTTTTTGAAATGGCTGGAATATATTGTCTTCAAGCCAGACAATGTCTATGCTCTGATCTTTGCGCAAAAGTATTTTCTTTCCGTTTGCGTCAAATTCGATCTGTCGTATACCGCCGGTAATAGGTTGGATTGTAGTGGAGCCGTCGGAGAGGAAGAGCCCGCCGGAAGAGTCGAGAATCACAAGAGAGCCGCCGGGCGTAGCTGAAAATACCACTGATTTTTCAGAGAGATAGAAACCAGGTCTTCCGATCGTAGTTATAACTTTTGAAATAGGATCCAGTTTCCCTAAGAAACCGTTCTTATCAATAAAGTAAACCATGTCATTGATGACTCCAAATGAGTTCACATGAGGAACGAGCTTCAGCGTGGTTGTTGATGTTTTGCCGATTAAGTCCCCTTTGCTATTGATGGAAAAAGAAGGAGTGAGCGAGGAGGTGGGAAGATTCGGAGCTGATACGGTTTCTTTTGGCGCCAGCGTACGGAATGATCCGGTCGTGGCAGATGCGCGAAGAGACGCAAGTTCATTTGCGGTGGAGGTAGCTATCGGTATGGCGGTAGGAATTAAAAGTATATTTCTCAAGTCAGTTACCATTGTCGGCTCTACACGAAGCGTTACCGACCATGGATGAAAATCCGTTTTTTCAAGGCGCAGATGGTGAGTGCCTGGCGTGATGTCGGCGAGTAATGCATCGCCGGAAAGGTATGATGTTACTTTCACGAATTCACCATCAAGGAAGATGGAAAGACGAGGTGTTTTTGATTTAATAAAAATGCCCCCTGTCCTCTCCAGTTCCCCTGTGCCCGGATGAAAGTTGTATCCGAGGGAGTAGGCGATGAGAATGGGTGCCAAAATCACAAATATAGCGACGGCGCTATAGAAAAATATGCGTCGGGTTTTTTTGGTCATAGCTTAGAACCTATCTCAATAATCTCTTTCGTTACGAAAGCTTTTAACTTCGAGCGAAAACCATGAAGACCGAGGAAGGCTACTGTTAAGTAACCTGACGAGGTCTGAATGGTTTGCAGCCGAAGTTAAAAGCTTGGAGTAGAATATGGATTATTGAGATAGGTTCTTGGTCAAACCATAGCAAAAATACGGCCTCTTGAAAAGGATTATTAAATAGGTAGTATAGAGACACTAGTTGTCTATTTATTCAATGGAACAGAAATTTCTCATAAAAGGAGGGCGCCCGATGATCGGCGAAATCGAGATTCGCGGAGCGAAAAATGCGGCATCAAAACTGATGATTGCCTCTTTGCTTACAGAGGAGCCGTGTGTGCTTGAAAACGTTCCGTTATCATCAGAGATCGAGGTCACGAAGGAACTCTGTGAATCCGTGGGAAGTAAGGTGATACTTGGCGATGACCATACTGCACATATATCAACTCCGGAAATTACAACTTCGCTTGTACCGGAACTTTCACGAAAAAACCGTATTCCGATCCTTGCATTCGGCCCGCTTTTGCATCGCAAAGGATTTGCGGAAGTTCCGGTCATGGGCGGATGCTATCTCGGCCATCGCCCGATCAATTTTCATTTGGAAGCGCTCAATAAAATGGGCGTGCGCGTGGAGCGCAGAGAGGCATCGTATTACGCCGAGGCCCATCATATCGTAGGAGCTACTATCGATCTTCCGTATCCATCAGTGGGGGCTACGGAAAACGTGCTTCTCACCGCAGTGCGCGCTGACGGTGTAACGCATATTACGAACGCCGCAATGGAGCCGGAGATTTTAAATTTGGTAGATATGCTCAATGCCATGGGCGGAGATATCGCAGTAGATAAAGAAGCGCGCGGTATTCGCATCGAGGGAGTTTCGAAATTAAAAGGAGTGAGCGTCCGCGTGATTCCCGACAGAAATGAAATCGTGTCGTTTGCCGCCGCAGCACTTGCTACCGACGGGCACATTATGATCCGCGGTGTGGAAAATACGGCGCTGGAGACATTTTTGGCATCCGTGCGCGCGATCGGAGGCGTTGCGCTTGAGCATAAGGGGGGCATTGAGTTCTCGGGTAAGCGGCCATACAAGCCGACTATCATTGAAACAGGTCCTCATCCGGCATTCATGACCGACTGGCAGCAGCCGTTTTGCATTCTTTTGACGCAGGCGGATGGCGAGTCAATAATACACGAAACCGTATACGACGATCGCTTTGCGTACACGAAAGATTTGAAGCGCATGGGGGCGAATGTTGAGGTAACAGATGAGTGCTTGAGTGATATGCCGTGCCGTTTTCATGGCGCGACATTCAATCATAGCGTACGGATCAAAGGACATACACCGCTTACCGGAACTGAAATTACCATGACAGATCTGCGCGCAGGCATGGCGCATATGATTGCGGCGCTCGCAGCAAAAGGTGAGTCGCTTATTTCCGGCATCGCTCACGTAGAGCGCGGATATGAAAAAATAGACGAAAGGTTGCGTTCACTCGGTGCGGATATTCAGAGAGTTACTGTTTAAGAATAGACCTACTGATCAATTATTTTCGTCGCGAAATCTTCAGATTTTGAGCGAGGCGAAGTAAAAATTTTGAAGCATATATAGCATATATGTTGAAAAATTTTTACAAAGACGCAGCCAAAATCTGGAGATTGCAGCAGAAAGATAATTGATCAGTAGGTCTAATATATGTATGGCATTTTTTGGAATGGTACGAAAAATCGGAATTGATCTGGGGACCGCAAATACACTCGTGTTTGTACCCAAGCAAGGCGTGGTGGTAAATGAACCGTCCGTAGTTGCCGTGTCGCGCGATGACAATATGGTGCTTGCCGTAGGCAATGAAGCGCGCGAGATGATCGGCCGCACGCCCGAAACTATTGTTGCGTATCGGCCGCTTCGCGATGGCGTAATTGCCGACTATCGCGTGACAGAAGCAATGCTTCGATACTTTATCAATAAGGCATCGGGCCGCATGCGACTGTTCCGACCGGAAGTCATGGTATCTGTTCCCGCAGGTGTCACATCCACCGAACGCCGTGCCGTGATTGAGGCAACCGTACAGGCGGGCGCCAAAGCCGCTTATGTGGTGAAAGAACCGGTGCTTGCCGCGATCGGCGCGGGTATCCCGATCAATGAACCGGCGGGACACATGGTAGTTGATATCGGCGGAGGTACTGCCGATGTTGCCGTGATCTCTCTCGGCGGTATTGTGGCATCCACTTCGGTGAAGGTGGCGGGCAATAAACTCGATCAGGCCATTGCCGATTATATTAAAAAAAATTATAATCTTGCGATCGGAGACCGCACGGCTGAAGATATTAAAATTCGCATCGGATCTGCAGTGGCCGTAGATGACGAGCGTCTCCTGATGGAGATCAGGGGCCGTGACTTAATGACAGGACTTCCCAAGACGGTAGAGATTCATTCTGTAGAAGTGACCGATGCCATTGCCGATGAGCTTGATGAAATTATCCGCGCAATCAAATCCGTCCTTCACGAAACGCCTCCCGAACTTGCCGCAGATATTATAGATAAAGGTATTGTTGTCACCGGCGGCGGCGCACTTTTGCGCAACATAGGAACTCTTATCTTCCAGGAAACCGGAGTATCTGCGCACATCGCCGAAGAAGCTCTTCTTTGCGTAGCAAAAGGAACAGGCATTGCGCTTGAACATTTAGATGTATACAAGCGCAGTATCATGTCGAAACGGTAAAAGAAAAAAGGACCCGGGAGGGGTCCTTGAGATAGGTGGGTGAGTCTCAGTTAGTGGTAACAGAGGTTTACGGTTTCTCTGTTAATGATCGAAGGTCTTGTTGCCACATTCTTTGCGTCGACATCCTCGTTTTGATATCTTCTATCATATTCGCTGACTTGTAGAATGCGAGTCCGTACACAGCTAGCACTACAAATGCGAGGATGATGAGGGCTGTGAGCTTCGTCAAGGGGTGCTCCTCTCTCTGATATATTTGAGTCCAAAACCACCCATATATGAGCCTCTTTTGTTGTAAAGGTCCTTTCGGTAAACTTCCGTATACTTCATTATATCAAATATAAATGAAAATGTCAATACCACTCATTGGCCATGATCGGCAAATTCAATATATCAATAAGAGCAGCAAAGCAGACCGTCTGCCCCATGCCTATCTTTTTCATGGACCGAGCCATATTGGGAAATTGACGGTTGCCCTTACGCTTGCCCAATCTTTTTTCTGTGAGAGTGCGAAAAAATTAGATATCCGTTCGATATGCCATGAGTGCTCTTCATGCCGTGCGATTGCGGAATATCGTCATCCCGCGGTCGCCATGCTTGATACCGCGCACACGCTCGTATCCAAAAAAGAAACGCGCAAAGAAATTCCGATCGAAGATATCCGCGAGTTAAAGCGCATGTTTTCTTTTGCATCGCAGGGAACTGCGATGCGGCTTGCAATTATCAATGAAGTTGAGAAAATGAGTGAAGAGGCGTCAAACGCTTTTCTAAAGCTTTTGGAGGAGCCGGGCGCTAATACTTTGCTTATTCTTATCACTACAAACCGCGATCTTTTGCTGCCTACTATCATATCCCGTACGCAGGCAATTGGATTTTCTTGCGTGGGGGATACGGCTCTTAAGATGATTTTAAAAGAATATGCGGTCGCCTCCGATGAAGAGGAAGAACTGCTCATGCTTGCCGCAGGTCGTCCCGGTGTGCTGGTAGAACTTTGCCGCGATCCGGCATACGCCAAAGAAGAACGCGCGCTTTTGCGAGACATACGCACGGCAGTGCGCGATCGCGACATGGTGTCGGCCTTTCGCATATCCGAGAAAGTGTCCCAAGATCCGGAGCTTCGCGAGAAAACAATTTCTTATATTTTTATCGAGCTTCGCAATGCCCTTATTCGTGCGAGTGGCGATCCGGCACCGATCGCGGGAGCGATCAAGCGAGTTAGCCGCATTGCTCAAGCCTTGGATTCTACAAATGTGAATCCGCGCCTCGGTATGGATGTGATGTTTCTCGAGTGCATAAAAGCTCCGCTTTATGTGTCATAATAATTTTAATCTATGATTGCACGCATTACTGTCATTATTATACTTCTGGGAATTGCGGTGTTTGTGATACTGCCGTTTACTCTTTTTTGGTTTGGTATCAATATTTTTCCGCACGGCGGAGTGAGTATTACTCCTATACCCCAGAAGAGTAATATTTCAACAGTGGCGGAAGATCTTGGTATTTTAATACGCTCCGAGGACGGTGGAGTTACGTGGCATAATGCCGCACGATCGGAGAATCCGACAATTTCTTTTCCGAGTAATGTCTATGCATTGGTAAACCATCCAAAAGATCCTGATGTAATGTATGTAACAGGCACAGGTGCGGGTCTTTGGAAAAGTGTTAATCGCGGACTTACGTGGAATAAAATGATAGACGCAAGCGGCGTCTTGATTTCCGAGGCCGATGTATATGATGTTGAACTGCTTGGCCCAAATGGAGATACGATGTACGTTGGTATCTATGAAAAGACCCACGGCCGTATACTGCGATCCGATAACGCGGGCCTGCATTTTAAAGAGATATATGTGACAAGCAAGGAGGGTGCTCCGGTGTATGATCTGCTGATTGATCCCGCGGATAAGAAGCATATTCTTGCGGTTACCGGTGAGGGGACGCTCATTGAGACAAGAAATTCAGGCACTACATGGCGTATTAAAAAAATATTTACCAAACCTATTATGCGCCTTGTCGGAAATCCGCATGATGTATCGGAGCTTTACGCGATCAATGCCGATGGCGAAGTGCTGAAGTCGGTTACCGGAGGAAGCGATTGGAGCGATCCTCTTGGTACGCCGCAAGGAGAGCGGCCTCCGCTTGAGCACTATCCGCCCACACTCTATGATCTTTTCGGCAGTCCGCCCAAAGGTCTTGATACAATATTTCTTCTTGATCCCAATAATGCTTCTCGTGCGTACTTGAGTTTTCAGAAATCGTTGCTGCGATCATCCGATGCGGGTCTTACATGGAAAGAAATGAATCTTCTTTTCAACAAAGACGTGCTGCCGGTGCGAGCCCTTGCGATTGATCCTCATAAGAGCAGTATCATATTCATCGCTGCAAGCGGAGAGCTCAATAAATCAACGGACGGGGGAATGACATGGAGCAATATCCCGCTTCCCGCAGGTGTGAGCATGAAGCGGCTTATGATCAACTCCCATGATTCAAACTTAATGTTTGCGGTAATAGGAAAATAAAAAAATACTTCTAAATATAAAATATATGCAAGACTTCAAACAAAAAGGAAGCAATATTATCGAGCATCTGAGATCCGAAATGGGATCGCTTCGCACGGGGCGCGCAACCGCAGCTCTTATTGAGGATTTGGAAGTGGATTACTACGGCAGCAAGACCCCGCTCAAAGCAATCGCCGCAATCGGCAATCCCGATGCGCGCACGCTTACCATCCAGCCGTGGGACAAGGGCGCCATGCAGCCCATTGAAAAAGCAATTCAGGCATCTCCTCTCGGAATCAATCCGATCGCAGACCGCGATCTGATTCGTCTTACGATTCCTGCGCTTACCGAAGAGCGCAGGAAAGATTTGGTAAAGCTTCTTGGCCGTTACGTGGAAGATGCGCGCATAAGCGTGCGCAAAGAGCGCGAAGATAATTTGCGCGCGATTGATAACCAATTCAAAGCAAAAGAAATCACCGAAGACGACCGCTTCCGCCAGCGCAATGATATCCAAAAAATAGTAGACGACCTCAACAAAAAAATAGAAGACATCGCGCTTGCAAAGGAAAAGGAGATTATGGCGGTGTAGCAAATGAAATTATGAAAAAAGTATTAAATAAGAAAAATGAGGCGGTGGTGTATCAGGCGAAAAGCGGGGCGATTGAGCTGCGGGGGGATTTTGGCAATGAGACGATTTGGGCGACGCAGGCGCAGATCGCGGAAATTTTTAATACAACGCCACAAAATATCACGCTGCATTTCAAGAATATCTATTCTGAACGAGAACTTGAAAGGAAGGCAACATGTAAGGAATTCTTACAAGTTCAAAAAGAAGGAAATAGGAATGTTGAGAGAGCATTCCAGCTCTATTCTTTGGATGCGATTATTGCCGTTGGCTATCGGATTAATTCAAAACGCGCAACACAGTTCCGCCAGTGGGCGACGAAGACGCTCAAGCAGCATATCACCAGAGGATATACGATCAATCCGGCAGTGGTAAAGAAAAATTATGGTGAATTTCAGAAGGCGGTTGAGAATATACGGCATCTACTGCCGTCTGGAGGGGGGATTGATAATGCAAGCGTAGTGGAGCTTATTTCAGCGTTTGCCGATACATGGCTTTCACTGGAGGCATACGACGAGGAAAGATTGCCGGAAAAAGGAATTACGAAAAAATCCGTGGCGCTTACCGCCGAGTATCTTGAGCGGGCGTTGGTTGATTTTAAGACGTCGCTTGCCGCTAAAGGCGAAGCAACGGAGTTGTTTGGGGCAGAGCGTCATGCACATGCGGTTTCCGGCATTGTGGGCAATGTCATGCAATCATTCGGAGGCACGCCGGTCTATAATACCGTCGAAGAAAAAGCGGCACATCTTTTGTATTTCATGGTAAAAAACCATCCGTTTGTGGATGGAAATAAAAGAAGCGGGGCATATTCATTTATCTGGTTTTTGAATCAAGCTGGTGTGTTAGATCGTTCAAAGATTACACCCGCTACGCTTACCGCGCTTACGCTTTTTGTGGCGGAAAGCAATGCAAAGCATAAGGAGAAGATGGTGAGACTTATCTTGCAGTTGTTGAAGAAGTAACTATTCTCATGAAAAAACAGCGCCTTGATGATTTTTTAATTGAGAATTCGCACGCCGCTGACAAGCGTGAGGCGTTTATTATCGTTACGGAAGGGCGCGTATTTGTGGAGGGGCAAAAAGCAATCTCCCCTGCGCAGATGATTTTGCCTTCCATGCTGATCAAGGTAAAAAAGCCTCCGGCATATGTGGGAAGAGCGGCGTATAAACTTGATGGTGCGCTTAAAGCTTTTGAGGTGGATGTGAAGGGTATGGTGTGTATTGATATTGGCGCAGCGACCGGAGGATTTACTCAAGTGGCACTGGAGCGCGGTGCGGTGAAGGTGTATGCCGTAGATACAGCAAAGGGCAAGCTTGCGCTCAAGCTTCGCGAGGATCCGCGTGTGGTGGTGATGGAGGGGACGGATATCCGCCATCTCGAAGAATTGCCCGAATTGGCCGATATTGCTACGATTGATATATCGCTCATCTCGCTTGAAGATATTTTGCCGCATGCCAAGCGTTTGATTAAACCCGGCGGTGTGGTGGTAGCGCTTTTTAAGCCCCAGTATGAGGTGCGCGATCCCGCGATGCTTCGTCACGGCATTGTAAAAGACGATGCATCGCGCGAGCAGCTGCTTGCTGGTTTTACCGCGTGGCTTGATGAGAACGGGTGGAAGATCGAAGGCAAGATCGAATCTCCGATTCGCGGATCGGAGGGGAATGTTGAGTATCTTTTTAAGTTAAGACCATGAAAAGACAAATAACTGGATTCCCGCCTGCGCGGGAATGACAAAGAATTATGGCCACAGCGATCATGCTATTTATTGCAATAAGTGTTCTTATTCTCGTGCATGAGCTTGGGCATTTTTATGTGGCCATTTGGTTGAAAGTACGGGTTGACGAATTCGGGTTCGGCTTTCCTCCTCATTTATTTTCTCGTGTAAAAAACGGAATCAAATACTCGTTTAATGCGCTTCCCTTTGGAGGATATGTAAAAATTTTCGGAGAGCAGGGAGAAGGCGAGGGATCGCGTGACAGTTTTATAACACGACCCGCATGGCAGAGACTGTTGATATTGGCAGCGGGAGTTTTTATGAATTTGGTACTCGCGTGGGTGCTCTTTAGTGCGGGAGCGGCAATTGGAACTCCGCAGTTGGCGGAGAGCGAGAATTCCCATCTTCCTGTTTCTATCGTGGGTGTAGCGCCCGATTCCCCTGCCCAACATAAAGGCCTTCGCTTCGGCGATCAGATTTTTGAAATGAAAGGAGGGGATATCTCCCTTCGTATTGAACAGGAAAAGGACGTAAGCAATTTTGTTGATGGATTTCGCGGGGAAGAGATAACGGTGATGGTTCGCCGCGGAAGCGAGATAAAGGAAATTAAAGTAACTCCCCGCGTTGATTCGCCGCAAGGCGAGGGACCGCTGGGCGTGAGCTTGGGACGGCTGACGACGTCTCGCGTGGCATGGTACAAAGCACCGATCGTGGGAGCGCTCACCGTATGGCAAACGCTGCTTGCCGTTATCGGAGGACTTGTGTTTATTGTCGGGCAGTTATTTATTCATGCGGGTGCGGGCGTATCGGTGTCAGGTCCGGTGGGCATTTATCTGTTTGGAAGAGATGTGCAGGTATTGGGAATCAGTTATATCTTGCAGTTTGTAGCCATGCTCTCGGTAAACCTTGCCGTATTGAATGCGCTTCCCATTCCTGCGCTTGATGGAGGCAGAATTTTTTTTGTGCTTCTTGAGAAGATCCGCGGAGTACGCATGAACGGTCAGCTGGAGGCGCGCATCCATCAGATGGGCTTTGCGGCGCTGCTTCTTTTGATGGCGATAGTGACGTATAAAGATATTGTTAAATTATTTTGATTTTTCTGTCATCCCCGCGAAGGCGGGGATCCAGTATAAAAAATAGAGAGACTGGATTCCCGCCTTCGCGGGGATGACAATGCAGGGGGGACGAGAATCAATTATCATTTATTAGATGTTATACAAAATATGGAGATGTACGAGGCGATAGCAAAACAGAATGCACAGCTGGCTTTTGAGCCGGAAGTTGAATTTGCCGACAAACTTGGCCTCTATGAGAAGTTCGTAGTATCGGGCATGGGCGGGTCGCATTTGGCAGCTGATATTTTAAAATGCTGGAATCCGCTTTTGGATATCATTATTCATGAAGACTACGGTCTGCCTGCATTAAAGCCCGAGCACGTGGCCCGCAGGCTTTTTATCGCAAGCTCTTACTCTGGCAATACGGAAGAAGTGCTGGACGGACTTTCTGCTGCGATAACGCGCAATATGCCGACGTGCGTGATTGCGGTTGGCGGCAAACTCATTGACCGTGCGGAGCAGGAAAAGATTCCCTATATCAAAATGCCTGACATCGGTATTCAGCCCCGGTCGGCTCTTGGGTTTAGCATGAAAGCGCTTTTAAAAATTATGCACCAGGAAAGGGTATCGGCGGAATTGCGCGCGCTTGCTGAAACTCTAATCCCTTCGCGTTTGGAAAAGACGGGTAAAAATCTTGCCCAGGATATGTTCAGCCGCGTGCCTCTTATATATGCGTCGGCTCGCAACAGGGCGATTGCGTATAACTGGAAGATTAAATTTAATGAAACCGGAAAGATCCCCGCGTTCATGAATGTGCTTCCGGAATCAAATCACAATGAGATGACGGGTTTTGATGCGATACGGTCATCCGCATCGCTCTCGAATAATTTTTACGGTATAATACTACGCGACGATGAGGATCATCCGCGTATCCAGAAGCGCATGGAGATTTTGGCTCGTCTTTACAATGCCCGCAATATTCCGACCGTGACGGTAGAAGTTCAGGGCAATACCCGTTTTGAAAAAATATTCTCTTGTTTGTATGCGGCTGACTGGGCTGCATATTATACGGCACAAGGCTACGGTGCAGACCCTAATGATGTGCCTATGGTGGAGGAGTTTAAGAAATTGATTGCGGGTTAAGAGATGGTTGCAAAACTCTTCTCCGTCGCGAAATCGCAGGATTTTGAGCGAAACCGATGAGACCCGACGAAGGCGTATATGGGGATATACGATGAGGAGGGTCGAATTGGTTGCAGCCAAAATTCTGCGATTGCAGCAGGAGAGGGAGTTTTGTAACCGTCTCTCATTGTGTTAGCATTTTATGTATGAATGAACTCACCGATCAGCGCATAAGCCAGGCAATCCGCCGTAAGAATCTTCGCCGATTCTATTGGATTGGCGGAAGCATTTTGATACTAGCAGCAGTTATTTGGCTTATTGTGATTATTCAAAAGAAGGCAACCGTTCTCCCGCCGGATCAGACGCTTAATTATGAACAAGTGGGACGGGAGCATATTGCGCTTAATGATCCGCTGCCGAAAGCTTATAATTCAAACCCGCCGTCATCAGGGGCGCACTACTCGAGTCCGGCAAATTGGAACGTGTATGACTATGAGATAAATGACAGGATTTTTATTCACAATCTTGAACATGGGGGCATCTGGATCGCCTACAAACCCTCGGTGTCTCCGGACGTAGTGAAAGAACTGAAAGCGATTGTCGATGGATTCGGGGGACTTAAAATCGTCATGGCTCCGCGCTCGGCAAATGACGGCGATGTAGCGATAGTCGCATGGACGCATGTCTATAAGTTCAATGTATCCGGCGGGCATCTTTCCGATCAGCAAAAGACTGATATGGGAAATTTTTATAAATCATTCTTGAATCACGGTCCGGAAGACGTGCCTTCGTTTATGGGAGGCGTAGATCCGAAAGAAGCGAAATAATCAGGCATCAAATTTTATGTATGACGTTATCATCATCGGCGGCGGTCCGGCGGGAGCTGCTGCTGCTGTCTATACCGCACGCAAACAATTAAAAACGCTTATGCTCACCGAGGGATTCGGCGGGCAGTCTATCGTGTCCGATGATATTCAGAACTGGATAGGCGAGCAGCATATCTCCGGTTTTGATTTGTCTGAAAAAATGGAAAAGCATGTGAAGTCTTTTCCTGATTTTGTTGATGTGAAAATGCCGGAAAAGGCCGTAAGTGTAAAAGCGATACGGTGCAATGATCAGAATGTTTGTGATTTTGAAGTAGTGACGGATAAAGGGAATACGTACGAAGGAAAGACGGCGATTTTATGCGCGGGTGCACGGCGCAAAAAGCTCGGTATTCCAGGCGAAGAAGAATTCAACGGCAAAGGAGTTGCGTATTGCTCGACGTGCGATGCCCCGCTTTTCAAAGGAAAAGCAGTGGCGGTCGTGGGCGGAGGCAATGCGGGACTGGAAGCTGCAGTTGATTTGTTCCCGTATGCGACGAAAGTTTACCTGCTTGAATTTTCCGATACGTTAAAAGGTGATCAGGTTACGCAGAATCAGTGCAGGGCAAATGCTAATTTGGAAATTATTTTTCAAGCGCAGGCAAAGCAGATCATGGGCGACAAATTTGTAAACGCCCTTGTGTATACCGATCGCACGACCAATCAGGATAAGACGCTTGAGGTACAAGGTGTGTTTGTAGAAATCGGATCAGTGCCCAATTCCGATATTGCCAAGGGTTTGGTGGATATAGATAAGTACGGGCAGGTGATAATTGATTCAAAACTTGCCACCACGTCGCACCAGGGTGTGTTTGCGGCAGGAGATATTACCGACGATCCGTTCAAGCAAAATAACATTTCCATGGGAGACGGCGTGAAGGCGGCATTGTCGGCGTATAATTATATATTGAAACGAAAACAAAGGGCATAAAGCCCTTTGCTGCGACGTCGTTCGGACGCTATGCAAGCTTCTTAAGCTTGCATGCGCCTCTCGCTCGTCGCAATAAATCATGTCAACATTTTTTGAACACACAACTATGCTGGTGGACCAGGCAGCGAAAGTGCTTAATCTTTCTTCGGAGATGAAAGAAAAATTGGGAACTCCTAATCGCATTCTTGCATTTGAAGTTCCGGTCAAGATGGACGACGGTACGGAAAAGAAATTTGCCGGCTGGCGCGTGCAGCACAATAACGCTCTTGGCCCCTACAAAGGCGGTATTCGGTTTCATCAGGATTCCAATCTCGATGAAGTAAAGGCATTGGCGAGTTTGATGACATGGAAGACGTCACTGATGGGAATTCCTTACGGCGGCGCAAAGGGTGCGGTGGCGGTTGATCCGCGTTCGCTTTCTTCTCGCGAACTTGAATATCTCTCACGCGGCTATGTGCGCGCGGTCGCAGATTTCATCGGACCTGACAAAGATATTCCCGCGCCCGACGTGGGTACGAACGGCCAGATCATGGAATGGATGACTGATGAGTACAGCAAGATCATGGGATCTCCCATGCCCGCAGCATTTACCGGAAAGCCGATTGAAAAAGGCGGCTCTCAAGGAAGAGAAGAGGCGACCGGTTTTGGCGGATACGTGGTGTTGCGCGAGTTTTTGAATCGTAGGCCCCTTGCCGGCGACATAAAAGATATTACGGTGGCAATTCAGGGGTTTGGCAATGTGGGCCAGAATATCGCTGTATTTCTTTCCCAGCACGGAATGAAAATAATCGCGGTGTCTGATTCCAAAGGAGGCATGTGCGAACCCGACGGCATTGAAATCCCGCAGCTGATCGATACAAAAGAAAAAACAGGCATGATAGATCGCAACAAATGCTATCCGCTTTCATCGCGCGCAAATTTGTGCCATGACTGCACCAATGCAAGCCTTTTGACGTTGCAGACGGATATCTTGATTCCTGCGGCCTTGGAAAATCAGATCACGGACGAGAATGCAGGAGAGGTGAAGGCGAAAGTAATTTTGGAAATGGCCAATGGTCCCGTTACTCCCGAGGCCGATGCCATTCTTATTCCCAAAGGTGTTACAATTATTCCCGATATTTTGGCAAACGGCGGCGGAGTTGTGGGATCATACTTTGAGTGGATACAGTCGAAAGCTAACGATTATTGGGAGAAAGAGAAGGTACTCGCCGCTATTGAAGAAAAGATGGTGAATGCGTTTCGCGCGGTGGCGGAAGCAAAAGAGACTCATCATATCTCTTGGCGCGAAGCGGTATATGCCCGCGCGCTCGACCGCGTTGCACAGGCGATGAAATAATTTTATACTAAGAAAGTATTTAATAATGGTCTGTTTTACTGTGTATGAAAAAAATTGCAATCAATGGTTTTGGCCGTATCGGGCGTTCGTTTTTTCGGGAAGCATTCGGACTTTCGGATTTTGAGATTGTGGCGGTTAACGATCTTACCGATACTCCTACGCTTGCCTATCTTTTGAAATACGATTCCGTATATCATAAATACGGAAAAGATGTGCAGTCGGGCGAGGGCAAGCTCGTAGTAGACGGCAAAGAAATAAAAGTATTCGCAGAGAAAGATCCGGCCAAGCTTCCGTGGAAAGATTTGGGCATTGATATCGTGGTGGAATCTACGGGATTTTTCACGGACGGTGAAAAGGCATCCGTGCATTTAACCGCAGGAGCAAAGCGCGTGGTGATTACTGCTCCGGCAAAAGGAGATGTAACCACTGCACTGATCGGCGTGAATGACGATCGCTTTGCAACGGCGAAGCCAATTACTTGCAACGCATCTTGCACGACCAATTCGGTAGCTCCGGTGATGGCTATTTTGCATGAGAGTCTTGGCATTCAAAAAGCAAGCATGACAACCGTGCACTCATATACCGCAACGCAAAAATTGGTAGACGGCCCAGATCCTAAAGACTTGCGCCGAGGAAGAGCTGCTGCCGTGAACATCGTGCCTTCAAGCACTGGCGCTGCGGAAGCGGTCATTCAGACAATTCCGGATCTTGTGGGAAAGTTTGATGCAACTTCTGTGCGCGTGCCTTCGATTACCGGATCATTGAGCGTGATTACGGCATTGGTAAATAAACCAACGACTGCAACAGAGGTGAATGGGCTTTTCATGAACGCGAGCAAAGATGCGCGATGGATGTCAGTGCTGAAAGTTACCAATGACGCGCTGGTTTCATCTGATATTATCGGCGAGCCGTACGGCGCGGTAGTGGATAGCCAGCTTACGAAAGTAACCGATGGTAATTTGGTGGTTATATTTTCTTGGTATGATAATGAGTTTGGCTATACCGCCACGCTGGTGGAGCATGTGAGAAGAATTGCGGCTTTGTAGAATCTTAAAGGGAGATACTGATATGGAACAGCAACGACCGAGGGTGGGAATTGGCGTGATGATTTTGAAGAAGGAAAGGTTCTTTTGGGCAAAAGAAAGGGATCGCATGGGGAAGGAGAGTATGCGTTTCCGGGCGGTCATCTTGAATACATGGAATCATTCGAGGATTGTGCAAGGCGCGAGACAAAAGAAGAGTGCGGGATTGAGATAATGAATGTGCGATTTCAAGTACTGGGAAATGTAATCCAATATGCGCCCAAGCATTATGTGCATATTGGGCTTATCGCCGATTGGAAGAGCGGAGATCCGGAAGTGCGCGAGCCCGAAAAATCCGAATCTTGGGATTGGTATGATCTTGGTAAGCTGCCATCGCCGATGTTTGAGGTGTGTAAGATGTCGGTTGAAAGTTGTCGGACTGGGAGAAATTATTACGATACCTCTGCGTAGAAGATAATATACAAAACGTCCCGTGCGTGGGACGTTTTTAGCTAGGAGGGATAGATCAAACAGGCGTCTTCGCCTGCTTTAAAATAGATGCACTCTTCTTCGATGCGCCGGGCAATGACGGCGAGCTTTGATATGAGAAGTCCAATGCGGTCTTTGCCGACAAATGATACTTCGTATTGATAGCATTGGTCATGGATCATTACACCCGATCCCTTTTTATAAAATCCAAAGAAGGGAGTGATCGTGGTGGTGAATGATCCAAAGTAGGCAAGGAGAAAGGCGTGCAGATCGTCTCTTACCGTGTGGCGTTCCATATATGGCCAATCGAGTTTATACGTAGGCATGAGAAATACCGCCGGACGGCCGAGATCTTCTATGCGATAGCCGATATTTTGAAATTCTTGCCATGGGTTTGGCATAGGTAATTTTCCTCTGAAAAAGAAGTGTACCTGATACGAAAGAAGCTGCTTAATAGGTACCACGCCCCGAGATTCAAGTCAATTTTCTTTTTTATAATGTTGGAGTACAATGCGTGCATGAGACAATCTCAATTATTCGGCAAAACAATCAAAGAATCTCCTAAAGACGAGGTGGCAAAGAACGCTATTTTCCTTGAGAGGGGAGGTTTTGTGCAAAAAACATTTGCCGGCGTATATGAATATCTGCCGCTCGGACTTCGTGTGATTAAAAAAATTGAAGCCATTATTCGCGAGGAGATGAATGCCACGGGCGCGCAAGAATTGCTTCTGCCGGCGCTCCATCCCCTTGAGAATTATATTCAGACGGGACGATCGGAAATTGATGTTCTCTTTCATACGGAACTTTCCAACGGAAAAAAGATCGTACTCGGACAGAGCCATGAAGAAATTGTGACGCCACTAGCCAAGAAATTCGTTGATTCTTACCGTGATCTTCCTTTGGCGGTCTATCAGATCCAGACGAAGTTTCGCAATGAGCTGCGCGCCAAATCAGGCATTTTGCGCGGCCGCGAATTTCTCATGAAGGACTGCTACTCGTTCCATGCCGATGTGGAGGACTTTGAACGATTTTATGATATCCAGAAAAAAGCATATCGCAGCATTTTTGAGCGCGCAGGGATCGGAGATCAGACGTTTCTTACGAACGCATCAGGGGGTACATTTTCTAAATATTCCCATGAGTTTCAAACGATAACTGATGCGGGAGAGGATACGATTTATATTTGCAGCAATTGTCGCATGGCAGTCAATGAGGAGATCAAGAACGAAACGCCCGCATGTCCCGAATGCGGTGAAAGTAATTTCCGTAAAGAAAAATCAATTGAGGTGGGGAATATTTTTCCATTGAAGACAAAATTTTCAGATGCGTTTGAGTTTACGTTTCAGGATAAGGAGGGCAATAAGCAGCCGGTGATCATGGGCTGTTATGGAATAGGACTTGGACGGCTGATGGGAACGGTAGTTGAGGTGCATAGCGATGCCAAAGGTATTATCTGGCCTGAATCCGTAGCGCCATTTCGCGTGCATCTCATTGAGCTTTCAAGCATGCGTGCTGAGATAAAGAAAGGTGCTGAAAAATTGTATCATGCATTGCTTGCAAAGGGTATTGAGGTATTATACGATGACCGCGAAGATAAATCAGCAGGCGAGAAATTTGCGGACGGCGATCTGATTGGAATTCCGTGGCGGTGCGTGATAAGCGAGAAAACGATTGATAAGAATGTGATAGAAGTGAAAGCGCGCAATGCGCCAAAGGCAGAGTTTGTTTCAGAAGTTGAACTGTTTGAGATGCTTTAATCGAGAACTGGACGCAGGACTGTTATTCTTATTCTCATGCTCAACAAACTTTTTGGATATTTTTCTAAAGATATTGGTATTGATCTGGGTACGGCAAATACCCTTGTTTATGTGCGGGGACGGGGCATTGTGATCAATGAACCTTCCGTGGTTGCGATAAATCAAAAGACCGGTCAGATCGTAGCTATCGGCACTGATGCCAAGCGCATGGTGGGCCGTACGCCTGCTCAAATTGTTGCATCTCGCCCGCTGGTTGCGGGCGTGGTTTCCGATTTTGAAGTAACGGAGGAAATGCTCAAGCATTTTATCCGCAAGGTGCATGAAGATACGTATTCCATGTTTGCGCGCCCTCGCGTGGTGATCGGTATTCCTTCGGGCGTGACAGAAGTGGAGAAGCGCGCAGTAGAAGATGCGGCCAAAAACGCAGGAGCAAGAGAAGTTTATCTCGTAGAAGAGCCTATGGCAGCAGCAATCGGCGTGCGCCTTCCCGTACAAGAAGCTGTGGGATCTCTTGTGGTGGATATAGGCGGAGGAACCTCTGATATTGCGGTGATTTCTCTTGGCGGTATCGTAGTTTCAAAAAATCTCCGCATTGCGGGAGACAAATTAAACGAAGATATTATCCGTTTTGCCCGTGATGAATTCAAGCTGCTTTTGGGCGAGCGCACCGCAGAAGATATTAAAATCGCCATCGGATCAGCGCATGAACTTCCGGAACCCATGGAGGCAACTATGCGCGGCCGAGATTTAGTGACCGGACTTCCCAAAGAGCTGATTGTGGATGATGCCGACATTCGCCGGGCCATGCGCCACTCCATCAATGTATTGGTAAATGCGATCAAGTCAGCCGTGGAAGAAACGCCGCCTGAACTCGTAGCTGATATTATGCACAGGGGCATTATACTCGTAGGAGGAGGATCGCTTTTGCGCGGCTTAGATCATTTGATTCAGGAAGAGACAAAAATTCCCGTTAAAGTTGCGGAAGATCCTCTTACTGCGGTTGTGCGCGGCACGGGTATTATTCTCGAGGATATTGACTCTTTGAAAGAAGTTCTGGTGAGTACGGATTTCGAAAAAGTCCCCCATTAATTGCTAGTTTTTTTAAGATGCGTCGACGCTTATTATTTTATGGCTTCAGTTCGGTGATCCTTCTGGGGTTGCTGATTTTTTTCAATGCGTCTCCTCCGGTGCGATTTGTTCAGGGAGAGGTTTTTAGCGTTGCGGGCTATGTCATGCATCCGTTGAACACCTTTCGTTTATGGAAAAATGGCGCATATTCTCCTGATGCCGAGGCGGGCAGCAGAGAGGAAAAACTTGCTGCGGCTATTGTGTCACTCGAGGAACTTACGCATGAAAACGATCGTCTGCGCGCAGCACTTGGCTTTAGGGACAGAAATAAAGTGGCTTTAAGGGGCGTGCGTGTGCTTTATTACGGCAGGGAACTGGGAAAGGAATACATGATGGTCGATCGGGGCGGCAATGATAACATTGCGAAGGGTTCTGTGGTGATAGATGCAGACGGAGTTTTGGTGGGAACAGTTGATGACGTGCAGGATGCATTTGCAAAAGTAAGCATTGCTTCAAACGCAGAGCAGGTATTCGATGCCGAGTTGCTTCCTTCGGGAGTGAAAGCATTTGCCAAGGGTTTGGGCGCCCGCGGATTTTCTCTTGAGCTGTTGCCCCAGGACGCGGTTATTCGTATGGGCGATTTTGTGATGATGAAAGGAGGCGCTGCTATGTATCTCTTGGGCGAGGTAGTGCGCGTGGAGACAAGCGGGACAGGAGCTTTCAAAGAAGTGCGGGCAGTGCTCTTGAGTCACCCGGATCAGGAAGAAGAGGTATTTGTTGTTCCTGGTAATAGACCTGTCCCCTTATAACTTTTCTGCTGCAATTTCCAGATTTCGGCTGCGGCTTTGCAAAAATTATTCAATATATACGCTGTATATGCTTCATAATTTTTGCTTCGCCTCGCTCGAAATCTGAAAATTTCGCGACGAAAATTATAAGGGGACAGGTCTAATAAGTAATTAAATGAAAACATTTCTTTATCTTTTTGCGAGCATCGGGCTTGGCTTTATCTTTGACACTCTATTCGGCCAAGTCGCGGGAGGGTTTGTGCCGCCTTTGATGGTCGCGGTGATTTGTTATTGGTTTTGGCGTTTTGATTTGGGAGAGCGCCTTCTTCTTGCTCTGGTTGCGGGTGTAATAATGGATACGCTTGGATTTTTACCCGCAGGGACATACACGCTTCTTCTGGTAGCACTCGCCTGGATGTGCGAGCCGATGAAGTCCTTTTTTTCCAATACGGAGTCGCGTCCGGTGGTGGCCCTCTGCTCTCTTATTCTTCTTATTGGATTTCGTATCATGATAGTACCTGCCTCGACGCTCATCCATCTCTTATGAGAAAAAAAAGTTTTTCGCGATCACACGGATCACTGCTTGATCCGGATGAAATATTGGCCGATTCAATCAGCGCGCTCAATGCGGGCGGGACTATCTGGGAGGGTAAAATTGAGAAACCGATCGGGAAGCTCTCGTCGCTGTTATTTCTTTCCATAACGTTTCTCGGTATGGGCTATCTGATGTTTCGCGCCGCTTCCCTGCAGATTACGCAGGGTGATGAGCTGTATGCGCAGTCGCAGGAGAATCGTTTTGTGACGCGCACACTTTTTCCTCCGCGGGGAATCTTTTATGATAAAAATCATAAGCCTCTTGTCGAGAATATCCCGTCGTTTAGTATTGTTTTTGAAAAAGACGCATTTACCAATGCCGTAGCAGCTCAAAAAGAAAGCGCAAAAACATGTCCGATTCCCTATGTTTCCGGTACGGATATTAAGGGTAGCGTTTACCCTTCGCCGTCTGTTGTTAAATCTGATTGCATGGGTGCACAAAAAGCGGTAAGCCCTTCGGATCAGTTGAAAACCGTTCTCGGGTCGCTTAGCGGTATTCTTAAAAAAGATAATTCGTTTTTCTCTGATTTGGGTTTTCCGAAAGATTACTCGGTAAAAGATGCTCCTCATGAGCTGGTGATTGCGCGCGATATTCCGCTTGATATGGTAGCGGAGGTTAACGCCAAACGTGACGCTCTTCAGGGTATTGTAGTCATTGAAAGTTATCGGCGGGAATATAAGAATCCTTATGCGCTTTCTCATCTTGTCGGTTTCATCGGCAAGGTTTCTGGAAATGACATGCAGGCAAATTCCCAGTTTAAGTTCGAGGAATCCATCGGCAAAAGCGGACTTGAGCAGTTTTATGATGCGCAGCTTCGCGGGACAGTGGGCAAGAAAATCGCGGAAGTGGATTCCAAAGGAAAAGAAACGCGTTTTCGTCTTACCCAAACCCCGGTCAACGGGTCTCCGCTTTTGCTCACTATTGACGGCGATCTTCAGAACATTTCTTATGATCTTTTGAAAAGCTATACCAACGGCGCAAACGGCGGGAGCGTGGTCGTGATGGATGTCCGTACCGGAGCAATACGCGCGCTTGTGAGCTTTCCGGGATTTGACAGTAATAAATTAAGCTCAAGCATAAGCAATAAAGAATTTCAGCAGCTGCTTAACAATCGCCTTTCTCCCATGTTTGACCGCAGCATTGCCGGAGAGTTCCCCTCGGGCTCAATCATTAAACCGCTCTTTGCCGCAGCTGCACTGCAGGAGCACATCATTGATCCGCATAAAAAAGTATACACCCATGGATATATTGAAATTCCCAACCCCTATCATCCGGGCGAGTCATCGATCTTCAAAGACTGGAAAAATCATGGATGGGTTGATTTTTATGATGCGATCGCAAACTCGGTTGACGTGTATTTCTATATGATCGGCGGGGGATACAAAGATCAGAAAGGCCTTGGCATCGATCGGCTGAAAAAATATGCCAGTGCGTTTGGACTCGGAAGCAAGCTTGGTATTGATTTGCCGGGAGAGAAGGATGGATTTTTTCCCGATCCCGCCAGTAAGCCCACATACGAACCAAAAGATCCGTTGTGGCATGTGGGCGATACGTATAATGTGTCCATCGGTCAGGGCGGAGTAAAGATAACGCCATTGCAAATCACTGCCGTGATCGCCGCTATCGCTAACGGTGGTACGCTTTACAAGCCTCATCTGCTTGATGCGGTGCTTGATGATGGGGGTAATATTGTTAAGCAGATTGAACCTGAGATTATTCGGCAAAATATGATTGATCCGCAATATCTGGAGCAAGCGCGGATCGGTATGCGTCAAACCGTAACGGCGGGAACGGCACGGAGTTTAAATGAACTGCCGGTGGCGGTCGCTGCCAAAACCGGTACGGCGCAGGTGGGCGTAAAAACGCCTCACGCGTGGTTTGTCGCATTCGCTCCTTATGATAATCCGGAGATTGCGATAACTGTCATGGTGGAGCACGGCGGCGAAGGATCATCCATCGCAGCTCCCATTACAAAGGAGATTTTGAAATGGTATTATTCCAAGCATGACGGCGTTGATGCGGGAGGCGACAGTGCTACCACTACACCGGACGTCTCCGCCAGTCCATAAGAAAGGCGCGTGAGTGAGAGATTGACAAGATAGAAGTTGTCGTGTACCATGCATTTTTGTTATCCTCCTTCGTAAGACTTCGGAGGACGCGACGCGGCAATTCTGAATATTGTGTATTTTTGTAATCTTAAGACAACGTAAGTATTATTCGCGTATTGTTATCCACAGATAGATGCCTTGACCGCTTTATTATTCTTTACTATCCTTAGCTATTGTTAGAAATAATTATCTTATTATGCCAGAATACATTTCAGCAGAAGGACTCGAAAAATTAAAAGAAGAACTGCATGGTCTTAAAACAACGAGACGTCAGGATATCGCCGCACGCCTTGAACATGCTAAAAGTCTTGGAGATTTGTCGGAGAATGCCGAGTATCAGGAGACGAAAGAAGAGCAGACACTTCTTGAGCGTCAAAT
>Ga0209515_10002418_pt1 | contig 28769 bp, 25 predicted proteins | sample Subgroupgradi54m_FD_187454 | JGI IMG/M metagenome (GOLD analysis project Ga0209515, IMG submission 187454) | Subsurface groundwater microbial communities from S. Glens Falls, New York, USA - GMW60B uncontaminated upgradient, 5.4 m (SPAdes)... ... | reverse complement strand
CGCTCTACGTTCGTCGCGATGCCGCCCACATTCGAAATTGTCCGTTTCACCGCGACTGATCGTGTGGAGTTGATCGGCTTCCACAGCGGCGTGAAATTTCGACGCTGCGCGATTTTTTTGCATGGCCTGGGCGGCAACGGCTATCGCTCGCGCCTGCTGCCGGCGCTGGCGACGGCGTGTGCGAAAAAAAACATCGGCTGTTTTTCCATCAACACGCGCGGGCATGATGTCGTGGCGGGTAGAATTCACGGCACGCGACGCAGCAATACCAACGGAGCGGTCTACGAAATTTTCCACGAATGTGTGCACGATATTCGCGGCGCAATACAGCTGTTGCGCGCGCGCGGGGTGCGCGAGATTTTTTTGATCGGGCACAGCACCGGTGCAAATAAAATTGCGTATGCGGTGCAGCGCGGCGTGCAAGCGGCGCGCGTGGTGTATTTGGCGCCGGGGGACGACATTGGCATTCAGCAGAAAATGCTCGGCGGGAAAAAATATGCGGCGATGCAAAAAATGGCGCTGCGATTCACGCGGCGCGATCCGCACCAACTCATGCCGGTGAAAAATTTGGGGTACTTGGACATTAGTGCCGCCAGTTACCAGAGTTTGTTCGGCAAAAAAAATCGGATGGATCAATTCCCATTTCGTGATCTGACGCCCAACGCGCAGTGGCGACGTTTGGTGCATTCCCCGATTCCGGCGTGTATGGTGCTCGGTGCAAACGATGAATATCTGGCGACGCCCGCCGAAAAAATCCGCGATTTCTTCGCGGCACACTACCCGCAAATGCCCGTGGCGCTTATTGCACAGGCCAATCACAGTTTTGTCGATTGCGAAACGGCGATGGCGGGCGCGGTCGCGAAATTTTTCGCGGCGCTCGGCGACTAGGTCCGCTTCGCTTCCGGCGGCTGCTGTTTGGCGAGTGCGGCCTCGCGGCGCGAGGTCAGATAACCCCAAGTGAACAAGCTCGCGTAAATAGTCGCCACGAGGCTAAATCCAACCAGATTGACGATGCCAGCCGGGGTGGAGAGATCGAAATCCATCGGGGGATCTGCGTAATCTGGGTACACTGGGACGGCGTCACGGACGAACGCGGCGGCGTCGGTGGACGACAGCAAAGCGGCGCCAGCCAGCACAGTCGCGCCAATAGAGGCGGCGATGTCGCCAGCGGAGGATTTTTTGTCGGAGGCTGCGGATTGCTGAACGCGAGCGGCTTCTTTTGCCTCGCCTCGTTTTGATGAGATCGCAATGAGCGTGAGCGTCAGGATGGCAATTCCAGCGGCCACACCGCCGTATGTGTCGCCGCGCGTCTCCCCGGCGGAAGGCTCAAGCGGCACGGTCCTGTGAGGAAGGTCGCCGATCTCGTACGCCTGCGCCTTGGGAGACGCGGCGAGGACCGTGAAAAAGCCCAGACCGATGGCCCCGGTCTTGACCACTTGATCGAGTGCAGCGCGCGGATTTTTGTTCTGCACACCACTTGGAGTAGCGCGGCGACTGGTATATGGATTGGTTGGACGCGAAGGTGCCCAACCCCCCTGGCCCAATGGCACCCGCTGTTGCATGATGACCTGATGTGATTGCTGCGCGTGCGCTGCTCTTCCGGCTGGCATGAGTGGCTCCTTTTTCAAAGTGGCGTTTCGTCAACGGCGAGAGCGGGCGCTATCATAAATTTATTTCAGAGATCAATCCCATAATCACACATTCGCAAAAAAAAATTCAGGGTCGCTCGAATTAATGCAAATTTTTTGGAACCTTGAAGAATGCTCCAGATGCGAGGCGCCCGCCAATGAGCGACCGGAGCGTATGTGGGTATACGTGAGGATCGCGAATTGAAGGGCAACGAAGCAGATGGGGTATTATTCGAGGTTCCCGTAATTTTTTCTGGAGTTCGGTTGGCAATCATCGTATAGTCATCGTATGAAAGTGACGGCACTGATTCCAGATCAATTGATTGGTGAAATATCCCGTTATGCGGCGGGGAGTACACTGACCGAATCGCTGGTGCGCGCGTTGCGCGAATGGTTGGCGCTGCAAAAGATCGGGCGATTGAATAAAAAAATCCGTAAAAAACCGCTCCAGTTTGCGCAAGACTTTTCTGCCGAACAGGTCCGTCGCGTGAATCGCCGCCGATGATTCTTGCCGATACCTCCATCTGGATCGAATTTTTTCGCGCGCATGCTCCCATCGCGCCGGTCATGCAAGCCGAGTTAGAGCAGCAGCGCATCGTCGCCGTCGAATGTGTGTTTGGTGAGTTGTTGCAAGGTGCGAAAACGCCGCGCGAACGCACGTTGATTTTGGATTACTGGCGTAACATTCCCAAGCGCGATGAAACCGATTTATGGATCGATGCGGGGACATTGTCCGCCCGGGAGCAATATTCTTCCCGGGGTATTGGCCTGATTGACGCCTTCCTCATTGCCTTCGCAAAACGCCACCGCGTGCACATCTGGTCCCTGGATAAAAAATTACTCGCCGCACTCGAACCGCACACAGTATTTGACCTGCCGCGTGCAACCCGCTAGGCCAGCGCCACTATGGCCAACGAACCGAACCAGATTATTTTTTCGATGCATCAGGTGTCGCGCGTGCATCCGCCGAAAAAACAGGTGTTGAAAGATATTTCACTCTCGTTTTTTTACGGCGCGAAAATCGGTGTGCTCGGATTGAACGGTGCGGGCAAGAGTAGTTTGCTGCGCATTATTGCGGGCGTCGATACGGAATATCAGGGCGACGTGCATTTCTCGAAGGAATTTAGCATCGGATTTTTGGAACAGGAACCGCAACTCGATCCGGAAAAAACCGTGAAGGAAGCGGTGTCGGAAGGCGTGCAGGAAATCGTCGACCTGCTCCGCGAGTTCGAGGCCATCAATCTGCAATTCGCCGAACCCATGTCGGACGACGCCATGAACAAACTCATCGAGCGCCAAGCCGTGGTGCAGGAAAAATTGGAAGCGCACGACGCGTGGGGACTCGACGATCGCCTCGAACTCGCCATGGACGCGTTGCGCTGCCCACCGAGCTTTGCTACAATCGCGACGCTTTCCGGCGGTGAAAAACGCCGCGTGGCGTTGTGTCGATTGTTGCTCCGCACGCCCGATATTTTATTGCTCGACGAACCCACTAATCATCTCGACGCCGAATCCGTCTTTTGGTTAGAGCGCCATTTACAACAATATAAAGGCACCGTCATTGCCGTCACGCACGATCGCTATTTTCTCGACAACGTCGCCGGTTGGATTTTGGAACTCGATCGCGGGCACGGCATTCCGTGGAAGGGCAATTATTCTTCCTGGCTCGCCCAAAAAGAGGAGCGCCTCGCGCGCGAGGAAAAATCGGCGGATCAGCGACGCAAATCGTTGCAACGCGAATTGGAATGGATTCAGCAATCGCCCACGGCACGCCGCGCGAAGAGCAAGGCGCGCATTGCGAATTACGAACGCATGCTCTCGCAACGCGTCGACCAGCAAGAAGCCGATCTGGAAATTTTTATTCCGCCCGGTCCGCGGTTGGGTCAAAGTGTCATCAGTGCGTGCGACGTGAGCAAATCATTCGGCGACAAACTCCTGTTCGAAAATTTGAATTTCTCATTGCCGCAAGGTGGCATCGTCGGCGTCATCGGCCCGAACGGAGCGGGGAAGAGCACGCTCTTTCGCATGATCATGGGACTCGAAAAACCCGATCAGGGAAATTTTACGATCGGCGACACGGTGAAACTTGGGTACGTTGACCAGAATCGTTTCGCCCCCACCGATGCGCGCAGTGTGTGGGAATGTATTTCCGGCGGTTCCGAAACCATTGCGCTGGGCAATCGCGAGGTGAATTCCCGCGCGTACGTCGCACGGTTTAATTTTTCGGGGAGCGATCAACAAAAGGCGATTAATGCGTTGTCGGGCGGTGAGCGCAATCGCGTGCATTTGGCGATGACGCTCAAAGACCCGGGCAATGTTTTGTTGCTCGATGAACCGACCAACGATCTGGATGTGCACACATTGCGCGCGCTGGAAGTTGCGCTCGAAAATTTTGCGGGGTGCGCGGTGGTGATTAGTCACGACCGCTGGTTTCTGGACCGCATCGCCACGCACCTGCTCGCCTTCGAAGGCGACAGTCGCGTGGTCTGGTTCGACGGCAATTTTTCCGAATACGAAGTCGACCGCCACGAACGCCTCGGCAGCGCCGCCGATCAAGTCCATCGCATCAGTTATCGAAAAATGACAAGATAGATCGCACGCTGCTCGCTATTTTTCTATCTTGCCCTGCGTCCGCGATGTGACTACATCCTCCGCATGCAAACCCAATCCGCGCCACGGCCGCCCAAGTTGAGGTATCCGCCGCAAATCAAATACATCATCGGGAACGAAACCGCCGAGCGATTCAGTTTTTACGGCATGCGCAGCATTCTCGTGGTGTTCATGACGCAATATTTGTTGGTCTCCGCACCCAATGCCACCGCGTCGTTTCATACGTTTGTGAGCGCGTGTTATATTTTGCCGCTGCTCGGCGCGTATCTCTCCGATCGGTGGTTCGGCCGCTACAACGCGATTTTGTATCTCTCACTCTTGTATTGCGCCGGTCACGCCTCGCTCGCGGTGTGGGAAAGTCAGTCGGGATTATTTTTTGGACTCGCGCTGATTGCGCTCGGCTCTGGCGGCATCAAGCCGTGCATTGCGTCGTTTGTGGGCGATCAATTTCACGAAGGCAATAAAGGGCTCGTGCAGGGCGTCTACGACCTGTTTTATTTCTCGGTGAATTGGGGTTCATTTTTTTCCACACTGTCGATTCCGCTCGTGTTGTCGCATTACGGCCCGCACTGGGCGTTCGGGATTCCCGGGATTCTCATGGCGCTCGCCGCAGGTATTTTTTGGTTGGGCCGCAAACAATATGTCCGCGTCCCGCCCGCGCGCCAAACGCAGACCGCGAGTTTTTTGTCGATGTTGATGTATGCGCTGCGCAATTTCAGTCAACGCACGCCGGGACAATCGCTGTTCGATATTGCGCGCGCCAAATTTTCCGCCGAAGAAGTCGACGGCGCCAAAGCCGCGGCCCGCGTGTTCTGGGTGTTGATACCCGTTTCGGCATTCTGGACGATCTTTGATCAACACGGTTCGAGTTGGGTGTTGCAGGCGAGCCACATGAATCTGACTGTGTTCGGTGTGACGATCGAACCCGCGCAAGTCGCGGCGCTCAATCCCATTCTGGTGATGATGTTCATTCCGATTTTTTCGTGTGTTATCTATCCCCTCGTCGAACGGTGCGGTATCACGGTGACGCCTCTGCGGCGTATGGGTGCTGGCATGGTGCTGTCGGGCGTGTCGTTTGTCGCGGCGGGACTGATCCAACTCGCGATCGACGGCGGCGCGCATCCCAGCGTGGCGTGGCAGATTATTTCGAATGTGCTGTTGACGGCCTCCGAGATTATGATTTCGATCACCGGTTTGGAATTCGCCTATACGCAGGCGCCGCACTTCATGAAGAGTACGATCATGAGTTTTTGGTTGCTCACCATTTTTATCGGAAATTCCTTCACCGCCGTCGTCGCCGAAATCAACGTCTTCACCGGCGCGAATTTTTTCTTTTTCTTTGCGGCGCTGACTGGAGCCGTGTCGCTCCTCTACATCGCCATCGCGCGGCGCTACCAGATGCGCGATTACTTTCAAAAATCCGCGCCGGAATTTGTGGATTAGCCTTCATCAACCGCCAACAATTTTTCCATCGCATCGTGTTCATTGGCCACGATTTCTAAGCGGCTGAAATGCTCGTCGATGCTGCGTTGCAGGGCCTTGACGGTTTTGGAGAGTTCGACGAACGTGCCGACATTTTTTTCCTGCGAGGCCGTCACGAGCGCGGCATTCGCTGTTTCCAGTTCGGATTCGAGTCGTACGATGTCATGCTCGAGTTGTTGCATCGATTTCTTCAGTGGTGTGAGTTTTTCCGTGCGCTGACGTGTGAGTTCGGCGCGTTGTTGACGCGCGACTTTGCGGTCGGCGGCGGTGATGGTTGGCGCCGCGGCGGCGACGGGTGGTGGGGTGACAACTTTTTGTGTGACGTGTGGCGTGGGCGCGTCACTGCGGGTGGGTTGTTCATCGTCCCAACCAACCGTATCGAGAAACTCTTCGTAACCGTGCAAATAATGCCGTACACCGTCGTTTTGAAACACGATGAGTTTCGTCGCCAACGCGCGCAGTAGTTGTTCGCTGTGGGTGACAATCATGACCGCGCCCGCAAATTCGCGCAGACTGTCTTGCAACGCCTCGATCGACGACATGTCGAGATGATTGGTGGGTTCGTCGAGCAGCAATACATTCGCCGGGGCCGAGAGAATTTTTCCCAACAGCACGCGACTGCGCTCGCCGCCCGACAACACGCCGACTTTTTTTTCGGCGCGATCGCCACCAAACATCATGATGCCGCACAACGTGCGCACGGCGGTGCGACCCAATTCCAGATTCGCCGAGGCGATTTCTTCTTCCACCGTGAGGGCGTTGTTCAATCGATCAATATTCGTCTGACCAAAATAGCCGAGTTGCGTGCTGGGATGCAGCGCCAGATCCCCCGCGTCGGGTGTGAGTTCGCCGGCCAACAATCGCAAGAGGGTTGATTTGCCGCGTCCATTTTTTCCGATAATGCCGATACGATCGGTCGATTGCAGTGTGAACGACAGATTCGAAAACAGTGGTGCCGCCGCGTCGAATCCAAATTGCAATCCGCGCGCCTCCAATAAATTCTTCGCATGTGTTGGCGCATGATGAAAACGAAAATCAAGTGATTCGATGGGTGCGAGTTGTTCTTTCTCCCCCATCTTTTCTAATTTTTTAATGCGCGATTGCACCGACGCGGCCTTCGTGGCCTGCGCGCGAAATCGATTCACGAAAAGTTCAATATGTTTGCGTTCCTTCGCTTCATTGATGCGCGTCTTTTCATGCAGCTCTTCTTCGTTCGCAATTTGCGCGTAGAGGCGCGCGGTGTCGCCGGGAATTTTGCGCATTTCGTGGCGATGAATAATCGCGGTGTGCGTGGTGATACTGTCCATCACTTCGCGATCGTGCGTGATGATCATGAGTTCGCGCGGCCAAGCCCGCAAAAAGCGTACGAGCCAGCGCACAGACACAATATCGAGATAGTTGGTCGGTTCATCGAGCAACAACAAATCCGGTTCGCCAACCAAAACTTTTGCGAGTTGCATGCGCAATTGAAATCCGCCCGAAAATTCGGACGGCGCGCGGTGCATGTCGGCCTCGCCAAATCCCAATCCGAATAAAATTTCCTCGGCGCGATAAATTTCGTATTCGGCCTCCGGACGCAGTCCCGCCGCGGCTTCCGCGAGCACGGTGCTTTCGGTGCAACGCATATGCTGCGCCAGATGGCCGATGCGATACTCGCGCGGCACACTAATCTCGCCCTCGTCCGGCATTTCTTCGCGCAAAATTAAACGAAAGAGCGTGGATTTTCCGTGCCCATTACGACCGACCAATCCCACGCGTTCGCCGGAATTGACCTGCAGTGTGGCGTCGTCGAACAGGTTCTGCCCCGCGTACGATTTACATAATTTCGAAATGCGTAACATGGTGATCCGTTGTTCTGCGCCCGCGCGCATGCTATGAACGTGCATGACCGCGTGGGTGCTCTACATCGTGGAATGTTGCGACGGCAGCCTCTACACGGGAATTACCACCGAACTCAAGCGTCGCCTTGCAATGCACAACGCCGGCAGCGCCAGCCGTTACACCCGTTCGCGCCGACCGGTGCGGGTGCGCTACACCGAAACGTGTGCGTCCCACAGCGCCGCGCTCAAGCGCGAACTCGTCATCAAAAAAATGCGTGCCGCAGAAAAACGCGCGTTGTGTGCGCAATAAAAAAACCGCCCCGACACATTGAGTATCGGGGCGGTTGGTCATCATATGAACGAGTATTAGGCATTCACTTTGACAACATCGGTCGCGTTCGGACCCTTCGGGCCCTGACCAACGTTGAATTCCACCAAGTCGCCTTCCGACAGGCTACGGAAGCCTTCGGCGACAATGCTGGCGTGGTGCACAAAAAGATCTTTGCCACCATCTTCCGGAGTAATGAAACCATACCCCTTGCTGTCGTTGAACCATTTCACGGTCCCACGTTGTTTTTGATCGGACATAGGTGTCCTCTGCTTTCTTGCGGTAGTGCGATGGTGCGGAAGGGTGAGGCGACATGCCCCGGTGATGTTGACACTTGCCAACTGTACTGCTCCTGTCCTTCGAACTCCAGCCTACGACGCTTTGGGCACTCTAGGGGAAGCGAGAGAAGTTAGCAAGAAAATTGTTTTGGATAGTCGAATAACGATTGGGGACGTTGCATGATAGATTAAGTCGTTGGAATCATTAAGTGGCGATTTTGGTTTTACGAACGATACGCGGTGCCAGGCATGATTGTACGGTGCCAGGCACATTTACGCGCGGTGCCAGGCACTTTAATGAAGAGCAAAAATTACCCGATCCAACGGGTTGCAATGCACCATGCGCTGGTGCTGGCGACGAGGAGCCAGAGGGTGACGGCGTGGGCCATGATCCGCCAACCGACGTGCTGCAATGCTTCGCGGGTGATGGTGGAGCCGATGAAAAAGAGGGCGAGGACCAACAGTCGTTTGGCAATGGCAACGACAACGGTGGCCGCGGGTTGTAGGCCGGGCCACGCGGTGACGAGCGCGGCACAGGCAATGAAGCCAGCGATGAACCAGGGAATTGGCGCATGGGATGATGTCGCCGCACTCTTCTGATGAGTGCGCCGACTCTGCCACAGTGCGATGCCGAGCGTGAGCGGCAGGATCCACAACGCACGCGCGAGTTTGACGGTGGTGGCGATTTGCAAGGCCTGCGGTCCGTATTGCATCGCGGCGCCCACGACTGAACTGGTGTCGTGAATCGCGAGCGCGCTCCATAATCCGAACTGCGCCTCGGAAAATCGCAGGGCGTGACCGATCGCTGGAAAAATCCACAGCGCAATGGCGTTGAGCGTGAAGACGGCGGCGAGCGCGAGCGAAATCGCTTCCGGTTTGGGGCGTAACACTGCCGCCGCTGCCGCAATCGCGCTGCCGCCGCAAATGGCGGTGCCGATCGACAACAAGAATCCGGTGTCGCGATCCGTGCGAAAACAGCGCCCGAGCCACCAGCCGACACCGAGTGCGAAGGCAATCCCGGCCGCGGTGTAGCCCATGCCGTGAAAACCAGCGCGCAGCACGGTCTGCAGGTTCATGCCCGCACCGAGTCCGACAATCGCCACCTGCAGCAAAATTTTCGAGAGACGCCGCGACTGCGCCAGTTGCGGATTGCCCAAGGAAAGCGCCACCAGCGCACCCAACAATAAGGCCACTCCCGACGAAACCGCAGGCCACACACACACCGACGCGACGATCCAAAAAATCCACACGATCATGCCTGGCACCTTACAATGGATAGCTTTTCCCCACGAAGGAAAATTGCACGTGGTGTGTAGTCGAATAACGATTGGGGACGTTTCTCAAACATATACGACGCAACTTTTTCCCATGCCGCGCCGATACAGAATCTATGAACGTGAAGCGCCCCAATAGACGACCGCCATCGTGCCTGGCACTAGGACGTGGTGTGCAATTACCAACTCTCGCCCCACGCCGCGGTGTTGATCGCTATCGTCCAGTGCCCGTAGGGCGCGGTGCAAAATCTCCTGCCATGGATCGCTGGCATACTCCCGTGGGTCTGATTATGGGCACCGCCTTGTTTGCCATGATGCGTGGATTTCAATCCCGGGTCGACACGCAAGAGCGTGCGTTGCTGTTGGAAGAGGACTGGGTCACGTGTGCTAGCGGGTTGATTTGGGTCACCGGCATTCTCGCCAGTCTTGAACCAACCTTGGAGTACGGCGCGAATTGTCTGGCCACTCTCGCACTTGGTGTGTTTGGTCTGCGAAATTTGCAAAAACGGCGCAACCAACGCAATCTGCCATCGGCGGTGTTATTCGGTTCCGGATACGCGACGGTGCGACAACAGTCGCAACCGCTGGCGATTGCAATGACATCCGATTCTGCCTGGCACCGCGCGGCGGCGGCCGTGGAGCTGCAACTCGCGCGGCATCCCAAGGTGCTGCGATTTTTAGGATTCGACCAGGCGAACTTTGATGCCGCGTCTTTGTGGAAAATGATCCGCGTGGTGGCCACGGACGACATCACGGTGCCCGCCGGCTGTTTTGCCACCGTGCCGCCGCTGATTACCGCCAAACCAAATTGCCTTTGGGACATTCGCGCGCATGAACTCATGCACGCCATTGTTGCGTTGGGTGTTGCTCGCAGCCTGCAATTTTCTGATCTCGTCATGATTGCGGATGTCGTGCGTCATTCGCCAATGACGCTGCAAACCAGCAACGCAACGGAAATGGGACACCTACAACATTTCATCAATACGCATGCCGCCGACAGTCCATTGCCCGATGCAATTCGCAATACGGCCACCGAATTGATTTTGTATATTGCCCACCATCAACGCCCGCAACTCGTGGAAGCGATCGCGACGCGTTTTGATGGCAACCACCGGCGCCTCAACTCTGTCAGTTACGCAGCGAATATGCTGTGTGGCGTGACGCGTCTTCCGCTCACGGCGGCGTTGGCGGATCGTGAAATCTGGAGAGAGACGTTGGGCTATTTTGGTTACGGCAACCGCCCTCTGTTTGCCTGGGCCAGCCGCCGTCGGTTGATTCATGCGTTGCTCGGGCGATGAAGAAATTATTTGACGGTCATGATTTTTTTTCTTTCCGTTTCAAACGCTGCAGAAATTCAATGTCCTGCAAATCCGCGCCGAATTTGCGATCGCGGTAGGCGATTTTTTTCAGCCGCAGCAAATCATTGGTCGAGGCGATGTGAAATGTGTGCCCGCGAATCGTGAGTTCGCGGGTGTTGCGCAGCAAGTCGGCGGCTGGCAGTGGAAAATCGAGCAGAAAATCGATGCGTAATTGTGTGGCCGGGTGCAGAAAAAAAAGACTCTCGGGTTGATCGAGGCGAATGCGCATGGCGGCCATGCGGGGGTTGTCAATGGTGCGAACGATGTGCCCGAATTCGTCCAGACGTGAGGCGAGTTCAAACCCGGCATCGTAGCAGACCTGCGCCAAATCGTTGATCGATGCAGCGGGAAGCGAAATGAGAAAGTCCAGATCTTGCGTGACTCGCCGCGAACCGAGCACCACGAGCGCCATGCCGCCCACCATGATCGGGGTCAGGCCGATTGCTTCCAGACGCGCCAACAAACGACTTATTTGCGCGAGTTCGGGCGGCGGTGGCGGCATAAAATGGTTGGGAGCGAATTTGGGCAGGAACGCACCGAACGTGCCTGCGGTTTTGATTCCAAAAATTCCCGCATGAGCGCGACATACCGAAAATTGGCCGCGATGCGGTGGGCGGCGGCGAATGACATGGCCCGAGCGTGTGCACCGGTGCGTGCGATGGATCGCCGGCGGGCCGGCGAGAGTCGTCGTGCCCGGGCCTGTCCACCGCGTTGTCCCAAGATTTGTGCAGCACTCTTCAAACGCATGTCGGTGATTGTATGCTTGTCGCTAAGCAAAATACAATCAGAAAGCGACCATCACACGATTTTTCTACGTTGTCGAACGGGGCGGAGCATGTTCTACGTCGTGCGCGGTCGTATGGCATGTTCACACACACGGAGGTTCTATGCAATTTCGCACGTTGGGGCGCACGGGGTTCGAGGTTTCCACCATCGGCTTTGGGGCGTGGGGCATTGGCGGATCGATGTGGATCGGGAGCACCGAAACTACGGCCATGCAAACGCTGCATGCCGCCGTCGAGGCGGAAATAAATTTTTATGACACGGCGCTCGTGTATGGCGATGGACAGAGTGAAATGCTGATTGGACGCGCGGTCCGCGAACACCGTGGGCGCACACCCAGCGGGCGTCCGCTGTTTGTGGCGACGAAGGTGCCGCCGAAAAATGGCGAGTGGCCCGCGCGTGACAGCGCGGTGTGGAGTGAAGCATATCCGCCGCAACATATTTTGGAATCCACCGAAATCAGTCTGCGCAATTTGAATCTGCCCACGATTGATTTGTTGCAATTGCACGTCTGGAATGATCGTTGGATTGCCGATCACGCGCACTGGTATCCCGCGATCGACGCGCTGAAACAGTCCGGAAAAATCCGCGCGTTTGGTCTGTCGATTAATTCGCATCAACCGAACAATGCAATCGCCGCGGTGCAGAGTGGTCTCATCGACACCGTGCAAGTCATCTACAATATTTTTGAGCAATCACCCGAAGACAAATTGTTTCCGGCGTGTCTCGAACATCGCGTGGGTGTGATTGCGCGTGTCCCGTTGGACGAAGGCGGACTCACCGGCGCGATTCACGCCGACACCACATTTCCGGAGGGCGATTTTCGCAATCGCTATTTTGCAGGTGATCGAAAAATGCAGGTCGTCGCGCGTGTCGATGCCCTGCAACCTGTGGTGCAAACCGCCGGCACGCCCGACCTCGCCACACTCGCTCTGCGGTTCTGCGCCTCGCATCCCGCGGTGAGCACCATCATTCCCGGTATGCGCTCGCCCGCCCGCGTTGCTGCCAATTCCGCCGCCGCCGATGCCGGTCCACTGCCGCCAAAAATCCTCGCCGATTTGCGCGCGCATCGGTGGGAGCGTTAGCTGACTGCGTCGTCGGTCTTCGGTCGTCAGTCGTTGGTGAGGGCAGTGACAAGTGAGTTCACAGCAGTAACTGACGACCGAAGACCGACGACTGACGACGTCGTTAGACCGCCAATCCCGCCGCATGTCCCGACGCCCACGCCCACTGAAAATTGTATCCGCCGAGCCAGCCGGTGACATCGACGACTTCGCCGATGAAAAATAATCCGGGCACCGATTTTGACTCCATCGTTTTGGAAGACAACGCCGCGGTGTCAACGCCGCCCGCAGTGACTTCGGCCTTCGCGTAGCCTTCGGTGTCGGTGGGCGTGATCGACCAGCTGTGTAAATGTTTTGCGATCGTTGCGAGTTGTGCTGCGTTGCGGGATGCAATGGAAAAATTTGCGTCGTGTTGTTCGCACCAGACCTGTGCGAAACGGCGCGACAGAAATTGTGCGAGCCAATTCGCGAGTAACATGTGTGAACCTTGCGCACGTTCGGTGCGCAACAGCGCAAGCGCGTCGTGATCGGGTAAGAGATTGAGTGTGATCGACGCGCCCGGTTGCCAGAAGGAAGAAATTTGCAAAATCGCTGGTCCGGAAATGCCGCGATGCGTGAAGAGCATCTGTTCGCGAAACGCGACATCGCCAATGTGCGCGATCACGTCGCAACTAATGCCCGCGAGTTCCGCGTAGCGTGATAAATCTGCGAGCGACCAGGTGAGCGGCACCAATGCGGGGCGGCAGGGCGTGATGGGGATTTCGAATTGTGTCGCGATGCGATATCCCAAATCGCTCGCGCCGAGTTTGGGAAATGATAAACCACCGGTCGCGACGACCAATGCGGTGGATTCAAACACGCCACGATTGGTGTGCACAAAAAAATGATCCGTTTTTTCTACGCGCGCCACCGCACAATCCAGTCGAATCTCCACGCCCGCACATTCGCGCAGCAATAAATTCGTGATCGCCTTTGCACTGTCGCGACAAAATAATTGGCCGAGCGTTTTTTCGTAATACGCGATGCCGTGCGCTTCGACGAGCGCGATGAAATCGGTCGCGGCAAATCGTGCGAGTGCGGAGCGGCAAAAATGTGGGTTGTTGGAGAGATACTGTGCGGGACTCGCCCCAACGTTCGTGAAATTGCAGCGTCCGCCACCGGAGATGAGAATTTTTTTCCCGATGCGATCGTTGTGCTCGAGCACGAGTATGCGCCGCCCGCGCGCCTGCGCCACGCGGGCGCACATGAGCCCTGCACCACCGGCACCGAGAATGATGACGTCGTAAACCACAGAGACTAGAGACTAGGGAATAGAGACTAGAATAAGCAATCTTTCACTAGTGACCTCCTTCTAGTTTCTAGTCCCTAGTCTCTAATTCCATTGCCATTGGCTTGCAAAGCCAGTAGGGACGCGCCTCTTATGAAAACCCTCGAGCATAATCCGCATTTGCGGAACATCGCCATCATTGCGCACGTTGATCACGGCAAGACCACGTTGGTCGACCACATGCTGCGGCAGGGGGGGCTCTTTCGCGAGAATCAGGCGGTCGATGAACGCGTGATGGACAACATGGATCTTGAGCGCGAACGCGGTATTACCATCGCGGCAAAAAATTGTTCGGTGCATTGGAAAGATGTAAAAATTAATATCATCGATACGCCGGGCCACGCCGATTTTGGTGGCGAGGTGGAACGCGGATTGAAAATGGTCGATGGGGTGGTGTTGCTCGTTGACGCGTCAGAAGGTCCGCTCCCGCAAACGCGCTTCGTGCTGGGAAAGGCGCTGGCTGCGCGTTTGCCGGTGGTGGTCGTGGTGAACAAAGTCGATCGTCAAGACGCGCGTCCGCAAGAAGTGCTGAACGAAATTTACAGTCTGTTCATCGATCTCGATGCGAACGAACATCAAATTGAATTTCCGGTGTTGTACGCGGTCGGTCGCGATGGTGTGGCGTCGACGACATTAGAAGATCGCGGCACCACGCTCGCGCCATTGTTCGACACGATTCTCTCGGCGATTCACGCGCCGTTGTATGATCCCACCGAGCCGTTTCAAATGTTGGTCACGAATCTTTCCTACTCGGATTACGTCGGTCGGTTGGCGATTGGGCGCGTGTGTAACGGGCGAGTTGTTAAAAACGATAACCTGGTCTGCATCCCGCGCGACGGCGTGCCGCGGCCCTTGAAGGTCGTGGCACTGCAAGTGTTCGACGGCATCAAAATGGTCGCGGTCGATGTGATTGAGCCGGGCGATATTATTATTTTGGCTGGCATCGAAGATGTGGAAATCGGCGATACGATTTGCACGGGCGCCGCGCCGAAGGTGCTGCCGAGAATTCTCGTCGATGAACCGACGGTGGCGATGCAATTCATGGTGAACACCTCGCCGTTCTCGGGACGCGAAGGTCCGTATGTGCAATCGCGTCGGATTTGGGAACGTTTGCAAAAAGAGACGTTGCACAATGTGGCGCTGCAAGTTGCAGCCGGTGAAACGCCCGACAGTTTTGTGGTGAAAGGGCGCGGCGAATTTCAGATGGCAATCTTGATCGAACAGATGCGACGCGAAGGCTATGAGCTGGCGGTCGGTCGTCCGCAAGTCATCTGCAAAGAAAAAGATGGCGTGACGTTGGAACCGATCGAACATTTGTTTGTGGATATCGACGATGCGTTCACCGGGATCGTCACGGAAAAATTGTCGCGTCGTTTGGGTCGCATGACCAACATGGTCAATCATGGCACCGGTCGCGTGCGGTTGGAATTTTCGATTCCGTCGCGTGGACTCATTGGGTACCGCAGCGAATTTTTGACCGACACCAAAGGTACGGGGCTCATGAACTCGATGTTGTCGGGCTACGAAGCGCATCGCGGCGAAATCAAAAGTCGCGTGAATGGATCGCTCGTGGCGGATCGCGCGGGCGATTCAGTGTCGTACGGACTCTTTCATCTGGAACCGCGCGGCGTGTTGTTCATCGCCGATGGTGTGTCGGTGTACGAAGGCATGATCATTGGCGAACACAATCGCGACACCGATCTGAATGTGAACGCCTGCAAAGCCAAGAAGCTCACGAATATGCGGGCGTCTGGTCGCGACGAACAAACTATTTTGTCGCCGATTCTCCCCATGACTTTGGAACGTGCGATCGAATTTATTCGCGACGATGAACAAGTCGAAGTCACGCCAAAAAGTATTCGCCTGCGCAAAAATATCCTGAACGCGGGCCAGCGGAAATAATTTATTGGTTGATTTCTGCCAATGTCTCGGTCGATATTTTTTTTGTGCGCAGCGCGCGATACAGTAACCATGCGGCAATGACGGCGATGGCGATCGCGTTGGCGTACCACCACGTACTGAGCGACCAATGATGCTGCTGCGCGAGGTCGAGGTAGCGCAAACCAAATCCGGCAACGAAGGCGCGGCCGATGGCGAAGCTGACCTGGATGAGACTGAAAAAATAGGGATGCAGCGAGGGGTGGGTGCGTTGACTGAGTAAAAAATCGATGTGCGGCAGCAAAAACATTTCACCGAGTGTGATGAAAATCACCGACACCCAGACCAGATCGACGCGCCACCAATAGGCGAGTAAACCAATCCCCAGCGCGTTCCAGATGAATCCGGTGGCGAGCCAGGCGTCGCTCATTCCGGAGGTGCAGCGGCGAAAAAGTGTGGTGACGTAGCGCTGTCCGACAATAATGCACAGGGCGTTGATCGCAAAAAAGCGTCCGAGTTCGGGCGGTGCGCCGATGCTGACTTCAAAATAGGGTGCGGTGAGTTCGAAGAGTAGAAACATGCAGTACGCGCCGGCGAACGAAATCGCGACATAACGCCAACCCGCCCGCACGCCGAGATTTGCCGTGGCGCGGCCGGTGAAGGCGCGTACGAGTTGGGGCAGCGTGATCGGTTCCGGTGGTGAGATTGGCGCATGCAAGCTGGCGGCGATCCACGCGCCGGCGAGCAGGTAACCGGCGGCCGCTGCGAGCAACGAAACAGCGGGATGCGTGCGAAACGGAATCGAGAAGGCAAACGAGAGTCCGATCGCCGCGCCGGCATTCACGCCGATGTAGGTGGTGGAAAAAGTGCGCAGGCGTTCGTCGAGTGCGGCAATGCCGGCCATGAAGGTGCGCAGCGACAAACGGGCGACCGATAGCGCAAAACCAGCCAGGCCGAGAATGGCCACGATTCCGGCAAATGGCGGGTGAAAACTCAAGAATACAAAACTGAGTCCGCACACGAGATACCCCGCGATGAGCGAGGGGCGCACGCCAAATCGCACGACCAATGGCGCGCACAGCAGCGACAGCCCGCCATCGGCTAGTCCATACATCGCCATGGCCACGCCCGCCTGCGAGGCCGAGAGCGCAAAAGGTGGGCGCAAGAGGATGATGGTGAAAACGGGAAACAATAGATGATACGACAATCCGTGCATCGCATTTGCGATCGTGAGTATTGTGAGTGTGTTCAAACGTGCCAGGCTACGCATGCTCGCTTCATGCGCAATGTGGCTGGGGATGGCAAGGGGAAAGGTGGGGTTGGGCCAACGGTGCCAGGCACATTTTGGGGGGAATCCGATTTTCACAAGTTATTGTCGCGATTTTGGTTGAGCAGGCGAAGAAATGAGGGAATGAATCACACAAAAATTACGGTAGCACGCTTTGCAACAGGTGAAAAAATGAAATAGTTGTGTGTCAGGCGTAACTCGACCACGGCACAGTGCGCCGAGCGAGAAAATTGTAGCGGATTTGCATTAATTAGTGCGCCGGTGAGGGTGTAAATGCGACGCGTATCGCTGCTGCATACGTTGAATAAACTCACGGCTGCCAAAAAATGTTGAGCGTAGACCACGCTGAATGTTCCGTTGCTGTTCTTGTGGGAGACGACCATTCACGATGCGTACGAATTCTTTCTGACGCGCGGCGGGCGTGTCGCCCAGAGAGAGATAGAAATCATCGGCCACAACTTCGAAGGGAATCAGGGTGCCATTCGCATAAAAATGAAATGTGCTGAAGCGCGGGTCATCGCTCGCACGCTTGCAGAGGCCGGCACGGACGCCGTTCTGATAAATATAGGGAACGCACATGTGTTGATAAGCGTCCGAGTCAATAATCGTGGCATGAAAACGTTGCCCCCATAAATGCCCAGACGTGTTTTGTAGTTGGTTGATGCGCAATGCGAGTTGAAAATTGATGTACTGCATGGCGATGCTCAGGTTCTCCTTCGTTGTTTGCATGATGAGGTGGTAATGGTTGTCCATGAGTTTGCAGTGATGAATGTGCACCGCAAATCGCCTCACCGCCTCGCGCAGCACCTCGATAAAAATATGATACGTTGCTGGGTTTAGGCGAAATTTACGCCCGTTGGTGCGAGTCGTAATGTGGTAGGGATGTTCATCTTGTTGTATGCGCCATGGTCTCATGGTGCGTTGATATAGCAATTCACAAGCCAACTCCATGTGCTCACCAATTCAGTCCTGAGGGAAAAAGTGTCCAAGAAGTGACCGGTTTTTGGACGGACATGTATGATTTCCGGACACCTGGCACCTTGAAAATCTTTCGACACCTGACCACCACTTCTTGTAATGTGTTCCGCACCATGCTGATCGACTATTTCCATCCGGAGCACACCGCGCCCATTACGTGTGCGGAAATTTTTCAATTGATTCGTTATCGACACGATGACGCGCGCGCCGATGTCATTGCGGAAATCGCTGATTATTTGGGTATTCCATTTGCCGACGCAGAAAATAATTTCAAAATTGGCGAAGTGGCTCGCAAGGATTGGGATGCGTTCCGCCCCGCAACGAAAGAGCAAGTCGAGTCATATTATCAATCCACCAATGGGTATATCTATGATCTGATGGCAGCGTTTTACGAACTCCGCGAAAATAATCTGAAGTTGATCAACAACATTATTGCCTTGATTCGCGTGACGCGATCCAAAAAAATCCTGGATTTTGGTGCGGGGGCTGGTTGCTATACGTTGCCCTTGCAGCGACTCGGTGCCGACGTGACGTATGCGGACCTGCCAGGGAAAACCGCGCAGTTCGCGGCTTGGCTGTTTCAAACGCGACAGCTGAACATACCAATCCGTGACGCCAGCGATTGGGATGGTCTGGGAATATACGATTTCATTTATCTGTTTTCGGTATTGGAACATACCTTTGATCCCGTCGCGATCATGCGGAATTTGAAGAATCACCTCATGCCCACGGGGCATATCTATTTGCAAAATGATTTCTCGAATTCGGAACCGATGCATTTGCAAAAAAATCTGCACTTTGCCAAGTCGTTTGCACAGGAACTGCAGGCGATTGGGTACGACGTAGTTCGCAATTTCGACAACGGCCTGATGGTCGTGACACATCGGTGAAAAAAACCATGTGATAATCGTTGGTTCGTGCGGTGCCAGGCACATTAGAAAACGGTGCCAGGCATATTCTACCAGGCACATTTTCGATTTCTGGACACCTGGCACCTTGAAAAACATCTTGAAAATTATTTACAGATTCGGAATTGATCGGTATGTCGTGCGGCATATGGCCTCGAATATTGTCATCCCGCTCGGTCGCCGATCGCTTGTTTTTGTGCCGAACGATGGCAGTGTCTTCTTTGGTCGGCGCTGTTTGCGACGCGCGGACGGCCAGGTCGATGTTGAAGGATTACGGCAGTTGCAGAAGGTCAGCGGGTGTAAGCATCTGCAGTCGTTGCCGAGGACCGTAGAGGCTTGGAAAACGTACGAAAGGTTGATCTTGGGGGCGCGTCATGCGCGGGGATCGACGGAGCGCGCCATCTGGTCTGGTCTTTGGAATATACACGAAGGCCTGCAACGAATGTCCGATTCTGCGGCAAACATGCACGCAAACATGGAACGGCGTGGCGAAGCGAGCGCCGTGCCAGCACTGGTCGAGGCGCCACCTGTGTGGGTGGCAGAAGGGCCACGCGAGCGGGCATGGTCGCTCATATGGTTCTGCGGTCCGTATTTGCCAGAACGGAAGCTTCCGTACGCATCTGTCGAAGGCGGAATCGCGGGGCGAGGGACGCGTGGGCGTTTACAATGGGGATACGATCCTTGGTAGATCACGGGTTTACGGACAGCTCTGCGCAAAAATAATTTGTTAGTTACCGTGGTGCCAGGCATGTTGTGAGCAACGGCCACAGGCCGCCTAATGCGCTGCCCAGCGCGATAATTGCCCATGACGGAGCGCGGGTTGTGTAGGCGATGAGGCCAAGGACCAACAGGAGAATCGTCAGTGTGGGGGTGACGATGATCATCTGGCCGAGTAGCAACGTTGCGCCCAGAATACACCCGATGACACTTGGAATCGCGCCAGCCTGAAAATGTGCGAGCCACGGGTGTCCTTTCATTTTCTCGAAGAGCAGTGGCATCACGAAAAGAATCAGCAAGATACCCGGGCTGTACATGCCAAGGAAGCCCGCGAGTGCGCCGAACCATCCCGCGGTTTTGTATCCGACAAAGACACTTGTAATGGTCACGGGGCCCGGCGTGATTTGCCCAAACGCGATGCCATCCAGAAATTCCGTGTTCGTTAACCAGTGGTACCGTTCGACTACTTCGTGTTGCAGTGCCGGAATAATCGCCAGTCCGGTGCCAAAGACCGTGAAGCCGGCCTTGCAGTGCACCCAAAAAAGCTTGGCGAGTGTTGCCAGTGGTAGTGCAGCAAAAGAAAATAATTTTCCTGCCTGGCACCGTTGCGTACGGAGCACAATCATGAGTGCGCCGCCTGCCATGATGATGACGGGTTCCCACCGCGGTATGACGAGCATGAGTGGGGCGGTTATGAGGATGAAGCACCAGGCGTGTCGCTGCTGCCGGTACGGTTGAAACATGCGCCAGAGGCTATCGAGAATGACGATGAGCGCGCCGACTTCCATGCCGGTGATGAAGGGGGCGAGGGTTGGTGTGCCCACAAAATGTGTGTAGGACGCGCTGAGCAGCGCAATCAGGAGTAGTGCGGGGAGCAAGAGCGCGACACCGGCAATGAGACCGCCCACACGCCCGCGCACATGATAGCCCATCCACAGCGCCATTTGATACGCGATGGGGCCGGGGAGCAATTTGGCAAAGACATAGCGTTCGTTGAATTCATCGGCGCTAATCCATGCGCGCCGTGCGCTGCATTCGCGCTCCATCAACGCGATCAACGCAATCGGACCGCCAAATCCGATGGCGCCCAGTCGCAAGAAAATCCAGAAAATGGTGGCCAGTGAAACGATCGGTGCGTTACACAAGAAAAATGATTTTTCGTCAACTCTTCGAGCGCGAATCGTGCACGTATTCGTATTTGCTGGCGGCGCGCGCGGGTGGCGAGGCGTTGCTCATCGATCCGGTCAAAGAAGAGTTGCCAAAATATTTACAACTCATTCGCGAACTCGACGTGCGTTTGGTTTTGGCGATCGACACGCACATTCACGCCGATCACATTACGGCAACGGGTGCGCTGCAGGATCACACCGCGTGCGTCACGCTCATGGGCGAGCGCAGCCGCGCCGAATGCGTATCACGCCGGGTGCGGGAAGGCGAAAAAATTTCCGCCGATGGATTGCAACTCGAGACTATCTATACGCCCGGCCACACCGACGACTCGTACAGTTTTCGCATGAACGATCGCGTCTTCACCGGCGACACGCTCATGATCCGCAGCACCGGCCGCACCGATTTCCAAAACGGGGACCCGCGCGCGCAATACGACAGCATTTTTCACAAGCTGCTCAGATTGCCCGACGAGTTATTGGTCTATCCGGCTCATGATTACAAAGGATGGTGCGTTACAACGATCGGCGAAGAAAAATCCCACAATCCGCGCTTGCAAGTTGCGTCGTGCGACGAATATGTCACGCAAATGAATGGTCTCAAGCTCGCTAGCCCCAAACTCATGGACGTCGTCGTGTCGGCGAATTTGCGATGTGGGAGAGATGCGTAACGGTGCCAGGCACTCAGGTTAGGCGGCCAAGTATTGACCGCTAATCGTTGGTATACAGGAAGTCCCCGCCACCCAGAATGGCAGCAATGGCCACATGTACCTGCACATCGCCAGGGTCGTCGCTCGTCGGCGTAATCAGGTGATGTAAGGCCTCATGGAGCAGGTTCTCGACGATTCTAAAGACGCGCAGTTTAAAGAGTGGGAGATCGATGCAGATACTCTTTCCGTCTATCCCGCAGCCATCCGCATGGCCATATACATTGCGCGTCACTGTGGGAAAGGGGAGATCGTAGACCCCCAAATGAGAGGTTCGTAAAATAGTATACAGCTCGCCGAGATTGTTGCCGGGCGGTATCGCAAAAACAATACCCGAGGTCGCATCGTCGATCAGCAAGTGCATCAGGTTCTGGTCGGGATTCAGTGTGTACTTGGTATCCTCGCCATATAATTCCATCATCCGTTCGATCGTGGCCGTGACGAGCTGGTGTGCCTTGATCCGTGCCGCTTGGAAGGCCTCGAGTTCCTCGGGGGTTATCGGGGTATTGATGGTCCACTCTGTCGACGTGGGCAGCAGCACGGCCTTGCCATCTGTTGCGGCATTGGCCGTTCCTCCGGCCAGGATCCATTCCACGCCGTCAGGGGCGCCATCGTGATCGGTGTCATTCTTATCCGGATTCATACCGAGTGATTTTTCGAAGTCGTTCGGGAGAAAGTCGTGGTCCGAATCGTTGTAGTGCGCCACGCTACTATCCGCAGCCGTATTGATGCGGAGTAACGGTCGGACAAAAAAATCGAGGGGCACGGCGGCTTGGGCAATCTTTGTGTACACCTCGGTCGGAATGGTTCTGGAAATCAGCGGACCGAGCGCCCCCTGAAACAGGATCTTGCGCGCCATGACGATTGACTGCGGATCGTTGGCCTGAGCTGTATCCGGCTGATTCGCGTAGCGCACCGGGATAATGCCCGGCAGGTCTTTCAGACTCCACGTGATGTACGGGAAGAGGAAGTTGATTGCATAAGGGGGCAGCTCCAACGCCGCCTCCGGGAATTTGAAATCAACCAGAAAGTCCGTTCCCTGCATGGGGAGGATCATTTTCCCCAGGGGATGCAGGTTGATTGCCACGAACTGTACCCCGCTACCGCGAAAAAAAACCATGGGGTTTCCTGCCGAAACCATGCAATTGAGGAGGAAATCCAATGAGGGTTGTGGGCTGATCTCATACGGCACGATCTCCCCGAAATTCAGTTCGGCGGCCGCCGAGCCCAACAGATTCGGGCAGGCACCGCTGACATAGTAGTCCCCCGGGAGGCATTCGATGAGCGTGTCGGTATAATATCGGCAGGCCGCCTTGCCCGTCTGGCCGTCTACTGTCAGGGCAAAGAGATGGCTGGGGTTCATCTTGATGTTGGCGTACATGGTCGGGGAAGGCCGAATGTCGGCTAGATCCTGTTGATTAGCTACCCATCCATCTTTTCCTTCCGTATACGCTTGAGGGTCCTCTGAGGTGCAATTGAGCACCTTCCCGGTGAAGGGGTCTCCAAAACCATCGCCGTCTTTGTCCTGATAGACTACAAACTCGTTCAGAATATTTTTTTCTTCATCATCACAATCCCCGCACTGTGCTTCCCCCACATATTGATCGTTGGGGGGATCGAGTGAACACAAGGTTTGGGAAAATTTGTTTTTCGAATCGCCCCAACCGTCGTGATCGGCATCGATACAGAAGAACTGCTTCTTGATGATTTTTTTCTGATCATCGCATTCGTCGGTTTTTCCGTCATTGCGTTTTGGCGTGTATCCGGCGGCGCTGGCCTCGGTCAGCGAGCAAAAATCCTGGGGAATGAGCTTGTCGGCATACATGCCCGGGTAGCCATCCCCGTCCTGATCTTTGTAGTAGGTCTGTTTTTTCACGGCTCCCGGGTTTTCGTCGCACTCGTCGGTTCCTTTTTTCGCGACCCATTGGCCCTTTCCTTTTCCCGCGATGACGGTCTTGCTTCCCCCTTGCGCCGCCTGTTGTTCTTGCTGCGCCGACCCGCCTTTGCCTTTTTCTTTTTGCTTGGGTTGGTCTTTCGGTTTGGCGGGAGGGACCGTGGTTGGTGGGCCGCAGGAAATTTCGGTTGGACTTGAAGCCGACGCCTCGCCGTCGCCGTCGCCATCCCAATACCAGGTTTGCTTGGCGATGAATCCTGGGGCGTCGTCACAGTTGTCCGCGCAGGAGGTGGCGACCCATTTCCCGAACGGGTCATTTTTCCACGCCGCTGGCGGGGTGCAGAGGGGCCCAGTTTTGGAGAGCGGGTTTCCGTCGGTGTCCCCATCATGATCCCAACACCAGGTGTTCGTCTGTGAGAGTTTTTTGTCGGTGTCGCAGGCATCGGTACATTGATTGACCCATTGTCCTTGGGTGGCGCCTGGGTCGGGCGCGGGTTTCACACAGCTCACGATTTTTTTTGCCCCGGCGCTGCCGTTCCCATCGAGATCCCAATCCCAACACCACGTGAGCGGCTTCATGAGGCCCTTTACGTCGTCGCACTTGTCACAGCACTGGGTGGTCCATGTGTTCTTGTGCTCTGGGTACGGGCCCCAACTGTGAACTACGACATCATGGGGTTTGTTACACGACCATACGGATTCGTTCGCCCAGCCCACGCCGTCGTAATCAAAATCCCTGAACCACTCCTTCTTCTCACACGATGGCGGCTTGGGTTGTGGGGTTGGGTCTGGCGCGGGAGCGGCTGCTTTGGCACTGCAGTCGTAGGTGGCTTTTGCAGTGGCCGCAGGACAGCCCCATGCCCCGAAGAGAGGTGAGGCATATGTCTCAGTCACTAGAGAGGCCCCTTCTTTGGAGAGGACTTTCGCATAGCCTTCCATCCATTGGAGCCAGTCAGTAAGGCCTTGGAACGAGCCGAGCCCAGGCGAAAACAATTTCCACGAGGCTTTGTCTACGTTGGCAAGCGAGCACGAGCCCTCAGACGCGGGAATACTGTATTGACACTGAAAGCTTCCCGACCCGAAGGGAATGATTTTCACATCTGCCGGTTTATCGCTTTGGGCCCAGAGAGATGAAGGTCGCACACAGACCAACAGCACGACGCTGCAAAACAATACCTTGGCGACGGTCTTCACCAGATTCATACGTGCCCCCAGACATGAGCAATATTCTAGCCAAGGGGGGAGCCATGATTTTTCAGTGGAAATGAATGGATCGTGCCTGGCACCCGTCACTCGAAGTGAGATTTTTCTCACGATGAGAAATGGAGCGTCACGGCAGGTGGTGCTTGCTCACGGGTGGGCCTTGTGAGAAGATTCCGAACGATATGACTCGATGCACACTCACTTATCGGGAGGCCGTGACACTGCTGCAGCGGCTCGAGGCCGACGCGTCGATCGATGGCAAGATCGGATGGACTGCGGAGGAATTGGCGTGGTCCAGCAAATACCTCACGGAAACACAGTACGCGATTTCCCCTCCGTCGTGTGCGCCGCAAAAGCCGCTGGCAGGCAAGGTCGCGGAGTGCATTGTGCGGCGCACGCATACCGGCGCAAAACGGACCAGTCTGTTTACCACTTCGCAATCCATTACCACGCGGACGCTGCAGTCACTGAAAGATCAACTGGTGTCCATACGGAATGTCAAAAACCCCATCATTCAGGGATTGCCGATCGAGATTGTGGTCGCCCCAAATCCCCGCGGTGAAACGGATGTCACTGTTTCTGTTGTTTCCATACGCACTGGGAAAAAATAAACCCCACGTCTAATTCTTGCCGCGTCAAACTGCGTGTGATACGAGCCGTCGAATCGATGAGGCGAACGATCTTCCAACTCGGCGGTTGTGTGGTCGGCGTGATTTTTTTTGCGGCGTCCGTGTGCGCGACCGATTTGCAACTGCCGTTGCGTACCTATTATGGCAACGCGCAGGTGCGCACCGAATTGGTGGCGAGTCCCGACGGCAAAGATTTTTTGCTGCGTCGTTTCGATCCGAAAGGTCATTTGCAAAAAGAAGAAGGGTTGCGCAGCGGTGCGGTGCAATCCGACGATCGCGAAGGCAAGTGCGCGGGCAACACCCGGAATGGCACGGTGCGTTGCGAAATCAAAGACTATCAAATCATCATCTACTATCCCTATCGCGAGTATCAACTCGACGGCGTCGTGCGCACGATTGGCGAAGATGGGTATCAGTACATTACGTATCGACAGGGTGAAAAGCAGGGCGCTGCCGAAACGATGCGACACCGCGGAAAATATTCGCATCGCTCGGTGGAACATTATGATCACGGCAAGGCGCACGGAAAATTCATGCGGTTTGAAAATGGGAAACTCACCGCGATGGTGACATTTCATCATGGCGCCATGGATGGGCCCTGTCTGGAAAGCAACGACTGGCGCGAACGCGTGGGTCGCTGTCACGGCGGTGAAGAGAACTTTACTGGAGTGGAACGGAGCTACACCACAGAATATGTGCCATCGAAATCCAAATCAAAATCTGGCGGTACGCAGACGCGGGTGCGGCGGCTCGAGAGCGTTCGCGTGTACTGCGATGGCAAAGTGGTGAAAGAAACACGGACCAACAAGCGGCACGACCGCGATCGAGACGGTGACAAATCATCGCACGGAAAAAAATCGACCGACGTGGCTCGTCAAGATGCGGCGTATGAGCGCATGGATTTTGCGAAGCTCTTACCGGCGGCGCAATCCACGGTCACAAAAAATGTGAGCGAGAAGCTCGCGAAGAATGTGCAGAGTCATCTGACCGGCGACGAGATCCGCTATTTCTGGACGCTGACCACGGGCTACATCGAGAACAAGCATCTCGCGGTGTTGGGTTTTCAGCCAGACGACATTGTCCTCGCCATCAACAATCAGGAAATTTCTGCCCGCAAGAATAACATCGAAAGCTGCCCGACGTCGCAATCCGTCTGTACCTATCGCCTCTTTCGTCAGGGAAAAATCGTCGATCTTGTTTTGAATTTTGCTCCGGCCAAAAAATAGAGCGGGGTGTCTTCACACCATTCCGGTATCTTCTGCCCCACAAATCGGCGTGTGTCGTGGTTTTGCGGGCGGAGGCGTCAAAATGATAAACCGTCACAAATCAATTCTCTAGCCAGTAAATGTACGGTGCGCGCGTTGTGGCGGCGCTCGGCACACATCTTGATAATATGAATTCGTATCCAAGGAGGTCTGGATATGAAGTCGTATGTTATTGTGCTCGTCACGTTCGCTCTCTTACAAACCGTCGCAGTCACCACCGCGCACGCCGGCGGGACGCTGCCACCGATTAGCGAAGACATTCGGGTGGGCAATCAGGAGTTGCGGGAGCTCACCCAACGATTCGGTGATGAATCTGCTGCGGTGGATTCCACTCAATCGAAATTGCAACACCTGGTGCAGCGATTGGGTGCCGTGTCGGATCTGCCGTCGTTGCCATACGAAGTGCACGTGCTGCCCAGCACCATTGCGAATGCGATTTGCCTGCCGGGCGGAAAGATTCTGGTGTTCGCGGGCATCTGGGATAAAAAAAATGGTTTTATTCGCAAAGACAACGAGGGTGAGGCGGCGGCGATTTTAGCGCACGAGATTGCGCACGCGGCGAATCGACATTGGGCGCGGCATGAATATGGAAACGAGTCGATGCATTCGGCGGAATACGAAATGGAAGCGGATTATCGCGGCATGCTGAATCTGGCGCGCGCGGGGTACAATCCGCGCGTGATGCTGAAAATTTTTTCGCGCCGCGTGATCAAGGAAGCGCAGGAACAGAGTATTAATGTGCCAGAAATTTCCTCCGGGACGCGCGAATGGCAACGCACGTTTGCGTCGCACCCCACGCATCGTCGGCGCACGGCCGCGATGCGCGCACATTTGCAAGAGGCGATGAAAATTTATCACACGACACAACACGAGGGTGTCGCCACCGAGTGAATGAGCGCAGCGTAGGTGTTGATGAGTTGCGCGCGCAGCGGGGCCGCGCGGGTGGCCAGCGTGCGTTGTGCGTCTTGATATTCCGTCTGACCGTCGGGCGTTTCAATCACAATTGGTTGCAGACCAAACGCGCGCAAATCGTACGGACTCGCGCGCATGTCGATGGTGCGGGCATCGATCGCGAGCGCAAAACAATCGGCGAGTAACCCCCCCGCGATCCACGGCCAGATCTTGAACGCCCATTTGTACAGATCCATCGTGGCATGAATGCAACCCGGCTGTTCGAAGTCGGATTGATCAGTGCGCTGCAGCGCCCAACGATTTTTGGGAGCGGCGTCGGGTGTGAAAAAACGAAATGCGTCGAAGTGTGTGCAGCAGAGTGTGTTGGATTCCACAATGCGTGCAATGTCTGCGGGCGGCAAACGTAGTGGGATTGCGCTGTGGCGCGGTGCGGTGGTGCGATACACCATCGCCCATTCATGCAAACCAAAACACCCCAAGTGCAAGGGGCGCTCGCGGCTACGCGTGAGGAGTTGCTGAATGTAGTCGAGACTGGCGCGTCGTTGCGCCGGAAATTTTCTGGCGCAGACGTGCATCTCTTCAGCGGAAAAAACAAACGCCGCATGCGGTGCGCTGAAATGGTTGGGATGCGCGTCGGCGAGTATCACATTGATACCCGGACTCCACCGCAACAACGCACTCGCGCGAAATGAATAATACTCGAACAAAAAATCGCACACCGGATCTTCCAATCCGTGCGCGCGTCGCGTTTGTTGCGGCGTGAGCCATGCTTCAATGCGTGCGAGATAATCTTCGCGCGCGTGCAGCCAGCGGTCGCGGGGGAGGGCAGGGGGATTCGTGGGTGGCATGTTCGAAGGGACGGTGAACACCAGACGACAATTTCCGAATATCGTATGTCGAATATCGGGAAAATTTTGCCGTGCGAAATTTTATGCGGACACTGTGGGACCAAGTTCGAACATTTTTTGAGCGGGAAGTCTACAGCGATGGCTTCGCTCCCGCGCCGCCCACCGAAACACCGTGACGAAAATTGTTCGTCACTGTTTCATTCGCAACCGCCGCGCCCGCGCGCACACCCCCGCGCGCCGTCACGGCGGTTGCATGACCAAGTGAGGTCACTGCTCCTGTGGTCGCAGCGACGTCATTGCTACCGCGGCGCACACCGTCGCGGAGCTTACGGTCGCCTTGCTCACGTGCTCCCGCGCCGCCCACCGAGTGCGCACTTGGTCACACTCGTCGCCGGCCAGCTCTCCCTCCCGGTCCCTTCCGAGC
>Ga0209515_10002417_pt1 | contig 28791 bp, 29 predicted proteins | sample Subgroupgradi54m_FD_187454 | JGI IMG/M metagenome (GOLD analysis project Ga0209515, IMG submission 187454) | Subsurface groundwater microbial communities from S. Glens Falls, New York, USA - GMW60B uncontaminated upgradient, 5.4 m (SPAdes)... ... | reverse complement strand
ACCCTGGCGACGCTGGGCGCGGCCGTGGTCGCGGTGCTGGTGGCCTACCTGGTGGCGGCGCGCGGGCTGGCGGGTGGGGCGCTGGCCGTGCTCGCCGCCCTCGAGGTCGGGCTGGCCGTGCGCCTGCGGCCGCTCGACGAGCACGGCCGGGTCACCGGGGCGTGGTTCGCGCTCGGCTTGCTGCTCGCGCTCGCTGCGCCCGTCGCGGGCGGGGCCGGCCGGCACACGCTCGTGCTCGCCTTCAGCACCCTGGGTGCGGGCGCCACCCTGCTGGCCGTGCGCGGTGGCTGGCGCAAGAGCCGCGCGCTCGCCGTGCTGGCGGTGTGGACGGCCGCGGTCATGATCGTGCTGCCCATCGCGTCGACGCGCTTGCGCGCGCCCGAGGCGGTCGAGTGGCTGGTGCTGGTGGGTGCGCTGGTGGCCAGCTGGCGCGCGCAGCACCGGCGCGGCGATCTCGCGCCCCTGGTGTACCTGAGCGCGCACGCGGCCGCGCTGGTCTTGCTGCTGCGCGCCGGCACCAGCGTCGATGTGGGCGCGTTTCGCCTGTGGACGACGCTGGTGCCGCTCGGCTACGGCCTGGTCGCCCTCGCCGCCGGGGTCGCGCGCAGCGACGCGGCCACGCGCGCGGTCGGCCTGGTGCTGCTGCTCGCCGCGGTGGCCAAGGTCTTCGTCATCGACGTGTGGGCGGCCAGCGAAGGCGTGCGCATCGCAGCATTCCTCGCCCTGGGTGCCGGGCTGCTCGCCGCCTCGTTCCTCTACGGCCGCCTGGCCGACCGCCGCCAGCGCGAGCAGGCGTGATCGTGGCCGCCCGCGCTCTCACGACCCGGCCAGCTGCACGGGGCGGGTCTGGAACGCGCCGGCGCGGCCACTCGCGCCGGGCGGCAGGCGGGGCAGGAAGATGCTGAACACGCTGCCCTTGCCCAGCGTCGAGGCCACATCGATGTGACCACCGCAGCGGTGCACGATCCGCTGCACCGTGGCCAGCCCGATGCCGTGGCCCTTGGCGGTCGCGTCCTGCGCGCGATAGAAGGGCTCGAAGATGCGCTGCAGGTCGCCCGCGGCGATGCCCGGCCCGGTGTCCTCGATCTCGATGACGGTGTGCGCGCCCTCGCAGCGTGCCCGCACCCACACCTTGCGCACCGGCCGGTCGGCGAGGAACTTGACCGCGTTGCCGATCACGTTGAGCAGCACCACGTGCAGCAGCGAATGGCCGCACACGACGTCGGTGCTGGCGTCGATGTCGAGGCGGATCTCGGCGCCCAGCTGCGCCACCAGCGGCTGCAGCTCGTCGACCACGGCGAGCGCCTCGTCGGCGACGCTGACCGGCTCGCCGTTCGCGGGCGCCTCGCCCGCGCGGGTGAAGCTGAGCAGACCATCGAGCACGTCGACCGCGTTGTTGATCGACCGGTTGACGCGCTGGGCCGAGCGCTCGACCAGGACCGCCTCGCCCGGATGCGCGCGGATGAGATCGTTGGCCAGCGGGATGGGGCTGAGGATGTTCTTCAGGTCGTGCGCGACGCGCCCGGCGAAGGCATCGAGCTCGCGGTTGGCGCCCTCGATGCGACGGGTGTAGAGCGCCAGCGCGTGCTGCTGCCGGCGCAGCTGCCGCACCGCGACCAACCAGATGCCCAGCACCGCCAGCGACGTGAGCAGCGAGGTGAGCAGGGCGACGGTCAGGGCCACGCGCAGCTTCTTCTCGGTGTCGCTGACCAGCTGGTGCGAGTACTCGCCGTGCACGCGGATGAGCACGGCCAGATCGCCGAACAGCGCGCTCGCGTGTGCGGCCACGCGATCGAGGATCTCCTCGGCGCCCCCGGGGTCGCCGCGGCGGGCCAGTGCGAAGGCGAGCGCGACGTCGTTCTCGAAGGTGCGCACGCGCATGCCCAGCTTGTTCCAGGCCGGCTGCTCGGACGCCGGGATGAGCACCGCCAGCTCGGTGATGGACTGGTCGAGCTGGTGCACCATCTCGTCCACGCTCTGCACCGCGGCCGGGTAGGCCACGGGCTCCTCGGTCATCGCCTCGAGCACGGTGGCGCGCTCGCGCGACAGATCCTCGGCGATCTTGCTGATCAGCGCGGTCACGCGCTCGCTCGTGGCCACGACGGTGCGCTCGCGCGTGATGGCGTGCTGCAGGGCCACGAACGAGTAGCCGGTCCCGGCCAGCAGCACCATCAAGGTGGCCAGGATGCCGGCGCTGAGGATGCGTGTCGGATCCCGGCTGACTTCCGAGGCACCGTCCTGGGCGCGCACGTCTAGGATGTATGGGCCGACTGCGCGGACGGGTCAATGGCCGAAATGGATGCGATGATCTACGCCGCTGAGCAGGCGGCTTACTTCGGTCGCTGTACGACGCTGAACCAGTTGCCCGAGTTGTCCTTCATGACCGCCTCGAGTCCGTACGGTTGCTGCTTGGGTGGACCGAGGAAGGTGACGCCCTTCTCGCGCAGCTCGTCGTAGGTCTTCTGGCAATCGTCGGTCTCGAGCACTCCCGCGCCGAAGGTGCCCTTCTGCACCAGCGCGCGCAGTACGTCGGCGCTGGCGGCGTCGAGCATGGGCGCGGGAGTGACCAGCATGAGCACGATCTCGAGATCCTTCTGCGCCTTGGGTCCGACAGTGAGCCAGCGGAACGGGCCCATGTTCACGTCGTTGCGCACGTCGAAGCCGAGCTTGCCGACGTAGAAGCTCTTGGCCTCTTCCTGGTCGAGCACCCACACGGTGGTATGTGACATCCGCTGGATCATCGCGCCCTCCTTTCGGGGTCAGGCGGGAGTACCACGCGGCGGACACGCCGACTTCTCGAATATTGCTGAAGCGCTGGGGGTGGCGCGGATGGCTACTTGCCTGCTCATGTGGCGGAGATTTGTTCGATGCGCCGTTCGAGCAAGGCTTTTTCGGCGTTCGTCGGTGCGGCGGCAAGGGCTCGCCTGGTGTGTGTGAGAGCGAGGTCGCGATCGCCGCGCCGCCGATGAAGCTCACCGAGCGTCGCGTCCCACAGGTAGTAACCAAGGAGCCAGCTCGGCGCGTCGATGGCCTCGAGCGCGGCGAGCCCCGCGTCGGGTCCCTTCCACTCGGCAAGCCCGATCGCGCGATTCAACACGTTGAGCGGCGACGGAGCGATGCGCTCGAGCACCTCATAGAGCCTGACGATCTCCTGCCAGTTCGTCTCGGCAAACGAAGGCGAGAGACAGTGCTCCGCCGCCACACCCGCCTCGGCGTGATAGCGCGACACCGTCTCGCCACGGGCGGAGCGCATGAGGTGATCGAGCCCGCGCTGGATGAGGTCGCGATCCCAGCGCGAGCGATCCTGCTCTTCGAGGAGCAAGAGACCTCCCATTCCATCCACGCGAGCGTCGAACCGCGCCGCGTGAAAGCAAATGAGCGCGACCAGCGCGTCCGTCTCTGCCAGCTCGCCTGCAGGATCTCCCCTCAGCATGAGCGCCAGTCGCAGCGCTTCGTCGCATAGCTCGCGGCGGATCAAGCGATCGGGCTGCGCCGAGCTGTAGCCTTCATTGAAGAGCAGATAGAGCATGTGAAGGACGCTGTGGACCCGCTCCGGATCGATGCTCTCGACCTCCGCGTGCTCGCGGAGCCGCGCGCGCGCCCGCTGCAATCGCTTGTGAATGGCGTCTTCGCTCTGGAAAAGTCGCAGTGCGATCTCTTCGGTACTGAAGCCGCAGAGTGTCTTCAGCGCCAGGACGAGCTGCGACTCGGGCGGGATCGCCGGATCGGCACAGACGAAGAGCAGCCGCAGCACGTCGTCCTGGATCTCTTGCTGCGCGTAGTCCACGAGGACCTCGGCGAGGTAGCGCTGGTCGCGTTTTTCGCGCCGAAGCTCGTCGAGCACGTAGTTGTGCGCGACACGATAGAGCCACGCGCCCGGATCGTCGGGCAGGTTCACCGGCCACGATTGGGTCGCCTGCAGGAGGGCGGTCTGCACGGCGTCTTCGCACAGCTCCATGCGATGAACGCCGAATCGACGCGAGAGAATGGAGACCAGACGCCCGTGCTCGCGTCGGAACCAGTGCTCCGGAAGCTCGGGCGCGCTCATGTCAGAACGTCGTGATCTCGAGGATCTCCACGCTCTTGAACATCGGTACCTCCTTCGCGATCTCGATGGCGCGCGCCATCGACTCGGCCTCGATGAACGACCAGCCACCGACGATCTCCTTGCCTTCGACGTACGGTCCGTCCGTGACCGCGCCGGCCCTGCACACCGCCGCTGCGCCGCCCGGCTTGGGGCCCGAGCGCGCCGGCGGCTGCTCGAGGATCTCCGTGGCGTGCTTGGTCATCCAGGCCTTCCATTTCATGTAGCCAGCCTGCATGTCTTCGGGAGAAGGCTGATCGCGCTGATCGGTAGACGAGCGATAGAGAAAAAGGAACTTCATCCTCGGACCTCCGGTTATGACCTGCGCCACTGCAGGTTCTGATCGGACGACGCTGGAGCATCCCCGAATGGACACCCGGCTGCGAATTATTCTTGGATTCGAAAAAGTGGATGGAAGGCGCGGTGTTACGACGACGGGTCAGCGATCGAGGTAGTCGGCGAAGCGCACGTACCAGTCGGTCCCGCCCAGGAACGGGTCGTCGTCGGGCCACAGCGCGACGGCGCGGAAGCCGTAGCGGCCGATCGCGGCGAGGGCGTCGTCGGCAATCGGGGCGGTGCCGGGATCGATGAGCCCGATGGCCACGGTCGCACGCGGCAGGAGGCACATGAGCGCGAGCTGGCCGGCCATCTGGTTGTCGCACGCGACCGGCGTCGCGACTGGATCCGGGCAGGCATCGGCAGCCGGGCCCAGCGTGTTGGTGTACGCCATGATGATCGCGACGTCGACCGCGTCGCCGAGGGTGGTGAGGTCGGCGACGCCGCCACCGCCCGAGCACTCGCTCTGGCGGATGTACCAGGTGCCGAGGTCGATCGAGAGGGTCATGCCCTTGGCGTTGAGTGCCGTCTTGAACGCCTTCAGGAACGCGACCCACTTGTCGCCATAGTCGGCGTGGTTGGTGGACCCGCCGTCCACCTCCCAGTCCAGGTTGAAGCCATCGAAGCCGTTGCTCTCGGCCTCTGCGATCATGCCGTCGATGAAGCTGCGCTGCGCGCCCGCGGGCGAGTCGTCGAGGATGTGGTGGATGCCGAGGTCGGTGCCGCTGTTGCCGGCGCCCGCGTAGACGAGCGGCTCGCAGCGCAGCTGCGCGTCGTGGGCGCGGCGACAGATCTCCGCCGCAGTCAGGCCGTCGAAGTCGTCGGAGCCGGGCAGCAGGCGCGCCGGCCCCGACTGGTAGTCGTAGTTGACCTGGTAGAGCGCCGGGCTGACGTGCGTGAAGCTGCTCGCGTGTGCGATCACGGTGTCGAGGTGGTCGGCGTAGTTGCGCCAGATCCAGACGTAGGCCCGACGCGACGCGGGCGGCGGGGCTCCCGCGTCGGCGGGCCCGGCCGCGTCGATCGCGGGCGGCGGCGTGCCTCCGTCGGGAGACGGATCCATGGGCGACGAGCCGCAGGCCACGCCAGCGCCGGCCAGCATCCACAGCCACGCATGCATGCGCATGGCCATGGACTCTGGCATGCCGCGAGGGTCTTGTGCGGCATGCACGAAAATGGAATCGAAATGGAGCGATTCTGTACGCGATGAAGTGGAAGGAACGCGGCGTGGGCACTAGGGCGCGAAGAAGGCCAGGTAGCAGGCCGGGATGTACAGCTGGGGCAGGCGCTCGGGCACCTGGACGATGCGTCGGATCTCGCGCTGGTAGCTCGCGGGCGAGCGTCCGACGCGGCGCGCGAACAGGGCGCTGAACGAGCCGAGGCTCTCGTAGCCGACGTCGAAGCAGACCTGCGTGACGCTGGCGTCGCCGCGCGCGAGCATGGCCTTGGCGCGCGCGAGCCGGAACTCGGTCAGCTGCTCGTGCGGCGTGACGCCGAAGGCGCGCCGGTACAGGCGCAGGAAGTGGAACGGGGACAGGCCGGCGCGTCGCGCGATGTCGGGCAGTGTCAGCGGCTCGCTGTGGCGCTCGGCCATGAAGTCGCGCGCGACGACCAGGCGGCGGAACACGTCGCCATGGACGATGCGCTCGCTGCGTCGTCCCAGCATGGGACGATTCTACCGTCAGGGCGAAGTGGCGGCCAGGAGGACGGCGGGGGCGCTGCGTGGCCGTCCATGCCGTTCGACGCTGAGCGCGAACTCGTCGACCACGCCGTCGAGACGCTTGCCGATGTCGGCCTCGATCTTGAGCCCGGTGTCGGAGGACTCGAGCAGCTTGTCGAGCACGAACAGCCCGTTCACGATGTGCAGCGCGCCCAGCGACGCCAGCACCGGGCGCAGGCCGTAGTCGATGGCCAGCACGTGCGCGATGGTGCCGCCGGTGGCCAGGGGCAGCACCGTCTTGCCGGCCAGGCCGAACTGGGGCAGGAGGTCGAGGAAGGCCTTGAGCACTCCCGTGTAGGCCGCCTTGTACACCGGGGTTGCGATGACCACGGCGTCGGCCAGCGCCACCAGCGCCAGCGCGTCACGAATGGCGGGCGCGTCGACGCGTGCGTGCAGGAGCGCCTCGGGATCCAGGTCGCGCACGGCGATCGAGCGCACCTCGAAGCCGCGGCCCGCCAGCTGCGCGCCCACGTGCAGCGCCAGCGCCGACGTGCGCGAGGTTGCCGACGGACTGCCTGAAATCGTGACGATGAGCGACATGGACCCTCCTGTGCGAGTGCGGCGCCAGAGTACCAGAGGATCTCCGTATTCGTTCAGCTGGCCAGAAAGGTGGTCGTCTGCGCGCTCTTGGCCTTGATGGCCTCGAGCAGCTGGGCGAAGCGTGAGATGCCGCACTTGCGCAGGATGAGCGGCAGGCGCCCGCGCCGGCGCATGGCCTTGCGCGCCGCCAGCACCGCGCCGTGGCTGTTGACGTCGGTGACGATGACGACCACGTCGCAGCCGTCGACCAGCGACTCGAGGCTGCCGGCGCGCGGGCCGGTCATCCAGCCCTCGTGGCAGACCAGCTCGTGCCCGTACGAGGCGGCCAGCTTCTGGTAACGATCGTGACCGCGATCCAGTCCACCGATGATGCCGATACGCATGTCTCCCGTCCTCCGTGTGCAGACGCGCCGCAAAAAAAGGGCGCAGGAATCCTGTCGCGCGCCTCCGGTGATCCGGTGGGAGCACGTTCTCTCGAACCAGCTTTGCCTCCCCGCGCGGGTCGGCGGTTCGGCTCAGCGACCCGGTCGGGCCGGTGCTGTCGTGCGCTCGAGCTCCGGGCTGCTCATCCGGCCCTCCCGCGCAGCGTCTCGCCCGCGCGCCGCTCGACCAGGCGCTTGGCCACCAGCGTGACCAGCGCGAGCATCAGCAGGAGCGACGCGACCGCGAACGACGCGGCGAACTGGTACTCGTTGTAGAGAATCTCGACGTGCAAGGGCAGCGTGTTGGTCGTGCCCCGGATGTGCCCCGAGACCACCGAGACCGCGCCGAACTCGCCCATCGCACGCGCGTTGCAAAGGATGACGCCGTAGAGCAGGCCCCACTTGATGTTGGGCAGGGTCACCCGCCAGAACATCTGCCAGCCGCTCGCGCCCAGGGTCAGCGCGGCCTCCTCGTCGTCCTTGCCCTGCGCCTGCATGAAGGCGATGAGCTCGCGCGCCACGAACGGAAAGGTCACGAACAAGGTGGCCAGTACGATGCCGGGCGTCGCAAAGATGATCTTCAGATCGTGATCGCGCAGCCAGTGACCGAACCAGCCCTGCAGGCCGAACAGCAGCACGAAGATCATGCCCGCGATCACCGGCGACACCGCGAAGGGCAGGTCGATCAAGGTGATCAAGACGTTCTTGCCGCGCACCGGGAAGCGCGTCAGCGCCCACGCCGCGGCCAGGCCGAACAGCGTGTTCACCGGCACCACGATGAGCGCGGTCTTGAGCGTCAGCCAGAGCGCGTGGCGCGCCTCCGGCTCGACCAGCGCCGCGAAGTACACCTGCGCGCCCTTCTTGAATGCTTCCTGCAGGATGGTCGCCAGGGGCAGGAGCAGCACGAAGCCGAGGAAGGCGAGGGTCACGCCGATGATGAGCGCGCGTACCCAGGCCGGGTCCTTGGTCGCGTTGCGGATGGCGCCGCGCGCGGGTTGCGTGCTCATGCCGCGTACCCCGTGCGCGTGCGCGTCCACGCCTGCAGCCGGTTGACCGCGAGCAGGAGCGCGAACGACACCACCAGCATGACCAGGGCGATGCTGGTCGCGCCCGGGTAGTCGAACTGCTCCAGCTTGGTCATGATGAGCAGGGGCGCGATCTCGGTCTTCATGGGCATGTTGCCCGAGATGAACACCACCGAGCCGTACTCGCCGATGGCGCGCGCGAACGACAGGGCGAAGCCGGTCAGCAGCGCCGGCACCAGGTTGGGCAGGATCACGCGCAGGAACGTGGTCATGCGCCCGGCGCCGAGCAGCGCGGCCGACTCCTCGGCGTCGGGATCCAGCTCCTCGAGCACAGGCTGCAGGGTGCGGATCACGAACGGCAAGGTCACGAAGGTGAGCGCCAGGGTGATGCCGAGCGGCGTGAAGGCCACCTTTACCCCCAGCGGCTCGAGCAGCTTGCCGGCCCAGCCCTTCGACGAGTAGAGCGCGGTCAGCGCGATGCCGCTCACCGCGGTGGGCACGGCGAAGGGAAGATCCACGATGGCGTCGAGCAGGCCGCGCCCGGGAAAGCGGTAGCGCACCAGCGCCCAGGCCACGACCAGCCCGAAGCCGACGTTGAGCAGCGCGGCCACGAACGACGCACCGAAGGTGACCCAGTACGAGGCGAGCGCGCGCTCCGTGGTCACGGTGTGCCAGAACTTGTCCCAGCCGATCGACGACGTCTTCAAGACCACGGTCGAGAGCGGGATGAGCACCACCAGGCTGAGGAAGAGCAAGGTGATGCCCATCGACAGTCCGAATCCGGGCAGGATGCCTCGTTTGTTGGGTCGGCGCGGCATGGGCGTCGGGAGTTATACGCTCGCTGGCTTACCGGGACGGTGCGTAGATCTTGTCGAAGATGCCACCGTCGTCGAAGTGGGCCGGCTGCGCCTTGCTCCAGCCCCCGAACACCTCGTCGATGGTGAACAGGGTCACCTTGGGGAAGCTGGCCGCATACTTCTCGGCCACCTTGGCGTCGCGCGGGCGGAAGTAGTGCTTGGCGACGATCTCCTGGCCCTCGGGCGAGTACAGGTACTCGAGGTAGGCCTTGGCGACCTCGGCGGTGCCACGCTTCTTGGCGGTGGCGTCGACGACCGCGACGGGCGGCTCGGCCAGGATCGACAGCGACGGGACCACGACCTCGACCTTGTCGGGGCCGAGCTGCTGCACGGCCAGGATGGCCTCGTTCTCCCAGGTGATCAGCACGTCACCGATGCCGCGCTCGACGAAGGTGGTGGTCGAGCCGCGCGCACCCGAGTCGAGCACGGGCACGTTCTTGTACAGGGCGCCGACGAACTCCTGCGCCTTCTTCTCGTCGCCGCCCGGCTGCTTGAGCGCGTAGCCCCAGGCCGCCAGGTAGTTCCAGCGCGCGCCGCCCGAGGTCTTGGGGTTGGGCGTGATCACCTGCACGCCCGGCTTGACCAGGTCGTTCCAGTCCTTGATGCCCTTGGGGTTGCCCTTGCGCACCAGGAACACGATGGTGCTGGTGTAGGGCGCGGCGTTCGAGGGCAGCGCCTTGGCCCACTCGGGCGCGATCAGGCCGGCCTTGGCGATGGCGTCGACGTCGTAGGCGAGCGCGAGCGTGACCACGTCGGCCTCGAGGCCGTCGATGACGCTGCGCGCCTGCTTGCCCGAGCCGCCGTGCGACTGCTTGACGGTGACGGCGCGGCCGGCGGTCTCCTTGTAGTGCGCGGCGAAGGCCTTGTTGTAGTCCTCGTACAGCTCGCGCGTCGGATCGTAGGAGACGTTGAGGATCTCCACCGGGCCGGTGGCCGGCCTGGCGGTGCCGGGCGCGACCGACGCGGACGGATCGGCCGGCTTGTCCTCGCCCTTCTTGCCGCAGGCGACGGCGCCGGTCGCGAGGGCGCCAGCAAACAGGACCGAGAACGTGAGGTGCGAGCGCGTCATCTCTCTCTCCATCAAGCAGGCCAGGGTTCGAAGGTACTTCAGAGTCGCGAACCGCCGGCAGCGATGTGAGAGGAGGGCGTGAGCTGCGCTACCCGCTTCTCAGCAAGGCTGCCGGCCGGCGACAGCAGCGCATGTCGCGGCAGCAGCGGCAGCAGGTGAGAGCGGAAATCAGCATGTCCCTAGGATTAGTCGGCCGCGCCCGGGGCGTCAAGAACAATGTTCACTATAACGAACGCAGCGACGTTAGAGCAGATGCGCGGCCACACACGCGTGCGTGTCGTGTGTGTGCCGTGTGTGGGTTCGATCGCGCGGTCGACGGTCGCGACCTGTCGTGCATGGTCGCGAAATGACATACGGCCGCGTGCGGCAAGGTGCTTGCAGAGGGGACGCGCCAAGGAGAACTGATGATGCGTCCAATGATGAAGCAGTCGGCAACGCGCGCGATGTTCGTGGGTCTGACACTGGCCAGCATGGTGACGACCGCCTGCGGCGGCATCGCCGACGAGGCTGAAGACGGCGAAGCTCTGGCCACCGCCACCTCGGCCGTGCGGGTGCCGGTGTTCTCGGGCTGGCACGAGGTGCCCGGTGGTGGCTCGACGGCCATCCCCGACACCAGCGCCGTGCTCAACGGTCGTCTCTACCTGTTCGGCGTGGGCAACGATCACCAGCACTACGTCAACGCGACCAGTGGCGCCTCGTGGACCGGCTGGAGCCTGATTCCCGGTGGCGGCAGCACGCCGCTGCCCGACGCCGCGGTGACCTTCCGCCACCGCATCTATCTCTTCGGCATGGGCAACGACCAGGCCCACTACCTCAACCGGTTCGACGGCAACAGCTGGACCGGCTGGAGCGAGGTGCCGGGCGGCGGCCGCACGCCTTACGCGGACACGGCCGTGGTCTTCCGCGACCGTCTCTACCTGTTCGGCATCGGCGCGGATCACGCCCACTACGTCAACGTGTTCGACGAGAGCTCCTGGACCGGCTGGAGCCAGGTGCCGGGCGGCGGCTCCACGTCGATCGCCGACACCGCGGCCGTGCTCGACGGTCGTCTCTACCTGTTCGGTGTGGGCAACGATCACCGCCACTACGTCAACTCGTTCGACGGCGCGAGCTGGACCGGCTGGAGCCAGGTGCCCGGCAACGGCACGACCTTGCTGGCCAGCAGCGCCACGACGCACGATGGCCAGATCGTCCTCGTCGGCCTGGGCATCGATGACCATGCCCATTACCAGAATGTCTTCGATGGCAGCACCTGGTCGGGCTGGCGACTGGTCGAGGGCAACGGTGTGACCGACATCGCCGACCACGTGACCTCGTTCAGCGGCCGGCTGTACCTGTTCGGCCTCGGCTTCGATCGCAAGCACTACGTGAACGTCGGCGCGGCCCAGCCGCAGGAGCGGATCACGACCACGTCGCCGCAGCGACTGTGGCCCGAGCAGCCAGACGGGTCCCAGAACGTGTACTCGCTGTACGTCGGCCAGAATGTCAACCAGGGCCGGCTCGTGGGCATCACCAACCGCACCCCCAATCCGCTCTCGTTCATCGGGCCGCACCAGCCCAGCAACGATTGCTGGGGCGACAACTCGATCAAGGTGGCGGCGGGCGCCACGACCGCCCCCGGGCAGCTGGCGTGGGTCTATGAATCCGTGGAACCGGGCTTGCCGGTGGCCATTCGCGCCTGCCTGTACCCGCCCCTGACCGCCCTGGCGCTCGACGTCGACGTGACCTACAGCTACCAGCCGTAGCTGCGCGGCTACTCGTCGTCGGCGTCGTCGGCCTTGCTGCCCGCGTCGATGGCGTAGCGTCGCAGCAGGTCAGCCAGGTGGTTGCGATCCATCTTGGCTTCGCGCGCCGCACGCGACACCACGCCGCGGTGCCGGCGCAGGAGCTCCTTCAGATAGGTGCGCTCCCAGCGGGCGACGATCTCTTCCTTGGCGGTGCGGAAGGACACGCCCTCGCCGAAGGTGGCCTGCTCGTCGAGCACGGGCGGCGCGCTGGTGCCCTGGGTGACCGCGCGCGGCATGGGCAGGCTGGCGTCGGTGGCCGACTCGTCGAGCACGACGATGCGCTCGATGGTGTTGCGCAGCTCGCGCACGTTGCCAGGCCACTCGCGCGCGGCCAGGCGCTGCACCAGATCGGCGGGTGCCTCGCGTCCGGTGCGCTCGCGGAACAGGTGCTGGATGAGCAGGGGCAGGTCTTCCATGCGCTCGGCCAGCGAGGGCAGGCGCATGTGCACGATGTTGAGGCGGTAGAACAGATCGGCGCGGAAGCGCGAACGGTTCACTTCCTGGCGCAGGTCGCGGTTGGTCGCCGCGATCACGCGCACGTCGACCTCGATGGGCGCGGTCGCGCCCACGCGCACGATGCGCTTGCGATCGAGCGAGCGCAGGAGCTTCGGCTGCAGATCCAGGGGCAGCTCGCCGATCTCGTCGATGAAAAGGGTGCCGCGGTGGGCGGCCTCGAAGGCGCCGATGCGCGTGGTGTGCGCACCGGTGAAGGCGCCGCGTTCATGGCCGAACAGCTCGCTCTCGAACAGCGCGGGTGAGACCGCGCCGCAGTCGACCACGATGAAGGCCTTCTGCCCGCGCGGGCTGGCCGCGTGCAGCGCCTCGGCCAGCAGGCCCTTGCCGGTGCCGGTCTCGCCCTCGAGCAGCACGCTCGAGTCGGCCGCGGCCACGCGCGGCAGCATGGCGAAGATCCGGCGCATCGCGGTCGACTGGCCGACGATCTCGCCGAAGTGGGTCTCCTTGCTGATGGGCTGGCGCACCGGATCGGCGCGCGTGTCGAAGATCAGCACGGTCGTGCCCAGGCGCAGCTCGGCGCCCGATTGCAGGTACGCGGTCTCGATCTTGACCCCGTTCACGAACGTGCCGTTGCGGCTGCCCAGGTCGCGCAAGAGGTAGCCCTTGCTGGTCCCGGTGATGGTGCAGTGGTGGCGCGAGACGGTGGAGTCGTGCAGCACCAGGTGGTTCTCGGCGGCCGCGCCGATGGTCAGCTCGTCCTCGACCGAGAGCGCGATCTGGCCGGCGTCCTTGCCCTGCGTGACCGTGATGCGGCAGCGTCCGACCGCGATCGAGCCCTCGTCCTCGACGAGCACCGGCTTGGCCAGCGTCGGGCTGGTGTGGCCTTCGGTCGGATAGTGCACCTCGTCGTCGTCGCTCGGCTTGGACATGGCGCCAGGTCTTCAGCATGCCCCGGGGCGCGGCCGCGTGCGACGACAAAAGCGTCGGACGATCGCGGCGAAGGTTTTCCGGCCGACCGGGCACCCATGCCGCGGAGAACATCGTGTGCAAGGATGCTGTGTGGCAAGGATGTGTGCTGGCGTGCTGGTCGCACTCGCGTGCGAGGCGGCGGTCGCCGCGGCCGAGCCCTGTCCACCCGCCGCGCTGGTCGACGGCGACGCCGAGGCCGTCGGGCCCGTGCAGGCAGCGCTGGTCGCGCGCGGGGTCGAAGTGAGCGTGCGCCCGGGCTGCCCGGCGTCGCACGCGCGGGTGCGCAGGCAGGGCGCTCACCTGGTCGTCGACGTCGAGGACGCTTACGGTCGGCTCAGCCAGCGCACCGTGGCCGATGCGGCCACCGCCGCTGCGGTCATCGAGTCGTGGACGCGCGCCGACGTCAGCGCCGGGCTGCTGGCCGCGCCGCCCGCGCCCGCGCCGCAGGTACGCGAAGACGAGGCACCCGCGGTGTTGCGGGTGCCGGCTCCGGTCGCACCCGCGCGCTCCATCGGCCTGGGCGCCCGCCTGGTCACCGCGCTCACCAGCGATGGCTCGCTGCTGCTCGGCCTGGAGACCTCGGCGTGCGTGCAGATGGGTCCCACCTGCGTCGGCGTGCTGGCGCGCGCCAGCGTCGACAGCCAGCAGACCGGACCGACCGAGCGCATGGAGAACAGCCGCACCGGGCTCGACGTGCTCGTGGGCGCCGATGTACCGCTGCGCGCCGGCTCGCTGACCATCGTGCCCGGCGCAGGCCTGGGTCTGGGCTGGCTGCGCACCGGCGGCACGGGCGTGCCGGCGGGCGGCGACGACGCCATCGACGTGGATGGCGGCGGCCCGCGCGCCGAGGCGCGTGTGGCCCTGTCGCTGCCGCTGGCGCGCGGCTGGGCGCTCGACTTCGGCGTGGCCGCTGACGTGGCGCTGCTCGCGCACACCAGCGCGTTCAACGTGTCAGGCACGACGCTGGCGGGCGAGCCGCGCGGCTACTTCTGGGGCGGCATCGGCGTCCGCCACGGTGGGCCGTGAAGGGCAAGCTGCTGCCGCTGCGCCGCGTCGCCGGCGACGCGGCCGAGATGTCTGACGACGCGCTCCTGGCCGCCAGCGCCGTGGGTGAATCGGCGGCGCTGGGCGCGCTCTTCGATCGCTACCACGCTCGCATCCATCGCTTCCTCGGCCGGCTCTCCGGTACGGATCGTCGCGATCTCGACGATCTGGTGCAGGCGACCTTCCTCGAGGTGCGGCGTTCGGCGGCGCGCTTCGGCGGGCGGGCGAGCGTGAAGACGTGGATCTTCGGCATCGCGGTCAACGTGGTGCGCCACCACGTGCGCGGCGAGATGCGCCGGCGTGCGATGAACCAGCGCTTCGCCGAGCTGCCTGCCGGTCTGGCCGCGGCGCCCGACACCGACGCCGAGCAGCGCCAGTTGCTGGCGCGCGTGGCCGCCGCCCTCGCCGAGTTGCCCCACGATCTGAAGGTGGCGCTGGTGATGTGCGATCTCGAGGACATCCCGGGCGCCGAGGCGGCCAGGGTGCTGGGCGTGCGCGAGGGCACGCTGTGGCGACGGCTGCATGAGGCGCGCAAGCGTCTGCGCGCGGCGGTGAAGCGATGAGCCGCGCCTGTCCCCACGAGGTCGCGCTGACCGCGGCCTTCTCGCGCGGCGCCGATGCGTCGCTGCGCGCGCACCTGGTCAGCTGCGCCGCCTGCGCGGCGGCGTGGGCGGACATCGCCCAGGTGGTCGAGCTCGCGCGCGGGCTGCCGCCGGCCGCGCCGGTGTCGGTCGAGCGGCGCGAGGAGCTGCGCACCGAGCTGCTGGCGCGCGCGGAGGCCGCGGAGCCGCCGCGCCCGCCGAGGCGCGCACGCTGGATCGTGGCGAGCCTGATCGGGGCGGCCGCGCTGGTGCCGCTGCTGCTGAGCGTGCTGTCGTCGTCGTCGTCGTCGTCGTCGTCGTCGTCGTCGTCGTCGCAGGCTCCGGCCGTGGCTGCACGCGAGCTGCGTGCGAGCCTGGGTGCGCACGGCGACGTGCACTTCGTGCGCGCGGGCGCGCAACCCGACGAGATCGTGCGTCTGAGCCAGGGCATGCTCACCGTCGAGGTGGCCAGGCTGGCGCCGGGCGAGCGCTTCCGCGTGGTCACCGGTGACGCCGAGGTCGAGGTGCGCGGCACCGCCTTCGACGTGGTCGCGAGCGGCGATCGCCTGGTCTCGGTGCGCGTGCTGCACGGGCGGGTCGAGGTGCGACCGGCCCATGGCGCCAGCGTGCTGCTCGCCGCGGGCGAGCGCTGGAATGCTCCGCCGCCGCAGGCGATGACGCCCGTCGCCGCGGAGGAGGCGCCGACGCCGCCCGTGCCTGCGCCCGCGCTGCCCGGCATCCACGGGGTCGAAACGCCAGGGCGCCAGGGGCGCCAGCTCGGATCGACCCCAGCAATCGATCCCGGAGCCACACCCGTGCCGCTGCCCGCCCCGGCCGACGCCGCGTTCCAGGAAGGCTGGGCGGCCCTGCGCCGTGACGATGCCGCCGGCGCGGCGGCCGCGTTCGAGCTGTCCGCGCGCAGCGCCGGCGAGGACGCCATCGCCGAGGACGCCTGGTACTGGCGCGCCGTCGCGCTCGCGCGCGGCAAGCGTTCCGACGCGGCACGTGGCGCGTTCGCCGCCTTCCTCGATCGTTACCCGGGGTCGCCGCGGGCCGGCGAGGCATCGGCGATGCTGGGCTGGCTGCTGCTGACCATCGACGATCTCGATGGCGCCGAGGCGCACTTCCGCGCCGCGGCGGATGATCGAGTCGACACGGTCCGCGCCAGCGCGCGGGCCGGGCTGAAGGCGGTCGCCGAGCGGCGCGCCGCCGCACCCTGACAAGGAGTCACTCATGAAGACCGTGTTGATGCTGGCTGCCGCGCTCGTCCTCGTTGCGGCGGGGTCGAGCGCCGCGTGGGCGCAGGAGCTGGAGACCGAGACCGCGCGCGTGCTCGAGTCGGGCACCGTCGAGGGCGGCGTCGGCGTCGAGTACCAGGTGTCGTCGGAGGGCAGCGAGTCGGCGGTGCCGACGTTCATCGAGCTCGGCCTGTTCAACCGCTTCGAGCTCATGATCGAGCAGGTCGCGTTCACCGCCATCCGGCCCAAGACTGGCGTCGACGCCACCGGCGCGGGCGACCTCGAGATCACCTTCCTCGGCCTCGTGCTGCACGAGGGCGCCAAGCTGCCCGCGCTGGCGCTGGCGGGCGAGGTCAAGGTGCCGACCGCGGGCAACCAGCTCATCGGCACCGGCGAGACCGACTACACCGGCTACGTGATCCTGAGCAAGCGTCTGGGCGACTTCGATACGCACCTCGATTTCGGCTACGCCGCCCAGGGCGCGCCGCCTGGCGTCACCGTCGGCAACCTGTTCAGCTTCGCCGCCGCCGTGCAGTACGTGGTCAGCCCCAGACTGCACCTCTTCGGCGAGGTCCTGGGCAACGTGTCCACCGCCGAGGGCGGCGAGGGCGCCGACGGCGGCGGCATGGGCGCGCAGGCGGAGGTCGCAGGCGGCGAGCTGTTCGGCACGCTCGGCGCCGGCTACGCGGTCGTGCCCTCGGTCCTGCTCTCGCTCGGGGTCAGCTACGACAACACCAACGCGGTGTTGTTCCACCCCGGCTTGACCATCAAGTACGACCTGCTCTGAGGCGCTGCAGCCGTCTACAACCCCTGCACTGTGATCCACGGCCCGGCCGTGAACGGGAAGGCCTGGTCGTAGTGCACGTGCGCGACGTACCACAGGGTCACGTCCTGGCCGTCGAGCGCCTCGTTCGACACGTACGCGGCCGGGAAGGGCTGGTCGCCGATGGCGGCACGTGGCGTGTAGGGCGCCCACTCGCCCACGTGGTAGCGCAGGGCGAACAGCTCGGCGTCCTCCCAGTTGAGCGGGCGCAGGTTGACGCTGGCGCCGGTGCCGAAGTCGATCTGCCGCCACACGAAGCCCTCGGGCGAGGCCTCGCCGGTGAACGGGAACCAGCCCTCTTCCTCGGCGCGGATCCAGCGGCCGCCGCCCCAGTGCTCGACCGCGTCGTCGGTGGCGCCGTCGATGTCGAAGTCGAAGCGCCAGTGCGGATGGTAGGTGTGCGCGTCGTGGATGCCCTTGCCATGCAGGGTCAGCCAGGGCGCCATGCGCCCGTCCTCGTGGAAGCGCCACAGCTGGGTGAAGCGGTAGGGGCCGACGACGAAATCGGCGCACAGCTCGAAGCCGCCACGGAAGTCGACCTTGCGCACGCCACCGACCAGCTGGCGCGTGCCCAGCGGCGACCACCAGGGGCCGTGCTGCTCGGGCAGGTCGTCCTCGGGCGCGACCGCGGCGCGCTGGTGATCGATGGTGACGTAGGGCAGGGCGCCTTCCCACAGCACGCGCTTGCCGCGGAAGTCGACCAGGAAGACCTTCACTCCTGCCGACTCGGTCACGGTGTAGTGCACGCGCCAGTTGGACTGCTCGATGGTCGTGATGCCGCTCATGGTCACCACTGCTCCGCGGGCACGACCGCGACGACGTCGCGATCGACCAGGCTGACCACCGCGACCAGCGACGGGCGCGCGCCCGGCACGCCGTAGACCACCGCGGCCGAGCGCCGGCGGTAGGCGAAGTCCATCACCCGCAGGCTCCAGTAGTGCAGCGTCGCGGTGGCCACGTCGCCGGGGGCGCGCGCCTCGAGCACACGCGCGTCGGCGTCGGCGATGGCGATGGCCTCGGCTTCCTCGTCGCGCGACAGCATCGGCTGCGCCGTCGACGTGGACACGTGGCAGACCGCGCCGCGGTCGAGGTCCACGCAGGCGTCGATGCACTTGTCGCTGGCGTAGTCGTAGACCACCACGCGGGCCAGGCGCCGCCCGGCCAGCGGCTCGGGCGGCTTGACCACCAGCGGCTCGACCGTGACCACGCGGTAGCGCCCGACCTTGGCCAGGCCGCGCAGCCGCTCGTCCTCGAGCAGGCAGCGCACCGCGTCGGCGCGCTCGCCCTCGCTGAGGGGCGCGAACAGGGTCGGGTCGGACGCGCGCACGTCGGCGGAGGCGCCGCGGCGGCCGGCGCGCGAGGCCAGCGCCGGCAGTCCCTTGCGCTCGTCGGCGACGCGGCTCACCGGCTTGCGCACCACCGCCTTGGTGCGGCCTTTGGCCGCGCTTCCGGGGGCGGTGGCGCCTCCGATGGCGGCGGCGGCAGGCCGCTTGGGCTTGGTCGGCGTTCCCGACTTCGGCTTGCCAGCCGGGACTTTCGCCTTGCTCTTGGCCATGGGTCTGGTCGGCTCCTTGGCGCGCATCATATCGGACCGCCGGGCGCGGGCCAGTTTGCTGCGCCAACGGGGTGTGACAGGCGACCGCTATTCCGGGCAGGGGTCGAAGGGGTTCTTCAGCTCCTTGGCGCACTTGACCAGGCGGGTCATGACGCAGGTCAGGTCGCGCCGGCGGCCGTCGAAGACGACCTCCACTTGCCCGGCCTTGTGCTGCGGGGCGCTGCATTCGACCAGCAGGTGGGTGCCGCGCGGCCGGGTGAAGTTGGTGCCGTCGGGGTTGGCGCGCGTGGCGCCAGTGGACAGCTCGCCGCCGCGCGGCTCGGTGAACACGCGCACGGTCACGGGCGGGCCGTTGCCGATCTCCTCGTGCTCGTGGCTCGATGCCGTGCCCGCGTCGGGACGGTGCACGCGCGGCGGCGTGACCACGACCACGGCGCGCCCGGCGTCGGGCGGCGGCGTCGGCACGACGACGGCCACGGCTGCGTCGGGGACGACCGTGGGCAGCGCGGCAGCGGCAGCGTCGGGGACGGCCGCAGACGGCACGGCGACCGCGCCGGGCGCCGGCGTGGGTGCGCCCGGCTTGACCAGGACGTACACGACCGCGGCGCTGGTCGCGAGCAGGAGCAGCAGCAGCAGCCAGCGCGCCACCGGGCTGACCGCCGCGACCGGCGCGTCGTACGGCTGGGCGAACTTGTCGGAGGTCACCGGCATCGGCACCGGACGCGGCGCGGGTGGCAGCACGCCCGCCGGCCCGGTGCTGCGTCCTGCCGGCGCACCCTGCAGGGTCGGCGCGCCCGCCGACGAACCGCCCGGCCCGCCCGGCTGGGTCGGCGCGCCCGACCCGCCGCCGGGCAGGGTCGCCGCACCCGCGCCCGCCGTCACCACCGGGGGCGCGGGCACCTGCCGCGACGGGGTCAGGATCGGCTGCTCCGGTGCCTTGGGAGCACGGAAGGGCGACAGGCGGTCCTCCGCCGGGGCCCAGGTGCGATCCGCGGGCCCGGCGGTGCGGATGGTGTCGTTGCGCGGCGGCTGCATGGGCGCGTCGGGAATCGTGGGCAGCCCGCGCGGAATCGAGGCGTCGGGCAGCGTGGCCACCTGCGACCCCATGGGCGGCGGCGTCGACGAGGGCGCGGCCGTGCGCCCGGGACCGGGCGTGGCGAAGGGCGGCACACCCTCGGGCGGCGTGCGGTAGGGCGGCGGCGAGCTGGGCGAGGGCAGCGCGCGCACCGAGCCGGTCGAGCCGAGCGGGTCCATCATGGTGAAGCCGGCCGTGGTCGCCGCCGACTCGAGCGCCGCGAGCAGCTCGCCCATGCTGTCGAAGCGGCTCTCGCGCTCCTTGGCCAGCGCATTCATGATGACCGCCTCGATGCCCGGGTCGAGCTGGAGGCCCGGCTTGGCCACGTGCGGCGGCGTGATGGGATCGAGCATCTGCATGGCCAGCACCGCGACCAGGCTGTCGGCCTGGTGCGGCACGCAGCCGACCACCATCTCGTAGAAGATGGTGCCCAGGGCGTAGATGTCGACGCGCTGGTCGAGGTCCGAGCGCCCGGCCGCCTGCTCGGGCGCCATGTACTCGGGCGTGCCGAAGACCGAGCCCACGCGGGTCAGGCGCGGCGCGTCCAGGTTGCCCTCGACGGGCGCGACCTTGGCGATGCCGAAGTCGACGATCTTGACCACGTCGCTCATGCCGTCGCGGTCGACCACGAAGATGTTGTCGGGCTTGAGGTCGCGGTGGACCACGCCCTTGCCGTGCGCCGCGGCCAGCGCGCGCGCCAGCTGGGCCACGATGGGGATGGCGCGCTGCACCGGAATGGGCGCGTGCTCGTAGAGCAGGTGGGCCAGCGTCTTGCCCGCGATGTACTCCATGACGAAGTACGCCAGCCCATCGGGCAGGGTGCCGAAGTCGGTGACGTCGACGATGTTGGGATGGCCGATGCGCGAGGCCGCCTTGGCCTCCTGCAGGAAGCGCTGCACCACCGACTCTTCCTTGGAGACCTCGCGCTTGAGCAGCTTGATGGCGACCGGCTTCTCGATGACCTTGTGGTGCGCCTTGAAGACCACGCCCATGCCGCCCTCGCCCAGGAGGGCCTCGATCTCGTAGCGCTTGTCGAGCGTCTGCCCGACCATGCGCTTGTACTCGTAGAGCGGGTCGGCGACGCTGGGCGCGGCCGCGGCCGCCACCGCCGCGGCGGCCTTGCTGGCCGCATGGCCGGTCAGAGCGACGGTGGCCGCGATGAGCCGTGCGCCGTCGTGGGGGCAGAAGACTCCCGCGTCGTCGAAGCTGCGGCTACAAGAGGGACAGACCTTCACGCTGACCGGGAAAAGTAGTCGAGAACCGTGACCTGGTCACCAGGTCATTGAGGCCGCGACGCCCGTGTAACCGGGGCCGATGGCGGGCGCCAGGCTGAGGTCGCGCGCGTCCTGGGTGGCCGTGGAAGGCGGACCCTTGTCGCGCACCAGGTACCAGCAGCCGGTCAGGAAGAGCGCACCGGCCAGGCCGTACGAGCCGTACGAGCTGTAGGTCAGCACGGTCTTGGTGGCGTTGTTCTTCTCCATGCCCGGGTCACCGGTCTTGTCGGGCTCCTTGTCGGCCAGCGTGCCCAGGTAGTAGCCGCCGGCGACGAAGCCGGCGCTGAACAGGAAGGGCCAGATGGCGTCGGCGCGGCTGGGCTTGGGCGCCAGCTTGACCGCGAGCGTGGTCTCGGTCTTGCGCACCACGGTGACCTGCTTGAAGAGGGTCTTCTTGCCGCCCCGGCCCACCGACACGGTGTGCGAGCCCTCGGGCGACTGGAAGCGGCAGGGCGCCGCGTCGCACACGCGCTTGCCGTCGAGCCCGACGTAGGCGCCGGTGCCGGTCTCGTTGACGCGGATCTTGACGAAGCCGACCGCGGCTTCCTCCAGCTTGACGTTCACGTTGTGCGGCTTGCCGGCGACGATGGTGATGTCGCCCGCGTACTCGGTGTAGCCCTCCTTGCTGACCCAGATCTTGCGCTTGCCCGGCTGCACGTTGCCCATCCAGGGCGTCTTGCCCACCGCGCCCACTTCCTTGCTGTCGATGAACACGTCGGAGCCGGGGATGTTGGCCTTCACTTCCAGCCAGCCCAGGTACTGCTCGGTGGACAGGGCGAAGTACAGGTCGTAGAGCTTGTCGGCGGAGGGCTGGATCTTCTTCTTCTCCGTCTTGTAGCCCTTGGACTCGATGATCACGGTGTGGCTGCCCTCGATGGAGCCGTTCCAGGGCGTCTCGCCGATGGAGCCGTTCTTCTTGTCGTCGAGGTAGATGAGCGCGCCGTCGGGCTTGGAGGTGATGACCACGACGCCCTTGGTCTTGACCTCGGGCAGCGCCAGCGCGGGCGCGGCGGCGGGCGGCGCGTTGGGGTCGGCGGGCGGGGCGGCGGCCAGGCGCGCGATCTCCTCCTCGAGGGTCTTGATGCGCTTCTCGACGGCGTTGCGGTCGCTGGCCTTGGGATCCTCGGCCAGGTAGCGCTTGAACAGGTCGACCGCCTGCTTGTAGTTCTTGAGCTTCTCGTAGCAGACGGCGGCGTTGAAGACGAAGGCCGGGAACGGCTTGGCCGCGTAGGCGGCCATGAAGGCGTCGGCGGCGTTCTGGAAGTCGCCCTTCTCGAACAGATCGCCGCCGCGCTCGAACTCCTTGCGCGCGTTCTCCAGCGCAGCGTCCTGGGCGTAGGCGACGCGCGGCGCGAGCACCGTGCTGGCCGTGGCGCCGGCGAGCCCCAGGATGAGCGCGAGCGCAAGACGAGCGGAGCCATAGCGATGATGACCAAGCAAACTCATCAAATCCCCCTCTGGTGCACGTTCAGTGGCTGCGACGTACGAGAATCCCGGGGATCATAACATTGCTCGGCTATTTCGGCGTCGGGTTCGCCTTGGCCTCGGCGCGCTGCTCGTCGCAGCGGGCGCGCAGGTCGGCGAAGCGGTAGATGCCGGTGTCGTGGCCGTCGGTGAAGGCGATCTGGACCCCGTAGTTGCCCGCCAGCGACATGGTCTGGATGGCCAGGTGCTCGGGCACCTTGGTGGGATCGAGGAGCTTGCGGCCGGTCATCTCCTCGACGCAGTGGGCGCAGGCGCAGCGCAGGCGCAGCTCCCGGGCCGAGACGACGTATTCGTCGCCCTCGTCCCAGACGATGCGAAGTGTCGAACGACCAAGGCCCTCGAGCTCGACTGGAAGCGGCATGCGACGTGTATTGTAGCGGTCAGATGAGCGCACCGCGAGCACCCAGAGCACCAGGACCGAGAACATCGAGAACGCGAACGTCGCACACGCCGCCCACGTCGCCGCGCCGCGAGGCAGGTGGGCCCTCCGACGCGCCCAAGGAGCGGCGAGCGCTCAGCATGCAGGTGCGTCCGGCGCGCATCGACCGGCACGGCGACCCGCGCCAGGCGGCGGCGCTGGCGCGTGCGCTCGACGTGGTCATGGCGGGCGAGGAGCACACGCGTCGCTACACGCACGGCTTCCATTCCTACCCGGCGCGCATGCATCCGATGACGGCGCGGCGCGTGTTTGCGCTGCTCGATCTGCCCCGTGGCGCGCTGGTCGTCGATCCATTCTGCGGCTCGGGCACGGTGCTGGTCGAGGCGGTGCTGGCGGGCGTGCGCGCCGTCGGTGTCGACGCCAATCCGCTCGCCATCGCCATCGCGCGGGCCAAGACCTGGGCGGTGCCGGCGGCGCGGCGCAAGGAGCTGCAGTCGGCGGCGCGGCGCATCGCCGCGCTGGTGGTCGAGGAAGGCAAGGCGGCGCGGCGCGCCGGCTACGAGCCGCCTGCCGATCGCAAGCCGCCGCCTGGCATGACCGCGGCCGAGCGTGCCGAGGCGCTGGGCGGCTGGTTCGATCCGCACGTGCGGCGCGAGCTGGAGACCCTGGCCATGTTCATCGACCGGGAGAAGGACGCCGAGCTGCGCCCGTTCCTGCAGTCGCTGCTCTCGTCGGTGATCATCAAGGTGTCACGGCGCGAGTCGGACACTTCGGGGCAGATGGTGTCGCGCCACCTGGCGCGCGGCATGGCAGCGCGCCTGTTCGGCCAGCGCGCCGACGAGCTGGTCGAGGGCCTGGCGGCCATCGAGAAGGACGCCCCGGCGGCGGCCAAGGTGGCCTGGGCCGAGGCCTGGCTGGGCGACGCGCGCTCCTTGCCGCGCAAGCCGCTGCCTGACGGCCTGCCCGACGGCTCGGTGCAGGCGATCGTGAGCTCGCCGCCCTACGCCGGCACCTACGATTACCTCGAGCACCATTCGCTGCGCCTGCTCCTGCTCGGGCTGCCGTCGTCGGATCTGGACGCCAAGGAGATCGGCGCGCGCCGTTCGTTCGGCGCCACGCCCAAGGACGTCGCGCTGGGCCTGAAGAAGTGGTCCAAGGATCTCAAGCAGTCGCTGTCGCAGATGGCGCGCGTGCTCGAGCCGGGCGGGCGCGCCGTGCTGCTCCTGGGCGACTCTCTGGCCGGGCGCGGCCCCGCCGCCCAGGCGGTCCACGCCGACATGTGGCTGGCCGAGCTCGCGCCCGAGGTCGGCCTGGAGATCGTCGCCGCCGCGTCGATGGCGCGCGAGATGCTCGGCGGCGCCGAGCGGCGCGCCTTCGAGGCGCGTTCCAAGCGCGAGCACCTGGTGCTGCTGCGGAAGAAGGCATGAGCGCGGACGAGTCCACGCCCGTCGCGACGCTGCGCGCCCAGGTCGCGGCGTTCGTCGCCGAACGCGACTGGGCCAGGTTCCACGCGCCCAAGAACGTGGCCATGGCCCTGGCCTGCGAGGCCGCCGAGCTCATGGAACCCTACCTCTGGGTCGAAGCCTCCGAGTCCTCGAAGGTCACCGACGATCCGAATCGCCGCGCCCACATCGAAGCCGAGGTCGCCGACGTCGCGATCTGCCTGCTCAACCTCTGCAACGTCCTGCAGATCGACCTCGCCTCCGCCGTCGACCGCAAACTCGCCGCCTCCGCCCTCAAGTACCCCGCCGCCCAGGTCCGCGGCCAATCCAAGAAGTACGACGAGTACTAAGGGGACGGTGTTGCCAATTTAACTTTCGTGCGCAAGTGCCTGAGTACCAAGGAGGTACTAAGGGGACGGTGTTGACACTTTAACTTTCGGCCGGGAGTGTCACCTTTCAGGTCACTCCCGGGCCGCGCGCCATCGAAGTTAACCTTCGGGGCGGAGCCCAACGCGGGTCGAACGCCGGAACGCGGGGATAGTCCCCGAGGGTCGGCGGGAGTGTCGCCATACGGCGACACTCCCGGCCGAAAGTTAAAGTGTCAACACCGTCTTGTCCGCGGACAGCCATGATTCCGCGGGCTTGCGCGCCGGTCTTGGCACGACTGGATAAATAATGGCCGGCTCCGACCCGTCCTGACCGCTCTCGTCCGTAAGCAGCTGGTCGCCCAAGAGCGCCCGCTCGTCCGTGGTCGCGACCGTGGCGGACATCTCCGGAGCATTTTCCGTAACCCGCTCGACCACAGCGCCGGCCGGCTGCGCCCAGGCGGGCACCGGGAAGGCCAGCTTGAGCACCGCGTCGCACTGCTTGTCGTACGGAGCCTTGAGGTACGCCTCGAAGGCATCCTTGACGACCGGCTTGGGGTGCGTGATGGACTTGACGATGTACTCGGGCGCTCCGGCGTCGCACGCGATGCTGATGAACGTGGACCGGAAGTCGTGGCCATCCCGCACGCGCAGCCCGAGCATCTCCAAGTGCTCGCGGAGTGCCGGGTTGGCCTGCGAGCTGTCCTCACACTTGCCAGTGGGGATCAGCCCCACCACGCGGTCGGTCGCCTCGGGCTCCCGGCCGTACAGGCTCGGCCACACCGCGCGCCACGCCGTCAGGATGGCGTTCAGGGTCGGGTGCATGGGTGGGATCTTGGTCGCGCCCGTCTTGGTGCGCCGCTTCTCGTACTGCCAGGCGAACACGATCTTGGGCAGGGGCGTGGCGGTCCAGTTGATATCGCCCCAGGTGAGGCCCGCGACCTCGCCATGGCGCGCGCCGGTCAGCGCCTTGAGCGCGTACATCACGCGGTAGCGCAGCTCGATCCGCTCGTCGCTGATGAGCTGGATCGCCTCGGCGAGCGAGAACAGCGCACCCGCTCGCCACGTCGGATCCTTGTCGATGCGCGGGGGCAGGGTGCCCCGGGGCAGCACGCACGGCGTGGCCGGGATCAGTTCGGCCACGACGGCATCGCGCAGGCACGTCTTGAGATGGCTGTACTTGTGCCAGATGGTACGCGCCGCCAGGTCGCGCCCCGGCTGCTTGAGTTCCTCGACCCACGCTTTGATGTCGCGCGGCCGGATGAGATCGAGGCGCATCGGCAAGAGCATCGCCGCGTAGTTCTCGAACAGCTGCATCTCCTTGACGCCACGCTCGCGCGTCTTGGTCCAGCGCTCTGCCCACTGGCGCAGCGTCAGCGGCCCCAGGTCGGGCGCGATGCCCGCCTTGATGTCACGCTCGATCTGATCGAGCATCCCGCGCGCCAGCTTGCGCTGGCGGTCAGGATCGTTCCCATCGATGCGGAACGGCGTCGGCTTTTTGCGCCACTTGCCGTTCAGCTCCTTGAACTGCACCCACAGCACCGACCCCCGAACCATCACAGAACCCATGTCACTTGCCTCCCTTGCCCTTCACCGTTGGCTGTTGCTTCGCCTGTAATTCGTTCGCGTGCGCCGTCAGCACCCTCATCAGGTAGTTGCTCAGCGTGCGCTGCTCGTCCGCGGCCGCCTTCAAGAGCACGGCATGGACTTCCGGAGCAACGCGCGCGCTGACGGTCGCCACTTGCACCGCCGGTCGCTTGTTCCTGGCCATGCAGCATAGATATATCTATGCTGCATTTTGTTCAAGAGAAATGCTACGTGCTGCGCGCCTGCGCGGCGAGGAGCGCCAGGTTGGGCGCCTCGCTATTGCTCGCGCTTGACGCCAGGAGCATCGCGTCCACGTCCGCGGCGCGGACTCGCCGGGTGCGCGGCCCGACGGCAAAGACCCGCACCTTTCCGTCGGCCACGTAGCGGCGCATGGTCCGCGCGCTCACGCCGATGCGCTTCGCCGCCGCCGAAAGCGAGAGCCACTCCGGCCCGCTCGCTGCGTTGCGCTCGCCCTCGGCGAGTGACACCGGGCGTGCTTGGGCCATCTCCTCCCGGATGATGCGACGCAGCTCGGCCGCGAAGAGTCCGTCACCCACGGCCGCACCCCCTCTCGTCATCGCGGCTCGTCACCAGCGTGGCGAACGCAAAACCGACGCTGAGCGCCGCGCACGTCCACGACACCCATCCGCCACGGCCGCGGCGAGGCTCGGGGCGGACAGGGCGGATCTCGACACCGGCACCGAACCTAGGCCACGGCCGGTCGACAGGTCCCTTGTCTTCCTCGTCGCTGCACCCGCAGTCGCACTCCTGCTCGGGGCCGCTGGCCTGGTCGGCCGGAGGCGGGGATTCCGCGTGCTGGCCAGTGGACCCGCAGCCGCACTCGTATTCGTCCTCATACACGCCGAGCGATCGGGCCTCGTCGAAGAGTCGCGCCTCGATGTGCTCGGCAAGCTCGTCGGCGGCGATGGCGTGTGCACCGGCCCGCTCGCGCGCCTCGCGCAGCTCGTCCAGCTCCAGCGCCGCCCGGGACAGCGCGATCAGGGCCGCTCGGCGGCGATCGGCGACGGTGCAGCGGCAAACGTCGTTCTCACTCTCGGACTTCGTGCTCTCGGACTTCATGCTCTCTATCTCCTTGTTCGTTCACGTTCGTGTGTTCGGGTCAGGCGATCTGGAGTTCCTTCCAGGTCGCCACAGGCCAGATGTTCTTGATTCGGTCGACGGTCTCGCTGTCGAGTTCATCGGCCACGCTCGCCAACCACGAGATGGACTGACTGCGACGAACGAGCACCGCGGCGCAGCCGTCGACGACCGCTCCGGCCTCGATGCGCGCGATCACGTCGCGCTCGCGCGCGTGCCGGTCCCGGGACCGGTCCCGGGAACGTCGTCGAGCATGTCTGCTGGTCGTGATCGACGGGCAGCTGTGCCCACAGGAGCTGCCGGCGCAGTGATGGCGCGCGGCGCGCCTACAGCCTTGACGGTCTCCTGAATTTCTATTCCGCCGCGCGGCACAGCCGCTCGCTTGCAGCCGAGTATGTCCGATCTCATGCCGCGGTTGGCTCACCGCGGCGGCACCGCCGTGGCGAGCGGCCGAAGGCCCAGCGACGCCGCGCGGCAGCTCGCTGCCGCGCGGCTCAACTCGCCAACTTGGATCGTTTCGGGAGCGCCGAAGTTCCGCCAGATGACTTCGGACGGGGCGTTTCAAGCCGGTCGCCGACGATCGACTCTTGGCACAGGATGCCCTGACCCGAACAGTTCCAAGCTGATCGAGCTGTCGACGGCGGCCGCGGCCCGAGGCGCCTCGATCCGCGCCATTCCATGATACGGCCGAACGGCATGGGCGCGATCGACGACGCTTGCCATAGCTCCTTGCGCATGGATCGCTCGTTAGCGTGTCGTCACGGTGACGACACGTGTCGCGTGCGTGCCGCCAGGACTCGCGCGACATCGCGGGTTTGGAGCCGACGCTGGTTGGCATGGCCATTGCGTCGTATGGCCGCGATGACGCGATCTGCATGCATCGGTTGCACAGGGAGCGGCGCATCGACGCACAACCCTCGTTCCCGAAAAGGAGATTGATCGATGAAGAAGATGATTCTCGCTCTCGTATCTGCGGCCGCTGCCGTGCTCGCCGCAGGCTGCGCGACTGAAGTCGCGTCAAGCGAGCAGACGTCAGGAGCCGCCGAGGCCACGGACACGGCCGAGCTAGCCGAGCGTGACAACACGAGTCACGCATACGAGGTGAGCATCGACAATTTCTGGGTCACGTATCCGCGCTCGAAGAACACCGACACGGTCACGGCGGCGATCAGCGTCGTCGACGGCTATACCAATGTGGAGCTCGTTCATTCTTGGCAGTTCGCGGCCAACGTCCACGATGGGGGCGTCAACGTCAACTTTGCGCGGACCTTCGCGATCGCGAACTGGCAAGTAGTAAAAATCGGTGTTGGCCTCGAGAATTTCGGCATCCAGAGCCTGTCGCGAGGTGAAGTCGCGAACGTCGTCGTGCGCGCAGAGCAGTCCGTTAGTGAGTTCGGCTTGGGCCAGATCTGGCCCGTTTACAACGAGTTTTCGCGGAACGTGGGGCTTGGCTTTGGCCAAGGCGGTTGCGACGGCATCGTCGCCGGCGACGGCGCGGTCTTGTATGGGAGCCAGCTCGAGAGCTTGACGGCGAACGGCCCCTATACGCGAACCATCATGTTCCCCGGGACGGACTCGGCGGG
>Ga0209515_10002416_pt1 | contig 28799 bp, 28 predicted proteins | sample Subgroupgradi54m_FD_187454 | JGI IMG/M metagenome (GOLD analysis project Ga0209515, IMG submission 187454) | Subsurface groundwater microbial communities from S. Glens Falls, New York, USA - GMW60B uncontaminated upgradient, 5.4 m (SPAdes)... ... | reverse complement strand
TCTCTCTAGTGTTTGTCCAAGTCTAAAGGGGGTGCACCCTCGGCATCCGCCTCGGGCATTTCCGCTAGGGCTACGAGCGCCATGCCTAGGTAGCGAGCATTTTGCTAATGAACGGCTCAAATGGGAAGAATTGAGCCGTTAGCAAAATAAATACAGCTCGCTGCTTGTTGGGGAGAGACTGTTCTCTCCCCAGCCCAGCCTCGGTTCGTGCGTCCGCTTCGCGGCGCATTCCGCAGAGCGGAACAGGGCTCACCCCACCCGGCTGTGCCAACCCCTCTCTGGTTTTCAATTTATCTTTCGTGGTGTCGCTTTCGCTTTTAGATTTTAGTATTTCATATCACACTGGCGCTCGTCCTTTAGCCCGGACACCCTAGCGGAAATGCCCGAGGCGAAATGCAAATGCGCTTGACCCAGTCCGTCTGAATACAGACGGACACCCCACCCATTCGCGCGCAGAACTCACTCCCTGAAATTATAATTTAGGAACAGAATCTGTTTTTGTTTCAACCTCCTTAGAACTAGGTTTAATATCCGAAGGATTCTCTTGTGGGGATTGTTTATTCTCTGGAAAAGCTTGGTCAATATCATATTCCGTAAGACCACCGAAACCATTTTTTTGACAAAGTTTGTAAATTAAACCCACTATTGAACGCTCTGTGCTTTTCGGATTTGGTGCTGGACTATTGATTACCTCGTAGAGATGTCTAACATCCATACGAATATCCTCGTTGTTATGAAATGTTACCGATATTTTATTCAAAGATCTCCTAAATTCAGTTGAAGCATAATCACCACGGTATGTCATCAAATCTCTAATAGCATCTGATTTAATTCTTTTTTCTATACCAACCTCTCCAAGTTTCCATAAAACCAATCCAACAACAAGTGGAGATAGGAGTGCGGTTAAAATTTGAATAAAAATATCCATATCATTGTCCAATTAAATTAACTTGTATTTCAGGCTCATCAGGAAAACGATCGCCAATCAAAGGAGAATATACTCTAGCTAAAAACTTTTCAATTCCAAACATATCACTTTCATTAACTATGATCCAAGTAACTTTTAATTGACCAGAATTAGAAAATTTTGTTATCTCGGGATTAGACCTGTGTTCTTTTAATCTTTCAGATATACTTCCACTCCCAACTCTTACCACTTTGGCAATAGATGGAGAGGTGTACCAAATAACATAAATGCCTCTTTTCCCCATAAAATAAGGGGCATCTAAATTAAGACGCAAAAAATCAAACCACTCGTTGTTTTGATTATTCTTTATCCAAATAACTTGTCTTGGTGGCATATAATTTATTATAGCAAATTTAATTCAAATCCAAAAACTTCCAACCCTTTATATCTTTTGGATTATATTTATATTCTTTATCGGTAAAATACAACCAACTTTTCTTTTCATAACGCACAATTCCGCCATCAAGTTTTTTCTTTTTCTGTTCAGTAACATATTTTACTAACCCATCAGAACGAGATTTTGCAAGTTCCGCAGTATATCCTGATTTTGTGTCAAAAAGTCCAATAGTTCCATTTTTCATCATTACAATAAAATCAACATAAAATGCTTTCTCTCCCCCATGTTCAATATGTGGCACAGCAAAAAACGATCCATCTTGTTTCCCATTTCTAAACCACCAAACAACTTTCTTTGCTTTTTCTAGATATTTAATAAAATCATTTTCAATTTCGCTATCCTCAAACAATCGTCCAGTTTCTCCATCCCGAGAACGAGCATAGTAAGGTTGCATAATAGACTTCTTATAATTTTGCTCCACAAATGACGGATCAAAATTGATAGCTTCTGGCACATTCCACGGCTCAATATTTTTTATAAGTTCTTTTTTACCTTTTCCAACTTCAGTTTTATACAAATCTTTAGCGAGGTTTATGGTATCAATAACAGCTTGGCGATTCTTTTCGGACGAAAGTATTGTGGCTTGTATTTTAGGCCATTCATCCTCTTTGCGCCGTGCGCCAAAGAAAGTATAGATAGAGTCGTTTATTCTTTTTATTGATCGTGTTTCGGGAGCAAAATCCGGTTGAAGATTATCAAGCACAAACATATCAAAAGCATATTGCAGTTCTGTTTCTGTTTTTGGTATAGAAAAAGTACCACTTTCAATTTTTGTTATTTCCTTATCAGCATTTTCAACACGACCATCTTTCATCATTGTAGTTTTCACAACTCCACCTTTCAGCGAAACATTTTTTAAACTTGTTTTTTCCGCCACTTTTAGAAAAATCGGCACAAAATCAGAAGATAAACGAGTTTCCTCACGGAATCGTTTTGAGTGATACGAAACTAGGTCAATATTTTTATATTTTTCATTACGATAGCTCGTAAGAGGTTTTATACCGGACGAAGCACCCTTCAAAATACGAGTGTTAATGTCTTGCAAGCTAGTGTAAAGATAAGCAATATTCAATTCTTGATCTTTGTAATGCTTTTGTTCGGGCATACGCATAATTCTTCCCAATGTTTGAATTGAGAATGTCATCGTTTCGTCCTTCCATTGTCGGAAAAGCACAAGAATTGTCGCTCGCGGACAATCCCAGCCGAGAGCAATCGCTTGCTTGAACATCATTACATCCACTTCATTTTCATTTTTCTCAATGTTCGAGAGATTTATTTTATTGTCTTTTTCAGAAAGATAGACAGCCAGTTTTTTATTTTTTGTTGTGTATCCAAATTTCGCAAGAAGCGCTTCAATTTCCTCTTTTTTATCAGGCACTCCTTTTTTCGTATCTGGTAATTGAATAAGTAATAGAGGATTAACATTTGAACCATCTTTTTCAAGTTTTTTCCTCAATTCTAATCTTTTTTGCAAAGCAGATTTCAAAATCAATTCGTCTGCTGTTTGATCGTCTTTTTTCGTATCAACTGTATAATTTTTAAAGCCCGGATTTACGACGATTTCTTTCTTAATCATCTCCTCATTTCGTACATCTTCAATATCTACCACAACTCGCTCGTCAAAATCAGAAATTTCCGGCGTAGCAGAGACTTCAATAGTGATTTTCGGGTCAAGATTTTTTATAAGAGCTTTTGAATTTTCACTTTTTGCGGTGTGATGGCTTTCGTCAATAATCAAAATAATTGTCCGTCCGGCATCTTTGGTCCGATCAATTATTGTTGAAAGGTTGTTATCTCTTTCGTTCGCGCGAACAATGACCTTATCCTCATTATTTATACTTGCCCAGTTTAGAAAAAGAATCTCATTTTGTTTTATTTTTCTATCCTCAAGTTCGTGGAAATAGGAACAACGAAGCCCCATGCCTTTAAGTTCATAAAACTTTTTCAAACTATCGTGGCTCTGGTCGTGTAATTTATTTACAGCTATCCAAACAAAAGAGAAAGTTTTGCCATCAGTTCGTGAATATGGATCACAAAAACGCATCATCCATTCCGCCATCATTAAAGTTTTTCCCGAGCCAGTTGGTGCTTTGAACACGCAAATTTTATTACTCTCTTTTTTAATCAGAGCATTAACCTTGTCGCGTATTTCATCGATTGCTGTTTCTTGATAATTTTTAAAATTGATCCATGACATATAATTATTCTTTGAAAATCTCACGATATACCTTCAAAATCACATCGGGTATGGCACAAAGAGTGACTTTATCCGCAACATCAGCAAACTCCTCTTTGTGAGGGTCATCAGTCATTGAAAAGGTGTATGTATTAAAATGTCCGTTTATTTTCTTTATTGCTTTTTTATAATCCGATATTGAATCTTCATGGAAAATTATACCGAGATATTTATCATGATTCCTAAAAATCTTAAAATCTTCGTCCTCTTGCACAAGTTCAAAAGCGCTTTCTTTTATACAAAGCATCTCTGTTGATTCATTAACCAATTTTCTCTTATTTCTATCAGATTCTTTAGCTTCAACAAAAGCACAAGTATAGTATTTTAAATTTCCCCCCAAACCATCTATCTTTTCATTATCTCTGTTAGAATAGCCCCTTATTGCCTTTGACAATCGCGGATAACATACATCAGATGCAATTTTATGCTTAGATTTCTCATCCCCATTATTCGTACAAAGAATAAATTTATAATTCTTTCCAATATCATTTAGAGATAAAACTGCATGACCAGTAGTTCCTGATCCTGCAAAAAAATCTAAAATAGTTGCATCTTGTTCAAGGTCAATAAAATTAATTATTTGTTCAATTAGACGAATAGGTTTCGGAAAATTAAAATTCTTCTCTCCAAATATTTCTTGTAATTCTAAACCACCCTCATCTGTTCTTATATCATCGATAACATCCTTATATTTCTCAAACTTTTCCCCATCAGTAGTTAGTCTGTCTTTCTGATAAATGTACCAGCCATCACTTTCTTCAACAAACAAAAGTTCATCCTTGTACTCTCTATTAAATTTTTGTTGTCCCCACCTCCAAACTCTCCGTCTTTTAGTTTGAGAATTAATTTTTGGAATAATTCTAATATATCCTTTTTCTTTAAGTTCTTTATCAAGAAACTTCTCATCTATAACAAACTCTCCGTTCCGACTTATTTTTTCATCTTTAACCAAAGCTTTTCCAGATAATGGGTTGTAATAGATCGAGTATCCTAAATTTGGACGATTATTTAAATGGAAATCTCTGGTACCATTATGCAACGGATAACCTTTTTTATAGAATGATATAGCATCTTTTTCTTTAAACTTCCCCAGCTTAACCACATCATCAATATTATTAAGTGCTATTTTTACATTTTCAGAATCTTTTGCATATACTAAAATATACTCCTTTGTCGTAGCAAAAAATCTATCCATCGCACGACCCCTGGGATTTGCTTTCCATACTAAGCAATTTATAAAATTATCCGTCCCAAAAATCTCATCGCATAATAGTTTTAGAGGTGCTTGTTCATGGTCATCTATACTTATAAAAATAGCTCCGGTCGGCTTTAGAAGTTTTTTTGCCAATTTTAGCCTTTTTTCCATAAATGCAATCCATTTGCTGTGGCGAAAAGGGTCGTCACTTTTCACATAATCACTTTTTATATTATCTGTATATATAAAATCATCATTTCCGGTATTGTAAGGCGGGTCAATATAAATTAAATCGATCGCATCTTCATGTGTGAAGTTTAAAACTGCAAGAGAGTGATAATTGTCACCCTCAATTAAAATGTTGGTCGGTTTATTTTTGTCAGTTTCAATCGCTTTCGTTTTTACTTCCTTCAAAACTGGAAATGGCTTTCCTGCCATTTCATTTGGAAACATTTCGCTTGGAGTTCTGGCATCAGGGTTGATTAAAATATCAATTTTTTCCTCAGGCAAATCACGATGCCATACGAGTCCGTATGTCGTTTCTTTGATTCGCTTAATCTCCTTGACTAGCTCATCTTTTGACCAAATATCGTAATCAATTTTTTTCATAATTTACTTCAAAAGTTCGTCAATCCCCAAAATTATACGATTCTTTGATATTTTCATATTCTAGCAAATTTTTAAGATTTTAACACTATCCGCGCATTCCCTCCCAGACCCTTCCTGCGCGCTGAAACCCAATCCGAATTCCCGCCGAATTTCAAAAACATCAGTCTCGGTTTTTGCGAATCCTTTTCCCAGAAAATAGTTTCGCAAAACCGAGTCCACTGAATTGGTACTAGAACTCCGTCAGTTTCTCCTTTGGAGAAACCCGCCCTCAACACCACACCAAACAATACATTGTGTGGTGGTGAGGGCGGAAGGGCGGAGCGGAAGCGGAGGCACACTGTCGTACCCGACAGTGTGGTGTAGCGGACGCTACGGCGTGACGGAGTTCGTCGTGGAGCGTACGATTACATTTCAAACTACGAATCGCTCGGCGCGTGAGATTAGATTTGATGACAAATTTTTGCTAAAATGGGTTCTAGCCTCGTTTAAGAGGGACTCAAGTAGAGTGGTTATCCTTACGTTCGCTTGCTTCAAATCTTGTGTCGGGGTATACTGTCGCCCATATATGACACGGTTGGGATTAACCTTTGACGATGTACTCCTTGAGCCTCGCAGAAGCGGGGTCAACCGTCGGGATGCCTCCGTCGAGACGCGCCTTTCTAAGAAGGCGCGTCTTGCTATTCCGCTTCTTTCCGCGGCATCCGACACGGTATCGGACGCGCGGTTTGCGATTGCGCTCGGGAAGCTTGGCGGCATGGGAGTGCTCCATCGGAATTGCTCGCTTGAAGAGCAACTGCAGATGGTAAAGGAAGTGGCTAAGGCGGGGGTGCCGGTCGGAGCGGCAGTCGGGCCGAAAGATGTGGAGCGCGCGGTCGCTTTAGCCTCGGCTGGAGCCTCGGTGATTTTCATAGACTGCGCTCACGCTCACGCGCCCGGAATAATCGCGGCGGCAAAAGAGATGAAGCGAAAGATGAAAGCGCAGTTGGTTGTTGGTAACATTGTCACTAAAGAAGCCGCGCGGGATTTTGCCGGTATCGCCGACGCGCTAAAAGTCGGCATTGGTCCCGGTTCGATTTGCGTGACGCGGGTTGTAAGCGGGGTGGGCGTGCCGCAACTCACTGCAGTTATGGACGTGGTTTCGGTGGCAAAAAAGTACGGTATTCCGGTCATCGCCGACGGCGGCATTCGCTACTCGGGGGATATCGTCAAAGCGCTCGCGGCCGGAGCGTCGTCCGTTATGCTCGGTTCGCTGTTCGCCGGAGCCGAGGAGTCCCCCGGCGAACTTATCACAGTTGACGATGTTCTCTATAAGTCCTACCGAGGTATGGGAAGCAAGGAAGCGCTTGAAGAACGATACGCAGTAGACCGGTATGTAACCAACAACCAACAACCAACAACCTACCACAAAAGAGAGGGGAAACATGTGGTGGAAGGAGTGTCGGGGAAAGTGCTTTATCGCGGGCCGGTTGCCGGTATTGTTGAGGAACTTGTCGGCGGTATCAGGTCAGGCATGGGATATATCGGCGCGGCGACAATAGAAGATGTATGGAAGCAGGCGCGGTTTATTCAAATCACGAACGCGGGATTAACAGAATCGCATCCACATTCTATACAATAAAGAAACACTAAATCCGAAATACTAAACTCTAAACAAATTCCAATGCTTCAAACTACAAAACTCAAAACGGGGGACTATGACCTTGAAGATAGAACGTTTCAGTTTGCCCGCCGAGTGAACATGTACGTTAACAAACTACCGAAAACAATTACAAATATTGAGAACGGCAAGCAGTTGGCGCGTTCCGCCGGTTCGGTCGGAGCAAATTATATTGAGGCCAATGAATCACTCAGTAAGAAGGATTTTGTGATGAGAGCGAAAATATCCAAGAAAGAAACCAAAGAGAGCCGTTTTTGGCTTCGATTGACGGAGCCGGTTGAAAGTGAACGAAAAGAGCAAACATGTTTGATACAAGAATCGGACGAACTTATGCGGATTTTCGGAGCCATTCTCGAGAAATTCAAGTGATTTTTCTTGGTCGAGTTTTTTAGAATTTGGTTTTTAGTATTTGTGATTTGTTTAGGATTTAGATATTAGAATTTAGAATTTTGAGTTCATAAAATGAAACAAGTTGCAATCAAAGATACCATAGCGGTTTTGGATTTCGGCTCGCAATACAGCCACTTAATTGTACGGCGGATTCGCGAGCAGGGTGTCTATGCCGAGCTTTTGTCTCCTGAAATTTCGGCGGAAAAACTGAAAGATTACGCAGGTCTGGTGCTTTCGGGAGGACCGCAAAACCTTTCTGGCAATACGAACGTACGAAAATCAATACGAAATACGAAAGTACGAACGGAGAGCACATCAGAAGTGCTCAAAGCCGACCCGCGTCTCTACACGCTCGGCCTTCCCGTGCTTGGCATCTGTTACGGTATGCAGCTTATGGCGCATCAGCTTGGCGGGAAAGTGAAGGCCGGTACTAGACGGGAATACGGGTCCACCCGTGTATATCTCACAGGTGGCACGGAAGCGACACGGAACAAGAACACGGAACGGACGCGGAAAAGCCTAAAGTCATTGTTGTTTCGTGGACTATCAAAAGAACAAGTAACGTGGATGTCACATGGCGACCAAGTAACAACGGTGCCCAAAGGTTTTGTACGAATCGCGCGTTCGGAAAACGCTCCGATATCGGCTATGGCGAACGAAACCAAGAAGTTTTACGGTCTTCAATTTCACCCCGAGGTGACACATACGAAGAACGGCACGAAAATCCTCGATAATTTTTTGAACATTTGCCATGTGAGCCGCACTTGGTCCATGAAAAATTTCGTCGGGGATTCTATCGCCAAAATCAAGCAAGAGATAGGAAAAGACAAAGCCGTATGCGCCCTTTCCGGCGGAGTGGATTCGGCCATCGCCGCGACTATGGTACACCGCGCTATCGGCAAAAATCTGACCTGCATTTTCGTGGACACGGGACTTATGAGAAGCGGGGAAGTGGAAGGTATCCGGAAAAATTTGGCGCGATCACTCAAGTTGAATCTCAAAATCATTGACGCGAAGGAAAAATTTCTTAAAGCGCTCAAGGGCATTACGGACCCCGAACGGAAACGGAAGGCTATCGGTGGCCTTTTCATAAAGATTTTTGAACGGGAAGCAAAAAAACTCGGCACGGTGAAATTTCTTGTTCAAGGTACTCTCTATACGGACGCGGTAAGTTCCGGTGTAAGTTCCGGTGGTAAGCACACGGCGGTTATTAAGTCGCACCACAATGTCGGTGGTTTGCCGGAGAAGTTTGGGTTTAAGCTCATTGAACCCCTGCATGACCTCTACAAATATGAAGTGCGAAAAGTGGGTGACACGATGGGATTACCGAAAGAAATTACCTACCGAATGCCGTTCCCCGGCCCCGGGCTCGCCGTTCGAGTCATCGGTCAGGTTACGGAAGAAAAGCTCCAAACGCTTCGCGCCGCGGATGCCATTTTTCATGAAGAACTTACCAAGGCGGGCGAGGCGAAGCGCATCACACAATATTTCGCGGTGCTTCCAGACCTGCGTTCCGTGGGCGTGCAAGGTGACGCTCGTACCTACGGACACCCCATTATTCTGCGTGCGTTCACGACAACGGACTTTCTGACCGCGGATTGGGCGAGAGTCCCGCATGAACTTCTCGCGAAAGTTTCCTCCCGCATTACGAACGAGGTGGAGGGTATCAATCGCGTGGCGTACGATATTACTTCCAAGCCGCCCGCTACTCTCGAGTGGGAGTGACAATACGAATTACGAATTTTCGCGAATGTACGAATTAAGAAATAAGCACTAAACTCTAAATTCTAAACAAATTACAAATTTTAAATTCCAAATCTTAAACCGTTTGTTTTGAAATTTGTGTTTTGGATTTTGGGATTTGTCTAGAATTTAGGATTTCGAATTTATTATTTTTTTAACACCATGTCACAGAGAACCACCACACCTCGAGCCGAACTTCACACGCACCTCGGTGCGGCGGTAGACCCCGTGATTATGTGGACTATCGCCCACCGGCAGGGCATCCGGCTTCCCGTGAAGGACTACTGGGATTTTGAAGATATGATAACCATGGGGCCGGAAAAGAAAAACAGGGGTGTGTTTGAGATGGACAGGGACTACTATCACTTGACCGAGCTTATCCAGTCTTCGCCGGAAGCTATCGAGGAAGCTGTTCATTCGGTCATCGGCGGAGGCTATCGCAAATGCAATCTTGTCCTGCAAGAACTCCGTTTTAGTCCGATGAAGCGCAATCGTACCGGCGAGCGCGACCTCGATTTCATTATTCTCGCGGCGCTTTGGGGCATGCGACGGGCCATGGTGGAATACCCGCAGGTGAACGCGGGATTGATTGTTGCGCTTGACCGCACGTTCACGGCGGCCCAAAACGCTATTACCCTTGAGAAAGCTATCCGGTATGCTCCCGACGGAATTGTCGGCATTGATATTTGCGGCCCGGACCACAAAAGTTTTTCCATGGAAGCTCACGCGCCGCTTCTCGCTCGCGCCCGCAAGGCGGGCTTAGGACTAACGGTCCACGCTGGAGAAACCGGAAATTTGGAAGAACTCAAGTACGTAGTCCAAAAGATTCGGCCCGAGAGAATCGGACACGGGCTCGCGGCGGTCAGGGACAAAAAACTCCTGAAAGAAATCGCCGGGCAGGGAATTGTCCTTGAACTGTGTCCCACCTCGAATCTCCGAAACAGCGTGGTGAAAGACGTCAGCGAACTCCGTACCATTATTCGGACTTTTCTGGACAACGGAATACGCCTCACTATCAATACCGACGGACCGGAAATGTATCGCACGAGCGTGGTGAAAGAGGAGGAATTTTTGCTCGCGGAAAACATCATGACCGCCGCGGAAATCGCCAAATGCACCAAGTGGGCGTTTGAGGCGGCTTTTGTTCAACGGAGAAACGGCGGGATTAAGAAAACTAAAAAGAAATAGTATATGCCTGATTTGCTTGTTTTTGATTATATAGGAACATTCGCCTTTGCCGCATTCGGGGCCTACCTCGCGGAGCGAAAAGGTTACGATATCTTCGGCGTGTTTACCGTAGCGCTTGTGAGCGCGCTTGGCGGCGGGACTTTGCGGGAGATGCTTTTCAATAACCTACCCGTTTATTTTTACCAGTACGGCTACTGGCCAGCCGTCCTTTTGGGAACCGCTCTCGCCGTGGTTTTTTACAAAAAATTCTCTCGGATACACCGCTTTATGCTCGCGATAGACGCCGTGGGTTTGGTGACATTTGCCTATATTGGCGCGAGCCGAGCGGCGGAGGAGGGCTTGGGATTTTTCGCTATTGCAACGTGCGCCGTTCTGACCGCCGTGGGCGGCGGTATCCTTCGCGACATCGTCATGCGGGAAACGCCGATTATTTTTTATCGGGACTTTTACGCCACTGCGGCGTTTCTCGTCGGTGTCGGGTACTTCTTTTTCGAATCGTACATGCATACTCCGTGGGTTGTGTATCTGCTTCTCGCCTCCGCGTTTTTGCTGCGACTCGCGAGCATACGGTTCGGCATAGAACTTTGGAAACCGCACAAACCGGAGACTGAAGAAGCGGCGGTTCGTTGAAAAAAGACAAATTGTATATTACTATTCGTTCGTCCTATTAAAGCCGCCTTAACTCAGTTGGTAGAGTACCGCTTTCGTAAAGCGGGTGTCCCCAGTTCGATCCTGGGAGGCGGCTCCAAAATTCACTTGACCGGCTCTTGAGAGGGTGTACAATGTACTTGTAGACGAGATGAATTTAGTGGGGAACTGCCGCCGGAAGTTATTCCGGAAGAGAACTTTGGGGGCTCTCGGTGGCGCTTCTTTCATCTCAAGTGGTCTTTTGTTTTTAGGGCTTTACAAGGAGGTGTCCGGGAACACTGCCGCTGGACTGGTCAATTCGACTGGTCCGGCGGCAAATCTTATATGGATTTGAAACACCCCAATATAATTTTGGAAGCAAACCTGTGAAAGCGGGCGAAATGTTTCCGGTCCGCACTGTTATTATATTTTTAAGTATCAATCATGAGTGAAAATTCTAACGGGGCAGGAAAAAAAGAAGCCCGAATAAAAGAAATTGAAGAGGCCATGAGTGAGCCCGATTTTTGGTCTGACAAAAATCGGGCCAGAAGCGCTGTCAAGGAGCTTCAGACGCTCAAGAAAGGCACGGATAACAATGACAATTACGATAACGGTGATGCGGTTGTGACGATTTTCTCCGGTGCCGGCGGCGATGACGCGGAGGATTTTTCCGCCATGCTTTTTAACATGTACCGAAAATATTTTGAAAAAAAGGGCTGGGTTTCCGCCATTCTCCACCAAAACGATAACGACCACGGTGGTTTTCGCAACATTACGCTGGAAATTCATGGCAAGAATGTCTATGGCACACTTAAAAACGAATCGGGTGTTCACCGACTCGTGCGAATTTCCCCGTTTAACGCCAAAAAACTCCGTCACACTTCGTTTTCGATGGTGGAGGTGATACCGAAATTTGAAAAAATCAACGCGAATGACTTTGTCATTCCCGAAAAAGAGTTGGAAATTTCAATCGCCCGTTCGGGCGGCCCTGGTGGTCAAAACGTCAACAAGCGGGAGACCGCCGTGCGTATCGTGCATATTCCGACCAAGCTCTCGGTACACGTGACTTCGGAGCGCAGCCAGCAACAGAACAAAGAAAAGGCCATTGACCTGTTGCGCGGCAAGCTCTGGAAACTTTCGGAAGCCGAGCGCGTCGCCAAAGAAAAGGGCATGTATATTTCCAAAACCACTTCAATCGACTGGGGCAACCAAATCCGTTCGTACGTCCTGCACCCCTACAAAATGGTGAAGGACCATCGCACGGGAGTTGAAACCGCGCAGGTGGACAAGGTATTAAACGGGGAGCTTGATGGGTTTATTTTAGCCGAGCGCGGTCTCTAAGGTTCAACCTTAGGTCGGAAGAAAGGTTGAACCTTAATCGGGATGCTTTCTGTCCGGCGTGATATAATTCAAGAACTTCTTAAGGTTTAACGCCTATGAAATCCCACTTTGATGTTCTGGATTTTTGTCTCGCCGTTTTTCTTTTCTCCGTTCTCGCTTCGGGTGCCTTTTCTTTTTCTGTCACCACCTCGGGTATCTCAAGCAGTCAAACCGCCTTGGTAGTTGAGGGTAATACCGGTTCCCCCGCAGGCAACACCGGAAGTCCGGGTATCATCGTCGGAGCCAAACCCACAAGCAGTAACGTCCAGATGGTCGGCGGAGCCAAACCGACGAACGGTACTAGTAAAATGCTGGAGGGGGCGAGGCCTTCCGGCGGTACTGGTTCTCCATCGGGCGGCAACGTCGGGACTTCGGGGGGTAATGTCGGTTCTCCGGGTAGTGACGAAAGCGTTAAAGATATTTCCACTGTAAAAACCGGAACACGCTACGGCACCGCCGCCGACTGCAAACAAAATATCGTGCCCAAAGGAACACTTCGGTATCCGACTGGCATTGCTTTGGACGATGCGGGGAACCCGAAGCTCCAGATTATCGTTGACCCTGACTTCAACGCCAAGATGAATAGGGAGCGCAATACTCCCGACCTGCCGGTTGCCCCCATCTACGACCTCATTGTCGAAGCCGTACCGGCCTTCGACGCCTGCTACACCGACTCGCCGGAGAAGTTCGGAACGGAGCCGCCAAAAGCTCTGACATTTCCCGTTTCCATCAAACTCAGAGACGAAACGCTGGTGGGTCCCGGCACGCTCGCGTTAAGCAACAGAAAATCAGATGACGGCCGACTGCTCTACGAATGGAAGCTCAAAGGCTGGCAAAACGGCATCGCGCCGGAAGAGAAACTCGAAAAACTTATCAAGGCAGTGCAGGAAAAGAACCCCAACCTCAAAACCGTCGTTGAGGTCAAACAAAAAGACGGTAGCGTTGAATCGGAAACAAGCGGCGCGGACTTTGGCCTGTGCGCGCCGTTGTGGGGGAACGGGGAGCATAAATTTGTCTATGAACGTGGCGAGAGCGCGGCACTTAATGTCCCAACACTCATCAAGCTAACAGAAGATGTCCGAACGGGTGGGTTTGAGCAGATTGAGCCGTTCAAAAAGTATAAAAAAGAATTTTCTCATGTTGTTGACCTTATTAACATCGATGACCACGCTATTGATTTATTCCAAAAAATATACCAAAAATCGGCTCTCTCACCAAGCGAAATAGTAGATACAATCATAGGCGTAGGTTCTTCTTGTCGCCCGTCTTTAGGTGAAAAATCTTATAATTATGTTCTGCGGTCCGGTTTAAGTAGCGTTTCTATTATCGGTATCGGGGGTGTTGACGGTATTGCGTCTGAGAATGGGAGTGGCGCAATAGTTAGCCCTCTTGCTCCGGCGGAAGCAGTGATGCATGAGACTGGCCACTTTTTCGCCGGGCTGGTGGATGAGGACGACGGAGGAACGGGACTTCTTTCACCGAAATTTGTCTATAAGTTGGGCAAACTCGGACAACGGGTAGCCCGAAATTGTTCATGGAGTCCACTATCAGATTTTACGTATGAAGGAAAGTTGTATGCCGATAAGCCCGACGAAAACGTGGAAGGTTGCGGTCATATACTGGGAGTTTATGATATAGACCCAAACGAACCAAGGCCCGGCTATAGAATAAAAAATAGCACGAGAGTACACCGCCCAAGTCCCAATAGTATTATGAATTACCGAAAAGAGGGCGCGGCTCCTGAAAATCGTTTTAATGTCATAAGTTATGGATACATTGCCGCGGCAATCAAAGGCGGAAGTGGACCCGAATATTGGCCTGAAGGTATGGCGTCGGATGGGGTTATTAAGCCGACGAAAGTCGCCTCAACTCCACCTTCCACTTTGTTAGCCTCAATTTTTCCATTAGTCAATCCTTTATCTGTCAACCAAGTATCTACCGTAGCAAGCGCAATCCCATCCTCCCAAAACAGATTCCTTATTTTTGAACGACTCGAGTTGCCGGCTGGTGGTGTTATATGGGAAGACGGACAACCTATGCCGCCCTCGTTGAAAATCGGATTGGCAGCTTCCTCCGCCTCCACTGATGTTTCAAGCAAGCTCGGGGTACGCAAATCAACGTCACGGGCGCAGGTCGGGCAAGGCGATACGAAAACCACGACTACTACAACCGCGACCACAACAATTTCTTTCGCTAACTCCCTCTTTATCAAACCGCAAACTGTTGCCGTAGGCACGACCACCACCATCGGCGGCTTTGCCGTTTCCGTGGCCGGGGAGCCGGTATCGGTCAAGAATTTTCGTTTTCGTGTTACCGTTGGCGGTGGCCCCGGTTCTTTAAGTGACTTGAAAGGCGTCGGGCTTTACGGACCAACCGGCGAGTTGATTTCGGAAGGAGTTGTACAGTCTGACGAAACTATTCTTTTCACCAAAACTTTCACGATTTTAACCGCCCAGAACACCTATGTGATAAAAGCGGTTCTTGGACCCCGTTTCAAAGCGGGGCAGACTATCCAACTCTACGCCAATTTCTACAAAGATGACGCGATTTTCACAGGCACGAAAAGCGGCAAAAATGTTGCCGTTCCCAAAAACACACTCAATTTAAGTCAGATGACGATTGCCTCATAAAGTAGCGGGAGCGAGGGCAAAATCTCCTCGACTATTAATATTAAAGATTCTGTCTCTAAAATCGATTCCCATTCAACATTGTTTCCTAATTGAGAGTATTGCTGTAAGTTTTCCCCTCAAATGCGGGCAGTAAAAAATGAGAATTGCGCCCCCCCGACGTCGGCTGTCGGCGGTAGTTTTTGGTTTGTTGTTGTGATATAGTTTTGGCATGACCGAAGCGGATAAAAATAAAATAGCGGAAATTGCCGAGAAACACGGCCTGGCGCTCGTGGTGCTGTTTGGTTCGCAAGCAACCGGACATACGCACAAAAAAAGCGATGTAGATGTGGGTTTCTTGTCACCCCGAGATATTGATTATCGCGAATCATATGACATATCGATTGCGCTGGCCCGTATTTTCAAGAATCCTGACGTGGAGTTGGTGAATCTGAGTAATGTTTCGCCCGACCTCAAAAAACAGGTGGCTGACCACGGCATTGTTTTGTTTGAAGAGAACGGTAGCGTGTTTGACGTGTTTTCAATGTATGCTAACCGGCTCTATATGGAGACCAAGCCACTTCGCGTCTATCGGGAGAGTTATGTAAAGGATTTTCTCAAAAGCTATGCCTAACGAAGATGTGATTAAAAACAAATTGGCGGCAATGAGTATGTATCTTCCGGAACTCATGCCATATCTTGAGAAGTATCGACAGGGAGAGTTGGTTCTTTCCGATCCGCAGATATTTATTGTGGAGCGGTTGTTTCAGCTTATTGCCGATGCGGCGATTGATATTAACACCCACATTATGACTCGTGCCAAACTTGAACCTTCGGATGATTATGAAGGAACATTTCGTATTTTGGGCAAGCATGCAATTCTTCCCGCTGATCTTGCGGAAAAGATTGCCGGTTCGGTGGGATTGCGCAATCGCATGGTGCATGGATACGAAAAAGTTCAACGTAAAATAATGATGGATGATATCTCAAGCGGTATCGGACAGTATGTGGAGTACATGAAGCATATTGCGGCGTATGTAGAGAAGCACAGAGAAAAGAGTCTTTAATCTTTGGTAGTTTCCTCTCCGGGTTCAAATTAAAGAAATACTCCTATTCGTATATTCGTACAAATTCGTAATTCGTATTGTAATGATTTATTTCGACAACGTTTCCAAAATTTACGCGGACGATTCGGTGGCGCTTTCGGACGTTACGTTTTCCGTTTCACCGAAGGAGTTCGTGTCCGTCGTCGGCCACTCCGGGGCTGGCAAGACCACTTTGCTTAAAATGATTTTGGCCGAGGAAAAGCCCACTGGCGGCAAGGTTTTTTTCGAGTCCGTGGACATTCACAAGCTGAAGAAACGGCAGATGAACCACATTCGCCGCCGCATTGGGACCATTTTTCAGGATTTCAGGTTGCTGCCGAACAAAACGTCATACGAGAACATCGCGTTTGCCATGGAGGCGGCGGGCCGCACCGATGAGGAGATTGAGTCCGACGTGCCTCATGTCCTCGAGCTTGTGGGCCTCGGCAAGAAAATATGGAATTTCCCCCACGAGCTTTCCGGCGGAGAAAAACAACGGGTGGCCATCGCCCGGGCCATCGTCAATCAGCCGGACATCATTATCGCCGATGAGCCGACAGGGAACCTTGACCCGGTCAACACGTTTGAGATTGTTCAGATTTTAAAGAAGATAAACGACTTGGGTACGACGGTGCTTTTGACCACTCACAACAAAGGTGTCATTGATTCTATAGGTAAACGGGTCGTGACGATGGAAAATGGCAGGATTGTGAGGGATGACAAGTCGGGGAAATATTCGCTATGAAAATTCGAAGTACGAAATTGCTCCAAATCCTAAACACTAAATTCTAAACTCTAAACAAATTCCAAATTCTAAATATCCAAATTCCAAAACCCGTCCCCGTTTGAGATTTGCGAGTTTAGTTTTTGTAGTTTGTTTAGGATTTCGATATTAGAGTTTCTAATTTTAACGAAATGTGTTGAATTACAGATGGTGTTATAATGACCTTATATGATGTGGGTAAATATAAAACGTGTCGTGCGGGCCGGTTTCGTCAGTTTTTGGCGGAACGGTTTTGTGTCGCTCGCGTCCATATTGGTGATGACCGTAACTCTTTTTGTCATCGGTTCCGTCATTTTTCTTCTCGCGACCCTCGACGCCTCGCTTACTAACCTGAAAGGCAAGGTCGACGTTAATGTCTATCTTACGACGACCGCCGCCGAGGGCGATATAGTATCTCTCAAGCAAGCCCTACAGGGTTTGCCTGAAGTGAAGACGGTGGAGTACGTGTCCCGCGCGCAAGCACTCGAAAATTTTAAGCGCAGGCATCAAAATGACCAGCCGACTTTAGACGCCCTCTCCGAGCTTTCCGACAATCCTCTCGGTGCCGTCTTGAATGTTACGGCCACAGACCCGAACCAATATGAATCCATCGCCAATTTTTTGAAGAGTGACGACGCGCTTTCAAAAGACCGTCAAGCGGTTGTCGCCAAGGTCAATTACGACGACAACAAAACGGCCATCAACGTCCTTTCCAAAATCATTCTCTCGGCGCAGAGGCTCGGACTTGCCGTTACGCTGGTGCTCGTGGTTATGTCTATCATTATCATTTTCAATACCGTGCGGCTCGCGATTTACAGCGCGCGCGACGAAATCTCGGTGATGCGGCTTGTGGGCGCGAGCAACAAATACATCCGCGGACCATTCGTCATTTCGGGTATTATGTACGGTATTATTGCCGGCATTATCACGCTCAGCGCGTTCTACCCGCTGACTTACTGGCTCGGTACCGCCACCGCCAATTTTTTCAACGGCATCAACGTCTTTCACTACTACACGGGCAATTTCGGTCAAATTTTCGGCATCATCATGGGCTCGGGGGTGGTACTTGGCGCGGTTTCTAGTTACCTCGCGGTGAGACGCTACCTCACGATATAAATACAAATTACAAATCACTACAAATGTACGAATGGGAACACCCGATGAGAAAGAAAAAGTTTTATATCCCGAATTAAGTTATAGATTAGTCGGGATTTTGTTTGAAGTGTATAACACGCTTGGATATGGACACAAAGAAAAGTATTACGAAAACGCTGTTGCGCTGGAACTCGAAAAATTAAAAATTTCTTATAAGCGACAAATGTACATTTCGCTTGACTACAAAGGTCAGCACATCGGCAAGTCTTTTCTGGATTTTCTTGTTGACGGGAAAATCATATTAGAGTTGAAGCAAGGATTGGTGTCTAGTAGAAAAAATATTGAACAAGTGTATGCTTATCTTAAAGTGAATAAGTTGAAATTAGGTATTATTGCTCAATTTACGCCGCAAGGAGTGAAATGTAAAAGGGTGGTTAACGTCAACTAGCTGCTCCTTTCTTTATTTGTACATTTGTAGTGATTTGTAATTTGTATTCCATGAAAAAGAAGAAAAGTCATAAGTACATTTTCGTTATCGGCGGCGTTATGTCCGGCGTAGGCAAGGGCGTTGCTTGCGCTTCAATCGGGCGGGTACTCCAAGACCGCGGGTTTGAGACGACGCTCGTCAAAATAGACCAATATCTAAACGTTGACGCGGGTACTATGAACCCGACCGAACACGGCGAAGTGTTTGTCACGAAGGACGGCGACGAAACCGACCAGGATATCGGTAACTATGAACGCTTTCTCAACCGCGACATCTATTCGATAAATTACATGACGAGCGGACGGGTCTATCAGAGTGTTATTGAGCGCGAGCGTAATTTGGGATACGGGGGTAAATGCGTCGAAGCGGTGCCGCATATTCCCGAGGAGGTGATACGGCGCATCAAACTGGCCGCCGAGAAAAACCGCGCGGACATTACGGTCATCGAAATCGGCGGAACCATCGGTGAATATCAAAACGTGTTTTTCCTCGAAGCGGCTCGTATGATGCATCGGCAGGCGCCCGAAGACGTCGTTTTTATTCTGGTTTCTTATCTGCCAGTGCCGGAAAATCTTGGCGAGATGAAGACCAAGCCGACCCAGCAGGCCGCGCGGCTCTTAAACGCCGCCGGTATTCAGGCCGATTTTATTATCGCCCGTTCCAAACATCACGTTGACAAGCGGCGCAAGGAAAAGCTCGGTATTTTCTGTGACGTGCCCGAGGGCAATGTTATTTCAGCTCCTGATGTCGAAAGTATTTACGACGTGCCGGTCAACTTCGAGAACGAGCAATTTGGCGACAAGCTTATCGCCGAACTTGGTTTGAAGAAGCGGGAAGGAAACGGCATGAAAGAGTGGCGGGCGTTTGTCGCGGAGACCAAGAAATCCAAACAAGAAGTTAAAATCGCGGTTATCGGCAAGTATTTTGATACAGGCGATTTTGTGCTCTCGGACGCTTACATTTCCGTCATTGAGGCGATTAAGCATTCGTCTTACGCGCTGGGACGGAAACCGGTTTTAACGTGGCTTAACTCCAAAGACTTCGAGAAAGACATGATTGACGTTGCCGCGCTTCAGGAGTTTGACGGTGTGCTTGTGCCGGGGGGGTTTGGCGAAACCGGCATAGAAGGGAAGATTAAAGTAATCAAGTACGCGCGAGAGAATAAAATTCCATACTTCGGTCTCTGTTATGGCATGCAGCTAGCGGTGGTGGAATACGCGCGACACGTTGTCGGATTCCCCGACGCCAATACCACGGAGATAAATCCTAAAACTGGGCATCCTGTTATTGACATCATGCCCGACCAGAAAAAAATTCTCGCGGATGGAAAATACGGCGCCACTATGCGACTCGGTTCTTACCCCGCGCAGCTTAAGGTCGGAACAATCGCTTTCAAAGCATACACAGCTTCAAAATTAGGGCGCTACACGCTACACGATTCACGCTACACGGTTTCCGAACGTCATCGTCACCGCTTTGAAGTGAATCCAAAATATATAGAAGTGCTCGAAAAAGCCGGTTTGGTTTTCTCGGGCGTTTCTCCCGACGGAATTCTCATGGAAATCGCAGAGTTGCCTCGCAAAGTTCACCCGTTTTTCCTCGGTACCCAATTTCATCCGGAGTTCCAGGCCCGCCCGCTTGCCCCGCACCCTTTGTTTACGGAATTTCTTAAAGCGGCGGTGGAACATTCGAAGAAAAAGTAGAAATTTTAATGCAATACGCTTATCTCATTGCCACTTTTCCCGCCCTTCTCATTTGGCTGGGGTTTTATTTACAGCGAAAGGACTTGCGTCGGGAGATGCTGTCGATGGGTTTTCTTATAGGCTTCCTTAGCGTTGCAACTTCCTATTATTGGTGGACGGTTGACTGGTGGCATCCGCTTACCATTACCGGTACCAAAGTTGGCATTGAAGATTTTTTAATGGGTTTTGGAAGCGGCGGTATAATGGCGGTAGCGTATGAAGTGCTGTTGGCAAAAGGGTACTCTAAACGTCACGCGGAGAGTCATGGTGTCTATGATTTCTTTTTGATATTGCTTATTCTTGCCCAGGTGACATCATGGCTTTTTTACGGTGTCGGCTTGACTTCTTTTTACTCAAGCGCGATAGCGATGTTTTCGGTTGCGCTGGTGATGTTCTTTGTTCGGCGTGACTTAATTGTCAACGGAGTATTGTCGGGTTTTCTCATGGTGTTAATTTCAATAGTGTTTTACGGTACCGTGCTTTTGGTGTCTTCCGGTTGGGTTGATTCGACGTATTACTCCGGCACCTTAAGCGGTATGCGGATCGGCGGGGTACCCATCGAAGAGTTTATTTTCTGGTTTCTTTCCGGTCTGGTTTTCGGACCATTTTATGAGTTTTGGAGAGGACTTAGGTTGAAGAAAATTTAATTTTGCATTTTGATTTTTAACTTTCGAATTTTATGTCCGCTCACGTAGGAATCGCGTTCGCCTTCGCCGCCATGCTTTGTTGGGGCATCGGGGATTTTTGGATACAGAAGTCCGCAAGGAAAGTAGGGGATGTGGAGGCGCTCTTTTTCGTCACGGCGTTCGGCGCGCTTGTTCTCTCGCCGTTCGCGTACCCGCGACTTCCCGAATTTATCGCCGCGCCAGGAGAGACCTTGTGGGCGATTGCCGCATTGTGCGTTATTCTTCTCATTGCGGCGTTTCTTGATTTCGAGGCGCTTCGAGTGGGGAAGCTTGCCGTTGTCGAGCCTATCTGGTCGTTTGAAGTCCCGGTTGCCGGCATGATAGCTTTCTTTCTTCTTGGTGAACGGGTGAGCGGTACGGCAATCGCGCTTATCGCGGTACTTCTTTTCGGTCTCGCGCTTGTTTCGCTCAAAGGAAATTTCAGGTTGCGGAGGTTTCTCTTGGAAAAAGGTACGCTTCTGGCGTTTCTCGGCGCAATCGCGATGGGCGCGGCGAACTTTTTTATGGGGCTTTCCTCGCGTCTTTCCGATCCGGTTATGGCAAATTTTATTTCAGACCTTTTTATCGCGCTTGTAACGGGAGGCACGCTTCTTTATCACGGGAGAATACGAAAAACCATTCGCGACATTCGCGCAAACAGTACAGTGCTCCTCCAAATGTCCGTCGCCGATAAAGCGGCGTGGCTCGCATTCGCGTTCGCCATGGTCGTCGCGCCCATTTCAATCGCCGTCGCGCTTTCGGAGAGTTACATTATCGTTGCCGTGCTTTTGGGACTCGCGATAAATAAAGAGCGGCTCGATTTCCATCAAAAAATCGGACTGGTACTTGCCATTGTATCGGCTCTGACACTTGCGACTATCACGGTTTAATCCGTCCATGGTATACTGTAGTAGTTCTTATTGTCTAATTCGTGAGAATTAGACAATAGGGGAAATGATAGAAAGGTAAACAATATAAGTTTAAATTTATGACAAAATCAAAGGAGATAGAAAAAATTCTTAAAGCTTTGGCGAATCACCGGAGGTTAGAGATTCTCCGCGTGCTTAAGCGGGGCGAGGACGTTACTGTCGGAGATATAGCGGACGTTATTCATTTGTCATTAAAATCTACCTCGCGGCACCTTGCCGTTTTAGCCGCCGCTCGTGTCCTTGAGAAGGACCAAATTGGTCTTGAGGTTTATTACGAGCTTTCCCCCGAAATGCCACGGCTTGCCAAGCAGTTTATTTCCGAGCTTTAAAATTTCGTTATTCAAACTGTTGTCTAATTCGCACGAATAAGAGAATAGTTTGTTCCACAGAATCCGCAGAACAGGTGTTTGAAAATGTTTTAAAACACTACTGTAAACTCACGTTTCGTACCACCTCAACGTCGATAATCGGTTCCTCCGCTTCACGGATGGTGCCGTACACTCTCACCGTGTCGCCTTCAAGGTAGCGTTTTATGGAGACCGTTTTTTTCGCCTTGTTTAGAATCTCGGCCTTGTCCTGAAGAATGACGCTATAGTCTTTGCCTTCAATGTTTAGCACAAGAGTGGTAGGACTTCCCACCGAAAGATTTTTAAGCGTTCCTTCAAAGTTGCGCGGCTGGTACACTTTCATGTCCGTATAAATGACTACCACGTTGGCATCCAAGTTTTTGCTCGCGTGGTCGAACGTGCCGACGGTGTCCGTTACTCTATCTCCGTTTCGCACCAGGTCGGGGCTGATAATCCGGTTGCCCTTTCTGATTTGGGTTGTCGTACCCGTGTTGATTTGTATCTGGTTTTGATTGTCGGTGGTAAGCACGAAACTTCCGTCTCCGGGACCCTTTTCGGTAATCGTACCTCGGAAACTTGTAATCTCTTTTTCATTCGAGAAGTTGACGATTTTGCTCGCGACCAAACTCAAGCTGTCGGCTCCGTTTTCGATTTTACCCTCAAGGTTAATGATATCGTCGGCTTGGATTTGATTGACCATAATCCGGTCGCCAAACTTTCTCCTGATGTCGGTTGTCGGGTTAGTTTTAATCAGTATGCGGATAAATGCCAGACCGACGTAATAACGCGCGTAAAAAGTCGTGCCGGAGACTTGCATTATTTTAGCCTGGTGGACGCTGATGTTTCCGTCCCTATCAATATGAAAATCCTGCAAGCTCTCGTTTTGCGGCGCGGCGTATGTTGGCTGGGACTCTGCGCGTATTGTATCCGCACTTAGAGCAAAACTTAAAAGGACCGCCAGTACTAAGGAGTATTTTTTTGTCAGTTTGATGTTTTTCACGTAGCTTCCAATCTAGCATTTTTCACCGCAGAAATCCAGAAACTCCTTTGCTACGCGGAGGAAAAATTCGCTTCTTCTGACGTTAGTTTTATTCGGGCTGCCGGGCTTGGAATCCCTTCGGTAAACTCAGGGTGAACTTCTCATCCATTTTCCCCAAGCACCTCGGCAAGCTCAATGCGGTTTATTCCTATTTTACCGTCAACCAACAACTGCTTCTTTGCCCTGCTCCACCCCTTAATCTGCCGCTCTCTATTGGCTGCCGTATATTTGCTGTGATATTTTTCACAATATACCAACTGTACATCAGAAAACTTTTTTGTAAAAAATGAATCCTTATTTTTATGCTCCTTTAGCCGTCGTAAAACATTATCGCTTATCCCAACATAAAAAGTTTTCTGATCGCAAAGAAGAATGTATACATAATAATCCATGAAGTATCTTATGGCTTGCACTGAGCTTGCCGAAGTGCTGCCGGGCTTGGAATCGAACCAAGATTCACAGATTCAGAGTCTGTTGGCCTACCTTTAGCCGACCCGGCAATTTTAATATTTTCTAAATTCCAAAAGTTTGATTGCTTTCAAAACTTCCTCTTTTTTAGATAGCTGAACTTTGTAATTATTTTTGCTTGCATGTGGATGGAAACCGAGTTTACGCAACAACACGAAAACATTTTTTAGCATCGACCCATTTCTATTACTAAAGAACAGTTTGTAAGTAGACGTTGGCAAATGAACACAATGCGAACCTTCCGCTTCATATAAACCGCGAAGGTATCTTACTATATACTGGTTATTATCCAAAATCCAGCGTGGGATTTTAATGTTTTTGTCTCGGCGTGGACTTGTTGGTACGTTTAGTCTTTCCCCGATATGTTTTTCATAAATACGAATTCGGATGCAATTTTTCTTTGAATGAACGGTACGTACAGGCTTTTTCCCAAAAACTTTTTCAACTAAACCGCTATATCTTTCAACGAAGCCGGGATTATTCGAGTTTGAAAAAATTGAAAGTTCTTCAGTTCTTGGATATTTCCAAATGTGTCCATCACCCAAGATGACTCCAATCAGTTCAGCCAAGTCTCCGCTCTTCATCAGAGCAGGATAGCCCGATTTCATTTTTCCGGACGCCCTCATTTTTTCTCGCCATTGTGCAAAGTTGTCAATTTTTTTCCGTTTCATCGTCTCAGAGATTTTCCGAACAGAGGAGTTTGTCGCCTTTGTAAGTCCCTTGTTCCAATTGCTTGGCATGGGGAAATTATATCAAATATATGGGTAGGTTTTCCTACCGTTATACGACCGTCTAACGAAGAGGCTTTAGAAGCTGATTTTTTCCGCGTAAATGGACATGCTCCGGCGCTTACCGGAAGGGCCGCGGTGGCCGTGCGATTTGGTGATTTTGTGAATGGTGAAATGAGGCGCGAGAGCTTCGGTTACTTCTTCCTCGGTAAAGACGTGTTCGGCCACTCCGATTTTGGGGTGGATGTACGAACCGGCTTCGTCGGCCGGATTTTCCGCGAGCATTCGTTTGGCGTGTAGGTCTTCGTCGAGGAGAAAGGTTTTCCAAAAAAGCCAGCCGGAGGGTTTGAGTATCCGTGTAATTTCCGCGAGGAGGTTTGCCCGTTCGGAGGCTTTGAGAAAGTGCGAAGTCATCATATCAAGCACAAGCGTTTGCGAGTAGTCGGAGAGGGGAAGAGGCTCTGTCACCGAGCGCACGTGGTATTCAACCGGCAACCCCTCGCTTAATTTTTTGGCGAGCGCAATCGCTTCGCTTGAAATGTCGTAGCCAACACCCCGCGTGCCGAAATTTTGGGCAAGCCAAATGAGATTTCGTCCGTTGCCACAACCGAGGTCGAGGACGGTGGCGGTTTTGTTTAAAAATGTCCGGCCGTATTGCCGTTCGAGCCACCTCGTGAATTTCACCAAGTCCTCGCTCGGATTCTCGGAGAGCGCGAGATGGTTCGCGCCCCTGTATTCTTTGTTCCAAAACTCTCTGTCTCTTTTCATGGTGGGTTTATGGTACAACAAAGAAAGCAATCTCGCATCTAAAGCCGTAATTATGTATACCCCCACACCAACATTGCGTGCCACGTTGGTGTGGGGGTATACTTTCAAAAACGCATGAACGAAAACAAAACTTACATCTATGGTACGCACGCTCTGACCGAAGCACTCACCTACGCGCCGCACGTGCTCGAGGAAGTTTTCGTGGCGAAGCATTTTGACGACCAGAGCGTACTCGCGCTTGTTAAAAAAAATGCCATTCCGTTTCATCACAAAATGCCCCAAGGTTTTGACGATTCCGCCGCCCACCAGGGCATTGTCGGAGTAGTGTCGCTTCCGCGGTTGATGCGAAATTATGACGAGTTTTGCGGGAAGCTTACTGTCGGTTCTGACACCTCACTTGTGTTGTTAGGCGAGCTTCAGGACCCCCAAAATGTCGGCGCGGTTATTCGCGCCGCCGCCGCTTTCGGTGTGTCAGGAGTTTTGATTCCCAACCACAAGCAGGCGCAGGTGACCGGCACGGTGGTGAAAGTTTCCGCCGGCATGGCGTTTAAAGTGCCGCTTGTTTCGATTGGCAATGTGAACACCACTGTCCGCGACCTCAAAGACCGCGGCTTCGCCGTCTACGGACTTTCGGGTGATGCCAAGCACACCGTGACCAAAGAAGAATTTTCTTTGCCGACGCTTTTTATTCTCGGTAACGAAGCGGAGGGTATTCGCGAGAAAACCGCCGAGCTCTGCGACAAACTGCTTTCAATTCCAATAAATCCGAAGTGCGAATCTCTAAACGCCGCTGTGGCCAGTGCCGTGGCTTTCTATTGCTGGAGCGCCAAGCACCCGAAGGCGTTGAAATAGTTTTCGACAGTTCTGGAGGGGTGGGGTTGGACAAAGCACACACGGGTGTGCTATTTTCGCTATAGAACAATCAAACTTCAGAAAATCGAACAGGAACAGTATGAAAAGCAAAAATAAAAGGTCTTTGATTATTGCGCCATACGCACCGATAAGCGGGAGCCCGAATCGGCTCGCGGTGAATGAAGGCTACGTGCGTGCCATCCAAAAATCCAGAGGTGAAATGCTCATGCTTGCAGTCGCGCCAACCAAAGCGAGCGTGAAAGAAATAGTCGGTTGTGCCGACGGCCTGCTTCTCACGGGCGGAGGTGATGTGGAGCCGAAACTCTATCGGGAACGAAGAAAATCCTTCACAGTGAACGTACACCCAAAACGGGACTTGTTGGAATGCACAATGCTTGAGGCGGCCTTTGAACGCAGAATGCCGGTGCTTGCCATTTGTCGGGGGATGCAAATGCTCAATGTCTTTTTGGGCGGGACACTATGGCAGGATGTTGCGTTGGAGCTGCCTCCGCCGTTGCGCGCCGTCGTTCATAACCACCACGGTAATCCCGATCGCAGTTTCCTCGCGCATGAAGTCATGCTTCGCGTTGGAACGGAACTCCGCACCGTCGTCGGAGAGCGAACAATTTGCGTCAATAGTTTGCATCATCAGGGGATACGAAAGTTAGGCAAAGGGCTTATCCCGACAGCCCATTCCCTTGACGGTTTGGTGGAAGCGGTGGAACTTGAAACCCACCCGTTCTTCTGCGTCGGCGTCCAGTGGCATCCGGAAGAGCTTATCGCTGATCCGATTTGGCAAGGACTCTTTGATGTCTTTAAAGATGAAGCAAGGCGATACCGCGCTTCACTTGCGTAACCCGTGACGTTTCCGTCTCGATTATCTCGGGGCGGTTTTTCTTTTTCTATATCCTTGTAAATAAAATCATGTGAGTTGACCTTTCACGAATGTGTTATAGTTGATTTATTAAAGTCGCTTTATTAGCCAATTAACAAAAATATGTCTAATTTTGCCAAGGCGGTGCTGCTTCTCATCTTGGTGTTGGCCGCGCTCGGGATTTGGTACGCGGCGGGTCCGAAAACCAATTCACCGAGCATGAGTATGCCCGTTTCCGAAGTTCCCGTGGGCGTAGCGGCTACGGTTCCCGCGGGAAACGCTTCGGACGCTTCTCTTGACGCGGATATATCGTCGGTTGACGCGGGATTAAGCGATGTCGATACAAATTCCGCGGCGGTTGACGCGGGGTTAAACGATAAGCCGGTTACTCAAACCGAATAGTTTTTCCAATACCTATGTTAAAAAATAAACTGAAAATTGCCGGAGCACTCGGAGGAGCGGGATTGCTTTTGGGAAGCGTTGTGCCGGTTTTTGCCGAGATGACCTCGGTGATTAACGCTAGCACTTCCGTTGATGTTTCGGTTAAAACCCGTCCCGTGAGCGCCGAAGCGAGAAATGAAGTAAAAACGCAGGTCAAGGTAGAGGTTCAAACGGAGCGGATTGCCCGCGGCAAGAGCCATGCGGATGAAGAAATCAATCGAAGAATTAAAGCGCTCACCGAACTGAAGACCCGCGTTGCGGCCATGGTCCGTGTTTCGGCCGCTGTCAAAGCGACCATCGCCGCCCAAGTTGACTCCGAAATCAGCGCTCTTACGAGTCTCAAAGCGAAAATTGACGCCGACACGGAAATCACCGTTTTGAAAACCGACATACAATCCATTACCAAGTCGTACCGGATTTTCGCCCTTATTATTCCCGAAGGCCAAATCGCGGTTATGGCGGACAAAATTAAGGCGACTGCCGACACGCTTTCGTTTTTAGGCATAAAGCTTGCGGTGCGTATAGCCGCCGCGAAGACCGCGGGTAAGGACGTAACCGTTTCCGAAGCGGCGCTTGCCGATTTGAATGTCAAAGTGGCTGACGCCAAAGTGCAGGCCGACGCCGCGCTTGCCATTACCGCTTCGCTTACGCCTGACAATGGTGATGAGGCGAAGTTTCAGGCCAACAAAAAAGCCCTCATGGACGCTCGGGTAAAACTTCGCGCCGGTGAAGCGGACCTGAAAGCCGCGCACAAAGACGCCCGAGAGATAGTAGTATCGTTGAAAAAAGAGATGAAGGTTAAGGAAAAGGACGAGAATGAAGCCTCTTCCACGTTAAGAGTAAAGGAAAAAGACGAAGCTTCTTCTACCGTTCGGACCGAACGGGAGAACTAAATTCCGCGAACCCACCCCGATTCGCCGCGGCGAATCGGGGTGGGTTTTGCTAAGGGCCAAAATAAAAACCACGGACATTCGATGTCTCGTGGTTTGGCTGTTCGGAAGAGCTTAGGACACGGAGTCCAGCTTCGCTCCCCGTAGTTGCAACACAAACTGGCGCGCCGCCTTGTGCTCATCAGACCCCGTTACCTTCAGATAATCCGCGCGCTGCCTCTCGAGGGCCTCTCGGTGTTGTTGTTTCTCCCGAAGGGCCTTTTCCGTCTTGAGGATGTCCTCATCAATTTCCTCAATTCTCCCCGAGATTGTCTCGCTGTGCCGCAAGGCTTCACCCAGCTCCTGCGCCATTCGGAGGAGCTGTTGCATCCCCGCCAAAAGTTCCGACACCGGCTGACCAGCACGTGGCGTGGCTTGCGGAATCGGCGGCAGGTTTTTAGGAACACTCGGGTGCTCGTGGCCGTTTTTTTCCGCACGCGGTGTTCTCCGAGTGCGCGTGGGGGTCGGTGGCGGGGGGACAGCCGCTTTAGCATCGGGCGTTGCTGGCGCCGGTTGGGGCGGAGCGGGGGCCTCGAAGAGTGCGCGGCCCTTTGCCGTGACTTTAACTTTGTCTCCAGACAAAGTTAAAGTC
>Ga0209515_10002415_pt1 | contig 28813 bp, 17 predicted proteins | sample Subgroupgradi54m_FD_187454 | JGI IMG/M metagenome (GOLD analysis project Ga0209515, IMG submission 187454) | Subsurface groundwater microbial communities from S. Glens Falls, New York, USA - GMW60B uncontaminated upgradient, 5.4 m (SPAdes)... ... | reverse complement strand
CGTATCCACAGCCATAGCCGGTTTTCCAAACCCGTACCAAAGGACGCAGCTCGCGGTTTTTCGACCAACGCCCGGTAAAGTCAGCAGATCATCCATGGTTGAGGGAACCTTGCCGCCGTACACCGAAATGATGCGACTGGCAAGCGACTTAATGGCTTTTGCCTTATTGCGATACAACCCAATGGACGAAATTTTCTCGGCGATATCTTTGACATTCGCGCGTGCCAGATGCTTGAGCGTCGGAAACGTTTTCCGAAGTCCCGGATAAACTTTCAGCACCTGTTCGTCCCTCGTACGCGCAGAAAGTAATGTCGCGATGAGCGTGTCCTCCGGATTTCCAAAATCCACCATGCCTTTTGCAGCATAACGCCGCATCAATGCTTGAATGATTTGAATAATCTCTTTCATACCTACAAGCCTACCTCCTACTTGCCTACCAGCCTAAATAAGCGCCTGTCCCGTCATATCCGATGCGGGCGGAATCTCCAACAGCTTGCAAATCGTGGGCGCCACGTCCGCTAACATACCGATGGGCGTCGTGAGAGAAAGATCGCCACCAATCACATCTCCGCTCGGCGCCTGAATTCCCTCATACGCTTTGCTGATAATCACCAAGGGAACCGGGTTGGTTGAGTGCTCCTTATCCATGCCACCGGTCACTAAATTCTTGATCTCTTCCGCATTCCCATGATCCGCGGTGATCACAACAGCTCCCCCAACGGCCAAAGCCGCTTCCACAATCTGACCGATCGCTTGATCTACCGTTTCGCAGGCCGCGATAGTTGCCGGCTCATTCCCCGTATGCGCTACCATGTCCGGATTGGCAAAATTCATGACGATAAAATCGTACGTTCCCGCAGAAATTTCCTTGACCACCCGGTCGGAAAGCAGAAGCGCGGACATGGCCGGCTCTTGATCGTAACTGGAAACGCGCGGGGAAGGGATGATCACACGATCTTCGCCGGGAAACTCTTCTTCTCGCATGCCGTTGAAAAAAAACGTGACATGAGCATATTTTTCCGTCTCCGCGATGTGCAGTTGCCTAAGTCCGACGTCAGACACGACTCGTGCTAAACAGGTTTCAATGGTGTGGGGTGGAAACGCGACCTCGACCGGCAGATCTTTTTCATATTCTGTCATGGTCGCGAATAAAAGATCGGAAATATATTCGCGCGGAAATTTATCAAAGGCCGGCAGCACAAATGCCTTGGTTAATTCACGCGCGCGATCAGGACGAAAATTAAAAAAGATCACACTATCCCCTGCCTCGATTTTGGTGAGCGGAGCGCCGCCCGATGCGATCACCGTTGGCACAAACTGTTCGTCGTAAATTCCTTGCGCATACGAAGCCTGAATCGCGGCCGAGGCGCTTTCCGCTCTCGGTCCATCGCCGAGCGCCATGGCGCGATAGGCTTTTTCGATTCGATCCCAACGGTTATCTCGATCCATGGCATAGTAACGACCGGAAACCGTGGCAATTGTGCCAACCTTCAATTCTACAATCTTGTTTTCCAACTCTTGGATAAATCCCGCGGCAGCATTGTACAGAGTATCGCGACCGTCGAGCATCGCATGAATAAATACCCGTTCAAAATTTTCACGGCGACACAGCTCAAGCAACGCATACAGATGTTCTTGTGAGGCATGCACCCCTCCGGAAGACACAAGACCCATGAGGTGCAACTTCCCTTTGGTTGTGGTGACGTGGGCTAAGGCTTTTTTAAAAGCGGAAATTTGATAAAACTCTCCACTCTGAATCGACAGGTTGATGCGCGGGAGACTTTGATAAAAAATGCGACCGGCGCCGATCGTTAAATGCCCCACTTCGGAATTTCCCATTTCGCCCCAAGACAATCCCACGGCCTCTCCGGAAGCCTGAACCGTCATAGCCGGATAGCTCCCCACATATTTATGAAAATTCGGCATGCGTGCCGCAAACACAGCATTCCCTTCTGATGGCGGTGCCACACCAAACCCATCGATGATGATTAAAATGACCGGCTTAGGACGGGGCATGCGCTATAGAGTAGAGGATGGGGCTTGACTTGACAAAAAGAGTATTTTTGGGGTATATTGATCCCTTCTCTAAAAAGCCTAAATATGGCTAAAATCAGGGAAGATTTGCACCATCACAATCTGGCGGTGAAAACCGCTTGAAAATAAACGAAGTTTCCGTCCAACGCGAGGAGAAAACGCCATGAAAATCCGGATTGTGTTTCTGGAGGAACCCGGATCGGTGTCGCCTCCCCGCGGGGAGATGACGATCGATGTGGGAGAGTTGCCGATCATCATCGGCTCGAATGCGAGCGCACAAGTTCGCATCAACAACACGAGTGTCGAGCCGCGACACGCCACTCTGCGGCTGGACAGGACGGAGCGCACGAAGCTGGTGATCATGGACGTGAGCCGGAACGGTATCCTGATCAACGGCGTGGAGGAAGGTGGCCGGACCGAAATCAAGTTCGGCGACGTCATCAAGATTGGCGACATCTCGTTCAAGATCGAGGAGCCGCTGGAGGAAGATGCGGGAGACGCGGTTGAAGACGAGGAGGAAGTCGTCAGTGATCCTGCTGCGGCAACCTTCCGTTCATCTCCGGCTCCTGCTCCGCCTAGGGTGACACCGCCCGATCCCAGGGCAACGGCAAAAACCATGTTTCCGGACCACGACGCATGGAATCTGCCGGATCCCCCTGCCGCACCTCGGCCTGATCCGATTCCGGATCCGTTCGGGGCGATCAGCAGCTCCGCGACTCCGGCCGCTTCCGGATCGAGCTCGAGCGTTTCGGTTGACGCTCCGACGATGGTCACGAGAAGAGTCATTCTCGATCCCCCTCGTGCGACGCCTGCTACACCGATTCCGGTGGTGCCTCCGGCTGCGACTTCCGCACCGGCTCCTGCTCCGACGCCCACTCCCACCCCTGCCGTAACTCCGAGGAGTGGCCCGTCCGGAACTCGGATGGGTATGGCAGCGCCCGCGGCACCGGCAGCAACACCGACCGCCAAGGTCATGCCGGTAACCAAACCCAAGGATCCGTGGAGTCTGGGGGAAATCTTGGGGCTGGTGATCGTGATCGGAGCGATTGCCCTTTGCATCTGGGGCATAGGATCGTGGATCAAGGATCTCGTGGTCAGCAGCTCGTGGCACGAGGCCAAAACCGAAGTTGCGGCCAAGAAGACGACTCCTGCGCCTGCACCCAAGCCCACGCCTCAGCGCGTGTGCAAACCGGCCTGCGACGTGCAGCCGGACTGCCGGGCGGTCAAAAGGTGGGAGTTCCCCATCTTGACGAGCGACCACCTCGGGCAGGGCAGGTACGACTGCTCCATGCTCTCCGCCATCCCCGTGAATCCGCAGGGACTGGAAGACCGTTCCGGGTGCCTGTGGTGCGAAGTAAAGTGAACCTTGCCTCTGGAGGCCCGTTGATCAAAACTCAACGCGGCCTCTTTTTTTATTCTATTAGATTTTCTGTCGAATTTACGTGACCCAGTTCGAAGATTTTTCGAAAACCAATGATACCTCTAGAATACCGAAAAAATGACTCCAAGTCAACCACCCCAGCGAGCTTGACAGAAGCCCTGCCATCCCTTGAAAAAGCGAGCTGTTTTTTGGTAAAATACACCACAGCGAATCGCCCCTTGCTAGTGGAACGACTAGACGATCCGCGTTCAACTAGCAAACCTTCTTAAAATATCTAACCTTAGCCATTGCCAATTTCAAAACAACCCCGACTACTATCTCAAAAGAGAATCAACTGAACGACATATTGTTATACAATGATACTAAAATATATACTACTAAACTTATTACTTACTAATATACTATACTAATACTTAAATACTACTAAATTGAATTACTGATTGAATTGAAATGAGTGGTTGAAACGGTGGGTTGGGTGGTGGTTTTGGGGTTGTTTTTTGGAGGGGGGCGAGGAGTGACGAGTGGTACGAAGAGCGTGGGATAAACGGAGAGCCAAACGAAACGAAAAACATCAAAAAATGACCAAATAAGACGGGATAACCAAGAAAAGACAAAAAGGATAGGAGAATGAGAGCAGGCTTGTAATAAGGCTGTTTTTTTGTGATTTTTGACCCGTTTGAGGAGGATCGTTACTCGGTTGCTTGCAAATGTGCAAATATTGACAAAAGTGATAAAATATGCTATAGTTATTCGTCGTTCTTTTAACATAATCATAGCTTTCTTTAGCCTTATTTTAGCCAAGTAAGCCAAAAGAAGGCTAGGATTCTACAATCCTAGACCCTTGTGGTAAGCCTTAGGCCCGGCAATGTTGCTCGGGTAAGGGGTAGGCCACATTCCAAGGAGGTGCCATCATGGCACGACCGCAGAGTCAGTTCCTGAAAGGGTACGGCAAGGCCTGGGAGATTCTCCAGGTGATCATCAACATGGTGCTCGACCTCGGAGGCAACGACGACGACCTCGCGGCGCTTCTGAGCGACAGCGATCGCGTCAAGCGCATCGCCGAGCTCATCGTCGAGAAGCCCAAGGCGGAAGCGCCGGTCGAGTACTTCGCGCCCATCCCGGACGCGGAAGTTCCGGCGCACCACCAGCCGACGCTCGCCAAGTACCGGACGCTCGCCACCGAGTGGGGCGTCCCAGCCACCACGGCGGTCTGCTACCGTGTCAAGGCGGGCTTCACGATCCGCGACCACGCCCCGAAGTCCGGCCCTTGCTACCAGCAGTTCACCTACCTCAAGGACTGGAACTTCCCGGACGAGCCGACGAAGGACGGCATCGTCTTCTGGATTCCGTGCCTCGTCCCCGAGAGCACCCAGAAGACCCGCGACGAGCAGCTCGAACTCCTCGGAGCGATCCGCACGCGGCTCGAATTGCCGGAGCACCACCTCGCGAACCTCGGCAAGGTCGCGCTCAACGCCGGTCTCATCCTCGCACACTACAAGGCGACGGGTGAGCGGATCCCGCTCAACAACTACTGGATCCGTACCGACACCTGCGACGCGGACGGCCACCGCCTCGACCTCGGCGTCTTCGACGGCGCCGGGCTGTACTGCTACCGCTGGGACTCCGACGGGGGGCGGTATGGCGATCTCGGCGTCTTCGCCCTGGGGGTGGAGGAACTCGGAAGCTAGGGCGCTCGGCGCTCTCGCAACGGTCCTCGTACCCTCGGTCACATCGGGCCCTCGGGCGTTCGCACAACACGTGCAACGCTCGGGGGCCTTCTTCATTTCAAAAAATTATTTCTTTTTTAAAACTATTTTGCTATACTATGTTTGGCTGCGTCGCAAGTTGCTCGTATTTACGGATACGAGCCGGCAGCACAGGGTACCATTTTGTCAGAATAGCACCGCCCACGGGTTGCGCTAGTGTACCTAATGGTATGTGAAATTCCTTCTTCCACCCCGTGCCAGGCATTAGTGCGCTCAAAGGCGCAAAATTCTATACAGCCCTAAGAGTATTCAAGGGGCAGTGATTCAGACGATTCCTGGCATAACCTGCAACGCGGACGGCAACCGCCTCAACCTCGGCAACTTCGACGGCACCGGGCTGAACTGCAACAACTGGAACTCCGACGGGGAGCGGAATGGCAATCTCGGCGTCTTCGCCCTGATGGTGTAGAAGGCAATTAAAAAAGACATCCCGACTAGATATCGGGATGTCTTAGTTTATTTATTATTGGGGACGATCGGAAAGGCTTAACAACCACTTACCAAGCATGCGTCCAGCCGTGGCCAATTTTTGTGAAAGTTGTGCATATTTATTGGCGTCCAGTCCTTTAGCCTCCCACAGTAAGGTAACAAAGAATTTTAGATTATCCATCTTGCGACTTAACTCTTCTAACAATGCCCTTTTATTTTCTCGTCTGGTATATTGAGCCGACAGAGCAATCTCTAAAATATTTATGAATAATTCATCTACCTTCGTGCCTAAGGTATATCGCGTCAAGCGTGGCAGGTGTAACAAAAAATTATGCCAAACCAAGTAACTCTCTTTGAGTACAGTAATAATGGGGAGATCAGTACCACTCCGAAGGGGGGGGGTTAGTAGCCAATTTTTCGGCGGAACGAGGAATATCCGGCTGAGTCATACGTACGATGATATCATCTCCTTGGAAAATTTATGTTTGGCCTGGGAAGAATTTATTGTCGGAAAGAAAAAGAAACAGGATGTCGTAAATTTTGCCCACAACTTGATGGATAATATTGTAGAGCTTCATGAGGCATTAGTCAACCGTAGCTATCGCCACGGTAGTTACGAAAGTTTTTATATCAATGACCCCAAGCGACGGCATATTCACAAAGCAAGCGTACGCGATCGTTTGCTCCACCACGCGGTGTATCGAATTTTGTACCCATTTTTCGATCGTACTTTTATTCCCGATTCATTTTCTTGCCGCAATGATAAAGGCATACATAAGGCAATCAATCGGTTTCGTACGTTAGATTATCGCGTCAGTAAAAATCATCAGCGTACTTGTTGGGTACTCAAATGTGACATTCGAAAATTTTTTGGCAGCATTGATCACGCTATTTTGTTTTCCATTTTAAAACAACATATTCAAGATAAAGATATACTGTGTTTGCTCGAAAATATTATCGAGAGCTTCAATACCGAAGGCAAGAAGGGGGTAGGGCTACCGCTTGGGAATTTAACCTCCCAGCTTTTTGCCAATGTGTACATGAATAAGTTTGACCAATGGGTAAAGCATCATCTTAAATCCCATTATTATGTACGGTATGCGGATGATTTTGTTTTTTTGTCTCGTGACAAATTCCGGTTGGAGGAGGCAGTACCAAAAATCCAAGCTTTTTTACAAATGCATCTAAAACTTTCTTTACACCCAGACAAGTTATTTATCAGTACAATTGCATCCGGAGTAGATTTCTTGGGTTGGGTACATTTTCCTAGCCATCGGGTGCTGCGGAATAAAACGAAACAACGAATGATACGGAGAATACAAAGCTCAGTAAGTGAGGAAAGTCTGATGTCGTATCTTGGTCTGATGAGCCATGGTAATACCATCCAATTGCGGGAACAGGTGATAGGGGAGTATTGGTTGTTACAATAATACTATAAACCAAAAAACAACCAAACAGGATAAGCTAACCAACAAAAGTAAAAGAATGAAAGCAGTTTTATAGCGAGCCTCATTTTTTTGACCAACTAAGTGCCGATGTGAAGTATTTTTTCCCGCATCAGGGCTAGGTATTATAGCGGCAGCTTTTTCAAGTAAAGGTAGTACTCGCTCCGCTCATCTCCACCTTGACTAGAGCAAGCTATCAGCCGCTGTACTTAGCCTTGTCTAATGCGGCGTAAACGGCCAGTCCATTGGATATATTTATTGGCCGTGTTTTTAATTATATGGAACGCACAAACGTTTCAAATTGGACGGGTTCAGCCAAAACAGCCGAACTTGTCAGAAAGCAGATTTTTGACCGCTTTGGCCAAGATGAAGCGAACAATTACGACCCAAAGTCTAATTGTCTAACCTTTAACCAGTGGCTCAAACAGGGCTACCAGGTTAAAAAAGGCGAAAAGGCTATCAAGTCCTTTGTTGTCATTGAACGAAAAGACGAGAAGGGTGTCGTTACCCGGAAGTTTCCGAAAACGGTTAACCTATTCTATGTCTGTCAGGTCGAAAAGATCGGCTAGACAGACAAGCAACGGGGATCGGCGCGAGCCGGTCCCTGTTTTGCGTTTCCTTTCTGCTCTTTGTGTTTTGACCATTTGAAAAGAAAGTGTGAGGCCGTTTTTTCCGCATCAGGGCTTTCTATTATAGCGTCAGCTTATCCTTTGTAAAGGTAAGAACTCGTGCCTCGTCTCCACCTTGACAAAGGCAAGCTATCAGACGCTGTATTGCGCCCGTTCGATACGGAAAAATTACGGCCTTCGTGCGAACATTTTTATAATTGGCCGTTTTATTAATTATATGGGAAACAAAGATTTCTCTCTTGCGGCTATGGGTAGCCGTGAACAGTTTATGTCCGGCGAACTTTTAATCGCTCGGTCTAACAACGCTTGGGCGAGCAACGCCGATCATCTTGAGGATGATGTAAAGCTCGAATTTAATCCGACTAGCGGCAACGTGTATCTGGTTGATAAAGACTACAACGTCGTTATGTTGAATGGCGATGACAAACTCGAGAATTGGCTTTACTGCGGTGATTGCGGTACGGAAGGGTTCCGGAGCGAGGTACGGTTTACCAAGAGTAGCTTGTGCTCTCACTGCGCCGCTAAAATATCTTGGGGGTGTGAAAACTTAGCTTTGGAGTACGGGTTGGCTTAAACAGCTGCCCAAAACAAAAGGGATCGGGTTTGAAAGAATCCGGTCCCTTTTTTGTTTGCCTCTGTTTGTAATACAATTCTTAGTGAATAGGTGGTAGTTTCTAGTCCTTATTCACTAAAGATTGACATTTAGAGATAAATAGACTATACTGTCCCTATAAGCATTATTTAAACCTATGGCTATAACCAAACCAATCAAAGATCGCATTCAGGCTCTCAAGGCTGAATATGACGTCCTCCGTAAAGGCAAGGACTCGCTTTTGGTAATGATCGACGATGCCGAAGTACCGGAGAGTGTCTACAACTCCAACGCTATCGAGAACTCCACGCTCACCCTCAAGGAAACTGAAAAGATTCTTTTGGATATGGAGGTGGCTCGAGATGTTTCTCTGCGTGAAGTCTACGAGGCAAAAAATCTCGCTCGAGTCATCGGCTACATTCGCAACAAATCGAAAGAGACGGAAGTAAACCGAGAGCTTATTTTACTTTTACACCAGATGCTGATCGGTGGCATAGACGACAAGATCGCTGGTCGCTTTCGTGGCCCGGGCGAATATGTTCGTGTAGGCACACATGTTGCTCCTGCTCCGGAACAAGTGGAGAAATTGATTGCATCTACCATTACTGAATACACGAGCGATATGTCTGCTTATTTTTTAGACAAGATCGCTAAGTTCCACTTGGACTTTGAAACTACCCATCCATTCTGCGATGGCAACGGCCGTATTGGTCGCGTGCTGATCTCTTACCAGCTTCAGCGTCTCGGCTTCCCGATCATTATTATTCGGGACCGTGAGAAAAAAGAATACTACAAATCTTTTGGCGACTATCGTGACGACAAAAATACCAAGACACTTGAAAAGGCGGTCTATCTTGGCCTGATGGAGTCACTGCATAAGCGCATCACTTACCTCAAGGGCGACAAAGTCATCCGGCTTTCCGAATATACGAAAAGCCACGCTAAGTCTGCTTCGGCAATAACGAACGCGGCTCGCCGACAGAACATTCCTGCTTTTCGAGAGAAGGGTGTTTGGAAAATCAGCGAGAATTTTGAGTATAAACCCGGAGACGAAAAATAAAGTATATGGACCTATCACACCTAGATAAAAAATATTTCATAGATGCCCATAAGTACAACTGTCCTTTTTGTAAGAGGAATCATGTTACCTACCGGCTAGTCGATCGCTTTACTTTTAACTGGGGAGATAAAAAAATCTGCTACGGGTATTTGATAAAATGCAACTCCGATGGATGTGAAAAAACATCTATGCACTTGAGCTTCAAGGAGTTACGAGAATCATATACACAATACAACCAGCGACAATATCACGATCGTTTTGCGCCAAATATTGATATTGATGCATCACTATTTTTCTCCCAGCCGACGTCCTATTTTGTCCTAGACAATCGTGTTCCTGAAAAAGTTCGCGAGCTTATTTACGAAGCTGAAAACAGTCGCAAGTCTAATTTCCTAGTCGGTGCATCTGCCTGTCTGCGAAAGGCTGTATATGAGCTACTTGAATATGAAAAGGCAATCGTAAAGAATCCTAAAAGCGGCCACGCCGATTATCAAGAAAGCATAAAAAGTCTCAAGACAAAATTTCCCAATGTTGCGCCGGAACTTTTCGATGCACTCGGCCATGTACAGGAACTGGCAAGCGACAATGTTCATGAGGGCTCGTGGGACGCATGGGATTCTCCAAAGCTCACCACGCTTATCGAACTGACAAAGGCCACCTTGCATGAGATGTACGTCGTTCCGGAAGAGCGGAAAGAGAGGCTCGGAGTATTGAGCCAGCTCAAATCCGTTTTTTCCAGCTCCAAAAACAGCCCAGAGGAGGTGGAAGAAGTAACAGAGAAAGTTAAACCCGAATAATATGGCAATCAAAAAATCACAACTGTATAGCTCTATCTGGCAAGGATGCGACGAACTTCGCGGTGGAATGGATGCATCGCAGTACAAGGATTATGTGCTTGTGCTTTTGTTCGTTCGCTATGTCTCGGATAAATATGCAGGTAAGGCGAACCAGCTCGTTGATGTTCCGGCCGGTGGTGGTTTCGCCGATCTTATAAAGCTCAAAGGCAAAACCGATATTGGCGAAGGTATCAATAAGGTCTTGAGTGTTCTAGCCGAGGCAAATAATCTGCATGGTGTGATCGATGCGGTGGACTTCAACGACGAAGACAAGCTCGGCAAAGGCAAGGACATGCAGGATCGGCTCTCTAACCTAATCGCTATCTTTGAAAATCCTGACCTTGATTTCAGTAAAAACCGCGCTGAGGGTGACGATCTCTTGGGTGATGCCTACGAGTATCTGATGAAGCACTTTGCGGTTGAGTCCGGTAAGAGCAAGGGACAGTTCTATACTCCAGCTGAAGTCTCTCGCATCATGGCTAAGGTAATTGATGCCAATCAAGCGGCCGGTATGATGCAGACCGTTTACGATCCGACTTGCGGTAGCGGTTCACTTCTTTTGAAAGTTGCCGATGAAGCACCGAAAGGAATTTCTATCTACGGACAAGAGCTCGATAACGCCACGGCCGGACTTGCCATTCTCAACATGTGGCTTCACGACAAATCGACTGCTGTTATCAAGAAAGGCCAGAGCACACTTTCCACTCCGCTCTTTACAGACAATGGCGCACTCAAGACTTTTGATTATGTCGTAGCCAATCCTCCTTTTTCTTATAAATCATGGCGCAACGGCTTTGATCCGGAACATGACCAGTTCGGACGCTTTGATGGTTTTGGCATTCCTCCCCAAAAGAGCGGTGATTATGCTTTTCTTTTGCATATCTTGAAGTCTCTCAAAAGCACTGGGACCGGTGCAGTCATTCTCCCTCACGGCGTACTATTCCGTAGCAATGCAGAAGGAGAGATTCGCAAAAACATTATTGAGCGTGGTTATATCAAAGGTATTATCGGTCTACCGGCAAACCTATTTTATGGCACGGGTATTCCGGCCTGTATTATTGTTTTGGATAAAGCTGGAGCCAGCGATCGCAAAGGCATCTTTATGATTGATGCTTCTAAGGGCTTTGTGAAAGACGGCAATAAAAATCGCTTGCGTGAGCAGGATATTCGCAAGGTCATTGATACATGGAGTGAAAAACTTGAAACCGCTAAATACTCCCGTTTCGTACCAAATGAAGAAATTAAAAAGAACGAATATAACTTAAATTTCCCACGCTACATTGATACGCAAGAAGCAGAAGACATTCAGGACATCGAAGCGCATCTCAAGGGCGGTATTCCCGACGCTGACATTACGGCACTCTCTGCCTATTGGGATATTTGTTCGACAGTCAAGCACTCTCTTTTCAAAGCAAATGGACGCAATGGATACAGCGAAGTCATGATCGCGCACGACGAAATCAAAAAGACTATTCTCACGCATCCGGAGTTTGATGTCTTCAGACAGCAGGTACTCGCAACATTCAGTAAATGGCAAACTGCTTCGACTACTTTCCTTAAAGCTATCGGAAGTACCAATCATCCCAAGGCCATTGTCCAGAAAATAGCGGATGATCTACTTTCCGTGTGTGCCAATCTCCAGCTTGTAGATAAATACGACATCTATCAGCACCTTATGAATTATTGGGATGAGGTGATGCAGGACGATACGCACATCATTACGGTTGATGGCTGGAAGTCCGGCAATGAAGTCATCCGTCTGCAAAAGGATAACAAAGGCAAAAAGAAAGATGTTGAGGGGTTAACTGGCCTCGAGGGAAAGCTTATCCCGATCTCGCTTGTGATTAAGACTTATTTTATCAAGGAGCAGAAAGCTCTCGATGAATTAAACACCACGCTTGAGCAGATCGGTGTTGATATGGATTCGCTCAAAGACGAGCATGGTGGCGAGGACGGCTTGCTTTCCGAAGTAATTGATAATGACAAAATCAGCAAAACAAGCGTGCAGAAACGCATCAAAGAAATAAAAAACAGCAAAGACGATGCCGACGAGCTTGCGGTGCTGGAAAAATACCTAGCTCTGTTTGATAAAGAAGCCGATACCAAAAAATCGATTAAGGACGCCGAGAAGGATTTGGAGAAAAAGGTACTAGCAAAGTACCCGACTTTTACGCTGGATGAGATCAAGACCTTGATCGTGGATCGCAAATGGATGGATGAGATGTCTGCTCGAGCATTAGGCGAGGTAGATCGGCTCTCGCATACGCTTGCTGGTCGGGTCAAAGAGTTGGCTGAACGCTATGCCGAGCCAATGGCGGAAGTCACCAAAGAAGTGGAAACGCTCACGGAAAAAGTCGAAGGACATCTCTCTAAAATGGGATTTGATTTGAAATAGCTATGACTACAGCAACCCACAAAATTCCATCAGGATACAAACAAACCGACATCGGCGTAATTCCGGCTGATTGGGATGTGAAGACTTTTAAAGATATTTGCTGGGTAAATCAGGGTTTACAAATTGCTATTGAAAAACGATTGAAAAATCCAACTGCAAAATCAAAAAAATATATAACAATTCAATATTTAAATAGCGGAAAAGAAACCGAATATATTGATGACTACTCACCATCAGTTTGTTGTAATAATGAGGACATCTTAATGACGAGAACTGGCAACACAGGGATCGTTATTTCAGGAGTTGAAGGAGTTTTCCACAACAACTTTTTCAAGATTAACTTTGATAAAAAACAGATAGAAAAAGATTATTTACTCTATTATCTCAAAGACAGTAAAACAAAAAGAATAATTTTAGAAAAAGCTGGCACGAGTACAATTCCAGACTTAAATCATGACGATTTCTATTCAATTCAAATCCCTATCCCGTCATCTAAAACTGAGCGATCCGCGATTGCTACCACTTTGTCCGATACCGATGCTCTGATTGAGAAATTGGAGAAGCTGATCGAAAAGAAAAAGAACATCAAACATGGCGCAATGCAGGAACTGCTTACCAGCAAGCGACGTCTACCTGGGTTTAGTGCCAAGTGGGAGACAAAAGAGCTTGGAGAGCTATTGGATTACGAACAGCCAACAAAATATCTTGTTAAGAGTAGCGACTACAGCGATGACTACAGCACGCCAGTGTTGACCGCTGGTAAGACTTTTATCCTTGGCTACACAGCCGAAGAAACGAGCTTATTTGAAAAGTTGCCGACCATAATCTTTGATGACTTTACTACTGCAATCAAATACGTGGATTTTCCTTTCAAGGCAAAATCATCGGCAATGAAAATGCTTATACCAAGAAGTAAGGATATTAATTTGAAATTTGTTTTTGCAAAAATGCAGATGATAGATTTTCAGCTCGGAGACCATAAACGATACTGGATTTCCGAATATCAAAATATTGAGATAGCGACTCCTAAACCTGATGAGCAAACCGCTATAGCTACAGTCCTCTCTGATATGGATACTGAAATTGAAAAACTGGAATCGCAACTGACAAAATACCAAAATCTCAAACAAGGAATGATGCAAGTGCTGTTAACCGGAAAAATAAGATTACTCTCAAAATAATATGGACACACCAAATACAACTAAAGTCGGCCAGCTGGAACGCAAGACACAAAATCGTATTGTGTCGTTGTTTCGTGATCGGCTTGCCTACGACTATCTTGGCAATTGGGAGGAACGTGACGACAACAGCAACGTCGAGGAGGGTTACTTGCGCTTATTCCTCTCTCGAGCAGGACACAGCGAAGCTCTTATTCAGAAAGCAATAAACGAACTAAAAAAGACGGCCAATCATTCGCAGATGAGTTTGTATGATCTCAATAAAGAAACATACGGCCTGCTTCGCTACGGCATCAAAGTCCGCGAGGAGTTGGGAGAAAACTATCAAACAGTTTGGCCGATTGACTGGCAGAATCCGGAGAACAATCATTTTGCCGTTGCCGAAGAAGTGACTATTCGTGGCAACCGTACCAAGCGTCCGGATATCGTCCTCTATGTGAACGGCATCGCTCTTGGAGTGCTCGAGCTTAAGCGAAGCATTGTCTCGGTGTCCGAGGGTATCCGGCAGAATATCGGCAATCAAAAAGAGGAGTTCATCAAGACATTCTTTGGCACGGTTCAGATGGTCATGGCTGGTAATGATACCGAGGGTCTGCTCTACGGGACGACCGAAACTACCGAGGAACATTATCTAACGTGGAAAGAAGCCGGACTTGGCAACGAGAGTCGACTGGATCGGTCTATCTTGCAGTTGTGCGAGAAGAAGCGACTTTTGGAAATGGTGCACGATTTTATTGTGTTTGATAGCGGTATCAAAAAGACTGCTCGGCACAATCAGTATTTTGGCGTAAAAGCGGCACGAGAATATGTACAGCGTCAGGAGGGTGGGATTATTTGGCACACGCAAGGAAGCGGTAAGAGTCTCACGATGGTTTGGCTTGCCAAGTGGGTTCGGGAAAATATCACTGACGCTCGGGTTCTTTTGCTTACCGATCGCACCGAACTCGACGACCAGATTGAAAAAGTATTTTTCGGTGTAGACGAGAAAATTCATCGCACCAAAAGCTCAAAGGAGTTGCTTGCTGAACTGAATACAAAAGATAAGTGGCTACTCTGCTCGCTGGTGCATAAGTTCGGGCGAGTTGGTGGTTCTGGCGATCTTGATGTTGATGACTATGTCGCTGAAATAAAAAAGAACCTGCCGAAGGATTTTTCTGCCAAAGGCAATCTCTTTGTTTTCGTGGACGAATGTCATCGCACGCAATCCGGCAAACTTCACGAGGCGATGAAAGAGCTTTTGCCGACCGCCACATTCATTGGCTTTACTGGGACACCGCTTCTCAAGGTAGATAAGTCCAACAGTATCGGTACATTTGGACCGTATATCCATACTTACAAATATAACGAAGCAGTCGCCGACAAGGTGGTTTTGGATTTGCGCTATGAAGCTCGTCGAGTTGATCAGAGCATTACCTCACAGGAAAAGATTGACGAATGGTTTGAGGAACGGACACAAGGACTCACCGATGTCGCCAAAGCCGAGCTCAAGCGACGCTGGGGTACGATGCAAAGTTTACTTTCCTCTCGATCACGCTTGGAAAAAGTCGTCTTTGATATTTTGGATGACTTCTACAAAAAGGATCGCCTCGCCAGTGGCCGTGGTAATGCCATGCTAGTCGCAAGTAGTATCTATGAGGCGTGCCAATATTACGAGATTTTCCAGACGCATGGTTTTACCAAGTGTGCTGTCGTGACCTCTTATGAACCGGGCGCGCTTTCTACCGATACGCGCGAGTATGCTGTCTATCAGAAAATGCTGAACGGCAAAAGCACAGAGGATTTTGAGAAAGAAATCAAAAAGAAATTTATTGAGACTCCTGGACAGATGCAACTCTTGATCGTGGTAGACAAACTGCTCACCGGCTTTGATGCGCCACCGGCCACCTATCTCTACATCGACAAGAACATGCAGGATCACGGTCTATTCCAAGCGATCTGTCGCGTGAATCGGTTGGACGGCGAGGACAAAGAGTACGGCTATATCGTTGACTATCGGGACCTGTTCAAAAAACTTGAGAAAGCGGTCGGTGATTATACCGCCGATGCTCTTGAGGGCTTCGATAAAGAGGACGTCCTTGGGCTTTTGAAGGATCGTCTGGAAGAAGGCAAAAAAGATTTAGACGAAGCATTGGAAATCGTCCGAGCATTGTGCGAACCGGTATCTCCCCCGAAAGACTCCGCTTCTTATATCCGCTACTTCTGCGGTGACGTAGAGAATCCCTACTCGCTCAAAGAGAACGAGGTAAAACGAGTGAAGCTATATAAAACAGTTAGTCACTTGCTTCGTGCCTATGCCGATCTCGCCAATGACATGGCCAGTGCCGGATACACGAAAGATCAATCACAGGCCATCGAGAGAGAGGTCAGGCACTTCGAGCAGGTGCGAATGGAAGTAAAGCTTGCCAGTGGTGACTATATTGATCTCAAAAAATATGAGCCAGCAATGCGTGTGCTCATTGACCGCTATATCACGGCCAAAGAAAGCGAGAAGCTCTCGGCTTTTGACGATATGACGCTGGTTGATCTGATCGTACAAAAAGGCGAGGACGCTCTTAACGAATTGCCCGATGCAATAAAACAAAGTCAGGAAGCAATGGCCGAGACGATTGAGAACAACGTCCGCAAACTGATCATTGATGAAATGCCGACTAACCCAAAGTACTACCTACGGATGTCCGAGCTTTTGGATGAGTTGGTCAAGAAGCGAAAACAGGCAGACGTGGAGTATAAGGAATATCTCAAGCAGGTTGTGGCCTTGTCTAAGAAAGTAAAAAATCCGATGGATGAATCGGTAGGCTTGGAAATTAACACATCGGCCAAACGTGCTCTCTACGATAACCTGGGACAGGATGTTGCTAAAGCTTTAGTCGTGAACGATGCGGTCTTGGGTGCGAGACAGTCCGACTGGCGTGGCAATCACTTGAAAGAGCGAGCGATCAGGATCGAGATCAAAAAGGCCTTGCCAGATATTGCAGACGAAGAGCTGAAAAATCTCTTTGAGATTATCAAGAATCAAAATGAGTACTAATTCTTATTTACAACTCGGCAGTGTTGAAGTCTTGGTCGTCCGTAAGCCGATCAAGAATTTACATCTCTCCGTTTTGCCACCGGCCGGACGAGTTCGAGTAACTTCTCCGGAAAATATGAAAGACGACGCTATCCGGACACTGATCGCCACCCGGCTACCGTGGATCAAGCGACAGCAAGGAAAGTTTGCCGGTCAGGAAAGGCAGAGCAGACGCGATTATGTCTCCGGCGAGAGCCACTACTTTTTTGGTAGACGATATCGCCTTGAGTTGGTTTATAAGGACGACGTTCCGGCGGTCTTTTTGAAAGGTAAAAATAAAATCATCTTACAGGTTCGTCCTAAAAGTTCAGTAGTAAAACGGCACGAGGTAATGACGCAGTGGTATCGCAAGCAATTGCATCCGGTGGTTGAGAGCTTAATAACGAAATGGCAGAGAAAGATCGGTGTGCAAACTACTCACTGGGGCATAAAGCAGATGAAGACTCGTTGGGGTACGTGCAATCATAAACGTGCCCGTATTTTGCTCAACCTTGAGCTGGTGAAAAAACCGCTTGCCTGCGTGGAGTATGTCGTCGCTCACGAACTTCTGCACCTGATTGAGAAAAAGCACAGCGAGAAATTTGTCGCACTCATGACCAAACACGTCCCCAAGTGGCGAAGCATAAAAGACGAGCTGAACAGCTTCGTGCTTTCGCATGAGGAGTGGAAGCACTGATATTCTATGTCGTTTTTAAATACTAAAAATAATTTATATCGAAGGAAGTCTTATTGGCTCATTAAGAAATGGCTGGACGAGAAGCCAGTTTTTTCTTTTTGGTCACAACTCTTTCGTGCAGATTATAACCTGAACAACTCAAAGGATTCGGCAAGATTGCTATGGCCTACTCTTTGGCCGTTCGTTCGTACCCTTGTTTATTCTGTTTTTATAATCGCAATTTTTGAGATTTATAGCTATCTTTTGCCAGTTGATCAGAACATCTTTGGAAGTGATGCAACTAACACATTGCTTTCTGCCATAGCAAGCGTGGCCGGTGTATTTTTGGGTCTTTACTTTACTGCCGTGTCTGGCATTGCAAGCAACTTTTTACTACGAGCAACCCAAAATATTCGAAGGCATTTTCTTTCTACTCCAGTTGGTGAGCAATACGTACAAACAGTTGCTCTTACGGGAATAGTCAGCATTTTCTATTTAGCCGCAAAATCGTTTGGTCATCCCATTCATCCGGTCGGCCTCATTTTTCTTTCTATACTTGGAGCATACATCATCATTAGATTCTGGAAAGTTGGATCGGAAGTTTTTTACTCCCTTGAACCCACGAGCTCATTGCCTCACATAACTAAAAATATTTCTGATCACTTGAAGGGCATTACGCCCCCGGGCTTTAAATGGAATAAACCAGCCATACAAAATCACTACCGTCGACTTGCTTCAAATGCATTAGAGCTTATCGATAACCTCAACGATTTTGGTATAAGAGAGATCAAGCTTTCAGATGAGCAATTGATTATTGCCTTGCGATATTTAGGTGGCCTTTTATATCTATATCCAAATAGCAAGCGGAAGCTTCCCACTAACAGCTTTTGGTATAAGACTAGAAACCAATTTGAAAGTTGGACGTTGGCGGATTCCACAAATATAACCGTTGCCCTACAGACCGGAACGACACTTTCTCCGAAAACCATCAAGGATTTTACATGGTTCGAAGAACAGATTCTAGACATTGCGCTTAAAATCCTGAAGCTTTTTGCAAAGGACAAAAAAGCAGGTTCTACATACCAAGGGCTAGAAGTGTTTGTGGACGTGGCAGAAATCTATGCGAAAGATTTTGATGACGCAGGTCTCAAATTGCTTTTGGATAAGTTGGAGATTATTACAGAGCCTGCCTATGCAATAAGGGCAGATGGAGAGGAGAAGCAGGTACACAAGGAGCTTCTGGCATTTGTCGATACACAAGGACGTCTCGCCATAGCCGCCTTACTCGGACTTAGTAAATATCTTGATGGTCAAACCATAAAAGGGCTACTGGGGAAAATATCAAAAGTTAAATGGGCTACCGAAAATGCTATCTACCTTGCCGACCTGCCGTTTGCAATGATTCCAAATCTTGAATCTACAGCGCGCGATCTTAAAAATGAACTTGTGATTGAGGGCGAAATCCTTTCTCCAACTTGGTACATCGAGACTCTTTCTGTCAGAAGCTACCTCTTTGCATTACAAAAATATTTTAATTTCATTAAATCTTTACACGCCAGTTATTTCCAATCCAAGTTTGATAAATTAATTGCCGCAGAACAACTACCTCTTGCGGTGCAATTGCTTCAACGTTGGCTCGAATTTACTAACAAGTATGAAAGATTGGTCTACGTTCTTAAGAAGCATGTAGAGGAATGCACTCCTTTCCATAAGGTAAAAGACCTTTCATGGCCAGTATTCGATTTTGACGTAGAAATTAAAATGGCATCAGATCGGAAGAAGATAGTCGTAGACAAACTTGTTCAGTTACTTCCAAAATTAAAAGATTTGGCAACCGGAGACGACTTGCCCGATTACTTCGGGCAGGCACTCACGCTGGGTGTGGAGGCATGTTATGAGGCTTGTGAAGAAAACGACGTTGAACGCCTGAAGAAGACCTTACCTCTTGTCCTCGAGGCGTCCTTAGCGGCATTTGAAAAAACACGTGCAAGGGTTCAAAACTGGTCACAGGAAGATAGTAAAATAGTGTACTCCACGGAGCCACTTATTAACCTATTGGAGATTAGTGGCTATGTACGGTTGTACTCAGAGCTTTATCAGAACCCAGAACTTTGGAATGTCGCTCAGGGGCTTTGGGACGCTTATCTTGGTGCGGTAGATGCGCATCGCTTTATTGAGTTTGTGGCGGCTATGACTAGCTACCGGGATACTTTATTTATGATAATGCCACAAGACACTTTGAGAACGAACTGGAAGATATACTTTGAACACAAGATGAGAGAACGTGGCTTCCCTATGTTCCCGGACAGCGAGAGCTACGACTATGTAAATAACCGCAGGCATCCCGATCACCCAAGTCCTCTTATAAGAACAGTAGTTGGTTGGGGTGGCTTAATGGTTATGGCCACAGTCCGGGAGATATTTTTTGTAACTTATCTGTCAAATCATCCTTCTGCAACAGGGATTGAGCTACCAGACAGACATGATCTACGCGAACATCTTGAAAGAGAACAACAGGAACCTAATAGCACCAATACCGACGATGAATAATTTTATGCAAAAAATTAAGAACGCCCTTAAAGAGTTTATAAAAGACCCTTTGTTTTTGAGACGATGGGAAATGTCTTATTACTCACGTAATCGGAATGACAATCAGCTTTCCGTAAGGGCTGGGTATCACAGCGGTAAACTTTATCATTACAACGGTGACGGCAATAACTTTGTCCAGCATATTTATACTGGCATCATGCCATTTACACATATGGCTGGGCAAAGAGAAAAATATCCTGCCAAAGTTGAACCTGCTTCTCCGGATAAGGAGAGGCTCATAGCAAGCGGTATTTCTAATCGATCCTATCCAAGATTTTTGGCTGATGCTCTGTACGATTTTGTGAGAACAACGTCGCACTCTCTTTTCATGCATGGCATAGCATTGTTCGAGGTTGTATATGAAAAAGATACTAGCGGTAATCTTACAAGTTTCAAGTTTGAACACATTGACGAAAAGTATCTCTTTCGCTTGTTTGGAAGCTATTATCAAATAATCCCTTGGTGGATTGCCAAGCAAAGCCACGTCCGAGTACAGATAGTAAAAATCCCATCAGAAAAAGTATTCCGTATTGAGTTCCCTAAAAAGCTTGGTGGCAAACGGAGACTTCAAAGAGTGTTAAAGAGGCTTTGGCAATTGAGTAAAGAGATCATCCCAAAGTTTCAAATGGATGCAATGGGGGAAAATAAAAACATTGGATTTAACTTTGAAGATTACAAACGAGGAAAATATTTAGAAGCGGCCACAGTGACTTCATGCTTTGGTTGGAATCAAGGGCAAACCTCTGCAAATTACATAACTGAATATTATTGGTTTTTGCGCTACTTGCGTGAAGTAAAAACACAAACCCTCGTTAGGGAAGAAATAATCTCACGTTTAAATGATTGTTTAAGTGGCCCCGTTCTAAATTTGGCCGTCAAAGTATTGGTGGAAAATTTACCGACCATAGCCCTTATCGAGGAACAAGAGAGATTGATGAAAAAGGGTGATATGAAATTTATTGATGTCTACAACAGTTTAAAGATCTAGCTCATGGAAAATAAAGACTGGCACAAAAAGGTTCTGCTGAAAAATGCAAAAGTAGTAATAAGTTCTGGAGCAACTCAAAGTATCGGACGTCTACTCTACAGATATTTACAGAAAGTCAAACATTTTTACCCGTCCCTTCACCTCCGCCATAAGTCGCCCCTCTCTTTTGAATGTAACCGTACTCTCCACCGCATACACAGCCTCCAAAAACTTCTCCGGTTTTTCCAACAATGGCACGTTCGTGGTAATTACCCGCAATCTCTGCAAGAGCGATGGTTTATTCGTCAGAATATTCAACCAAAAAGCCTCTTCCATATTAGACGTTTGAAAAACAAGCCGAAGTGTTTTTTGTTTTTCCTCTCCTGGCCAAAAGTATTGCCTGTACCGCTCGATCTTTCTGATCATGGCACTGGCGGATTTATTCGTCCGTTCAAATTCACTGTACACCCGTTCTGTAATGCCATTGATTATATAGTCCACAATATAATCTGGCGTGAGCACCTCAATGTTTTTGTCGCTCCTATTCTCTCTCGTCATCGCTCCAGTTTCACCGGTAAAAGTAATCAGGAGTTTATCTGATCGGTTCATGGCTTCGAGGCTGGCCAATTCCACAATCTGGGCGTCATGTTTGAAGAGGCCGGATGAGATAAAACTGGTGGGTGTTGGGTACATTTTGATACGTATTTTATCGTAGTGCGCTTGTTCGGCTAGCGTCTTGAGTCCGAGCTTAGAAAGCATGTAATAGATCGGCATGCCGAGACGAGTACCGGCATAGATTTGGAGACTCTCCAATAACCCAGCCTGCCACATACGGCGTAGTTTGAGCTGTAGGTACTTGCTTTGATCCTTTTGGGATATAAACCGGGCAATGTGCCAAGCAGCAGATATTTTAAACTCAAAAATGAGAGCCAAAATATCCAAAAGGCTTTGGCTCATCTGCACGTTATAGGATTCTCCCTCCGGTCGAGGGGAAACAGAGACGTCCATGATTGGCAAAAACATAGTTCAAAAAATTAAGTTTGAGGAGTCGCGTGCTTTTTTTCCATCTGTTCAAAAAACTCACGCTCATGATCTGGCGAGTAGTATAGGCTATTGGTGGTAGTTCGTTTTTGCTTAATCTCTTCGAGTGGTGTGCCGTACCGTTCCATGGTTTGCCGTATAAATTGAGCCTCTACTTCTTGAGTATTTACCGTTGGATGTGTTGTCCGCTCAATATTCATAGACATGGCTTCTTGCGGAATGCCGTTCACGAGCGTTTTAATATACGCGCTGCCGGTCGGCAGGTTAATAATATCCTCAACAGTGGCTTTGCCACCTAATATTTTCTCGGCAATTTCGGCGTCATCCACTGATTGTGTTCTCATGAAAATTTTAGTGGCAATGTTTGACTCAATCGACTTCTGTATTTTCTGATCTAATTGCCCCATGAACTGGTTGGAGATAACCAAGGCGGTATTGAAGGCTCGGACTTCGGAAAATAGCGTTTCAAAAATATCACTGGCTACGCGCTGGAATTCATCCACTACAAATACGGCCGGTTTGCGCTCGTTGCTCGACAATCTCGCTTGGCCAAAGATGGCCTCAGCAATGTGTGCCGTAAGGTAGACGGAATAATATTTCTTAAGCTGTTCACTGCATGAGCCCAGGTTGGCAATAAAAATCTTGCCGGTATTAATCATCTCCTCAAAGGTAATTTTAGTATCTAACCGGTCGGCTATATTCATAAACTCGGGATAATCTAAGAATTTGCCGAGTTTGTTATTCGTAGTGGCTAAATACTTGGCTAGGTCATTATTTGACCTTTTTAGGATTGAATCCGTCCAAAATTGTTGTAGCCGGAGCGGGAGGAATTTGTGGATATTCTTGATCTGGACGGGTTCATGGAGCAGCAGATCGAGGCCGGAAAGGGATTGTTCGGGCAAGAGGTAAGCGGTGGCAAACAGTTGCCTTAAAATATTTTCTAACTCTGGCCCCCAGGAAAAGGCTGAGTCAATTTGCACGAATCGTTTCATGATTGAGATTAAAAACTCAATTCGTTCGTCATTATTTTTTTCACCGGAAAATTGCGAAAAAAACGGGAAGCTCAACGGCCTCTCCTTTTGCCTAGTTGGGTTGAAATATACGACATCGTTTTTGCGATGTTCCGGAATCATGGTTAAAAGGTCTGTGGCAAAATCGTTTTTAGGGTCAACGATTAGAAGTGCCATTTTCTCGTTTCCCTCTTTACGCAAAAGGTTATTGAGAATTGTTTTGAGCGTTTCAGACTTACCAGCACCCGTGCCACCAAGGATATATACATGCTTTTTCATGTCGTCCCACGTCGGAATTCCTAAGCGGCTGTCTTCGTGCATTTTAAAACTGGAGATGCCAAGATCAATAAAAAAGTTTTGTTTAAACGAGCGCATGGCTTGGCTGGCCGGTAGTTTCTTAAATTTAGTGATGTTGACCGATGAGGTAGTTTCCGTGGTTAGGTTGGGCAAGTGCCAGAGCGAATATAACTCACCGTCAGAAACGATTTGGCCATGGTTTTTGTATACAAAAAGCGGCACATAAGGAATCTTGTGCCGTCTCACTATTGGCCGCATGGCAACAATCCGCTCTAGCTCGTCGTTCTTATTTAATTTTTCTACTTGTTTCGTAAACAATCGCTGGTGTTTCACGGTGTTCATGTTTTTCTGATTGATCTGCGTGAGCACGGATTGGATGTTGGCGAGCTTAGACTTACTCTCCTCAGCCGTTGGCATGACCGTCCAGTACGAAATGATGATCTGGAATAACGACGCTTTCATTTTTTCAATCATGGCGGTTCGGAGTTGCGAGAGCAGATCGGGCGAGTCGGCGTCTACTTGTTTGACGGCTTGCTTTTGATTAAAGACGCCTTGACGATGTCTCTCTTCTTCGTCAAGGAGGAAATGAATAACTTGGTTAAAAAAATGGGAGGAGGGAGAAAGACAAATATTGTAGACCATAAATTGGCCTGCTTTGAGTCCTTCCATGGTGGAAATGATCGAATCCACGGGGTCGCTAGAAAAATCCCGAAAACTTTTTATCCGGTGATAAAAATTACCTTCAATGGTTGACTGGCCATAGCTTAAAAAGTTTTTCGGATATTTTTCAATCTCTTGTCTTAAAACATTTTTGTCCAACTTACTTATCTCGGCTCCTGGGTAGGCATTGTACAGAGCTTTTTCAATGCGGTCGTAGTAGGCCGAGGGGATGTTTAAACGAAACGAAATATCTGGATGTTGTCCCCAAATTTGAATGGTGAAAAATATCTTATTGCTAAAATATACTTTGCAAAATCTGTATAGTTTTTGGAAGAAGTACCAGGTGGGTAAGAAGGCGTGCACTCCGTCAATGGGATCGGCATACACCGAGTGCAGTGTTTTTAACACTTTTTGCTGGACTTGAAAGGCCGTAGCTTGGGAATTTTTCGGTATCGTTACCTCAAGGTAGATACTCTCGCGCGAAGCGCGGTCAATATCTCTTTTTTTGAATTTTATTTTTTGGAATACCCCTTGAAACAGACGAAATTGAAAAAATTTGGCGGCTATCCAGCCGCTAATGATAAGAAAAAGACCGATGGTCGAAATGAGCCAGATGATAAACTGCACATTGTGAGCGGAGAATATTTGCAGGTGCCCATAGCGCAGCAACAATTCCCCCAGCAGATCAAACTGTTGTTTTGTGCTCATCTCTCCCAGGTTGAGCGCTTGTGTAGTTGTGGCGACAGCATGATGTAATATGGTTGACTTCATACTGCTTTTAAAAAAAATTATTGTCGTTTTATTTGATAAAATATTTTATTCTTTTTTTCGCCGCGAAGCGGCGGTGCTTTATTGTTATTCCCCCCCTCCAAAAACCAACCCCAAAACCACAACCCAACCCACCATTTCAATCATTCATTTCAATTCAATAAGTAATTCAATTCAGTAGTATTAAGTTAAGTATAGTATATTAGTAAGTAATAAGTTTAGTAGTATATATTTTAGTATCATTGTATAACAATATGTCGTTCAGTTGATTCTCTTTTGAGATAGTAGTCGGGGTTGTTTTGAAATTGGCAATGGCTAAGGTTAGATATTTTAAGAAGGTTTGCTAGTTGAACGCGGATCGTCTAGTCGTTCCACTAGCAAGGGGCGATTCGCTGTGGTGTATTTTACCAAAAAACAGCTCGCTTTTTCAAGGGATGGCAGGGCTTCTGTCAAGCTCGCTGGGGTGGTTGACTTGGAGTCATTTTTTCGGTATTCTAGAGGTATCATTGGTTTTCGAAAAATCTTCGAACTGGGTCACGTAAATTCGACAGAAAATCTAATAGAATAAAAAAAGAGGCCGCGTTGAGTTTTGATCAACGGGCCTCCAGAGGCAAGGTTCACTTTACTTCGCACCACAGGCACCCGGAACGGTCTTCCAGTCCCTGCGGATTCACGGGGATGGCGGAGAGCATGGAGCAGTCGTACCTGCCCTGCCCGAGGTGGTCGCTCGTCAAGATGGGGAACTCCCACCTTTTGACCGCCCGGCAGTCCGGCTGCACGTCGCAGGCCGGTTTGCACACGCGCTGAGGCGTGGGCTTGGGTGCAGGCGCAGGAGTCGTCTTCTTGGCCGCAACTTCGGTTTTGGCCTCGTGCCACGAGCTGCTGACCACGAGATCCTTGATCCACGATCCTATGCCCCAGATGCAAAGGGCAATCGCTCCGATCACGATCACCAGCCCCAAGATTTCCCCCAGACTCCACGGATCCTTGGGTTTGGTTACCGGCATGACCTTGGCGGTCGGTGTTGCTGCCGGTGCCGCGGGCGCTGCCATACCCATCCGAGTTCCGGACGGGCCACTCCTCGGAGTTACGGCAGGGGTGGGAGTGGGCGTCGGAGCAGGAGCCGGTGCGGAAGTCGCAGCCGGAGGCACCACCGGAATCGGTGTAGCAGGCGTCGCACGAGGGGGATCGAGAATGACTCTTCTCGTGACCATCGTCGGAGCGTCAACCGAAACGCTCGAGCTCGATCCGGAAGCGGCCGGAGTCGCGGAGCTGCTGATCGCCCCGAACGGATCCGGAATCGGATCAGGCCGAGGTGCGGCAGGGGGATCCGGCAGATTCCATGCGTCGTGGTCCGGAAACATGGTTTTTGCCGTTGCCCTGGGATCGGGCGGTGTCACCCTAGGCGGAGCAGGAGCCGGAGATGAACGGAAGGTTGCCGCAGCAGGATCACTGACGACTTCCTCCTCGTCTTCAACCGCGTCTCCCGCATCTTCCTCCAGCGGCTCCTCGATCTTGAACGAGATGTCGCCAATCTTGATGACGTCGCCGAACTTGATTTCGGTCCGGCCACCTTCCTCCACGCCGTTGATCAGGATACCGTTCCGGCTCACGTCCATGATCACCAGCTTCGTGCGCTCCGTCCTGTCCAGCCGCAGAGTGGCGTGTCGCGGCTCGACACTCGTGTTGTTGATGCGAACTTGTGCGCTCGCATTCGAGCCGATGATGATCGGCAACTCTCCCACATCGATCGTCATCTCCCCGCGGGGAGGCGACACCGATCCGGGTTCCTCCAGAAACACAATCCGGATTTTCATGGCGTTTTCTCCTCGCGTTGGACGGAAACTTCGTTTATTTTCAAGCGGTTTTCACCGCCAGATTGTGATGGTGCAAATCTTCCCTGATTTTAGCCATATTTAGGCTTTTTAGAGAAGGGATCAATATACCCCAAAAATACTCTTTTTGTCAAGTCAAGCCCCATCCTCTACTCTATAGCGCATGCCCCGTCCTAAGCCGGTCATTTTAATCATCATCGATGGGTTTGGTGTGGCACCGCCATCAGAAGGGAATGCTGTGTTTGCGGCACGCATGCCGAATTTTCATAAATATGTGGGGAGCTATCCGGCTATGACGGTTCAGGCTTCCGGAGAGGCCGTGGGATTGTCTTGGGGCGAAATGGGAAATTCCGAAGTGGGGCATTTAACGATCGGCGCCGGTCGCATTTTTTATCAAAGTCTCCCGCGCATCAACCTGTCGATTCAGAGTGGAGAGTTTTATCAAATTTCCGCTTTTAAAAAAGCCTTAGCCCACGTCACCACAACCAAAGGGAAGTTGCACCTCATGGGTCTTGTGTCTTCCGGAGGGGTGCATGCCTCACAAGAACATCTGTATGCGTTGCTTGAGCTGTGTCGCCGTGAAAATTTTGAACGGGTATTTATTCATGCGATGCTCGACGGTCGCGATACTCTGTACAATGCTGCCGCGGGATTTATCCAAGAGTTGGAAAACAAGATTGTAGAATTGAAGGTTGGCACAATTGCCACGGTTTCCGGTCGTTACTATGCCATGGATCGAGATAACCGTTGGGATCGAATCGAAAAAGCCTATCGCGCCATGGCGCTCGGCGATGGACCGAGAGCGGAAAGCGCCTCGGCCGCGATTCAGGCTTCGTATGCGCAAGGAATTTACGACGAACAGTTTGTGCCAACGGTGATCGCATCGGGCGGCGCTCCGCTCACCAAAATCGAGGCAGGGGATAGTGTGATCTTTTTTAATTTTCGTCCTGATCGCGCGCGTGAATTAACCAAGGCATTTGTGCTGCCGGCCTTTGATAAATTTCCGCGCGAATATATTTCCGATCTTTTATTCGCGACCATGACAGAATATGAAAAAGATCTGCCGGTCGAGGTCGCGTTTCCACCCCACACCATTGAAACCTGTTTAGCACGAGTCGTGTCTGACGTCGGACTTAGGCAACTGCACATCGCGGAGACGGAAAAATATGCTCATGTCACGTTTTTTTTCAACGGCATGCGAGAAGAAGAGTTTCCCGGCGAAGATCGTGTGATCATCCCTTCCCCGCGCGTTTCCAGTTACGATCAAGAGCCGGCCATGTCCGCGCTTCTGCTTTCCGACCGGGTGGTCAAGGAAATTTCTGCGGGAACGTACGATTTTATCGTCATGAATTTTGCCAATCCGGACATGGTAGCGCATACGGGGAATGAGCCGGCAACTATCGCGGCCTGCGAAACGGTAGATCAAGCGATCGGTCAGATTGTGGAAGCGGCTTTGGCCGTTGGGGGAGCTGTTGTGATCACCGCGGATCATGGGAATGCGGAAGAGATCAAGAATTTAGTGACCGGTGGCATGGATAAGGAGCACTCAACCAACCCGGTTCCCTTGGTGATTATCAGCAAAGCGTATGAGGGAATTCAGGCGCCGAGCGGAGATGTGATTGGTGGCGATCTTTCTCTCACGACGCCCATCGGTATGTTAGCGGACGTGGCGCCCACGATTTGCAAGCTGTTGGAGATTCCGCCCGCATCGGATATGACGGGACAGGCGCTTATTTAGGCTGGTAGGCAAGTAGGAGGTAGGCTTGTAGGTATGAAAGAGATTATTCAAATCATTCAAGCATTGATGCGGCGTTATGCTGCAAAAGGCATGGTGGATTTTGGAAATCCGGAGGACACGCTCATCGCGACATTACTTTCTGCGCGTACGAGGGACGAACAGGTGCTGAAAGTTTATCCGGGACTTCGGAAAACGTTTCCGACGCTCAAGCATCTGGCACGCGCGAATGTCAAAGATATCGCCGAGAAAATTTCGTCCATTGGGTTGTATCGCAATAAGGCAAAAGCCATTAAGTCGCTTGCCAGTCGCATCATTTCGGTGTACGGCGGCAAGGTTCCCTCAACCATGGATGATCTGCTGACTTTACCGGGCGTTGGTCGAAAAACCGCGAGCTGCGTCCTTTGGTACGGGTTTGGAAAACCGGCTATGGCTGTGGATACG